>WBZL01005807.1_pt1 | contig 10082 bp, 9 predicted proteins | sample 5204291 | NCBI WGS metagenome assembly WBZL01 (sample SAMN12344345, study PRJNA552823) | activated sludge metagenome | biome: Activated sludge suspended growth; feature: Nitrification reactor; material: Wastewater; isolation source: activated sludge from nitrification reactor of wastewater treatment... | reverse complement strand
GCCGTCAGCGTAGGGGGCCCGTCGCTCCCACCACACCGCCGCAGCCCAGGGGGCCCGTCGCTCCCACCACACCGCCGCAGCCCAGGGGGCCCGTCGCTCCCACCACACCGCCACAACCAGGGGCCCGTCGCTCCCACCACACCGCCACAACCAGGGGCCCCGTCGCTCCCACCACACCGCCACAACCAGGGGCCCCGTCGCTCCGATCGCTCCGCCGCAGCCCAGGGGCCCGTCAGGCGGGCGGCGCGGCCGCAGCCGTGAGGTCGGCCAGCGCCTCCAGTGCGGCGCCCGCCAGCACCCGGGCCCCGATCGCCACCGCCGCCTCGTCGATGTCGAACAGCCCCGAGTGGAGGTCGACCACCGGCGCTCCGGGTCCACGCACCCCGAGCCGCAGGTAGCACAGCGGCGCGTGGTCGCCGTACCACGAGAAGTCCTCACCGCCGGCGCTCTGGACCACCGGCTGCAGCGCCCCGGCACCCACCACCGCGGCCGCCGCGGTGGTGGCCAGGCCGACGGCCCAGGGATGGTTGACCACCGGTGGCGCACCCTGGTGGTGCTCCAGCTCCCAGCTCCCGCCGAGCGGTTCGACGATGGCGGCGAGGAGGCTGCGCACCCGAGGGGGCGCCTGCTCCCACGACGTGCGACCCGAGGACCGCAACGACCCGAGCAGGATCGCCTCGGTGGGGATCACGTTCGGGGCGTGGCCGGCCTGCAGCGAGCCGAACGTGAGGTGCAAGCCGTCGCGCGGGTCTGACAGCCGACCGAGCCCCATGGGGAGATCGACCACCACGCGAGCGGCCAGGTGGACCAGGTCGACCGACTGGTGGGGCCGGCCCGTGTGGCCACCCGGACCCCGCAGCACGATCCGGAGCTGATCGGCCGCGGAGGTGATGGGACCGCTCCCCACGCCGACCTCGCCCACGGGGAGCGACGGGTCGGCGTGCAGGGCGAAGACCGCGCCGACGTCGTCCATCACCCCGGCGGCGACCATGGCGGATGCGCCGCCCGGGATGGCCTCCTCGGCAGGCTGGAGGATGAGGCGGACGGTTCCGGCCCGGCCGGTGGCCTCGAGGGTGGCCGCCGCCGCCAGCCCCGCACCCAGCGCCGCCACCGCGTGCAGGTCGTGGCCGCAGGCGTGGCACACCCCGTCCACCGTGGACCGGTACGGCACGTCCTTCTCGTCGGTCACCCGCAGGGCGTCGATGTCGCCGCGGATGGCCACCACCGGGCCACCGGTACCGATGTCGCAGACCACGCCGGTTCCGGTGGGACCCGGCTCGGGGTGCAGGCCGGCCAGCTCCAAGCGCTCCAGGAGCGCCGCCGTGGTGCGGTGCTCCTCCCACGACGGCTCGGGGTGGGCGTGCAGGTCGCGACGCAGCGCCACCAACTCGTCGCCGAGCAGCGCCACCACCGCGCCCACCTGGCCGTGGAGGTCGACCCCGTCGTCCACTGCGGTCACCCGCCGATCCGATCGGTGGCCAGCTCACGGACGAGGAGATCGACCACCGGCCGGAGGGCCTCGGCGCCGGCCCCGCCGGGACCGACCGCCGCCCGCTGACGCAGGTAGCTCGGTCCCACCTCCAAGATCTTGGCGACGAAGCCCAGCTCGTCCGAACAGTCGAGCTTGTGGGCCGTGGGCGCCACCTCGTCGACCAGTTCGCGCACGGCCACCCGTGCCGGCTCCTGGCGGCCGTGCTCGTCGACGATCAGATCGGTGTCCAGGCCGTGGCGACCGGCCCGCCACTTGTTCTGGCGCAGCACCCAGTCTCGGTGGCGCGGGAGCGTGTACCCACGGTCGTCGAGGCCGTCGAGCCAGGCCACGAGGCTCTGGGCCAGGGCCGCCACCGCGGCGATCTCCGACATGGTGGGGATGCCGTCGCACATGCGCAGCTCCACGGTGCCGAAGTCGGGGTGGGGTCGCACGTCCCACCACACCTCGCGCACCGTGCTGATCGACCCCGACGACACCAGGGTCTCCATGTACTGCTCGAAGTCGGCCCACGACGCCATCGGGGCGGGGAGCCCGGCGGTGGGCAGGCCCTCGAAGATCTTCGACCGGCTCGATGCCAGACCGGTGTCGTGCCCCTCCCAGTAGGGGCTCGACGCCGACAACGCCAGGAAGTGGGGGATGTACCCGGCCACCGCGTTGGCGATGGCGACCGCCTTCTCCGGCGAGCGGATGCCCACGTGGACGTGCACGCCGAAGATCTGGAGGCGGCGGGCCATCCACTGCATCTCCTGCACCAGTCGGTCGTAGCGGGGGTCGGGGCTGACCGTCTGATCGCTCCAGTGCGAGAACGGGTGGGTGCCCGAGCACAGCAGGGCCAGGCCCCGGGCCTCGGCGGCCCGCTGCACCTCGGCCAGGGTGGCTTCCAGGTCGGCCCGGGCCTCGCTCACGGTCTGGCACACCCCGGTGATGATCTCCACCGTGCACTCGAACAGCTCGTGCTTGGCCTTGGGGTGCACGCCGCCGGGGTGGCCGGCGCCCAGCTCGGCCAGCAGATCCGTGGCGGCATCGGCCAGCTCGCCGGTGGCGGCGTCGACCACCTCCAACTCGACCTCGATGCCCAGGCTGGGGCCCGGTGAGCTGGCGAAGTCGATGTGCAAGGGGGCCTCCGAACCGAGCCGTGGGCAGTGCCGGCAGGCTACCGACCCGTCGGCGATCAGCCGAACAGGCCCGGCGGCGGCGCGGCGTCCGCCGCCGGCGGTGGCACCGTGAGACCCAGGTGGCGCCACCCGGCCGCGGTGGCGACCCGTCCCCGGGGTGTGCGCATGAGCAGGCCCTCGCGGATCAGGAACGGCTCGTAGACGTCTTCCACCGTCTCGGTGGGCTCGGACACGCTGATGGCCAGGGTGGACAGGCCCACCGGGCCGCCGCCGAAGCGTTCGCACAGGGCGGTGAGCAGGGCCCGGTCCACCTTGTCGAGACCCCGCTCGTCGACCCCGAAGACCTCGAGGCCCTCGCGGGCGGCCCCACGGTCCACCACCCCCCGCCCCCGCACCTCGGCGTAGTCGCGCACCCGCCGGAGCAGGCGGTTGGCGATCCGGGGCGTGCCCCGGGCCCGACGGGCGATCTCGGCGGCGCCGAGCTCGTCGATCTGCACGCCGAGGATCCCGGCGGCCCGCACCACGATGGACTCCAGATCGGTGGGTTCGTAGTAGTCGAGCCGGGCGACCAGGCCGAAGCGGTCCCGCAGCGGACCGGTGATGAGCCCGGTGCGGGTGGTGGCCCCCACCAGGGTGAAGTGCGGCACGTCCATGCGGATCGATCGGGCGGCGGGTCCCTTGCCCAGCACGATGTCGAGCTGGAAGTCCTCGATCGCGGGGTAGAGGACCTCCTCGACCGCACGCGAGAGGCGATGGATCTCGTCGATGAAGAGGACGTCTCCTTCGTCGAGCTGCGACAGGATCGAGGCCAGGTCTCCCGCCCGTTCCAGCGCCGGCCCGGAGGTGACGTGGAGCGCCACCTCCAGTTCGGTGGCGACGATCCCGGCCAGGGTGGTCTTGCCCAGGCCCGGCGGCCCCGCGAACAGGAGGTGGTCGGCGGCCTGGCCCCGCAGGCGAGCGGCCTCCAGGATGATCGACAGGTGTTCCTTCAGCTCGGCCTGGCCCACGAAGTCGGCCAGCGAACGCGGGCGCAGACCGATCTCATCGGCCTGTTCGGCCGGTTCGATGGGATCCGGGTCCAGCAGCTCGTCCCGCACGTCAGCGCCCTCCCGACAGCCGCTGCAGCGCCTGGCGCAGCAGGGCACCGGCATCGGAGCCCTCGAGGTCGCGCGTGGCGTCGGCGATCTCCTCGGCGCCGTATCCCAGGCCGGCCAACCCGTCTCGCACGTCGGTCAACGCGACGCGATCGGCGCCCGGTGCGCCCGTCGGGCCGTCGGAACCCGGGCGGGGACCCCCGGGGGCGACCGCCACGCCGTCGAGGCGGGTCTTGAGCTCGATCAGCAGGCGGGCCGCCGTCTTGCGCCCCACGCCCGGCACCAGGCACAGGGCGGCCAGGTCGTCGTCGGCCACGAGGCGGGCCAGCGCGGCCGGCGGGTGCACCGACAAGATGGCGAGGGCCAGGGCCGGCCCCACACCGTGCGCGCCGAGGAGGGCCTCGAACGTGTCTCGTTCGGTGTCGGTGGCGAACCCGTACAGGGCCTGGGCGTCTTCTCGGATGTGATGGTGGATCCACACGAAGACCTCGGCGTCGTGGTCTCCCAGCCGGGCGGCGGTGGCCGGCCCGGCCTGCACCCGGTAGCCGAGCCCCTGCACCTCCACCAGCAGTTCGCCGGTGGTGGATCGGCCGATCAGACGGCCCCGCAGCGAGCCGATCACCGGGCCGGCCCCCGACCGATGGCCGCGGCGATGCGCTGGTTCACCCGGGCGTGGGCCAGGTGGCAGAGGGCGAGGGCAGCGGCGTCGGCCGCGTCGGCGGGCCGGGGCGGGGTCCGGAGGGCCAGCAGCCGCTGGACCATGACCTGCACCTGCGCCTTGTCTGCCGCGCCGTCCCCGGTGACGGCGAGCTTCACCTCGTTGGGCGAGTACTGGGCGACGTCGCAGCCCGCGTTCACGGCCTCGGCCATGGCCAGGCCACTGGCCTGCCCCACCGACATCGCGGTGCGCACGTTCACCTGGAAGAAGACGCGTTCCACCGCCACCACGTCTGGGCGGAGCTCCGCGATCAGGGCCCGCAGCTCCCGCTGCAGCTCGGCCAGCCGCGTGGGCAGGGGCAGGGCGGGGTCGGTGCGGAGCACCCCGATGGCCACGGCCTGCGGGCCCGCGGGCGTGGCGCGCACCGCGCCGTAGCCGCAGCGCGACAAACCCGGATCGATCCCCAGTGCGAACACCTGTACGACGCTAGCAATCCGAGCCGGACCCCTCGCGGATGGCCCCACCGCCACGCCTGCACCCGGTGCCGGGCCCGGGCCGCAAACGGGGCCGCCCGGCGACCGCGCCTCCGGCGGGCGAGGTGGTCATCGGTCCCGAGAGGTCAAGTCCGACCGTACCCGGGCCGATCAGGACCAGATGCCCATCGCCGCCCCCGGAGCGCCCGGACCCCCCGCCACCGCCGAGCCGGTGGTGGTCCTCGACCAGGTCCGGCGACGGTTCGGTGAGGTCGAGGCCCTCGCCGGCCTCGATCTGGTGGTGCCCGCCAACCGCATCACGGTGCTCCTCGGCCCCAACGGCGCCGGGAAGACCACGGCCATCCGCATGATCACCGGCGCCCTCGACGCCCACAGCGGCACCGTCCGCACCTTCGGGATGGACCCGGCCGTCCAGGGTGAGGCCGTCCGGCTCCGCTGCGGCGTGGTGTCGGCCAAACCGGCCCTGTACGACCGCCTCGACGGCCACGCCAACCTCGCCTACGCCGCCGAGCTGTACGGCCTCGGTCGAGGTCCGTCGGTCGACGCCCGCATCCGCGACGCCGCCGCTCGCTTCGGCATCGAACACGCCCTGGACAAGCGCGTAGGCGGCTTCTCCACCGGCATGAAGACGCGGCTCGCCCTGGCCCGCTCGATCCTCCACCAGCCCGATCTCCTGCTGTTCGACGAACCCACCTCTGGTCTCGACCCGGAATCCAGCCATGCCGTGCTGGAGATGATCCGGGAGATGACCGACAACGGCCGCACGGTGGTGATGTGCACCCACCTGCTGCTCGAAGCCGAGGGGTTGGCCGACACCGTCGTGGTCATGGAGGACGGCCGGGACCTCGTGGCCGGGACCCCGGGCGACCTCACCCGGCAGTTCTGGCCCGGCACCGTGGTCCTGGTGGCCGCCGAGAACCCCGACGCCATGGCCGACGCCCTCACCATCGAGGGCGTCGCCTTCGTCGAGCCCGACACGGACCCGCTCCGCCTCCGCCTCCACCTCGATGGCGACCACCACACCCCCGACGTGGTCGGCGCCCTGGTGGCCCGGGGCGTCCGACTCACCCGGGTCGAGCCGCTCGAACCGTCGCTCGAGGACCTCTACTTCGCCGTCCGGACCAAGAAGCCCATCGCCGACGACGGCGGTCGCCAGCTCACCCCCACCGGCGACGAAGCCCTCGTCACCGACCGACACCGCCAGGTGGCCGCCCTCACCGGCTGGCCCGGATCCGAGGATGCCCGATGAGCCACGCTCCGCCCACCGCCACCGGGGCGGCCGCGCCGGCAGACCCGCCCCACCCTGGCTGGCGCTCGCTCAACTGGGGCCGGGTGCGCATCGTGGCCCGGTCCGACATGCGCCAACTGCTGGAGGACAAGGGGTTCTGGATGCCGATGGTGCTGCTGGGCGCCATCTTCTTCCTGTTCATCCCCACCGTGCTGTTGGTGTCGATCACGAGCATCGGCGACGTCGAGGTCGTGTCGCAGATGTCGGAGACCCTCAAGGTGCTCCCGCCGTCGGCCCAGGCCCAGATCGAGGGCCAGAGCGACCAGGGCCGCACCGCCTACGCGCTCGCCGTCTTCCTGCTGGCGCCGGTGGCCATCGTCGTGCCGCTCACCATCTCCACCGCCATCGGTGCCTCCACCATCGTGGGCGAACGAGAACGGGGCACGGGTGAGTTCCTGGCCCACTCCCCCGCCCACGAGCGCGAGATCTACCTGGGCAAGCTGCTGGCCAGCCTCCTGCCCGGCTACGCCACCACCATCGTGGGCTTCGGCATCTACTCGATCGTGGTGAACCTGTTCGTGGGCCCCGAGGTCGGCGGCTGGTTCTTCCCCACGACCAACTGGTGGGTGCTGATGCTGTGGGTGGTACCGCCGTTCCTCGCCCTCACCCTGTCCATCGTGCTGCGCCTGTCGGCCCGGGTGAAGAGCACCGCCGCCGCCCAGCAGGCGGCCGGCCTGGTGACCCTGCCGATGATCGGCATCGCCTACAGCCAGAGCACCGGCGCCCTGTTCGGGGCCCAGGCGGCCGGGCTCTACCTGGGGGCGATCGCCTGGGTGGTGGCCGGGTTCGGCCTGGCCCGCGGGATGCGGGCGGTGAGCCGCTCCCGCCTGCTGGGCGTGGCCGACGGCGTCTGACGCCCGACTCCACCCACCAACACCGGTTCGTGGCGCTCCGGGCGCCTGCGCGCCACTGCGGATGCGGCGCGGTGGGGAGCTCGTCAGCCGAGCACGCCCTGGGCGACCAGGTACTCCTCGATGGGCCCGAGCAGGGTGCGGCTGAAGGTGATCCCCAGGTGGTTGTTGTCCCGGCGAGCCACCTCGCCGCCGACCATCGGGTCACAGATCGGCAACCAGGGGCAGGTCAGCTCATCGGCGTCGATCGCCACCACGCGGCCGGCGCCGCCCTCGGCCACCTCCCGGATGACCTGGTCCTCGCGGGTGGAGCCGCTGGCCACGAACCGGCACGGCTCCACGGCGTTGCGCTTCTCGAGGCATCCTCGGGGGTCGAGGTCTGTCGGAGCCACCGGTACCGGCTCGAACACCACCACGGTGCGCCCGTCTGCCACCAGGGCGGCCACGGTCTCGCGGACCCGCCGCTCGAGGGCGGCGGCCCGCTCCGCGCCGCGCAGCGGACCACCGGCCTCGAGGTCGACGACGTCGAGCTCGTCGTTCGGATCGTCGACCGGCCGATGGGCCAGGAACACGATGTCAGGGTCGAACCGGGGTATCACCTGGTCGTACATCACGTCCTGGTCCGCCAGGCACTCGGCGCCCGCCGCGGCGTAGCGGATGCCTCGCGGCCAGGGGCAGTACGACATGAACCCGCCGAGCAGGGTGAGGTCGTGGCGGGCGGCCAGATCGGCGAGCATCGGTGCCCAGGTCGCGGCGTGGCTGTCGCCCACCACCATCGCCGTCTGGCCCGACCCCTGGGCGAGCACGCACGCCGTGCCGGAACTGGAGGGGCAGGCTTCGTAGTCGAAGTTGTCGAAGAACGCCGCCCCGACCTTCGCCTGGTCGACGCCACCCACGACGGCGGGCGCCGCCTCGTCCACGGGACCCGATGAGAGGTCACCCTCCTCGAGGAACGCCGGCGCCACCACCAGCCCCACCAGCAGGCTGATCGCGAGGCCCGCCGAGATGGTCACCGCTCGGAGCCGGTCCAGCGCCGGGGCGGTGCGGACCGGCAGCTCCAGGAGCTGGTAGCTGAGTGAGGCCAGACCGGTGGCGACCGGGATGGTGACGGCCAACGTGGCCCACGGCCCGACATCGGTCTCGTGGGCCAACACCACGATCACCAGCCAGTGCCACAGGTAGGTGCCGTAGGAGATCTTGCCCAGGTAGACGACCGGCGGCAGCGAGAGCAGGCGGCGGCCGATCCCACCGCGGGCGACCTCGAGCGCCAGGATGAGCGCCACGGTCACCCCGGTGACGAGCACCCCGCGCCGGATCGGCTCCACGTCGAGGCGGGAGGTGCCGAGCAGGGCGAGTGCGGCGAGCAGACCCACCGAGAGCAGCGGCCACAGCGGTCCGTCGCCGGATCGTCCACCCCGGATGCGCCGGGCCCGGATGATGAGGCCGGGCGACAGGGCCAGCAGCGCTCCCGCCAGGAGTTGGTAGGCCCGGGTGTCGGTGCCGTAGTACGCACGGTCCAGGTCGCCCTCGGCGAGGCGCAGGGCGGCGCCCGCTGATGCCAGCGCCAGCAGGGCGATGACCCCTCGGAGCACGCGGCTGCGGTGGCGACCGGCCCGCCGGGCCAGCGCGTACAGCCCGCCGAACAACAACGGCCACAGGAGGTAGAACTGCTCCTCGACCGCCAGCGACCAGAAGTGCAGCACGGGACTGGATTCGAGATCGGCAGCGAAGTAGTCGGCCGACTTGGCGATGAAGTGCCAGTTGGCCACGTAGAGCGAAGCGGCCCGGATGGCGTTCCGGGCGTCGAGCACCTCGACCCGGCCACCGATCGATCCGAACACGATGGCGGTGACCACCAGCGTCACGGCGGCGGCCGGGAGCAGCCGTCTCGCCCGCCGCGCGTAGAACCTCGCCAACCCGATCCGCCCGTCGGGGCCCTCCAGGTCTCGCACCAGGACGCCGGTGACCAGGTACCCCGACAGCACGAAGAACACGTCGACGCCGATGAAGCCACCCGAGGCACGGGCGACACCGGCGTGGAACGCCACCACCAGGTAGACGGCCACCGCCCGCAGCCCGTCCAGGTGGGGCCGGTAGCCCCATGCGTTGCTGCTCCGGGTGGCCGCCACGGGCGGTGAAGCTACACCAGCGACCGACCGCCACCGTCCGGTGCCCGGGCCGTCCACGCCCACGTGGGGTTCAGCCCCGGCGGTGACGACGGCACCTCAGCCGGCGGCTCGGATCGCCTCGACCAGCTCGTCGCTGCGGCGGAAGGTGGATCCGGCGAACCCGCGGTGCACGTAGGCCAGCCGACCCGCCCCGTCGACCACGAAGACGCACCGTCGGTAGAAGCCCATGGGGCCGAGCACGCCATAGGACCGGCCGACGGCCTTGTCCTCGTCGGCCAAGAGCGGGAACGCGAACCCGCCCTCGTTCTCGGCGAACGCCTCGTGGCTGTCGAGCCCCTGCGGGCTGATGGCGAGGATGCGGGCGTCGAGCTCGCTGAACCGTGCCACGTCGGTGCTGTAGGCGTTGAGCTGACGGGTGCACACCGGCGTGTTGTCGCCCGGGTAGAACACCAACACGACCGGGTGTCCGGCGAGCTCCGACAGCCGATAGCTGGAGCGGTGGCCGTCGACCACCCCGGGGAGCTCGAAGTCGGGCGCCGGGTCGCCGGAGGAGGGAGCCATGGCCCGGGACCCTACCGTTCGGCACCCGGCGGAGGGCGAGCCGGTCGACAGCCGTCGGCCCCACCGGCTCGAGCACCGGCCCCCGCTCAGCCCAGCTCGGCGAGCACCTCGTCGGTGATGTCGAAGTTGCCGTGCACGGCCTGCACGTCGTCGAGGTCGTCCAGCGCGTCGACCAGGTCGAGCACCTTCTTGGCCGCGCTCTTGTCGTCGAGGGTGACCAGGTTCTGGGCCACCATCGTGAGGTCGGACTCCTCCACCTTGTAGCCGGCCTCCTCCACGGCGGTGCGCACGGCGTGCAGGTCGGTGGGGCCGGTGGTGACGCGCCAGTAGTCGCCCTCGCGGGTGATGTCCTCGGCACCGGCATCGATGGCCGCCAACATCAGGTCGTCCTCGGCCACCG
>WBZL01005806.1_pt1 | contig 10086 bp, 10 predicted proteins | sample 5204291 | NCBI WGS metagenome assembly WBZL01 (sample SAMN12344345, study PRJNA552823) | activated sludge metagenome | biome: Activated sludge suspended growth; feature: Nitrification reactor; material: Wastewater; isolation source: activated sludge from nitrification reactor of wastewater... | reverse complement strand
GATGGTCACGCATTCGCGGATGGTGGATCCATCTCCCACTTCAGCCGTGGTGCGCTCCCCGGCGAACTTCAGGTCCTGCGGAATGGCGCTGATCACCGCGCCCGGGAAGATGCGGCACTTGCTGCCCACGCGGGCGCCGTCCATGAGCACCGCGTTGGGTCCGATCCAGGTGCCATCGCCCACTTCCACATCCCCATAGATGCTGGCGAAGGGTTCGACGGTCACATCCTTGCCCAACTTGGCGTCGGGGTGGACGTAGGCGAGTTTGCTGACGCTCATTGTGCAGTGGCCTTCTCGGGTTGGTTGGCGGGCACCTTGTCGCGTACGATCTGGGCCATCATTTCGGCTTCCACTGCAGGCTGTCCGTTCACATAGCCGACGCCCTTCATGTGCACGATGCCACGACGGATGGGGGTGATGAGTTCCAGTCGGAACACCAAGGTGTCACCCGGTATCACCTTGCGCCGGTAGCGTATGCCGTCCGTCTTGAGGAAGTAGGTGGTGTAGTTTTCCGGATCGGGCACTTTGCTCAGGGCGAAGATGCCGCCTACTTGGGCCATGGCTTCCACTTGGAGCACGCCGGGCATGACGGGATTGCCGGGGAAGTGACCGGTGAAGTGCGGTTCGTTCATGGTCACGTTCTTCACCCCGATGATGCTGTTCTCGTCCATGCTCATCACTTTGTCCACGAGCAGGAAGGGATAGCGGTGCGGCAGCATCTTTTCGATGGCGTTGATGTCGTGCAGCGGCTCGGCGGTGAGGTCGATGTGGGCGACCGGGTTCTTCTCCTCTTCGCGGATCTTCTCCTTGATGCGTTTGGCGAAGCTCGTGTTGCCGAAATGGCCGGGACGTGCTGCTAGGATGTGCCCTTTGATGGGACGGCCCACCAAGGCGAGGTCGCCGACGATGTCCAACAGCTTGTGCCGTGCCGGTTCGTTGAAGAACTTGAGGTCGGTGGTGTTGAGCACTCCGTTGCGGCGGATCTCCACGTCTTGGTATTCGCGTCCCAGCGTTTTCGCCAATTCCATCAATTGTTCCTTGGTGGTGCCTTCGCGATCTTCCATCACGATGGCATTGTCCAGGTCGCCGCCTTTGATCAAGCCGGCCTTGGCGAGCTGTTCCAGTTCGCGCAGGAACACGAACGTGCGGCACGGAGCGATCTCTTCCTTGAACTCCTCGGCGCGGTACATACTTGCGTGCTGCGTGCCGAGGACCGGGCTGTTGTAGTCCACCATCACCGTTAGCCTGAATTCGCCGCCGGGGGTGGGCACGCCGAGCATTTCAGTGCCGCGTTCCTTCGTTTCGAACCAGATGGGTTCCTTGAGCACGTACCAGTTGCGCGGTGCATCCTGCTCTTCGAGGCCCACGCCCTCGATGGCGTGAACGAAGGGTAGCGCACTGCCGTCCATGATGGGCACTTCGGGGCCGCTCAGCTGCAGCAAGCAGTTGTCCACGCCCAAGGCGTAGAGTGCGCTCAACACGTGCTCGGTGGTATTCACCACCACATCCCCCTTGCCCAAAGTGGTACCCCGGGCGGTGCTCACCACCAGGTCGGCATCGGCATCGATGATGGGCTCCCCTTCGATGTCGGTGCGCTGGAACTTGTACCCATGGCCCACGGGTGCGGGTCGAAGGGTGAGGGTAACGGGTTCGCCGGTGTGAAGGCCCACGCCTTTCACCACCGCAATGCCCTTCAAGGTGTGCTGCTTTTCGCTCATGGCTCCGTACCCGCTGCCGGCGGGACCGCGCGAAGGTAGGAGCGTAGGCGTTCCCAGTCAGGCTTTCCCTTCGGCCTTCAGTCGGGATACTTCCTTCTCCAATTCTTCGATGCGCTTGAGCAGTTCGGGCAGCTTACGGAAAACCACTTGGCTGCGGTCATGGTCGCGCTTGGGGAAGGCGGGCGACCCTTGAACGGTGCTTCCGTCGGCGATGTGCCCTCCGATACCGCTTTGGGCCGCGATGCGAACTCCGTTGCCTATGGTGAGGTGACCGGCGATACCTACCTGTCCACCGATCTGGTTGTGGTCGCCCACCTTGGTGCTTCCAGCAATGCCGGCTTGCGAAACGATGACGTTGTGCCTGCCGATGTCGGCGTTGTGGCCCACTTGGATGAGGTTGTCCAGTTTGGTGCCTTCACGGATGTAGGTGGTACCCAGGGTAGCGCGGTCGATGGTGGTGTTGGCGCCCACTTCCACGCGGTCTTCGAAGATCACGTTGCCTACCTGTGGCATCTTCTCGTATTCACCCTTGGCATTGGGTACGAAGCCGAAGCCGTCGGCGCCGATGACCGCGCCGCTGTGCACCACGCAGTGCTTGCCCATCACCGTTCCATGGTACACCTTCACGCCTGCATGGATGCGGGTGTGCGCGCCCAACCTCACCCCATCACCGATGTAGCAGTTGGGGAAGACCTTCACGCCATCCTCGAGCACCACATCGTCGGCCACATAGCTGAAGGCGCCCACATAAACGTTCTTTCCAAGCTTGGCCGTGGGGCTCACGAAGCTCGGTTGTTCGATACCCTTCTTCTCGTAACGCAATTCACTGTTGCGCTCCAGGAGTTGGGTGAATGCCATGCGCGGATCGGCCACGCGGATGAGCGTGAGCGTTTTCGGGAGCGCCTGAGCAGGGGCGAAACCGTGCTCCACGATGGCGATGGTGGCCTTGGTACGGTAGATGTGTTCGGTGTAGACCGGATTGGCCAAGAAGGTGAGCGTGCCGCTGCGTGCTTCTTCGATCTTGGCCAGGTCGTTCACCAATACCTGCGGGTCGCCGTCCACCACCCCCTGCAGGAGTTCCGCGATCTGTTCGGCGGTGAACTGCATGTACTAGTTGGTGATGGGAACGGTCACTTTCACATCGTCCCACTCCAGGACCAGTTCACGAGCGGGGTCCGTTACGTGGATCAGGAACTGCTCATCCGCGATGGAGTCATGCACCACCGGTACTTGCACGGCGGCCACATCGAAGGCGGGGTCGCGTTGAGCGTTGCCGTCGAAGTCAACGCCCCAGGAGTACATCTTGCTGTTGAGGTACACGGTCCATGTATCGGCTTCGGGTAACGTCCAAAGGGTGTAGGTACCCGCCTTCACCGGCTTACCGCCGAAGTGTACATCCTTGCTCACCATGAAGGTGGTTGCCTCGTTGGCCCCCGTGCGCCACACTTTGCCGTACGGCACCAAGCCACCGAATATCAAGCGGCCCTTCTTGTACGGGCGACTGTAGGTCACTTCCACCTGCAGGCTGTCGGCACCGCCCAGATAGTAAGTGACTGTCTCCTCCGGACTGTGCTTCTTGGTCTGCATCTTCATGTACCGGAAGCCCGCAAAGACCAGCACGAACAGTGCTGCCACGATCACCAGTATCCGTTTCCAGAACTTGGACATGGCTTCAGTGCGTGTGAACGGTGGTTGTTTCTTCCTTCATCTCCACTTGCACGCGGGTGCTGTCGCCGCTGCGGATGATGTTCACCGTGCCGCCGTCGATGGCGATGGTGGTGTCCCCTTGGAAGCCGGACTTTTCCAGTTTATTCACGATCACGTGCACACCGCCATGGCCTGCTCCGTGTTCGACTCCTTTGCAGCATGCGGCTTTGCCTTCGTGGCGGCTGCAACCGGCGGCACCTCCGTGGCAACTCGTCTCCTTGTTGCAGGAGCCTCCGCCACAGCTTTCGCCACGCATGCAACCGCCACAGGTGAGGCAGCTAACGATGAAGCCCAGCGCGAAGCCGAGCAAACTGAACAGGAGAATCTTGGCCCAGTTGGTGTTCATGGGCGCGAAAGTACCTCAGGCCGTGCGATGTACGGTTGTGCTATTGGCTTGGGCGGTGGGTGTCACCACCAGGTCGTTCACGCATACGTGCGGGGGGAGCGTTGCCACGAACCACGCTAGGTTGGCGATATCCTCACCGCGCAATGGTTCGATGCCCTCATAGACCTTGCCCGCCCGCGCGGCATCGCCACCGAAGCGAACGATGCTGAACTCGGTTTCGGCCATACCAGGCGCCAGTTGCGTCACTTTTATCCCATGGGGGAGGAGGTCCTGCCGGAATGCTCTGCTGAGCGCATCCACCGCGTGCTTGCTCGCACAATAGACATTGCCTTTGGGGTATACCTCCTTGCCGGCTGTGCTGCCGATATTGATGATGTGGCCTTTGCCCCGACCGATCATACCGGGCACGATGGCCTTGGTCACGTACAGCAGCCCTTTCACATTGGTGTCGAGCATCCGTTCCCAATCATCCAGCTTGCCTTCTTGGAAGGTTTCAAGACCCGCCGCCAGTCCGGCGTTGTTCACGAGTACGTCCACCTCGCTCCAAGCAGTGGGTAACGAGGCCACAGCGGTCGCAACGGCGTTCTGGTCGCGCACGTCGAAGTGCAAAGCATGCACCCGGTCGGTACCGTGCAAGCCGATGAGTTCGTTCTGTAGGGCGATCAGCCGCTCTTTGCGCCGGCCGGTGATGATCGTGCGCCAGCCCTCGGCAGCGAACCGTCTCGCGGTCGCTTCGCCGAAACCGCTGGTTGCGCCGGTGATGAGAATGGTCCGGGTCATGGCGACAAAGATGGCTGTCGTATCACTCCACCAGCGTGTACACCGCCTCGCGCACGTCGAGCCTCATCTTGCCTTCGTAGGCCTCCACGCGCACGGTGAAGCGCCCGCCGTTGTGGAGCTTGGACACCAGGCCGCGCTGTTCGGTGGTGAGCTTGGCGCCCTCGGTCGTGGCAGTAACGGGCTTGCCCTTCGCATCGGTGAAGTGCACCGTGCACTTCGCAATGACAGGCTTGGCCACACAGCCCTTGAGCTCCACGGTGGAGACGGCGGCCCATTCCGAGCGGGTGAACGCGCCCGAGGCCTTGCCGGCGATGGTGATGTAGGGGGCTCCGCCAAGCACAGGCGCGGCCGCAGTGAACAGGAGCAGCATGCCAAGGGCGAGCGCGGAAAGGAAGAGGATGCGATGCATGGTGAGGGGTGTTGTTGTACCCATGCAATGCGACTCGATCCGGGTCGTAACGCCCGAAGGACCCGGCGTGGGTCATCGTTGCTCCCGACCCGTTCCTCGGCACAGCTTGTAGCGCAGGTACACTTGCTTGAAATTGACGCGCTCCTCGGGCACCTCCTGGATGTAGCGTTCGGTGTACTGGATCGCCCGGTCGCAATCACCGAGCACGCGATACATCGTACCCAGGTCCCAGAGGCATGCGGTGTTCCTGAACCGCTCCCAGCAGGCGAGCGCGTCATCCTTGGCCTTGATCAGGTCCTCCTCCTTCTTCCACAGGAGGTAGAACTGATAGGACAGCATGGACCGGTCACGCAGGAACTGTTCCTCGTTCGCCGAGACGCCTACGGCTGAGAGCGAATCGATGAAGCGCTTGTTCTGGACCAGGTTCAGGGAGTCCGGCCGACCGCAATTGAGCGTGAAGCGATGCTCGAACGCGCCATAGTCGACCTGGGCGTACGCTCCTTTCGGCAGTGCGAGCAAGAGAAGGCAGACCAGGATGGCGCGCATGGGAGCTCAGCTCAACCCGCTGATCACGCCGTTGGCATCGATGTCCATGTGCTCGGCGGCGGGCACCTCGGGCAGACCGGGCATGCGCATGATCTCGCCACAGATCGGCACCACGAAGCCCGCGCCGGCGCTGATCTCGATGTCGCGCACGGTGATGCGGAAACCGGTGGGCGCGGCACGCAGCTCCTTGTTGTCGCTGAAGCTGTACTGCGTCTTGGCCATGCAGATGGGCACGCCATTAAGACCGAGCTTATCGATGCGGCGCAGCGCGGTCTCGGCATCGCCGCTGTAGTCCACGCCGTCGGCGCGGTAGATCTCCCGGGCGATGGTGGCGATCTTGTCCTTGATGGAGAGCGAGAGGTCGTAGAGCGGCTTGAAGTCGCTGTTGCCTTCATCGATCACACGCAGCACGGCGCTGGCGAGGTCCGTCATGCCATCACCGCCTTTGGCAAAGCCCTGCGCGAGGACTGCTTCAGCGCCGCGCTCCGCGCAGTAGGCCTTGATCAGGTCGATCTCCTCGGGCGTGTCCGTGGGGAAGTGGTTGATGGCCACCACGGCCTTCACGCCGAACTTGGCCACGTTCTCGATGTGGCGGCCCAGGTTGGCGAGGCCGGCCTTGAGCTTCTCGGGCGCGGCGGTGTTCACCTCCTTCACGTCCACGCCGCCATGGTAACGCAGCGCGCGCACCGTGGCCACGATCACCGCGGCGCTAGGCTTGAGGCCCGCCGCGCGGCACTTGATGTCGAAGAACTTCTCCGCGCCGAGGTCCGCGCCGAAGCCGGCCTCCGTCACCACGTAGTCGCCGAGGCTCAGGCCCATCTTGGTGGCAAGCACGCTGTTCACGCCCTGCGCGATGTTGGCGAAGGGACCACCGTGCAGGATCGCGGGGTTGCCCTCCAACGTCTGCACCAGGTTCGGCTTGATGGCGTCCTTCAGCAGGATGGCCATGGCGGCCTCGGCCTTCAGGTCGCGGGCATAGACCGGTGTACGGTCCCAACGCTGGCCCACGTAGATGTCGCCGAGGCGCTTCTTCAGGTCCTCGAAGTTGGTGGCGAGGCACAGGATGGCCATCACCTCACTGGCGGGGGTGATGTTGAAGCCGTCCTGCCGGGGCACGCCGTTGCCGGTGCCGCCCAGGCCGATGGTGATGTCGCGCAACGCGCGGTCGTTCATGTCCATCACACGCTTCCAGGCGATGGTGCGCGGGTCGATGCCGAGCGAACGCTTGCGGTTCTGCAGGTTGTTGTCGATGAGCGCGGCGAGCAGGTTGTTGGCCTTCTCGATAGCCGCGAAGTCACCGGTGAAGTGGAGGTTGATGTCCTCCATGGGCACCACCTGCGCATAACCGCCGCCAGCCGCACCACCCTTCATGCCGAAGACCGGCCCGAGGCTCGGTTCGCGCAACACCACGACGCTCTTCTTCCCCAGCTTGCTCAATCCTTCGTGCAGGCCGATGCTCGTGGTGGTCTTGCCTTCGCCGGCGGGCGTGGGGCTCACGGCGGTGACGAGGATGAGCTTGCCTTGGGCCACCTTTTGCTCATTGATGAGCGAGAGCGGCAGCTTGGCCTTGGTGCGGCCATAAGGCTCGATGACCTCCGGGTCGATGCCGAGCTTCTGGGCGATCTGCGCAATGGGCTTCATCTGCGCTTTCTGCGCGATCTCAAGGTCGGAAGGGAAGGACATGGTGGGTGTGTGGGGTAGGTGGAAGAAGGGAGCGAACGAAGGTCGTTCACCGGATCATGCGTCCAACACGGTGGAGAATCCGGCTTGATGCAATTGTTCCCAGTAGGTGGGGTAGCTCTTGTTCACCACGTGGGGTTCGTTGATGGTGATGGAGTCGCAAAGCAAGGCGAGCGGGGCAAGCGAGAGTGCCATGCGGTGGTCGATGTCAGGGTCGAAGCGTAATGGACCTTGTGGCGCGATGCGGCTCTTGACGGCGAAGGCGCCATCTGCGAAGGCAGCCTTACCTCCCATTAGGGTGATGGCCTCTGCGACGGCCTTCAGTCGGTCCGTTTCCTTCACACGCAGGTTGTCCAGCCCCGTGAGCACTGCTGCTTGTCCGGTGGCTGCGAGGGTGAAGGCCAACGGTTGGAAGAGATCCGGCACATGGCGCAGGTTCTTCGGCAGTGGCTCCCATTCGCCCGGTGCGGCGCGGTGCGCGATACGGGTTCCGGTTGCTTCGAACGTGGTGGAAACCCACGGCGACCAGAGCCGATGCGCTTCGCGGTCGCCCTGCATCGTGTCGTCGTGGAGGCCTTCCAAGAAGACTTCACTACCGGGTTGCAGGGCAACCATTTCGTACCAGAAGGCGGTGCTGCTCCAGTCTTGCGGAACGGAAATGGGTGCAGGAACATAATGGCCTGAAGGAACGTGCACACCGTCCAATTCCAGTAGAGGGAACACACCGAAGTGGGAGAGTATTTTCAGCGTCATGTGCACGAACGGCTCGCTCAAACGTGTGCCCGTCCAGCGCAAGGTGAGGCCTTGTTCCATGCGTGGCGCCACCATGAGCAACGCGCTCAAGTATTGACTGCTGATGGGTGAATCGAAATGCACTTCTCCGCCCTTGAGCGCCTTGCCGCGTACGCGATAACCCTCCGGAGTGCGTTGGATCTCGGCGCCGAGGTGTTGCAGTGCACGCACCAGGTCGTCATGGGGGCGTTCCATCAATCGTGGAATACCTGTGAGCACATGCTCTTCCCCTTCGCGCACAGCGGCCCATGCCAGCAGGAAACGGAAGGTGGTGCCGCCGGCACCACAATCCATCACGCGTGGCGTATCGCGAAGCAGCGTTCGCATCACGCGGGTATCATCGCCATCGCTCAGGTCGGATACGAGGGAGGTATCGCCGCAAAGCGAAGCCATGAGCAATGCACGATTGCTCACGCTTTTGCTGCGGGGCAGATGCACGGTGGTATGCAGCGGGGAGGATGGTCGTGTGATGGTTATCGATGACATCGGGGCAAATGTGCGCAACCGGTGCGAAGCGTAACCTAACCTTCCGCCAACAACCGATAGTGGTCCAGTGCTTCCAGGACCTGTGCGGCTGATAGGGGGACATCGGTGCGCGCTTGTCCGATGCCGGTAAGGAGGGTGAACCGGAACTGACCGGCAACGTTCTTCTTGTCGTTGCGCATCAGTTCGATGATGCGATGCGCTGCGGAGCCGTGCAGCCTGAAGGGCTTGTACAGATCGAGCAGGAAATGCGATATGGCGTCGTTGGCTTCTCGGTCCAAGGTTCCGGTACGCCAGCTGAGCCACGTTTCGCAGATCATGCCGATGGCGATGGCCTCACCGTGCAGCAGTGCCCGTTGTTCACCTTCCCACGAGAATGCTTCTAGCCCATGCCCGATGGTATGTCCGAAGTTGAGCAGTTTCCGGGAGTCCCGCTCGCGCGGGTCTTCCTTGACCACTGAGGCTTTCACGCGGGCACTTGCGGCCACCAGTCGACCCAAGGCTTCCAGGTCGTGCAGCGGTGCGTTGGTTACTTCAGACCAATGCGCGGCATCACGTACCAAGCCGTGTTTCACCATTTCGGCAACGCCGTTCAAGAGTTCGCGCTTGCCCAACGTTCGGAGGAACGGGGCGTGTACGTATACTCCGAGAGGGTCGTGGTAGAGTCCCACGTTGTTCTTCACGCCTGCATGGTCGATGCCCGTTTTGCCCCCGATGGCTGCATCCACCATGGCCATGAGCGAAGTGGGAACGTGAACGCACCGTATGCCTCTTTTGAACGTTCCGGCTACGAAGCCGCCGAGGTCGGAGACCACCCCGCCGCCGAGCGTTACCAGCAGTGCTTCTCGGTCCGCTGCTTGTTCGGTGAGGTATCGCCATATGTCGCCGCAAACCTCCATGCTCTTCGAGCGTTCGCCGGGAGCTATGCCGATGGGGGCGGCATCGCGGAGTTTGGGCACATGCGCAAGCAGTTCCGGCAGGCATTGTCGCAAGGTGTTCTCGTCGCCCAGTACGAAGCAGGTGGTGGGGTCGGTATCCTGCAGCATGCGCTCCAGCGCCAGCAAGGCGTCGGGTCCAACCACCACCGGGTGGGTGCCAGCATCGATCGTGTCCACCACGGGTGGCCTGTTCACCATTCCTACTTTTGACCCGCCTGCGGAAGGAGCTCCCGACCGAACGGCATTGCCCCAAAGGAACGAAGGAACCCGTTGCTCATGCCAGCCCAGGCAACCACCGCCCGAACAGTCACCCCCGACCTTTCCGACACCCGCATCGCCTTCAACCAGTACACGGACAACGGTCTCGTGCGCGCTTACTGGCTGTTCCGCATCATCGGTATCGGTTGGCTGAGTTCCATCGGAGGTACGCTCTCCAAAGTGGCTCTTGCACTGCACCTTCCCATCCAAGGACTGATCAAGGCCACCATTTTCAAGCATTTCTGCGGCGGGGAAACCATCGAAGAGAGCTTCACCACCGTGCAGAAACTCGCCGATGGCGGCTTGGGCAGCATCCTGGACTACAGTGTTGAAGGGCAGGAGGATGATGCCACCTTGGATCGTACCACCGATGAGATCCTACGCACGATCGCTGCTGCCTCGGTCCGCAAGGGCATACCGTTCAGCGTT
>WBZL01005805.1_pt1 | contig 10087 bp, 9 predicted proteins | sample 5204291 | NCBI WGS metagenome assembly WBZL01 (sample SAMN12344345, study PRJNA552823) | activated sludge metagenome | biome: Activated sludge suspended growth; feature: Nitrification reactor; material: Wastewater; isolation source: activated sludge from nitrification reactor of wastewater treatment... | reverse complement strand
GCCGGCGCGGCGAACACCGGCTGGCCGTACATCTGCGAGGCGACCATGGTCGGCGTGGTGTTCTTGACGATCCTGACCTTGCCGTCGCCCTCGGTGATCTCGAGCTCGGCGATGCCCGATTCGGCGACCAGATCGATCAGGGTCTTGAGTTTGCGCAGATCCATCGTGTTTCCCTCGCGCCGCCGTCAGGCCGGCCGGCGCAGATGGCCGATCGCGTAACGCAGCGCGGCCAGGTAACCCTCGGCACCGAGGCCGGCGATGACGCCGACTGCGAGATCCGAGAAATAGGAGTGGTGCCGGAAGGGTTCCCGCCGGTGCACGTTCGACAGGTGCACCTCGACGAACGGCACGCCGGTGGCGGCCAGCGCGTCGCGCAGCGCGACGCTGGTGTGGGTGAAGGCGGCCGGGTTGATGATGATGAAGGCCACCTGGGCGGCGCGCGCCCCCTGTGCCCGGTCCACCAGTTCGCCCTCGTGATTCGACTGGAACGACTCGAGCCGCAGGCCCTGCTGATCGGCCAGTGTCTTCAGGTCGCGATCGATGTCAGCCAAAGTTCCGGTGCCATACACGGCAGGCTCACGCGTGCCGAGCATGTTGAGGTTCGGGCCATGCAGCACCCAGACCAGTTGATTCACCGAAGATGACCTATGAAGCCGGCTGTAGGCCGAGGAAGGCGGATTTTATAGGTTTTTGCGATTTGCGCAATGGGTCTGGCTTCAAGCGCGCCCGGCCGCTTTGAGCGCCTGGTGCTTGAGCCTGCGTACATCGACGCGACCCAGGATCCGCTCGACGATGCGCCCGTCGGGGGCCACCAGCACCGTGAACGGCAGACCGCCGCTGGCATTGCCGAACCGGCGCAGCAACTCGACACCCCCGGGACCGGCAACCAGCAGAGGATAGGTGATCTGGTGCCGCGACGCAAATTCGCCGATATTGCGGGCCGAATCGATGCCGATTCCCAACACTTGTATGTCGGTGCCCGTGAGCTCGCCCGCCATCGCCGACAGTTCCGGCATTTCGTCGATGCAGGGCGCACACCAGGTCGCCCAGAAGTTCAGCACCAGCCACTTGCCACCGAAGTCGGCGAGGGAGATCTCGCGCGCCTGGGCATCGGGCAGACGCAGCGCCAGCAGGTCGGTGACCGCGCCCTCGTTGGCGGGTTCGACCTCGAAACGGCGTGCCGCGAACCAGCCGCCCGCCAGCAGGCCGAAGGTGGCGGTGAGCACCATCAGCACCTTGCGCCGGTCGCGCCTCGCCGCAGCGCTCATCTCTGCACCGCCTCGGCGAGCGTCTGCAACGCCTGCAGGTCACCGCGCTCGGCGCCTTGCGCGCCACCGCGCAAGGCGCCGCGCAGGTCGTCGCGGCCGTACACCGACAGCAGCACCGGCTCGCCCCGCCACTCGAACACGAACGCCTCGACGTCCTCGCCGGTGCGCCAGTGCGGCGCGGTCGTCGCGGCGAACGCGATCCGCCGGTCGATCAGGAAGAAGCCGACCTCCTTGCCGTTGTCGTGGAACAGCTGAAGGTGGATCGGCACGTGCTCGGTTGCGATGCCCTTCCACACCGCGCCGGTGGCCAGCGGGTGAAAGCGCGACAGTTCGCGCATCAGTTCCACGGCCACCCCGCGCATCCGAGCCAGGCGGGCCGGGTGCTCGCCGTCGAACAGCAGCAGATGCTCGCGCAGCGCCTCGTCGACCTCGTCGTTGTCGGGCAACTGGTTGCGCGGCAGCCGCTGGCCGCCGGCGACGTCGCGCGCCGCCCTCTGCTTGGCCGAAGCGTAGTCCAGTCCGCTGTCGGCGACCAGCCGGGCGGCAGCGGCCGCAATTTCGCGCCGCATCGATCGGGGTTGGTTGACGTCCATCGGGGGTCCGGGTTCTGCGCGAGCGGTAGTTTAGCCGTCTGTCCGGTGCGTGCCCCGGCCGGCCGGCCGGCAGGCCGAGGCGGCAAGCCACCCTGATAGAATTCCGCGCTTACCCCATGCAGCATATCCACATCCTCGGCATCTGCGGTACCTTCATGGGCGGCGTGGCGGCGATCGCCCGTCAGGCAGGGTACCGGGTCACCGGTTGCGATGCCAATGTCTATCCGCCGATGAGCGACCAGTTGCGGGCACTGGGCATCGACCTGATCGAGGGCTGGAGCCCTGCGCAGCTTCGGCTGGCGCCGGACGTCTTCGTCATCGGCAATGTCGGCAAGCGCGGCAATCCGCTGATCGAGGCGATCCTCGACGCGCGGCTGCCGTATGTGTCGGGCCCGCAGTGGCTGGCCGAGCAGGTGCTGCACCGCCGCCACGTGCTGGCGGTGGCCGGCACCCACGGCAAGACCACGACGTCGTCGCTGCTCGCCTGGATCCTGCAAGCCAACGGCCGCACGCCGGGCTTTCTGATCGGCGGCGTGCCCAACGACTTCGACCTGTCGGGCCGGCTCGGCGAGAGCGAACTCTTCGTCATCGAAGCCGACGAGTACGACACCGCGTTCTTCGACAAGCGCTCCAAGTTCGTCCACTACCGGCCGACCACCGCCATCCTGAACAACCTCGAGTACGACCACGCCGACATCTTTCCGGATGTCGCGGCGATCCGCACCCAGTTCCATCACCTGGTGCGAACGATCCCGGGGCGTGGCCGGATCATCGTGAACGGCGCCGACGACGAACTCGCCGAGGTGCTGCGCCAGGGTCTGTGGAGCGAACGCGAGGACTTCGGCGTGGCCACCGGCTGGCACGAGGCCGACGTCGCAGAGGCGCCGCAGACCAGCGATTTCGACGTGTACCTGGGTGATCGCAGTCTCGGCCGCTGCCGCCTGCCGCTGGCCGGCGCGCACAATCGGGCCAACGCGATCGCCGCGATCGCCGCCGCCCGCCACGTCGGTGTCGCGCCTGCCGACGCGATCGCCGCGCTGAACCGGTTCGGCGGGGTCAGGCGGCGGCTCGAATGGCGCGGCGAGGTCGGCGGCATCGCCGTCATCGACGACTTCGCCCACCACCCGACGGCGATCGCGACGACGATCGCCGGCCTGAAGGCGCGCCTCGCACCCGGCCAGCGCATCGTCGCGGTGCTGGAGCCGCGTTCCAACACGATGAAGCTCGGCGCGATGAAGGCGCTGCTGCCCGCCAGCCTGGCCGATGCCGCTCAGGTGTTCTGCTTCAGCGGCGGCCTGGAGTGGGACGTCGCGCAGGCGTTGGCGCCGCTCGGCGAGCGTGCGGTGGTCGAGCGCGAACTGCCGGCGCTGGTGCGGGCGGTGGTCGCGTTCGCCCGCCCGGGCGACCGCATTCTGGTGATGAGCAACGGCGGGTTCGGTGGTATCCACCAGAAGCTGCTCGAGCAGTTGGCCGGGCGGGCGCAGGCGCAAACCTGAGATCGACGTTCAGAAGGGAGTGCAGATGATCGCCGACGAGTCCCTCTTGCCTCGGCCCCCGGTCCACGTCGGTGGCAGCCGAATGGTCTATCTGCACGGCTTTCGGTCGTCGCCACAGTCGTTCAAGGCGCAGTGGCTGGGCGAGCGGATGAACGGGATCGGCCGCGGCGCTCAGTACAGCTGCCCGCAGTTGCCGGCATCGCCGCGCGAGGCGATGGCGCTGGTGCGCCGCCAGTTCGACCTGCAGCCCGAGGACACACTGGTCGGCAGTTCGCTCGGCGGCTATTACGCGACCTGGCTCGCCGAGCGCTACGGCTGCCGCGCGGTGCTGCTGAACCCGGCGATCGATCCCGCGCGCGGGCTGGCCACCCAGGTCGGCGTCACGACGATGTTTCACTCCGATGCACCGTTCGAGTTCCGCGCGGAGTATCTGCACGAGTTGCGCGACCTGGAGGTGCCGCTGATCTCGTTCGCGTCGCGCTATTTCCTCATCGCAGCCACCGGCGACGAACTGCTCGACTGGCGCGAAATGGTCGCCCACTACGGCGGGGCCCGCACCAAGGTGATCCAGGGCAGCGATCACGGGCTTGGCGACTTCGCCGATTACGGCGACGAGGTGTTGGCGTTCGCCGGATTCCTGTGAGCCGGGTCTGAACGCGCCCGCACCGGGCGACGTAGCGGTGCGATGGTTCGGCCCCGCAGGCCTGTGCGCGGTGATCGAAGCGTCGTGCGGCGTCGTGCGGTGACGCGCGGCATCGGCGAACCTCGCCGCTGCGACCGACTCCTGGGGGGCGACCCTTATAATCGGCCGGGTCATGACACACGTTCTCTTCGAGGAAGACGGCGCCTTCAAGGCGGGCACCGTGCTCAGCGAGACGGGCGGCAGCCTGCAGGTCGAGCACGCCAGTGGCCGCCGCGCGAAGATCAAGAACAGCCACGTGGTGCTGCGCTTCGACACGCCGGCGCCGGGTGAACTGCTGGCCGACGCGCAGCGCATCGCCGAGGACATCGAACTCGACTTCCTGTGGGAATGCGCGCCGCAGGCCGAATTCGGTTTTCAGGATCTGGCCGGGGAGTATTTCGGCACGGGGGCCCGGCCGGCGCAGGCCACCGGCCTGCTGCTCAAGCTGCATTCGGCGCCGGTCTATTTTCATCGCAAGGGGCGCGGCCGCTATCGTCCGGCGCCGCCCGACACCCTGAAGGCGGCGCTGGCGGCGGTCGAACGCAAGCGTCAGCAGGAACTGCGCATCGAGGTCGACGCGCAGGCCCTGATCGAAGGGCGGCTGCCCGAGCCGATCGGCCGATCGGCGGCGTTCCTGCTGGTGCGGCCCGACAAGCAGAGCGTCGAGTACCGTGCGCTCGAGCGCGCCTGCCAGTCGACCCGTCTGTCACCGGCGCGGCTGCTGATGGCGGCCGGCGCGTTCGAATCGCCGCGCCACCTGCATCGTGCCACCTTCGCCGCCGAGTGGTTCGCGCACGGCACCGGCTTCGCGCCTTCCCTGTCGGCCTCGTTCGACGCGTCGGCGCTGCCGCTGGCCGACGTCGAGCCGTTCTCGATCGACGACTCGGCCACCACCGAGATCGACGACTGCCTGTCGGTGAGCCGCACGGCCGACGGCCGGCTGCGGGTCGGCGTGCACATCGCGGTGCCCGGCGTCGCCCTGCGGCCCGGCGATGCACTGGACGAGGTCGCGCGCGACCGGATGTCCACCGTCTACATGCCGGGCGAGAAGATCACGATGCTGCCCGACGCGGTGATCGCGGCGTTCTCGCTGGATGCCGGCCGCGAGGTGCCGGCGCTGTCGCTGTACGCCGAACTGGATGCCGCCGGCGCCAGCGTGGTGGCGCGGCACACGCGGCTCGAGCGGATCCGGGTCGCCGCCAATCTGCGCCACGACGCGCTCGACAGGCCGGTCACCGAGGCGGCGCTGCAGGCGGCCGATCCGTCGCTGCCGTTCGCCGAGGCGCTGGCCGTGCTGTGGACGTTCACCCTGGCGCGCTCGGCCGAGCGCGAACGGGTGCGTGGCAAGCCCGAGCCCCGCAATCGCACCGACTTCAGCTTCCACGTCGAAGGCGAGGCGGTGCGCATCGTGCAGCGCCGCCGCGATGCGCCGCTCGACCGCATCGTCGCCGAGATGGCGATTCTCGCCAACAGCGAATGGGGCGGGTTGCTCGCCGAGCACCGCGTGCCGGGCATCTATCGGTCGCAGCAGGCCGGCCGGGTGCGCACGACCACGCACCCGCTGCCGCATCAGGGGCTGGGGGTGGCCCAGTACGTGTGGGCGACCTCGCCGCTGCGCCGCTACGTCGACCTGGTGAACCAGCGGCAGTTGCTGGCGGTGCTGGCCGGCGAGCCTGCACCGTTCGGTGCCAATGACGCCGACCTGTTCGCGGTGATGTCGACGTTCGACACCCGCTACGGCGCGTACGGTGACTTCCAGTCGCGGATGGAGCGCTACTGGTGCCTGCGCTGGGCCGGGCAGCGCGGGCTGGGCCGCGCTGCCGCGGTGGTGGTTCGCGACGATCTGGTGCGCCTGGCCGAGGCACCGCTCTACTTCCGCCTGTCCGATCTGCCGGTGCTGGCGCCGGGCCGGCGGATCCTGGTCGATCTGCTCGAGCGCGACGAACTGGCCCTGGATGTGTCGGCGCGCTACGTCGGGCCGGCCCCGCCGGTGGCCGGCCAGGACGAGAGCGAGAGCCAGGAGGAGATCGAAGAGGAGGCGCTGCAGGCCGAACGTGCGATCGCCGCGGCCGGTGAGGAAGCGGCCGGCGAGGAGGCCGCCGATGCGGTCGAACTCGCCGCCGAAGTGAACCCGACCGACGGTCCGGCGGCCGTGGCGGGAGCGGTGGCCCGATGAGTCCCGTGACGCCTCCTGCCACGCCACGCCGCAGGCCGGCGGGCGGCAAGGCGGCGCCGTCGCAGGTCGCCGCCGCGGCCGCGCTCGATGGCTGGCGGCGTCTGACCGGTCACCCGTGGGTGCAGCGGTTGCGCGACGATCCGCTGGCCACCGGCATCCTGCTGTCCATCGTGCTGCACGCGGTGCTTCTGACGCTGCGCTTCGTGCCGCCGACGCCGCTGAAGTTCGCGCCCTATGATTCGCAGATCGAGGTGGTGCTGCTGAATGCCCGCACCGACAGCAAGCCGCTGAAACCGGAGGTGCTGGCCCAGGTCGACATGGAAGGCGGCGGCGATCGTGACCGGGGCCGGGCGAAGTCGCCGCTGCCGGCCGAAACGAAGGTCGAGGACGGAAGCGATCTGCACCGCCAGCGTCAGCGCCTCGCCCAGCTCGAGGAGGAGCAGCGCAAATTGATGGCCCTGTCGCAGGGCTCGCAGACCTACGTGCAGCCCGAGAAGAACCCGAGTCCGACGCCGAACCGGCCGCTGTCCGGCGTCGACGAGCACAACACCGAGCAGGTGATCGCACGGCTGCAGGCGCAGATCGACAAGCAGGTGTCCGACTACAACAAGCGGCCCAAGCGGCTGACCTTCGGCGTGAACGCGCGCGGTGTCAGCTATGCCCGCTATGTCGACGAGTGGGCCAACCGCGTCGAGCGGCTGGGCACCGAGCGCTATCCGACGGCGGCGCGCGGGCGCCTGTACGATTCGTTGATCTGCACGGTGGAGATCGACAAGCACGGCAACGTCGTCGACGTGATCATCAACAAGCGATCGCGCTACGACGTGCTGAACAAGGCGGTACGGCAGATCGTCCACGCCGGCGCGCCCTATCCGAAGTTCTCGCCCGAGATGGCCCGGGACGGCGACATCCTGCAGATCGTGCGCACCTGGACCTTCACCAACAACACGCTGGAGACCAGTGCGGTGCGCAGGAACGGTCGATGAGCGCCCGGGCGCGTCGCGCCAGCGCCCCGGAGGCGACGTGAGCGACCGTTACGCGGTGATCGGCAACCCGATCGCGCACAGTCGTTCGCCGGCGATCCACGCGGCCTTCGCGCGGCAGACCGGCGAGGACCTGATCTACGAGCGGCTGCTCGCGCCGGTCGACGGGTTCGTGGCGGCGGTCGACGCGTTCCGCAGCGCCGGCGGTCGCGGACTGAACGTCACCTTGCCCTTCAAGCTCGATGCGTTTCGCCGTGCCGGGCGGTTGAGCGAACGGGCGCGGGCAGCCGGTGCGGTGAACACACTGCGCTTCGACGCCGACGCGATCTTCGGCGACAACACCGACGGGATCGGTCTGGTCACCGACATCGCGCAGCGGCTGCGCTGCCCGCTCGCCGGCCGCACGGTGCTGCTGCTGGGGGCAGGCGGCGCCGCGCGCGGCGTGATCCTGCCGCTGCTGGCGGCCGGCGTTGCGCGGCTGACGGTTCTGAATCGCACACCGCAGCGTGCCCACGAGCTGGTCAGGGCGTTCGTCGGCGACGCCACCGATCCGCGGCTGGACGCCGGCGGCTTCGACCGCTTCGAGGAGCCGGCGCACCGCGCACCGGCCGTCGATGTGATCGTCAACGGCACCTCGAGCGGTCTGGCCGGTGAAGCGCCACCGGTGCCTGCCGGCTGGCTGGCGCGCGCCGGGCTGGTCTACGACATGGTCTATGGCGCGCGGCCCACGCCGCTGATGACGGCCGCCGCGGCGGCCGGCTGCGGCGCGGTCAGCGACGGCCTGGGCATGCTGGTCGAGCAGGCCGCTGAATCGTTCGCGCTGTGGCGCGGCGTGCGGCCCGACACCGCGCCGGTCTACGCGTTGCTGCGCGCGAGCCTGGCCGAGCCGGCCTGAGCCGGCCCGGGTGCGGGTTTGCGCAGAGTGTGAACGGGTCCTGGCCGTGAAGTGGCTGTTCAGGTGGCTGGGCGTCGCTCTGCTGGCCGTCCTCACCTTCGTGCTGCTGGTGCAGTTCTGGTACTTCGCCCACGTGCTGTGGTGGACCCGCGCCAATCCCGAGACGACCCGCTTCATGCGCGATCAGCTCGCTGTGCTGCGCCACAGCGATCCGCGGGCCAGCCTGCGTCACGCCTGGGTGCCGTACGACCGGATCGCCGCGCCGCTCAAGCGCGCGGTGATCGCCGCCGAGGATGCGAACTTCACCGACCACGACGGTGTCGACTGGGACGCGATCGAGCGGGCATACGACCAGAACCTGAAGAAGGGCAAGGTCGTGCGCGGCGGCTCGACGATCACGATGCAGCTCGCCAAGAACCTGTTCCTGAGCGGCGAGCGCAGCTACCTGCGCAAGGCCCAGGAACTGGCGATCACCTACATGCTCGAGGCGGTGATGTCGAAGGAACGGATCCTCGAGCTCTACCTGAACGTGGCCGAGTGGGGTGTCGGCGTGTTCGGCTGCGAGGCCGCCGCGCAGTATTACTTCGGCGTGCCCGCCGCTCGGCTGTCGCCGCTGCAGGCCGCCAGGCTGGCCGCGATGCTGCCGCGGCCGCGCTACTATGACCGCAATCGTGGCAGCGCTGCGCTGTCGCGCAGGGCGTCGATGATCGCCCGCGGCATGGGGGCGGTGGGCGCGCCCTGAGGCGTGCCCGGGCTGCGGCACCGGCAGCGGATCCCGATCTGTAGGCGGCCGTACAATCACGGCCCATGCAGGAACGCGGCATCAACCACGCCAGTGGCAACGACTATCCGGACGGCCTGCGTCGTGATCCGGAGGACGCGTCGCGTGCGCTGGCGCAGGTGCAGACGCTGCTGCGCCGTCACAACGTCGTCACGGAACTGGCGCACCCTCGGCATCAGGGCCAGGACGACGCACGGCACCCGCTGGTCGAGCAGATCGTCGAACGGCACTCGCTGAGCGACCTGCGCAGGCGGCTGGACCGGCTGCACCCCGCCGACGTCGCCTACATCCTCGAGGCGCTGCCGCTGGACGAGCGGCTGATCGTCTGGGAACTGGTGCGGGCCGAGCGCGACGGCGAGATCCTGCTGGAGGTGTCCGACGCGGTCCGCGAGACGCTGATCGCGTCGATGGACCGCCAGGAACTGGTCGATGCGGTCGAGTCGCTGGACGCCGACGAGATCGCCGACCTCGCGCCCGACCTGCCGACCGACGTCGTCGAGGAGGTTCGCCAGGGGCTCACGCAGGAAGAACGCGAGCAGCTGCGCGCGGCGATGTCGTACCCCGTGAATTCGGTGGGCGCGCGGATGGACTTCGAGCTGGTGACGGTGCGCGAGGACGTGTCGCTGGAGACGGTGCTGCGTTACCTGCGCCGTTACGACCGGCTGCCCGACCACACCGATCAGGTGTTCGTCGTCGATCGCAACGACGTGCTGAAGGGCACGCTGCCGCTGGGCCGGCTGCTGATCAACGAGCCCGAGGTGATGGTCGAGGACGTGATGCAGCAGGAGGTGATGACCCTGCACGCGCTCGACGACGCCGGCGACGCGGCTCAGGCATTCGAGCGCTACGACCTGGTGTCGGCGCCGGTCGTCGACCCGCACAACCGGCTGATCGGTCGGCTGACGGTGGCCGAGGTGGTCGACGTGATCCGGGAGGAGGGCGAAGCCGACCTGCTGTCACAGGCCGGCCTGCGCGAGGACGAAGACCTGTTCTCCACCGTCTGGGCGTCGGCGCGCAACCGCTGGCCGTGGCTGGCGCTGAACCTGTGTACCGCGTTCTTCGCCTCGCGGGTGATCGGCGCCTTCGAGGGCACGATCACGAAGGTGGTGGCACTGGCGACGCTGATGCCGATCGTTGCCGGCATCGCCGGCAACTCCGGCAACCAGACGATGACGCTGATCATCCGCTCGATCGCGCTCGGGCAGGTGTCGAT
>WBZL01005803.1_pt1 | contig 10088 bp, 5 predicted proteins | sample 5204291 | NCBI WGS metagenome assembly WBZL01 (sample SAMN12344345, study PRJNA552823) | activated sludge metagenome | biome: Activated sludge suspended growth; feature: Nitrification reactor; material: Wastewater; isolation source: activated sludge from nitrification reactor of wastewater treatment... | reverse complement strand
CTACGTGGTGCCCTGTTTCGAGATCGTCGATTCGCGCATCACCGACTGGAAGATCAAGATCCAGGACACCGTGGCCGACAACGCCTCCTGCGGCGTCTATGTGTTGGGGCAGACCCGGGGCGACCCACGCCAGCTGGACATCACGCTGGCCGGCATGGTGCTGGAAAAGAACGGCGAGTTGTTCTCCACCGGCGTCGGCGCGGCGGTGCAGGGTTCGCCGGCCAATGCCGTGGCCTGGCTGGCCAACACGCTCGGTGTGCTGGGCATTCCTTTCAAGGCCGGCGAGGTCATCCTCTCCGGTTCCCAATCGGCCCTGGTACCGGTGGTCGACGGCGACCACATGGTCTGCACGGTCGGCGGCCTGGGCAGTTGCAGTGTTCGCTTTGCCGGCAGGAGTGCCCCATGAGCCTCACCCTGAACCGCGAGGACATCGTTCGCCTTTGCGAACGGATCGAAGGTGCCCAGACGCGCGCCTACGCCATCCCCAGGCTGACCGACGAATACCCGGCCATGACCATCGCCGACGGCTACGCTGTGCAGGCCGAGCTGCGCCGCCGCTACCTCGCCCAGGGACACAAGCTGATCGGCTGGAAGGCCGGCCTCACCTCGAAGGCGAAGATGCTGCAAATGGGCGTCAGCGTGCCCTCGATCGGCTTCCTTACCGACCGCATGGCCCGGCCGGAGAACTCCGTGGTCGGCACGGCCGATCTGGTCCAACCGCGCGTCGAGGCCGAGGTGGCCTTCGTAACCAAGGCGATGCTGAAGGGACCGAAGTGCGCGCGCGAGCAGGTGCTGGCCGCCACCGACTATGTGCTGCCGGCCATCGAGGTCATCGACTCGCGCTTTTCCGGCTTCAAGTTCGACCTGCCCAGCGTCATCGCCGATAACGGTTCCAGCGCCCGCTTCGTCGGCGGCGGCCGGGCCCGCTGCCCGGCGGACATCGACCTGCGCACGCTCGGTGTGGTGCTGGAGAAGAACGGCGAGATGGTGGCCATGGGCGCCTCGGCGGCCGTGCTCGGTCATCCCGCCGAGGCCATCGCCATGCTGGTGAACATCCTGGCCGAGCAGGGCGAGGAATTGCCCGCCGGTAGCTTCGTCATGAGCGGCGGCATCACCGAGGCCATTGCCGTGAAACCGGGCGACAACGTCATCGCCCGCTTCCAGGAACTGGGCAGTGTTTCGGTGCGCTTCTCATGAAGGCTCTTGCTCTCTTCAGCACCCTGCTGGGTTTGGCGGGCTGCACGGCGCAGGCCGACCTGTCGGCCATCGACGCTGAGCGCGCGCGGCCGTTGCACCGGTATGACGTGATTCAAGCGCTGGTGTCGAACGGTGGGGTGGTAGTGGGGGCTAGCCAGGCGGGTTCGGTAGTGGTATCGAATGATCAAGGCAAGAGTTGGGTACGGACCGTTCTGGGGCCGGTGAGCATCATTGGTCTGGCCGCCTGTCCGAACGGTGAATTCATTGGCATCGACTTCAACCACAAAGTCTGGAGTGCCGACCAAGCCGGCGGCAACTGGCAGAGTGTCGTTCTCGACAAACCCCGCGTCCCATTGGCCGTCACCTGCGACGGCCGGAACCGCTGGTGGGTCACCGGCTCCGGCGCCAAGATTGCCGTCAGCGCCGACCGGGGCGCCAGCTGGACCCTCACCGACCTCAAAGAAGACGCCCAGTTCACCACCCTCCAGTTCGTCGACGACAGTCACGGCTTCGTCCTGGGCGAATTCGGTCATGTTATTGGCACCGACGATGGTGGCGCCACCTGGCGGAAGATTGCCCAGATTCCTGGCGAGTTCTACCCCTACGCCGCCCTGTTCAAAGATAGCCGGGAAGGCTGGGCCAGCGGCATCGCCGGGCACCTCCTGCGCACGGCCGATGGCGGGCGCACCTGGACCGAGACCGAGAACCGGTCCGGCGCCCCCCTGTACCGGCTCTTCTGGCACGCCGGGCAAGCCTATGGCGTCGGTGCCGGTGGCGTCGTCGCCCGGCTCGACCAGGGCGTCTGGCAAAGCCTGCCCTATCCGGACGCCGCCCCCGTCTTCCTCGGCGCCGGCGCCAGCCTCGGCGACGCCCAGGCCGCCCTCATCGTCGGCGGCCCCGGTGGACTCGTCCGCCCCATCGCCACCCATGGCAAAGAAAGCACCGGATCATGAGCGCCCGCCGCCGGGCCGCCCCTAGGCGGGCGCAGTCAACCACATGGAGCCGCGTAGCGGCGAACAACCGTCACCCCCTTCCGCTGGAAGGGGGATGGGGGGAAGGATCATTATGAGCAGTCATAGCCTTCGTCACCGCATCACCCACGCCCTGCACCGGGGTGAAGAATGGCTGTTCGCCAACCCCAAGATCGTTCTCGGTCTCATCTTCGCCGCCACCCTGCTGTTCAGTCTCGCCCTGCCCAAACTGCGGGTCTATTCCGACTTCGCCGACCTCCTGCCGCAGAACCACCGCTACATCCAGGTCTACAACCGGATCAAGGAGAGCTTCGGTGGCGCCAACATGATCATCATGGCCATCGAAGTCGAGAAAGGCAGCCTCTTCAACGACGACACCCTCAAGCTCATTCACGAAGCCACCCAGGGCGTGGACAGCCTGCCCGGCGTCAACCACAACCTCGTCTCCAGTCTCACCCATCGCACCGCCCGCAAGGTCTATCTCAGTCCCGAAGGCGGCTTCATGTCCGAGTCCTACTACGACCCCCAGAAGAGCAACCGCAGCGTCGCCCAGCTCGAACAACTCAAGAAGGACGTCATCAGCAACCCGACCATCTACGGACTGCTGGTCTCCCCCGACCTGAAAGCCGCGCTGATCAAGGCCCAGCTCAACGAAGCGGATCTCGACTACGCCAAGACCTTCGCCGAACTCCAGAAGGTCCGGGAAAGCCTGGCTCGGCCCGGGCACAAGATCCACGTCACCGGCAATCCCGTCCTCACCGGCTGGGTCTACACCTACCTCAACCAGATCCTCACCATCCTCGCCTGGACCCTCCTGCTCCTGGCCACGCTGCTCATCCTCTACTTCCGGCGCCTCTACGGCATTGCCCTGCCGCTCCTGGGCATTGCCCTCTCCTCCATCTGGGGTTTAGGGTTCATGGCGCTGATGGGCATCAACCTCGAGCCCCTCAGTCTGCCGATTCCCTTCCTGATCGCCGCCCGCGCCACCTCGCACGGCGTCCAGCTGGTCGCCCGCTACTACGAAGAACTGGCCAAGGTCCATGATGGCGCCAAGGCTGCCCGCAACGCCCTCGACGCCCTGTTCCGGCCCGGCAGTCTGGCCATCATCGTCGACGCCCTGGGCATCGCCGTCCTGGTGCTCGGCGCCGCCCCCTTCAACCACAAGCTCGGTATCGCCGCCGGCTTCTGGGGCTTCTCGGTCATCTTCACCGTGCACTTCATGGTGCCCCTGGCCCTGACCATCCTGCCGCAGCCCAGGACCATGGAGAACAAGAACGAAGGCGTGCGGAGCTTCCTCGGCAAGGCCATGGCCCTGACTGGTGGTACCGACGGCGGCGCGCGCAGCATCCTCATCCTCGCCGCCCTCGGCGCCCTGGGCGGCGCCTGGTTCATCGCCCAAGTGCAACTGGGTGAATCCGAACCGGGCAGCCCGCTCCTGCACCGCCATCACGACTACAACCAATCGACCAAGGCCATCAACCACCTCTTCCCCGGCTCCGAGGAACTGCACGTCGTCGCCCGCACGGAGGAGAAGGGCGGCATCAAACGCCCCGAAGTCATGGCCGCCATGGAACGCTTCCAGGCGCACATGCTCGCCGACCCCGGCCTGGGGGGCACCAAGGCCATCCCCGGCGTTGTCCGGGTGGTCAATCGGCTCACCCACAACGACGACCCGCGCTGGATGCAACTGCCGGACAACGCCGAAGAAGTGGGGGGCCTCATGTTTGCCTATCTGGCCAGCAGCCCCATTCCCGGCGCCCTCAAGGAATTCATCAACCCCGACGAGAACGAAGCCAACATGGTCTTCTTCTACAAGGACCACCAGGCCGAGACCATCACCCGCGTCGTCGCCCTGGCCGAGTCGGGCATCAAGGAAATCGAAGCCCAGGTTCCCGGCCTGCACATCGAACTGGGCGGCGGCATCATCGGCGTCACCGCGGCCGGCAACCAGGCCCTGCACCAGGACCACATGATCATCATCCCGGCGGTCATGCTGCTCGCCTTCGGTCTGGTCATGCTCTATTACCAGTCGCTGCACGCTGGCTGGCTGATGGTCCTGCCCATGCTCTTCGCCACGCTCATGACCTATGCCTACATGGGTGCCGCCCATATCGGCATCAACGTCAACACCGTGCCGGTGATTGCCGTCGGGGTCGGGGTGGGCATCGACTACGCCGTCTATTTCATGGACCGCATCCGCGAAGAGATGGCGGCGACGAGAAGCATCCATCAGGCGGTGATCAACGCCGTGGCCACCACTGGCTACGCGGTCAGCTTCACGGCGGCCACCCTGATCGCCGGCGTGATCATGTGGATCTTCATGTCGGATCTGCGCTTCCAGTCGGACGCGGCGGTACTGCTCAGTTTCATGCTGGTGGTCAATGCCATTGCCGCCATGCTGATCGTGCCGGCCTGGTGCGTGGTGTTCCGGCCGCACTTCCTGGTCGCCACCCACTACGACGTCGATGGCGTGCTGGAGGAAGACGATCCGGAAACGCGGGGGCCGGCCACGGGGGTTGGCGCCCCGGCGACGGTGTCCTGAGGGCGGGACGGGCAAGGATTTTTAGAGGAGGAGGGAATCATGAAGGCGAGTCACAACAGAGGGAGGCAGCGTCGCATCGTCCTGGCCACGGCCCTGGCGGTGGCGGCGATGGGCAGCGCACACGCCGCGGACAACCTGCCGTCGTTGGGCGGCGATGTCGAGCCCTGGAAGGTCGATGTCATCTACGAGAACGACACCCGGATGCGCGGCAAGGACAACACCGGCCACCGGGTCGGTCTGTCCAAATTCCGCAACACCATTCAAGTCGAAGCCGACAAGAAGGCCGGCGACGGCTGGGGTCTGCATGGCGTGCTGCGCGGCAGCTGGGACGGCGTCTATCGCCTGAACAAGGACGAGTACGGCAAGGAGGCGGGCAGCAAGACGGCCGCCGACGTCCAGATCGCCAACACCGCCGGCCCGGTGGCCGCCGCGGTGGGCCTGGGCGTGCCGCCGGTGCATCTGGGCGCCACGGTGCCCTTCGGTGGCGGGGTCGGCTACACGGTGGTCGACGCCATCCAGGCCGGCGCCGGCCTGCCCAACCTGGGCGGACCGGCCGGCGGGCCGGGCATCAACCGCTTCATCGATCCCAACTACGCCAACCTGGCCACGCCGCCGGCCCAGTACGGCTCGGGCGCCGGCCTGCAAGTGCTTGGCCAGCGCTGGAACAACACCGGCTCCGGGGTGTCCTTCGCCGTGCCGGTGCGGCCCTGCGACGTCGATAGCCGCGGCTGTCGCGACTTCGGCGGCTATGGCGACAAGAAGCTCTCCGAACTGGAAGCCCCCGAGTTCAACAACCGGCTGGACTTCCTGCGCGAGATCTATGCCAAGAAGCTCTTCAACCTCGGCGACAACACCGACTTCTTCCTCAAGGTCGGCAAGCAGCAGGTGGTCTGGGGCCGCACCGACCTGTTCCGCGTCCTCGACGTGATCAACCCGGTCGATTACTCCCGGAACAACATCTACGACGAACTCCAGGACATCCGGATTCCGATGTGGATCGCCCAGGGTGAATGGCGTTTCGGCGGGTCGGGCGCCATGCAGGAGCGCAACCTCCAGGTGGTGTGGAACTTCGACAAGTTCCGGCCGAACAACCTGGGCCAGTGCGGCACGGCCAACGCCATTCTGGACGCCGGCTGCTTCTTCCGCGGCATGGCCAATCTGTGGGACAACGGCGGCACGGTGGCCAACTTCGCCGGTTTCAGCGCGCCGGGCACGCCGGCGCCGGTCAATGGCGTCTGGTTTGCCACCAACTTCGGGCCCAACCAGATCGGCATCCGCAATGTCCATCTGCCCGACTGGAGCCTCTCCAACACCCAGTTGGGCATGAAGTTCGAGGGCGTCACGCAAAGCGGCCTCAACTTCTCGGTGAACGCCCTGACCTATCGTTCGCAACTGCCCTCCTTGCGCTCGATCAACACGGCGGCGACCAACCCCTTCACCGGCGCCAGCGGCAACAGCTCGCCCTTCTCGGGCCCGGCGCAGGGGATTCCGACCACGCACCTGATCGCCTTCGACGTCTATTACCCGCGGGTCAACCTGATCGGCGGCTCGATGGACTTCCAGGTGGAAGCGGCGGGCGCGGCGATCCGGCTGGAAGGGGCGCTGACCCAGGGCGAGGAGTTCGCCAACACCGCCCGGCCGGAGCTGTACTCGAAGAACAAGGTGTGGCGTTCGGTGATCGGCATCGACCGGCCGACCTTCCTCCCCTTCATCAATCCGCACCGCACCACCTTGCTCTCGGCGCAGTTGTTCTGGCAGCACATCTTCAATCACGAGCTGACCGATGCGGCGGGGGGCCCGGTGGGCATGCCCGACTGGAAGGACAACATGATCGGTACCTTGCTGATCAAGGGCTTCATGATGAACGACCGGGTCAGCCCGACGCTCATCCTGGCCCGCGACTTCAAGGCCAAGGCCTGGGCCATCGCGCCGTCCGTCGAGTGGAACGTCACCAACGACCTGAAGGTCACCGTCGGCGCCAACTACAAGGGCCGCGACGACCAGAGCACCTGGAACTTCGACGACTGCCGCTCCTGCAACCCCTACGCGCCCTATACCACCTACGTCGGCCAATCCTTCAACCCCGGCTCCGCCGGCCTCGGCGGCATCGAACCCCTCGGCAGATTCCGCGCCGGCCCCATCGGCGCCGCCTGGAAGGAAAACGAAATCTACATCACCGCCCGTTACAAGTTCTGATTACGGAGACTACTCGACATGAAACTCAAATCCATCGCCCTGGCGGTGTCCTTGGTGGTCCTGGCCGGCAACGGCCTCGCGGCCACCGAAGCGGATATCGAAAACACCTTCACCCCCTACAAGAAAGGCTTTCCGTCCTTCGCCGGCCTCAACCCCGGCATGACCATCAACAAGGCCAACGTCGACCAGTTCAAAGACATTCTTGCCGTCGGCACGTATAAGATCATCAAGGACGGTCTGACCGAGATCAAGATCGGCGCCACCACCAGCTTCGACCTGTCGCCCGGCTATGTCGAAGCGACGCGTAAGAACCTCAACAAGACCAAGCTGGGCGCCAAGGTCGGCGAAATCGAAGGTTACGTCGCCGGCCGGCCCTTCCCTGAGGAGCCGGACGCCAAGGACCCGCGTGCCGGCGAGAAGCTGGCCTGGAACTACAAGTACGGCGTGAACTGGGGCGACAACGCCTCGATCAACCCCTTCTACTGGAAGTATCGCAACATGACCACCGGCCAGGTGGAGCGGCTGATCAAGTTCGAGTTCCACTTCCTCAATCTGAAGCACCGCGTCAAGGATGCGCCGGTGCCCGAGGTGCCGGGCAATGCCTCCAATCTGTACCGGGCGATCTACGTCAAGGTCAATGAGCCGCAGGATTTGAAGAACACCCAGTTGCTCATTCAGCGCTACGAGGACGACCAGAAGCTGGATGATGCCTATCTATACTTGGGCTTCCAGCGCCGCGTGCGCCGTCTGGCGACGGGGCAGGTGACCGACGCCTTCCTCGGCGCTGACCTGATGATCGAGGACTTCGAAGGCTACAACGGCCGCGTCTCGGACATGAAGTGGACCTACAAGGGCACCAAGAACGTGCTGCTGCCGATGTGGAACCACAACGAGTTGAAGCTGGCCACCGACATGCCCGCCGAAGCCGACGGCTACAAGTACGTGGACTTCGGTGGCCAGGGCGGCTGCTTCTATCAGGGCAGCTACCAGCTACGCAAGGTCTATGTGCTGGAAGCCGCGCCAGTCGATCCCAACCACCCGATCAGCAAGCGCGTCTTCTACATGGATAGCCAGTTGCAAAACCTGAACGGCGCCATCGAGATCTACGACCGCAAGGGCGACTTGTGGAAGGTCTGGTCGGTCGGCAAGTCGCACGCCGATCATCATCTGCCCATGAACAAGGGTTCCGGCATCGGCATCGACGACGCCTTCTCCATGGTCGATATCCAGGCCAAGCACTGCACCACCGGCCAGTTCAAGGGCCAGGTGGATTACAAGCAGAACCCGCCCAGCCTGTTCCAGGTACAGAACCTGCGCGGCGGCGACTGAGCAACCGCTGTTTCTGCAATGTCTCCACATCGCCCGGTGATCGTCGGGCGTTCCGTCGGGAGCCTCCGGGCTCCCGATTTTTCTTTCTCCCCGCCTAGCGCGCGGTCTTGCTAGTCGAGGACCAGCACGCCCCGCTTGAGGCCGGAATCCTCCGGATGCGGCGAGAGGACGAAGCCGAGGCTGCTGACGAAGCGGATCATGCGTCCGTTTTCGGACAGGAAATCGCCGTTCATGTACTTCAGACCGTTGCTTCGCGCGGCGTCGATCAGCACGCCCATCAGGCGACGCGCCACGCCCTTGCCTTGCCAAGCGTCGGAAACGACGATGGCGAACTCGCAGGAGTCGCCGTCCGGATTGGTGGCATAACGGGCGACCCCGATCTCGGTCTCGTGACCGTCCGCCTGGGCCATGGCGACAAAGGCCATTTCCCGATCGTAGTCGATCTGCGTCAGACGGATCAACTGGGCCTGCGAGAGCTCGCGGATCGTGTTCATGAAGCGGAAATACTTGGTCTCCGCCGACAGGCTCTGCACGAACTCCTGCTCCAGGTCCGCGTCTTCGGGTTTGATGGGCCGGATGGTCACCGTTTGCCCGTCGCCAGTCTGGTAGCTGACCACCATATGTGAGGGGTAGGGGTGGATGGCCATGTGGTCGTAACGGCCGGCCGTCAACGGCATGTTGGCGATGGAAATGCTGGCATCGACGGCCACCGCGCCGTTTTCGTCCACGATCAGCGGGTTGATGTCGAGCTGGCTGATCCACGGTAGTTCGCAGACCATTTCCGAAACCCGCAGCAGGACAGCCTCGAGGGCTTCCATGCTCACGGGCGGCATGTTGCGAAAGGCGCCCAGCTTGGCCGACGTATGGGTCGACGCGAGCATGTCGGAGACCAGGAACTGGTTGAGCGGCGGCAGCGCCACCGCCCGGTCCTTGCCGGACGCTTCGATGCCGACGCCGCCTGGACCGAACAGGATGGTCGGGCCGAACACTTCGTCACGGGCGATGCCGACCATCAGCTCGCGGCCGTTGGCCTTCTGAATCATCGGTTCGATCGCGACACCGTGCACGATGGCGTCGGGGCGGTTCTTGCGCACCTCTTCGACAATCGCATTGTAGGAGTCACGCACCGCGGCGAGTGAGTTGAGATTCAGGCGCACGCCGCCCGAATCGGTCTTGTGCGTGATCTGCGGCGAATCGATCTTCATCACCACCGGCAGGCCGATCTCTTCCGCCAGTACCATCGCTTCAGACGGCGAGCGGGCTACCACGGTCTGGGCGATGGGAATGCGGAAGGCCGCCAAGAGCGCCTTGGACTCCATCTCGTTGAGGACCTTGCGGCCTTCCTGCAACGCGGTCTCGATAACCAGTTTGGCGGACTCCAGGCGTGGCGGAACATGATCCGAGATGGAGGCCGGCGTTTCCATCAACAGGCGCTGGTTGCGGTAGTAGTTGGAAATGTGCGAGAACAGTTCGACCGCCGGCTCCGGTGTGCGGAAGGTCGGTATGCCCGCGCCCTTGAAGAGCAGGCGGGCTTCTCGCACCTGTTCGTCGCCCATCCAGCAGGTCACCACGGGCTTGTCGGTCTGGCGGGCGATATCGATGACCGTGCGGGCCGCCTGGGTCGGATCGGACATTGCTTGCGGGGTTAGTACCACCATGACGCCATCGACCTGATCGTCATCGATGCAGGCCTGCAGGGCGGCGCCATAACGGCCCGGATCGGCGTCGCCGATGATGTCGATGGGATTGCGCTTCGACCACGTGGCCGGCAGCGCCGCGTTCAGTCGTGCCAGCGTTGCCTCGGAGAGCTTGGCCAGCGGGATGCCGATATCGCAGCAGTGATCGGCGGCCAT
>WBZL01005802.1_pt1 | contig 10088 bp, 8 predicted proteins | sample 5204291 | NCBI WGS metagenome assembly WBZL01 (sample SAMN12344345, study PRJNA552823) | activated sludge metagenome | biome: Activated sludge suspended growth; feature: Nitrification reactor; material: Wastewater; isolation source: activated sludge from nitrification reactor of wastewater treatment... | reverse complement strand
GGGTGGTCCACGAGGAGTACGGCCCTGGCTTCGACGTCTGGGTAGGCGGCGGTCTGTCGACCAACCCGATGGTCGCCCAACGCCTCGGCACCTGGGTTCCTCTGGACGAGGTGCCCGATGTGTGGGAAGGGATCATCAAGATCTACCGGGACTACGGCTACCGGCGACTGCGCAACCGGGCCCGTCTCAAGTTCCTCATGGCTGACTGGGGGCCGGAGAAGTTCCGGGAGGTGCTCGAGCAGGAGTACCTCGGGCGCTCGCTGATCGATGGCCCGGCGCCCGGGGCTCCAACCGGCCGACGTGACCATGTCGGCATCGCCGCCCAGACCGACGGACTGTTCTACGTCGGCGCCGCACCCACAGTCGGCCGGGTCTCCGGGACGATCCTGGCCGGGATCGCCGACCTCATGGCCCGGCACGGCACACAACGCCTCCGATTGACGGCCCAGCAGAAACTGGTGATCCTCGACGTCGCAGAGCCCGAAAGCCTCGCCGACGGTTTGGAGGCACTCGGATTGCAGGTGCGGCCCAGCGAGTTCCGCCGGGGCGCCATGGCCTGCACCGGGATCGAGTTCTGCAAGCTCGCCATCGTCGAGACGAAGGCCCGCACCGCGGAGCTCGTCGACTCACTCGAGACACAGTTCGGCCAGAAACTCGAAGGCACCGAACTCAGCATCCACGTCAACGGCTGCCCCAACTCGTGCGCGCGGTTCCAGATCGCCGACATCGGCTTCAAGGGGTCGCTGGTCCCCGACACCGATGGCGAGATGGTCGAGGGCTTCCAGGTCCACCTCGGTGGCCGGCTCGGGCCGGATGCCGGCTTCGGGCGCAAGCTGCGGGCGTTGAAGGTGACGGCCGACGAGATGCCCGCCTATGTCGAGCGGGTTCTGCAGAACTTCAGCGATGAACGCGACGGCACCGAGTCCTTCGCCGATTGGGTCGAGCGCGCGCAGGAGGAGTCACTGCGATGAACGTCGTGCACTACTGCCCCTACTGCGGCGATGAGGACCTGTGGCCCGAGGAGGAAAGGAGTACCTGGCGATGTCGGGCGTGTACCCGAATGTTCACCGTCCGCATCGTCAAACAGCAGGAGCAGCAATGAGTACCGACATCTCCCTCGAACCCTTCATCCCCGACCAGACCAATGCCCCTATGCACGCAGCAGCACGCGGCGCCGCCCTGATCGCAGAGGCGGCCGCCAACGGCGCCGACCACGTCGAACTGGCCCGCCTGTCCGTGCAGTGGGCCCACCGCACGTTCGGGTCACTCGTGCTCATGTCCAGCATGGGCGACGAGGTACTGGTGCATCTGGCCAGCGAAGCGGCGCCCGGCATCGAGGTGGCATTCATCGACACGGGATACCACTTCGCCGAGACCATCGGCACCGCCGACGCCTACGCGTCTTCGCGTGCGCTGCGCCTGCTGACCGTGACTCCGCAGCAGACGGTCGACGAGCAAGATGCTCAGTACGGCGAACAGTTGCACCGCCGCGATCCGGACCTGTGCTGCCGGCTGCGCAAGGTCGAGCCGCTGGAGCGCACTCTGGCCGGCCGGGACGCCTGGGTCACCGGGATGCGCCGGGTGGACGCCCCCACCCGTAGTGACATCGACATCATCGGTGTGGACGCCAAACGGGACATGGTGAAGGTCAACCCCTTGGCGCTGTGGACCGAGGAACAGACCGAGGACTATGCGCGGAACAATGCAGTGCTGCTCAACCCACTGCGTCAGGCCGGGTACGCCTCAATCGGCTGCGCGCCGTGCACGCGGCCCACAGCCCCCGGCGAGGATCCGCGTGCGGGCAGGTGGTCAGGTACGGGCAAGACGGAGTGCGGTTTGCACGTCTGAGTCCCCCTCACCCGTTCGGGCCAACAGCTCTTGACAGGACGAATCCGGACATCGGCGCTAGGGTGCGCTTCGGAAAGTGATCGATTCTGCCGATGCAACGGTGTGACCCGAGGAGTCCTGAATGAGTAGAGCGGCCCGCGACACCATTTCGCTGCCGCCACCGCCGGCGAGTTATGGCGTTGTGCTGTTGTCCCACGGGAGTGCCGACCCCCGCGCACGGCTGGCCACTGACCTGCTCGCCCGCCGTGTCGGCCACCGCCTGGGGGCGTTCGTCGCACAGGCGACGTTGGACAACGACCGGCCGCGACTCGACGGCGCGATCAACTACCTGGCGTCCAAGCACATCCACGACCTTGTGGTCGTGCCCATGCTGCTGACCACCGCCTACCACGCCACGCAGGACGTCCCCGCCTTCGCGGCCGCCGCCCAGAAGGCCTACCCCAACGCGCGGATCACCGTGGCCACGCCGATGGGAGCCGACCCCTACCTGCTCAAGGGTCTCGACGCCGTGCTCAAGGCGGCGGGGCACCGTCCGAGCCCACAGACCGCCGTCGTCCTGGCATCAGCAGGCTCGAGTTACGCAGCCGCCCGCAGCCGTCACGCGGCCCTGGCACTGGAATGGCGCACCCACGGCTGGGGGGCCTCCGCAGTGGCCTTCGCCTCGGGCCCGGGTCCGCGGGTGAGCGACGCAGTGGCCGACCTGCGAGGCTCGGGCTACACAGACATCTGCGTCTCCCCGTTCCTCATCGCCCCCGGCGTGATGTCCCAGCGCATCGCCGCATCGGCGCGGGATGCCGGCGCCCATGCGGTCACCGGCACTCTGCACAGCACGGACGCGGCCATGGAGGTCGTGCTCCGACGCGTGCGGGCCGCCGTCGAGCAACGGGACCTGCAACTCGCCTCGGGGTGATCACGCCAGCGCGCTGATCCACCGTTTGCGACGTTGTTGTCGAATTCGACCTTCCACATGGGTAACAACGTCGCAATCCACGCCGCCTCGCCGAGCACCATGCTCGGCCCGGGAGATCGTGTAACGATGCGCGTATGGACTTCACCTTTCCCGAGGAGATCACTGCTCTGCGCGCGGCGTTCGCCGACTTCATCAAGCGCGAGATCCAGCCGATCGAGGACGAGATCGCCGCGCAGTGGGACACGCCGTATCCGGACAAGGCCGTCATCAAAGATGCGATGGCACGCGTGCGAGCCCTGTCCGTGGAGGCCGGGTTCTTCGCCGCGCACATGCCGGAGAGTGTCGGCGGGCAGGGTTTGAGCACGCTGGGCATGACCGCACTCGTCGAGGATGCGGCCCGTAGCGGGTCGCGGCTGGCGATGACCGCGATCTCCCCACCCAACCCGGCTGGTCCGAGCTCATTGCTACTGAAACTCCCGGAGCACCTGGTCGAACGGTGGGTGCAGCCGGTGGTCACCGGCACCAAGACCGCCTGCTTCGCGCTCACCGAGCCGGAGGCGGGATCCGACGCCCAGGCCATCCGCACCCGCGCGGTCAAGGAGGGCGACGGGTGGCGGATCAACGGCCACAAGCACTACATCACCAACGCCTCCGAGGCTGACTTCGCCGTCGTCTTCGCCGTGACCGACGCCGAAAAGCGTGCCGCCGGGGGGATCACCGCGTTCCTCGTGCCCGCCGACCAGTTCCGGCGCGGGCCCACACAATGGAACATCTCCGACACCCACCCCGGGGAGCTGTTCTTCGAGGACGCCTGGGTGCCCGACGATCACGTCGTGGGCGAGGTGGGCCTCGGCTTCTTCGCAGCCATGGAGTTCCTCAACGCGGGGCGGGCATATATCGGCGCCCAAGCACTCGGTCTCGCCGAGTTCTGCCTGGACTCGGCCACCACCCACGTCCAGACCCGCACCGCGTTCGGCAAGCCGCTGGCTGCGTTCCAGGGTGCGAGTTTCCCGCTGGCACAGAGCAAGGTCGACATCGAGGCGATGCGCTGGCTGGTCTACCACTTGGCGTGGGCCGTCGACGAGGGCCAGAACCCGATGCTCGACGCGTCCATCGTGAAGTACTACACCACCGAGCAGGCATACACGGTCGCTGATCGGTGCCTGCAGGTCTTCGGTGGAATGGGTCTGATGAAGTCCGGGCCGATCGAGCGTGTTCTGCGCCATCTGCGGATGCTGCGCGTGGTCGAGGGCGCCTCGGAGATCCAGTTGCTGGTGATCTCGCGGACCGTGACTGCGGGGTGAGCCCGGCCGGGCCGACTCATCGGTGAGTCCCAGGCCCATCCGTTAGTCCCAGGTCCATCCGTTAGCCCCAGAACGGCCGCGAACCTCTAACGGGAGTGCACAACCTCTCACGACTGTGGCTCCCGCCCATCCGTGGCCGCTGCAACGGGCAGCGAACAACGCTCCCCGGAGTACGGTCCCCAGACCCAACCGTCACCGAACCGCAACCCACCCCCCACGAGGGGACCGATGCGTCGCTGCCCGGTGCTGACTAAGGTTGAGGACGGCATGCGAATCGACCCCAGGGGCTCCCGTGACCACTGACGCAAACAGCGCATTCGGCGCGAATGAATGGCTCGTCGACGAACTGTACGAGCAGTACCTGCAGGATCGGCACTCCGTCGACCCTGCGTGGTGGGACTTCTTCGCCGACTACGTTCCCTCCGATCCGGCACGCGCCGCGGCGCTGAAGTCGAAGATCGCACAGACCAGGACGGCCAAAGCCGAACCGGCCCCCGCCAAGCCGGCGGCGCCACAGGTTGAGGCGGAGGAGGCCACGGTGCTGCGCGGCCCCGCGGCCCGCGTCGTCACGAACATGGAGGCCAGCCTCGGCGTCCCGACCGCCACCAGCGTCAGGGCGGTCCCAGCGAAGTTGCTGATCGACAACCGGGTCGTGATCAACAACCACCTGCGCCGCAAGCGTCAAGGGAAGATCAGCTTCACCCACCTCATCGGCTACGCCATGGTCCAGGCCATGAAGGCCATGCCGAGCATGAACGTGTCCTACGCCGAAGTGGACGGCAAGCCCGCGGTGGTCGCGCACGAGAGCATCGGGCTCGGCATCGCGATCGACATGGAGAAGAGCGACGGCACGCGCCAACTTCTCGTGCCGAGCATCAAGAACGCCCAGGAAATGGACTTCGCAGCGTTCCGGCACGCCTACGAGGACCTCATCCACCGGGGACGCACCGGCAAACTCGGAGTCGATGATTTCGCCGGCACCACCGCCAGCCTCACCAACCCGGGCACCATCGGCACCGTCCACTCGGTGCCGAGGTTGATGCCGGGACAAGGGGTCATCGTCGGGGTCGGGGCGATGGAGTACCCGGCCGAGTTCCAGGGCGCTGCCGAGGAGAACATCATCCGGCAGGGCATCAGCAAGATCCTCACCCTGACCTCGACCTACGATCACCGGATCATCCAGGGCGCCCAGAGCGGCGAGTTCCTGCGGCGCATCCACCAACTGCTGCTCGGCGAAGAGGACTTCTACGTCAACGTCTTCCGGTCGCTGCGCATCCCGTACGAGCCGATCCGCTGGGCCCACGACATCGCCCTGCGCCACGACGATGAGATCTCGAAGACCGCACGCGTGCAGGAACTGATCCACGCCTACCGTGTGCGCGGGCACTTGATGGCCGACATCGACCCGCTGGAGTACAAGCAGCGTTCGCACCCGGACCTCGACGTGTCCAGCCACGGCCTGACGCTGTGGGACCTCGACCGCGAGTACGCCACCGGCGGGTTCGGCGGCGAGCCGTTCATGCAACTACGCACGGTCCTCGGCATTCTGCGTGACTCGTACTGCCGCACCATCGGCGTGGAGTACATGCACATCCAGGACCCGGAACAGCGTCACTGGATCCAGCAGCACGTGGAGCGGCCGTACGCCCCGCCGTCGCGCGAGGAGCAGATGCAGATCCTCAAACGACTCAACGCGGCCGAGGCGTTCGAGACCTTCCTGCAGACCAAGTACGTGGGCCAGAAGCGCTTCTCGCTCGAGGGCGCGGAGTCCACGATCGCCGTGCTCGACGAGATCCTCGAGGCCGCCGCGCAGGCCGAGCTCGACGAGGTCGCCGTGGGAATGCCCCACCGCGGGCGGCTCAACGTGCTGGCCAACATCGCAGGCAAGCGCTACGCACAGATCTTCCGCGAGTTCGAAGGCGGCACGGTCGATTCCGTCATGGGCTCCGGCGACGTGAAGTACCACCTGGGCAGCGAGGGTGTTTACGAGGCTGACTCGGGCCAGGAGATCACGGTCTACCTCGCCGCCAACCCCAGCCACCTCGAGGCGGTCAACCCCGTGCTCGAAGGCATCGTGCGCGCCAAGCAGGACGAACTCGACCAGGGTGAGGAGTTCCCGGTGCTGCCGGTCCTGATGCACGGCGACGCCGCGTTCGCCGGCCAGGGAGTGGTCGCCGAGACGCTCAACCTTTCGCAACTGCGCGGGTACCGCACCGGCGGCACCGTGCACATCATCGTCAACAATCAGGTCGGGTTCACGACCCCGCCGGAGAGCAGCCGCAGTTCGGTGTATGCCACCGACGTGGCACGCACCGTGCAGGCGCCGATCTTCCACGTCAACGGCGACGACCCCGAGGCGTGTGTGCGGGTCGCCCGGATGGCCTTCGACTTCCGGCAGGCGTTCAAGAAGGACGTGGTCATCGACTTGGTGTGCTACCGCCGGCGTGGACACAACGAGGCCGACGACCCGTCGCTGACCAACCCGAAGATGTACCAGCTCATCGACCAGAAGCGGTCCGTGCGCAAGCTCTACACCTCGTCGTTGATCGAGCGCGGAGACCTGTCGCAGGAGGATGCCGAGCAGGCGTTGCAGGACTACCAGACCCAGCTCGAGCGGGTGTTCTCGGAGACTCGGGAAGCCATGTCCCACCCCGAGGAGACCAAGCCGGTCGTCACGGTCGAGTTCCCCGGACACGTTGAGACAGCCATCAGCGAGGAGACCCTGAAACGCGTGGTCGACAGCCAGGTCGCGCTGCCCGAGAGACTGACTGTCCACACACGCCTGAAGCCGCAGCTGCAGCGCCGGGCGCAGATGGTCGAGGACGGCACGATCGACTGGGCGATGGGCGAGACGATCGCCTTCGGCTCGCTGCTGCTCGAAGGCCGCGACATCCGGCTCACCGGCCAGGACAGCGGCCGGGGCACCTTCGGCCAGCGGCATGCTGTGATCGTCGACCGCATCACCGAGGAACGCTACGTCCCGCTGCACCACCTCTCGTCGGATCAGGGCCGCTACTACGTCTACGACTCGATGCTCAGCGAGTTCGCAGCCCTCGGCTTCGAGTACGGCTACTCGGTGCAGAACCCTGAGACGCTCGTGCTGTGGGAGGCCCAGTTCGGCGACTTCGCCAATGGCGCGCAGACCATCACCGACGAGTTCATCTCCAGCGGCGAGCAGAAGTGGGGGCAGACGTCGGGCATCGTCATGCTGCTCCCCCACGGCTACGAAGGACAGGGGCCAGACCACTCATCCGCACGGGTCGAGCGGTACCTGCAACTGTCCGCGCAGAACAACATGACAGTGGCCATGCCGAGCACCCCAGCCAGTTACTTCCACCTGCTGCGCTGGCAGGCCAAGGCCCCACACCACAAGCCGCTCATCGTGTTCACCCCGAAGTCGATGCTGCGGCTGAAGACGGCGACATCCAAGGCCGAGGACTTCACGAACGGATTCTTCCAACCCGTGATCACCGACCGGACCGTTGACCCCCAGGGGGTCCGGAAGGTCCTCATGTGCTCCGGCAAGGTCACCTGGGATCTCTTCGCCGGGCGTCAGAAGGCCGGTCGCGAGGACGTCGCCATCGTGCGCCTCGAGCGGCTCTACCCATTGCCGGTGGATGAGGTCAAGGCCGCCCTGGCCGAGTACCCGCAGGACGCCGAGTTGGTCTGGGTGCAGGAGGAACCGATGAACCAGGGTGCCCTGCAGTTCATCTCCGTGAACCTCACCGAGCACCTCGAGGGCCGCGCGCTACAGTTCGTGTCCCGGCCACCGTCGGCCTCGCCGGCCACCGGCTCACACAAGGCGCACGAGGCGGAGCAGGCACAGATCGTCGCGGACGCCATCGGAAGCTGATGTACGACAGCGATCGAGGGATCGAGGAACTCGCCCGACGCCGCGAAGGCGAGCAGTTCGATGTGGAGTGGCTGGCCGACCAGCTGCGCGTCTACGTGGATCTGCACCCCGAGGACGAGAACGCCATCGAGCGACTCGCGACCTGGCTCGCGCGCGACGACGAGGGCTAGGGGTTCAGCACCAGTTTGCCGCGCACGTCGCCGGCCGCCAACCGCTCGAACGCGCGGCGTGCATCGGAGAGCGCGAAGACTTCGTCGATGGGTGGGCGAAGGCCGGTCGCCTCACACATGTCGATGAGCCGCCGCAACTCCGCGGCGGTCCCCATCGTCGCCCCGATGATGCTCAGTTGCCGGAAGTAGACATGCGCGAGCTCCGCTGGCGGCTGGCCCCCCGTGGTGGCGCCGCTGACGACCAGGCGTCCCCCCGGGCGCAGACTGCGGATCGAGTGGGACCACGTGGCCTTGCCGACCGTCTCGATCACCATGTCCACGCGGTGGGGCAGCCGCTGCCCGCTGTCGAACACCGCGTGGGCCCCCATCTCGACTGCGAAGTCGGCCTTCCCACGGGTGGTCGCCCAGACCCGGGCGCCGGCATGGCGCGCCAGCATGATCGCCGCGCTCGCCACACCTCCCCCCGCGCCTTGGATCAGCACCGTCTCGCCGGGCTGCAACTGGCCACGGGTGAACAACATCCGGTAGGCCGTGAGCCAGGCGGTGGGCAGGCAAGCCGCCTCCTCGAAGCTCAGGGCGGTGGGCTTGGGCAGCACGTTCTCGCGCGGCACTGACACCTTCTGGGCCAAGGTGCCTTGATGCTTCTCGCTCAGCAGTGATCGATCGGGGTCGAAGGTCTCATCCCCGCCCCCGGCCGCCGCGGACCCGATCACCGAATGGACGATGACCTCGCGGCCGTCCGGATCGATACCCGCGGCGTCACAGCCCAGGATCATGGGTAGCGCCGACTCCGCCAGGCCGATCCCCCGCAGGCTCCACAAGTCGTGGTGGTTCAGCGACGCCGCCTTGACCTCGACGGTGACCCAGCCTTCTGCCGGCTGTGGATCAGGACGCTGACCGACCTCCAGTGCGCTCAGGGGATCGTCGGAGTCGAAGCCGGTGGCATAGGCGGCGAGCATGGCCGTCACGATAGAACATGTGATCTCCTTCGGAAGCGACAACCACAGCGGCGTGCACCCAGAGGTCCTTGCGGCCATCAGCAGCGCGAACTCCGGACACACCGGTGCCTACGGCGACGATCCGTGGACCCGGCAGGCGGAGGACGCACTGCGCGACGTCTTCGGCCCCGACAGCGTGCCGATCCTTGTGGCCAACGGCACGGGCGCCAACCTGATCGCCCTACAGTCCTGCCTGCCCCGACCCTGGGACGCCGTCGTGTGCTCGCAGGTCGCGCACATCAACGTCGATGAGGGTGGGGCGCCGGAGCGGATCCTCGGCTCCAAACTGGTCGCGCTGCCCACTCCGGACGGGCGACTGCAGCCCGAACAACTGGCAGCCACCTGCGCCCGCCGCGGCGACGAGCACGCCGTGCAGCCCACTGTGCTGTCGGTGACACAGTCGACCGAGTACGGCACGGTTTACACCGCCGAGCACGCCGCCCGCTTGGCGGCCGAGGCCCGCCGCCTGGGCATGTACGTCCACATCGACGGGGCTCGCCTGGCCAACGCAGCGGTGGCTCTCGGCTGCGGACTCGGCGAGGTCGCCGAGATGTTCGACGCGGATGTCGTGAGCGTGGGCGGCACGAAGAACGGCCTGATGGGCGCCGAAGCCGTGGTTTTCCGGAACCCCGCACTGGCCGAGCAGGCCAAGTGGGTGCGCAAGGCCACCACCCAACTGATCAGCAAACACCGATACCTGGCCGCCCAGTTCATCGCCATGCTCAGCGACGATCTGTGGCGGCGCAACGCGGAGAACGCCAACGCGATGGCCCGCCGGCTCGCGGAGGGTCTGACGGACGCCGGAGTGCCGATCACCCAGCCGGTGGAGGTCAACGCGGTGTTCGCGACGATGACCGACCCAGAGGCGCTGCAGGAGAAGTTCCACTTCTACCCCTGGGAGGGGCCCGACGAGGTGCGGCTGATGTGTTCATGGGACACCACGGCCGCTGACGTCGACGCGTTCGTAGCGGCGGTGCGCGGGGCCTGACCCCACAACTGGGCCAA
>WBZL01005801.1_pt1 | contig 10089 bp, 11 predicted proteins | sample 5204291 | NCBI WGS metagenome assembly WBZL01 (sample SAMN12344345, study PRJNA552823) | activated sludge metagenome | biome: Activated sludge suspended growth; feature: Nitrification reactor; material: Wastewater; isolation source: activated sludge from nitrification reactor of wastewater... | reverse complement strand
GTCGGGGACGGCGGGTTGTACGCGAGCGTCGAGGACCTCATCCGGTGGAGCGGGAATGCGTACACCCCGCGGGCAGGTGATGCGGCCGACTGGCGCACGCTCACGACGCGCGGGGTCCTCAACGGAGGGGACACGATCGCGTATGCGATGGGCGTGCAGCACAACACCTGGGACGGCCGCCCCGTTATCACCCACGGCGGCGCCTTCGGCGGCTACCGTGCCGAACTCGTGCGGGTACCTGGTGCGGCACTGGACGTGGCCGTGTTGTGCAATTTCGCAGGGGCGGATCCGACGCGACTCGCGCGTCGGGTCGTGGACCTGTTCGATCGTCCCCAGCCCGCCGCCGTGGCGGCACCACCCCGTCGCCGCCTGACGCAGGACGACCGTCCGCCGCTCGGCTCCTGGATCAGCCGCTGGACGGAACGCTGGTTCACCATCGCGCGGGAAGGGGATTCGCTCGTCGCCACCGGCCCCTTCGCGCGCACAGCGGTCGACCTCGAGGGCGACGGTGTCCTCATCCCGTCGCAGCGAATCGCCGTGCGACGGACCGGGGAGGGCTGGGACATGGCGTTAGGCGGATCCGGCCGCGAACCCCTCGTCGCACTGGATACCACCGTCCCCCGACAGGGCGCCATCGCCGCAACGATGGGGGACTACGTGAGCCCGGAAAGCGAGGGCCGCCTGACCCTGATCGTGGAGAGTGGCCAGCTGACACTCCGACGCACCGGCGCCCCTCCCGTGCGCCTCGCCCCGCGTGGACCCGGCCGATTCGTCGCGGGGCCAGTCGTCGTTACCATGCTGGGGGCTGCCCCCTACGACTCCCTGCGGCTCTCCACCCCGCGCGCGAGCCGCGTGAAGTACGTGCGAGTCACGCGGTAGCCGGCCGGGATGGGCCGCGACCCGCTGGTCGTGGTAACTTCCCCATCCCTCGTGATCCCCATGACTGACCACATCACCGCCAAGGGGTATGCGCGCCCCGACGTGCTGGTCTCCACCGACTGGCTCGCCGCGCACCTCAACGATCCCTCGATCCGCATCCTGGAGAGCGACGAGGACGTGCTCCTGTACGATATGGGGCACATCCCGAACGCCCAGAAGATCGACTGGCACACCGACCTGAACGACCGCGTCCAGCGCGATTACATCTCGCGCGGTGCCTTCGAGGCCCTCCTGCGCGCGCGCGGCATCGACGAACGCACCACCGTCATCTTCTACGGCGACAAGAACAACTGGTGGGCCTGTTACGCCTTCTGGGTCTTCCAGCTCTTCGGCTTCACCAACGCGAAGATCCTGGATGGCGGGCGGAGCAAGTGGGAATCCGAGGGCCGCGAGATGGTGACGGAGGTGCCGTCCTTCCCTCCGTCGATGTACACGGCGCGGGAACGCGACGATGCGCAAATCCGGGCGTTCTTCGCGGATGCGCGCGCCCACATGGACGCGGGTCGCCCCATGGTCGACGTGCGCTCGCCGCAGGAATACACCGGCGAGCGCACGCACATGCCGGACTACCCGCAGGAAGGGACGTTGCGCGGTGGACACATCCCGGGCGCCCGCTCGATCCCGTGGGCGCGCGCGGCGGCGCCGGACGGCTCCTTCAAGAACGCCACCGAGCTGCGGGCGATTTACGAGGCCGAGCATGGGCTGCGTCCGGACCAGGACGTGATTGCCTACTGCCGCATCGGCGAACGATCGTCCCACACCTGGTTCGTCCTCACATACTTGTTAGGCTACCCCCACGTACGCAACTACGACGGCAGCTGGACCGAGTGGGGCAATGCGGTCCGGGCCCCCATCCGGCAGGGAACAGAACCGTGACCGACATCGAGACCATCCCGGGCATCGGGATTGCCTTCTACAACACGTTGCACGTCGCCTGGCAGGGCGAGCACCGCTTCGACGCCGGCCGCCCGGGCGGACCCGCCGTGCGCATCGACGCCAGCGCGAAGACGGGGCCCAGCCCGGTCGACTACCTCCTCGGCGCCCTCGCCAGCTGCACCGCGGTGGACGTGGTCGACATCCTCGAGAAGCGACGCACGCCGGCAGCCACCCTCACCGTGGATGTGAAAGCGGCGCGCGCGGACGCCACCCCCAAGCGCCTCATTGGCGTGCAGCTCACCTACACCATCACCGGCGAGGGGATCGACCGGCCCAACGCGGAACGCGCCATCGAGTTGTCGGTGACGAAGTACTGTTCCGTGCGGGACTCGCTCGACCCGAACCTGCCGGTCCGCTGGCACCTCGTGCTGAACGGCGAGGGCTGAGGGAGAGGGAGCAAGGAAGCCTAACGAAAGCCCTGCTCACCGCATTTCCCCTCGATCTCGGGCATCAGGTGGCCGGCGTGTTCCCCGCCGACCATCCGCCCCTCGAGGTCGTGCTTCATCACGGCGCCGCGCTCCACCGAGGGCGTGGCCAGGTTCGCCGGAAATCCGACAGCCGGGCCCCCCTGGTTCTCGATGCCCATCATCAGGGACATCCGGCACCACCCGCGACGCGACATGACCTCCGTCGTGTCGTCGCGGTAGCGCTGCGCCGCGCGGAGGATCTCCGCACGCTTCCGCGCCCTCGGTACTGCCGGATTCGCCAGGATGTCGGAGATCACGTCGTGCATCGAGTGCAGGTTGTCGAAGATGATGGCAAACTCGGGATACGCTGCTGCAAACCGCGGCGCGATCGCCCCGGTCATCGGCATCACATACGGCATCGTCGCGGCCCCGCCGGGCAGCATCTGGCGGAATCGCGCGACGGTGGCCTCCACGTTCCGGCGCTGCGTCGCCGTGTCCGACGACGTCATGAAGGGCTCGTACAGGCCGACCTGGAGCCAGTGATACGCCCAGATCAGCCCGTTGAACTTCGGGTAACCCCGACGGAAGGCGAGTGAATAGGGCTGCTCCTGCATCAGCGCCATCCCCTTGGGCTTCTCGCTGAAGCGGAGATCGGCACGGCTCCGGTAGTACGTGAGCACCTGCTGCATCGCGGCGCTCCGCTCCCCCGGTGTCATCCGTGCGTCGCTCAGGATGTCGTAGGCCTGCCGATGCAGGATGTGCGCCCACTCGAACATGGCCTTCGCCTCGGGGGCGAGCCGGCCGTAGTGGGGCTCGATCGCCATCTCCTCGAGCGGGAGTCGCGGCGGTCGCACCAGGAGGTGCTGCGTGAGGTACGTGTATTCCTTCCCCTCCAACCGATTCACCGCCGAGGCCGGCGATGTCCACAACTTCTCGTACAAGATGGCATGGCCGTAGTCGAAGGCATTGAAAAGCCGGCCTGCAATCCGGTAGTTGTTCCTGAAGTACCAGTTGTGCGCGGCCGGAAGGTAGAACTGGTCGTACACGCGCGACCACTGCGCATCGAGCGGTGCCGCGACGGCACACGCGAGGCTGGCGGCGACACGGAGCCTGTTCATCGTCCACCTCCAATGCGGTGCACCAGGGCGAACGACACGGCACTCCCCATCGTGACAAACCACTCCCCGCCATCGCCGAACGTGCGACCCACTCCCATGTCCATCGCGGAGCGCGGTCCCACCTGGTAGCGCACCCCCAGCGCCGTGCTCCAGCGCGGCGCGCGGCCGTCCACGACAGGATCCTCCACGACGACCTCGGCACCAACGAGCATCGCCTGCACCACGAAGGTGTGGTCCGCGGCGAGCCCGGCACTCCAGCGCGAGGCGTCGTCGTCACCCGTGCCCGTCGCCCCCGTCTGCACCGCGACGTTGGCGTGGATGCGGCCGAGCGAGAACGTCCGGGTGGCCAGGGCGCCCAGCTCGGCGCGCGTCCGTGACGGGCCATGGGGACCCGCGGGGGTGTGCACCCCTGCGCGCACCGCGAGTCCTGGCCATCCGCTCGTCTCGACGTTCAGCGCGTGGAGCACCGTGGCCTCGACGCCACCGGCGCCGAGCGCACCGCCGCGCGGCATCAGGATGGGAACGCCCACTTCCAGCTGCGTGCGCGGGAGGAGGCCCCACGCCAGCTCCGGCTCGATGCCAAACCGCGTGCGCGAGCCCCGAGCGGCGGAGACTCGCAGGGGGGCCACCTGCCATTCGAAGGCGTGGCGTTCGATCACGAGCGCGTCCTCGACGCGCAGGGGACGACCCGCATCGAGGTTGTAGTAGTCGGTCTGTGCGACGACCGCTGGCGCAGTGAGGCCCAGGGCCAGCACCGCGTGTGCGAGTCGTCGCCCGTCGAAGGGCAACATGAGGGATGTATGGAAGACGGGGGATGGCGCGCCACCGGGATGGTGACGCGGGAACCTCAACTCCAGCCCGTCATCCCTTTGGCGGAGGGCACTCCGGCGCCGTCGCAGCGATCACGCGGGGAGAAACCACGCCGAGGTCGAAAGCGGCGGGGATCGCCGCCTCGGCTGCGGCGACGCCCATGGCGCCGAGCATCACGACCGTGCAGGCGGGACTCGCCAGGCACCGCGGAGCGCCATGCGCCGGCACTTCATCGGGGGTGCTGCCGTGGTGATGCGCGGCGGCCCCATCGACGGCCACGTTCGACGTGCCGCGCTCATGGCACGGCGTCAGCCACCCGGACAGGGCCACCTGGGCCATGACCGCGAGACCGAGGAGCGCGGCGAAGCGACGCATGCGCGTAAGGTAGCGGCACGCGGCCGCGGCGCGGGAGCCCACGCGACGAGACACCCCTACCGCACCTGCCGGTACATCAGGTCGATGAGCTCGTCATACATCGCCTCGGCGTCCCCGGACCGGATTGCCTCCGTCGCGCAATGCTTGAGGTGGTTGCGCATGACCTCCCGCCCCACGGCGCGCAGTGCCTCCTGAACCGACGCCAGCTGCGTCATCACGTCGGCACAGTAGCGCTCCTCGTCCACCATGCGCTGCAGCCCCCGCACCTGCCCCTCGATCCGACGCAATCGCTTGAGGTTCTTCTCCTTCAGCGCGGGGTCGACGCCGATCGCCCGACGAGCCGCATCACTCCCCGCGTGACAGGCGCACGTCGGGTCCACCGCCTTGCTCATGCGACCTCCGGGACGAAGCGCCGCAGGCGCAGGGAGTTGGAGACGACACTGACCGAACTCAGCGCCATGGCCGCGCTCGCCAGAATGGGACTCAGCAGCAACCCGAAGGCCGGGTACAGCACACCCGCCGCCACCGGGATGCCGATCACGTTGTAGACGAAGGCCCAGAACAGGTTCTGGCGGGTGATGCGGAGGGTGCGACGCGCCAGGGCGAGGGCCTCGCCCACCGCCCGGGGATCGCCGCGCATGAGCGCGATGTCGGAGGCTTCCACGGCCACGTCGGTACCGGTGCCTAACGCGATTCCCACGTCCGCCCGCGCGAGGGCCGGCCCGTCGTTGATCCCGTCCCCCACCATGGCGACCACGCGGCCTTCGCCCTGCAGGGCGGCGATCGTCGCGACCTTGCCCTCGGGCCGCACCCCACCGATTGCGCGGCGGATGCCGACCTGGCGCGCGACCGCATCCGCCGTCCCCTGCACATCACCCGACAACAGCACCACATCGATCCCGTCGCGCTGTAACGCGGCCACGGCCGGCGCGCTTTCGCTGCGAGGGGCATCGGCGATCGCGATCGCCCCGGCCCACGCCCCATCGATCGCGACATGTACCGGCGTCCACGCCGATTCGGTCCACCCGGGAGGAATCGTTCCAACCGCGACCCCTGTCGCGGCGAGGAACGACGCGCTGCCGACCAGCACGTCCTGACCATCCACGCGCCCGCGCACCCCCCCGCCGGTTTCGCTCAGGAAATCCGACACGACGGGGAGCGCGCCGCCACCGGCCGCAGCCACCACCGCGGCCGCAAGGGGATGCTCCGAGCGCTGCTCGACCGCGGCCGCCAGCTGGCGGACCTCTGCTTCCGATCGGCCGCTCGTCACCTCCATCGCGACCACCTCTGGTGCTCCGCGCGTGAGTGTCCCTGTCTTGTCGAAGACCACCAGGTCCACGCGCGAGGCGCGCTCGAGAGCCTCGCCCCCCTTGATCAGCGCCCCGAATTGTGCCGCCCGCCCCGTCGCCACCATCACGGCGGTCGGAACCGCCAGGCCCATGGCGCACGGACAGGCGATGATCAGGACCGCCACCGCGGCCGCCGTCGCGCGGACGATGCCTCCATCGGCATCCAGGGCCCACCAGGCGAGGAAGGTGAGCACGGCGACGCCCACCACCGTCGGGACGAAGATCGCGCTCACCCGGTCGGCGAGGCGCTGGATCGGCGCCCGGGACTGCTGGGCCTCGCGCATCATCGCGACGATCCGCGCCAGGACCGAGTGCTCGCCGAGCGTGGTGGCGCGCAGGACAAACGCTCCCGTGCGGTTGACGGTGCCGCCGGCCACCACATCACCCACACGCCGTGTCACCGGGATCGGCTCACCCGTCAACATCGATTCATCGACCGCGCTCTCCCCCTCGATCACGACGCCGTCCACCGGCAGCCGCTCACCAGGTCGCACGACGACCTCGTCCCCGCTGACCACCTCGGCCACCGCCACCTCCGACTCCCGCCCCGCGCGCCGGACGCGTGCCGTGGCCGGCTGCAGGTCAACGAGGGCGCGGATGGCCGTCGAGGTCTCGCGCTTGGCCCGCGCCTCCAGCGCATGCCCCACCTGGACGAGGGCGATGATGATGATGACGGCCTCGTAGTAGACGTCGGGGGTGAGGCCACGCGCCAGGAACGCCCCCGGCTGCACCGTCGCCACCACGGAATACGCAAACGCCGCCCCGGTGCCTAACGATACCAGGGTGTTCATGTCCGCCCCGCCGTGGCGTGCCCCCTGCCAGGCCCGCACGTAGAAGTCACGACCCGCCGTCACCATCACCAGCGCCGTCACCGCCAGCAGGCCCCAGGACAGCGTGGCAGGCGCCACGTCGTACAGCGCGGGAAACCACGACCGGACCAGCGGGTCCACCACCCGCATCGACCAGCGCATGAAGGGATCGGTCGGCACGACGTGAGTCCCGTGCGACGCCATCAACGGCATCGAGACCACCATCGCCACCACTCCCACCAACAGCGCGCCCACCGCCTGGCGTACGAGGCGGTGATAGTCCGACTGCAGGCGCTCGTCCTGCGCGAGCTGCGCCTGGCTCGCCGACTCGTCCACCCGGGGAAGGGACGCCTCGTACCCGGTGGCCCGGATGCGCTCGACCAGGGAGTCGGCGCTGACCACGGCCGCATCGAAGGTCACGGCCGCACTCTGCGTCATGAGGTTGACGTTCGCGCTGGCGACCCCGGGCGTCTTCTCCAGGGTACGCTGCACACGCGCCGAACATGCCGCGCACGTCATCCCACCCACCGGAAGGACAACCCGGGTCCCCGCGGCCCCAGCGGTCATCCTCAGCCGACGCGCTCCTCGGCGCTGTACCCCGCGTCCGCGAGGGCGTCGATCAGTGCCCCGACAGGAACCGCCTCGGTCAGCGCGACCGATGCCCTCCCGATCTCCACTCGCTGCACCGTCGCACCAGCCACGCTCCGCAGCGCTCCCTCGACGGCACGCACACAATGGCCACAGCTCATGCCATCCACCTTCAGCACGACATCCTTCATGACTCCTCCGATACCGGGTGGGGGTATATGATGTTGCCACCTACCCGTGGCCGACCAGAGGAGTTCCCCTACAGCAGTCCTTCCCGCTGCAGCGCGGACATCACGGCGCTCCGGACCCCCTCCGGCATCGGCGCCTCGTGCCGGCAACGGTGCAAGGCGCCGAGGAATCCTTCGGCGAACCGCGCATGGGGGACGCAGTGCGCACACGCGGCGAGGTGCGCCTTCACCATCTCATAGCGCTCAGGGGTCAGCTCATGATCCAGGTAATCCCAAAGCTGGGCCATGGCGGTCTGGCAGTCGCACATCCGGGGAGCCATCACGAAGTCCCTCCACCAGCGGTCGTCGCAAAGCCGGCGTCACGCGCATAGTCGGCCAGGGCCTCCTGCAACTGCCTTCGGCCGCGAAAGAGCCGCGACCGCACCGTGCCAATCGGCACCCCCAGCACTTCCGACGCCTCCTCATAGGAACTTCCCTCCACATCGACCAGCACGACCGTGGAGCGAAAGGGCTCGTTCAACTCCTGGATGGCGCGCGTGAGGGCCGGCGCGAGGTCGATTCGCGCCAGTCGCTCGGCCGTCCCATCCTGGAGCATGCTGGCGTGGTGCAGCACAGCCGCCGTCGCGTCCTGGTCCCCCCCTCCCAACTCATCGATCGAGACCGACGTGCGCTCACGCTCCAGTGACCTCAGGAACGCATTGCGGCAGATCGTGAAGAGCCATCGCCGGGCGTCGGAACCCGGCTGGAAGGTCTGCCAGGACCGGAACGCGCGCAGGTAGGTCTCCTGCACGAGATCCTCGGCGCGGGCCTGGTCGCGCGTCAGGGACATGGCGAAGCGATAGACGTCGTCCATACGCGCGAGGACTTCCCGATCGAACTCTTCTCTCGACATGCCGGTGGAGCGTGGGGTGCCATGCCGGACGTAGCCACCTGCGTGGCCTCGGGTTCCAGTCCGCCCGCCTGTCGGAGATTTACCCCGGTTCCATCGGGCCCGCCATCACCAATATTGTCACCCATGGACCTTACCACCCTGCGTCGCGAGTACTCCCTGGCGACCCTGGACGTCGCCGACGTCGATCCCGATCCCCTCGTGCAGTTCCGGACCTGGTTTGCAGACGCGGAGCGCGCCGCGGTGCCGGAGCCCAACGCGATGACCCTCGCCACGGCGACCCGGGAGGGGCTCCCGGGTGCCCGCATCGTGCTCCTCAAGGAAGTGACCGCCGGGGGGTTCACCTTCTTTACGGACTACCGGAGCCGCAAGGCGCGCGACCTCGAGGACAACGCGCGGGCCGCCCTGGTCTTCCTGTGGAAGGAAGTGGAGCGCCAGGTCCGCATCGTGGGGACGGTCGAGCAGGTCTCCGCCGCGGAGTCCACGGCCTACTACGAGGTGCGCCCGTTAGGCAGCCGCCTGGGCGCGTGGGCGTCGACACAGAGCAGCGTGCTCCCCGACCGCGCGGAGCTCGAGCGACGCCTCGCCGACGTGACCGCGCGGTTTGGCGACCAGGCCCCGCCCCGCCCCGACCACTGGGGAGGATACCGGGTGATGCCTTCCGAGATGGAATTCTGGCAGGGGCGTCCGAGCCGGCTGCACGATCGGGTGCGGTACCAGCGGGACGGCGACCACTGGCGTCGTGAGCGACTCTCGCCCTGAGGTGAGCCCTTACCAGTCGCGTTCCGACGCCTGGGCTTCCTCCCGCAACTTGACGTAGCTCGCATACCGCTCGGCGTGGATTGCGCCCCCGACCACGCCCTCGCGCACCGCACACGCCGGCTCGGCCAGGTGGGTGCACGTGGAGAACCGGCACGTCCCCCCGCGGGCAGCGATCTCCGGGAAACACTGGTCGAGGGCGGCCGACGGGAGCCCCCACAACCCGACCTCGCGCAGCCCGGGCGTATCCATGACATACCCTCCATCCGGCAGCGGGTGCATCCACGCCCCAACCGTCGTGTGCCTCCCCTTGTTGACCGAAGCAGAGATCTCCCCCACCCGCAGGTCGAGCCCGGGATACATCGCATTGAGCAGCGAGGACTTGCCCACGCCGGATGGTCCGGTGAGGGCGGTCGTGCGACCCTGCAGCAGGGCATGCAACTCGTCGATGCCGGCCCCGGTGCGGGTCGACGTATACACGACCGGGTAGCCGATCGCGCGATACCCCTCGAACAACGCGTGCGCTTCGGCCAGCGGCGCGAGGTCACTCTTGTTCACGACGACGGCGGCCGCAATGTCATTCGCCTCCGCGATCACGAGGAACCGATCCAGCATCCGGGGATTCGGCTCCGGCCGCACCATGGCAAACACCACCACCACCTGGTCCAGGTTGGTGGCCACGATGCGCTCCCCGCGCGCCCCGGCCGGATTCCGCCGTGACAACACCGTCGTCCGGGGATGAATCGCCGTGATGGCCAGGTCACCGCTGGTCTCGTCGCGTTCCACGGATACCGCGTCGCCGACGGCGATCTTGAGTTCACCGTCGCGCTTGGCGCGTCCCCGCAGGGCTGCCTGGGCAACCGTGCCGTCCGCGAGTTGCACCCGCCACAGGCCACCGGTGCCCGCGAGCACGCGCGCCCCC
>WBZL01005800.1_pt1 | contig 10091 bp, 12 predicted proteins | sample 5204291 | NCBI WGS metagenome assembly WBZL01 (sample SAMN12344345, study PRJNA552823) | activated sludge metagenome | biome: Activated sludge suspended growth; feature: Nitrification reactor; material: Wastewater; isolation source: activated sludge from nitrification reactor of wastewater... | reverse complement strand
CAGTTTCGGCGTACGGCTCGAGGACTGCATCCATATGTCGCCGAGCGGCCCGAAGTGGTTTTCGGTGCCGCCGTCCTCGATCGACGCTCCATTCGCATGAGCGGCATCGGCCCCGGTGCAGGCGGCATCCTCGCACTGATCGTTACGCTGAGCCTCGTCGGGCTGTTCGGGTCGGGAAACTTCGTCGAGCGCTGCCTCTTCCGTCCCTATTGGTACCTGCGCAACCGCGAATACCCGACCGCGCTGCTCGCCGGCTTCGTGCACGCCGACCTGCCGCATCTCCTTTTCAATTCGGTCACGTTCTGGTTCTTCGGCATTCCGCTCGAGAAACTGATCGGCACGCAATTGTTTCTCATCCTGTATTTTGCGGGCCTTTTCGCCAGCCAGCTCGGCACCTGGTACAAGCATCGCGACAATCCCGACTATGCGACACTCGGCGCCTCGGGGGCCATCAGCGCAGTACTCTTCGCTTCGATCGTCTACAACCCTTCGCAGAGCATTTTCATCCTGCCCATCCCGTTCCCGATCCCGGCGCCACTCTTCGCGGTGGGCTACCTCGCCTGGACCTGGTGGTCCGCAAAGCAGGCCAGGGGCCGGATCAACCACGACGCACATCTCGCGGGCGCACTCGCCGGTCTCGCATTCGTCGCGCTCGTGCACCCGCAGGCCTACGATCGGCTGCTTTCGATGTGATCCGCTCCGTGCGCCAACTTTCCTCACTGCCGCTCATCTGCGCCCTCGCGGCACTCGCCGGCTGCGCGACGAGCCGGGAGCCGTCGCCCGTGGTCGCTGCGCAACCGCGCGCGCTGACGACCAGCGAGGTCGTGGCCGAAGGCAACGGCCATCGGCGCCAGGCCGCCCGCCATCGTCCGGGAGAAAGCTCAACCGACGAGATCCAGGCCCGCAACGCTACTGCCGAGCCTCCGCTCGATGCGCGCGAGCGGCTCGACCATGCCCATGACCGCCTCTACACGAATATGCAGGAGTTCGTTGAGGCGACCGACCACCGCTTCGCACCGAAGGACGCCGCGCTGCTGCCCGTGCCAGCCGCTCCTTTTCGGGTGAGCCTCGCGGGCGAGGCGATCGATCGCACTGACGGCACCGACTTCGGCATCGATCTCGACTTCGACGTGACACTGCGGCTGCCGAATACGGAGAAGCGCCTGCGCGTGTTTGTGACGAGCAACGACGTGGACGAGGCGCCGCGCGATGATGACGGGAGCTCCGCGGTGCGCGCGGGGCTGCGCTACGAGTTGCAGAAATATCTGAACTTTGATGTCGGCCTGAAGGTAGATGCGCCGCCGGTCGCGTTCATGTCATTGAAATGGGCGCGCGAGATCGCACTCGGCCGGTGGGATTTCTACCCCTTTGCGAAGCTCTTCGCCGACACCGACGAGAGCGTCGGCTACGCCGCGGCGGTCACGCTCGATCATTGGTCGGGCCGGCGCCTCTTTCGTACATCGAGCTATGTCAAGTGGCGCGACGACCGCGATCGCGTGGAATGGTCGCAGACCCTGATCTATGCACATGCGCGCGAGATCATCGTGCCGGATCGCTATGGATCCTACCTGCGCGCCAGCGACATCGGCCATGGGTGGGGCGTGAAGCTTCGCGCCAACGGCGGGGACATGCACGGTGCCACGTATTACGAAGCCTCGATTTTCCGCAAACGTCCCACCGCGAGCGGCTGGCTCTACTGGTTCGTCGAGCCGCTCGTGCGCTGGGACCGCGAGTACGCCTGGCAGGCCGACCCGGGCATCCGCATCGGCATCGACGCCCTCTTCTGGGACCTCGCGCGCCCGGGCAAGCCGCAATGATGCGTACGATTCGCAGCTTCGTCGTGCGTGGTGGGCGCATGACGGACGCGCAGCAACGGGCGCTCGGGGAGCTCTGGCCCCGCTACGGGGTAGACACCACCGATGCGCCGCTCGACCTCGATGCGTGCTTCGGCCGCCGCGCGCCGCGCACGCTCGAGATCGGCTTCGGCAATGGCGATCACCTTGCGACGCTCGCGGCGCGCCATCCCGAACGCGACTACCTCGGCATCGAAGTGCACCGCCCCGGCGTCGGCCGGCTGCTGCTTTCCTGCGACGCGCAAGGCAGCCGCAATGTACGCGCGATCTGCCGCGATGCGGTCGAAGTCCTGGAGCACGTCCTGCCCGTCGCGAGTCTTGACGAGGTCCTGCTGCTCTTTCCCGACCCCTGGCACAAGAAGCGCCATCACAAGCGGCGCATCGTGCAGGCGCCCTTCATCGCCCTCGTCGCCAAGGTGCTCGCCCCTGGCGGCGTCTTTCGCCTCGCGACCGACTGGGAGCCTTACGCGGAAGAAATGCTCGCTCAGTTGAACGCCGCGCCCGACTTCGAGAACCTCGCACCGGACGGTGGCTATGCAGCGCGCGATGAATCGCGCGCCGCGACACGGTTCGAGCGCCGTGGCCAGCGACTTGGCCACGGTGTGTGGGATCTCAGCTTCCGAAGGACGCCTTGAGGCCGTCGATCACGAATTGCACGGCAAGCGCCCCCAGGATGACGCCGAGGAGGCGGCTCGACACATTCGCTCCTGTCACGCCGATCACTCCCATCAGGCGACCCGCGAGGCGCATGAACACCCAGGCGATGGCGAGCACGGCCAGTACGCCGGCGAACAGCGCCGCCCAGTGCCCCGGCTCGCGCGCAATCGACACCGGGCCGAACCAGAGGAGAATCGTTGCCAGCGCTCCCGGACCTGCGATGAACGGAAACGCCAGTGGAAACACGGAGATATCGGCACGCTGGCGGTTCTCGGCCGCCTCGCGGCTCGAAGTGCGGGTCCCCGACTCGCGTGCGAACACCATCTCGAGGGCGATCAGGAAGAGCAGCAGCCCACCGAAAATCCGGAAGGCCTCGAGACTGATGCCCATGGCCTCGAGAAAACCCGCACCTGCGAGCGCGAACACGAGAAGGATAGCACCGGCGAGGAGCACTGCCTTGCGTGCCATGCGTCGACGCCAGGATTCATTGGCTCCATCGGTGAGGCTCACGAAGAGCGGCAGCAGCGACACCGGCTCGACGACCACGAAGAACACGACGAAGAACTTGATGACCTGATCGAGCATGATGCTGCGCGACAAATTTGCTGCTTGAAAGCGCCGCTCCGCGGGCGCACGATGGAATCGTCGCATCAGGATAGCAGTTCGGCCCGGAGGCGCAGATGTCAGTTCCTCACCCGACTATTGGTGCCTGGTATCGCCTCGATGGCGGCGAGTCGTTCGAGGTCGTCGCCTTCGACACCGACGATGGCACGGTCGAGATCCAGTACTTCGACGGCACCGTCGAGGAAATGGACATCGAGGACTGGGAGGCGCAGAGCGAAGAAAACCGCCTCGAGGAGGCCGAGCCGCCGGAAGACTGGAGCGGATCGGTCGACGTCGATACCGAGATGGAGCGCGGCACGCGCAGCTCGGACGAATACGAAGAACGCCGCGGCCAGTGGGCAGGATCGCTCGACGGCTTGGACATGTTCGAGTAAGCGCGCACAGTACTCTCGCGAGATCGATCCCATTCATGAGATTTCCGCGGTACCGCGCGCATCGAGCGTGCGCACGTCGCGGCGCAGCCACCAGACGAGCGCGATGCCCGGGATCGCGGCGATGAACGATATGAGGTAGAACGTGGGCCAGCCGGCGCGATCGGCGAGAAAGCCCGCGGGCACGCCGAGATAAGTGCGGGGGATCACTGCGATCGCCGACAGCAGCGCGTACTGGAATGCGCTGAAGCGCTGGTCGCACAGCGCGAGCACGAACGCCGTGAGCGCCACCGACCCCATGCCGCCGGCGAGATTGTCGATCGCGATGGCGGCAATCATCAGCACATGGTTCTTGCCCGCGACGGCGAGCACCATGTAGGTGAGGTTCGACACGGCCTGGAAACTGCCGAACCACAGCATCGCGCGATAGAGCCCGAGCCGGATCATCCAGATCCCTCCGAGCACGGTGCCGGCGATGGTTGCGAGCGCCATGGTCGTCTTGGTGACCACACCGATCTCGGCCTTCGAGAAGCCGAGGTCCATCAGGAACGGCGTGAAGAGACGCAGCGAGAACGCATCGCCTACCTTGTAGACGACCAGCAGCACGATCAGCGCGAGGGCGCCGGGGCCCGCGAGCAGCTGGCGCAGCGGTACCGTGATCGACTCGCGCAGCGTGTCGGGCGGCGTTGCCCGCTGCACCGGTTCAGGCGCGAGGAGCGTGCCGACGGCGAGTGCAACCATCGCGGCGGCGATCATCAGGTAGGCAGCCTGCCAGCCCGCGTACTGCGCAACGATCAGGGCGATCGAGAAGGAAAACCACGAAGCCGCGCGATAGCCCACCGAAGTCGCCATCGCGGCGAGGCCGCGCTCATGCGGGCGCGCGACATCGGCCGTGTAGGCATTGATGACGATATCCTGCGATGCGGACAGAAAGCCGATCGCAAACGCCAGAACGGCAATCGATGTGAGCGCGTCGAGGGGCGAATAGAGTGCATTCGCTGCGATCACGCCGGCGAGCGCGAGCTGCAGCACGAAGATCCAGCCGCGCCGCCGGCCGATGAACGGCAGGCTGTAGCGGTCGATCAGCGGGGCCCACAGGAACTTCCAGGCGTACGGCAGTCCGACGAGCGTGAGCAGGCCGATCTGCGTGTTCGAAACGCCGTAATCCTTGAGCCACGCCTGCAGCGTGCCGTCGGTCAGGTTGTAAGGCAGGCCCGAGGCGAGGCCCAGCGCGAGCACGGCGACCATGCGCGGTTCCCGCAGCACCTCGCGAAAGCGCGGCCGCGCAGCGGCAGTCGGGGTCGTCACAGGCGGGGGAGGTCGTAGTCCATGACAAGGGGCGCGTGGTCGGAAAACCGGCCGGCGGTATGAATCGAGGCGCGCTTCGCGGCCCCGGCGAGCCCGGGGCTCGCGATCTGGTAGTCGATGCGCCAACCGACATTCTTCGCGCGCGCCTGGCCGCGGTTCGACCACCATGTGTACTGGTCGGGTCGCGGATCCACTGCACGGAACGCATCGATGTAGCCGAGATCACCGAACAGGCGATCGAGCCAGGCGCGCTCCTCGGGCAGAAATCCGGAGTTCTTCTGGTTCGACTTCCAGTTGCGCAGATCAATCGGCTTGTGGGCGATGTTCCAGTCGCCACACAGGATGAACTGCCGCCGCTTGCGCTTGAGTGCCGCGAGGTGCGGCAGGAACACATCGAGAAAGCGGAACTTCGACGCCTGCCGTTCCGGCCCTGCCGAGCCCGACGGCAGATACAGCGATATGACCGACAGATCGCCGAAGCGCGCGTCGAGATAGCGGCCCTCGTCGTCGAACTCCCGGACACCAAAGCCGCGCATCAGCGCATCGGGCTCGCGCTTTGCGTAAAGGGCGACACCTGCATAACCCGGGCGCCTGGCATCGAAGAAGAAGCGGTGATAGCCGGGGATGCCGATCGGGTGGTCATCGAGCTGGTGCAGCTGCGCCTTGGTCTCCTGCAGGCAGATGACATCGGCATCCTGCCTCGCGAGCCACCTGAAGGCCCCCTTCGCCGCAGCGGAGCGGATGCCGTTCGCGTTCAGCGTGACGATGCGCATGCGCACATGATAGCGTCCCGCCGCGCTTGCAGGACTGAAGGCATGCACGACTACCAACGCGAGTTTCTCGAACTGGCCCTCTCCCGGGACGCCCTGCGCTTCGGCCGCTTCACCCTCAAATCAGGTCGCGAGAGCCCGTACTTCTTCAACGCGGGGCTTTTCAACGACGGCGAGGCCCTCGCTGTTCTGGGTCGTTGTTACGCTGCGGCGATCACGCGCGCCGCTCCCGGGTTCGACATGCTCTTCGGCCCCGCCTACAAAGGCATCCCGCTGGCTGCGGCCACCGCCATTGCGCTCGCACGCGAGCACGGCCGCAGCGTACCGTGGGCATTCAACCGCAAGGAGGCGAAGGATCACGGTGAAGGCGGGAACATCGTCGGCCACAGGCTCGAAGGCCGCGTCCTGATCATCGACGACGTCATCACCGCGGGCACCGCGATCCGCGAATCGGTGTCGCTGATCAGGGACAGCGGCGCACGCCCTGTCGGTATCGCCCTGGCGCTCGATCGCCAGGAGCGGGGCAAGGGTGAGCGCTCGGCCGTACAGGAGGTCGAAGCGGAATTCGGCCTCGCGTGCCTCAGCATCCTCACCCTCGAAGGGTTGATCGAGGCGCTCGCCGAGGCGCAAGGTGATGCACGTCGCATTCCCGGCGAATATCGCGCTGCCCTCGAGGCCTATCGGCAACGGTATGGCGTAGCGTAAACGCGGTTTCCGGGTGCAGAATACTCGCATGCTTCGCCTGCCTCTTCTCCCTGTAGCACTCGTGCTTGCGGCGTTCGCCTCGGCAAGCGCCGGTGCCGCAGGTAACAGCACGCGCAATCCGGAGAAAAAGGGCGACCTCGCCTACAAATGGGTCGACGAGAAGGGCATCACGCACTACGGCGACTACGTGCCTCCGGAGTACGCCAAGCGCGAACGCGCCGTGCTCAACCAGGAAGGCGTCGTGATCCGCCGTCTCGAGGCGGAGAAGACGCCGGAGCAACGCGCCGCCGACGCGCTGCGCCTGCGCGATGCGGAATCGCGCAAGCAGCATGACCAGTTCCTGCTCAACACCTACACTTCGGTGGGCGACATCGAGACCCTGCGTGACCAACGCCTCGAACAGATCGTTGGTCAGTCGGCAGCGGCGAAGCAGTACGTCGAATCGCTCAACTCGCGCCTGACAGGCCTGCAGGCGAAAGCGCAGCTCTTCAAACCCTACAGCGGTGATGCGGGCGCGCGCCGCATGCCCGACGACCTCGCCGCCGACCTCGTGCGCACCGTGAGCGAGCTGCGCGCCCAGAACAATGTGCTGCTCGCCAAGCAGCGCGAACACGCCGACGTATCACAGCAGTTCCAGGTGGACATCGAGCGGTTCGCAGAGCTGCAATCGGGGCGCGCGGTGCGCTGAGCGCTCGCAGCGCTCCGCGCTGCGAGCGGGCTCAGGGCTCAGGGCAACGAGCTACGGGCGACGGGCTACGAGCTACGAGCCAGAGGCGCTCCGCGTCTTGCGTCGGCGGGTGCGTGGGCGGGTTCGGTTGGAGCACGATTCCCGATATTCGAGCTACAGCTATACGCGCGGCAACTTCAGTTGCGTGAATCTGCAGCTCCTGCAACCTTTCCTGTGCGAATGGTTGCCCAATTCCGTGTGGAGTGAATTTTGCAATGCGCATGCCCGGATCGCCGCACTTTGATTCCGTGGCGACGGCAAAATTGGGCGACGCGCAGGTGTGCTGGACGGACGCCGCTGCAGATGCGTCGAGCAAGAGACGCGCGTGCGCGCCGTCGCCGAGAGAGGCTACTCACGAGCGCCTCTGGCCCGTAGCTCGTAGCTCGTAGCCCGTGGCCCGACGCGCGCTCACCGCCCGGTATGCCCGAACCCGCCCGCCCCTCGGGCCGTCGCCACGAAGTCCTCGACCACCTCAAGTTCCACCTGCACCACCGGCACGACGACCAGCTGCGCAATGCGCTCGCCCGGCTGCACGGTGTAAGCCGCGCCACCACGGTTCCAGCACGACACCATGAGCGGACCCTGGTAATCGGAATCGATGAGGCCCACGAGATTGCCGAGTACGAGGCCGTGCTTGTGGCCGAGACCCGAGCGGGGCAGGATCACGGCCGCGAGCTTCGGGTCTTCCACCCAGATCGACAGCCCTGTCGGAAGAAGCTCGGCCTTGCCGGGGGCGAGATCGAGCGGCGTGTTGATGATCGCGCGCAGATCGAGCCCCGCAGCGCCCGCGGTTGCGTAGGACGGCAGTGGCCACTCCGTGCCGAGCCGTGGATCGAGTATCCGGACCTTCAACGGCCGGTAGGGTGTGCCCGCCGCGCCCGTCACGCGCGTACTTTGCCGGGTGTCGCCGCGCGATGCGCAGCGAAGTGCGTGGCGACCAGCGCCATGAACTCCTGCGCCAGCCGTCCCTTCGGCGCCGGCCCGAGCGCCGTGCGATCGGTGCGCGACAGCACGATCAGCGCGTTCTCGTCCTTGTCGAACACCTTGTCGTCGCCAACCTCGTTCGCGGCGATCAGGTCGAGGTTCTTGCGCGCAAGCTTCGTGCGCGCATTCTGTTCGACATTCTCGGTCTCGGCCGCAAAACCCACGACGAAGGGGCGATCGGGGCGCGCAGCCACGGCTGCGAGCACGTCGGTCGTGCGCTCGAGCGCGAGATCAAGTGCCGATTCGGTCTTCTTGATCTTCTGCGTCGCGGGCCGGGCCGGTCGGTAGTCGGCCACGGCCGCCGTCGAGATGTAGATGTCCGTGCCGGCGATTTCGCGCATCACGGTGGCGAGCATGTCTTCGGCGGACTCGACGTCGAGTCGGCGTACACCGGCAGGTGTCGGCAATCCGACGGGCCCGGTGATGAGGAGCACATCCGCACCTGCTTCGCGCGCGGCGCGCGCGATCGCGAACCCCATCTTTCCGGAACTGCGGTTGCTGATGAAGCGCACCGGGTCGAGGCGCTCGCGAGTGGGGCCCGCCGTCACGATCACCCGGCGACCTGCCAGCGGGCCGCGCGGCGTGCCGAGGAGCGCGGCGACGAGCTCCGCGAGCTCGAGTGGCTCGAGCATGCGGCCCTCGCCCACTTCGCCGCAGGCCTGGTCGCCCGCACCGGGTCCGAGTACATGCACGCCACGCTCGCGCAGCACCTCGAGGTTCGCCTGCGTAGCCCTGTTTGCCCACATGGCACGATTCATCGCAGGCGCCACCGCGATCGGCGCCTCGGTCGCGAGGCACAGCGTGCCGAGGAGATCATCCGCAAGCCCATGCGCGAGGGCCGCCAGGCTGTGCGCGGTCGCGGGCGCGATGAGCACGAGGTCCGCCCAGCGCGCCAGCTCGATGTGACCCATGGCGGCCTCGGCAGCCGGATCCCACAGGCTGTCGCGCACGGCCCGGCCGGACACGGCCTGGAATGTTGTCGCCGTGACGAATCGCGCTGCGCCGGGGGTCATGACGACCTGCACGTCTGCGCCGCGCTCGGCGAGACGTCGCACGAGGTCGGGACACTTGTAGGCGGCGATGCCGCCCGTCACGCCGAGGAGGATTTTACGACCCTTCATTCCGTCATTATCGGGCGGCTCTCGCGGAGCACGCAAACAGGCCCGTTTCTCGGCGTGCGCCGGTTCACGTCCGCAGTGAAACTACCCGGGAACGGAGACATCACGATGGGAATCCGCTCCTGGCCGCTGCGTGAACGCCCACGCGAAAAGCTCGTCCAGCTCGGCGTCCAGAGCCTGTCAGACGCAGAGCTGGTCGCGCTCATCTTCGGCAGCGGCAACGCCGGTCTCGATGCCGTAGCTCTCGCCCGCACGCTTCTTGCGCACACGGGCAGCCTGCGCGGCCTCCTGGCCGCCGACCGGGCGTCCTGTTGCCGGCTGCGCGGCGTGGGCCTCGCACGCTGGTGCCGACTGCAAGCGGCGCTCGAAGTCGCCCGGCGACACTATCAGGAGCAACTGCGCACGAAGCCGATGCTGGATGCGCCTCGCCACACGGCCGAGTTCCTCGTCGCCCAGCTGCGCGACCGGCCGTACGAGGTGTTCTGCTGCCTGCACCTCGACAACCGCCATCGCCTGATCGCCTTCGACGAGCTCTTCCGCGGCACGATCGACGGCGCCAGCGTGCATCCGCGCGAAGTCGTGCGGCAGGCACTCGCGCACAACGCGGCGGCGGTGATCTTTGCGCACAACCATCCGTCGGGAATCGCCGAGGCGAGCCAGGCGGACGAGCTCATCACCCGGCGACTGCGCGATGCGCTGGCGCTGCTCGACATCCGGGTCCTCGATCACTTCATCGTGGGTGATGGCGCCTGCCTCTCGTTCGCCGAACGGGGGCTCTTGTAGGACAACTGTCGCCATGTCCCGACATTGGTGAGCAGCCTCGCACGCGTTAAGGTGCCTGTTCGCTTGGCTTTTTTTGGGAGGCTTCCATGGCCCTTTGGAAAGATACGACCCCTGCCGCACCGGGTGGCAGCCCGACCCCCGCACCTGCACCCGTGCCTGCACCCGTGCCTGCACCCGAGCGTGCAAATGTC
>WBZL01005798.1_pt1 | contig 10093 bp, 8 predicted proteins | sample 5204291 | NCBI WGS metagenome assembly WBZL01 (sample SAMN12344345, study PRJNA552823) | activated sludge metagenome | biome: Activated sludge suspended growth; feature: Nitrification reactor; material: Wastewater; isolation source: activated sludge from nitrification reactor of wastewater treatment... | reverse complement strand
CTGATCAACCGCCGCATCCCCATCATTGCCGATGACTATGTGACCATGGAATTCGGTACCGGCGCCCTGAAAGTAACGCCCGCCCACGACATGAACGATAACCAGCTTGGCCAGAAACATGGCCTGGAAGTGATCGACATACTGAATGATGACGGTACACTCAGCGAGGCTGCACAGATTTTAATCGGCGAAGACAGGTTTGAAGCCCGCAAGAAGATCGTTACCGAACTGGAAGCGAAGGGTTACCTGGTAAAGACCGAAGACTATACCAGCGAAGTGGGATACAGCGAACGGACCGATACCGTGGTTGAACCGAGGCTGAGTATGCAATGGTGGGTAAGCATGAAGAAGATCAGTGAACCCGCCCTGAAAGCGGTGATGGATGATGAAATAAAATTCCACCCGGCCAAATTCAAGAACCTCTACCGCCACTGGATGGAGAACGTGAAAGACTGGTGCATCAGCCGCCAGCTTTGGTGGGGCCATCGCATCCCCGCCTGGTACGACGGCGAAGGAAGATTTGTGGTGGCTGCCAATGAAGCGGAAGCGTTGGATAAATTCTATGAGCAATACGGCGGAAACAACATTCAATTGAAGCAGGATGAAGACTGCCTGGATACCTGGTTTTCTTCCTGGCTCTGGCCCTTTGAAGTATTCAAAGGATACAGCAACCCCGGCAATGCCGACATCCGCTACTACTACCCCACCAACACCCTCGTAACAGCCCCGGAGATCATCTTCTTCTGGGTGGCCCGCATGATCATCGCCGGGTATGAATACATGGATAAGAAACCCTTCAGCGATGTATACTTTACCGGTATCGTGCGGGATAAGATCGGCCGCAAGATGAGCAAGCAGCTTGGCAATTCGCCCGACCTGCTGGAGATGATCGACAAGGACGGCGCCGACGCGGTTCGGTTCGGCATTATGATTTCTTCGCCGGCCGGCAACGACCTCATGTGGGACCAGGCGGGTAATGAACAGGGCCGCAACTTCAACAACAAAATGTGGAATGCCCTCAAGCTGGTGAAGATGTGGGAACAACGGCAGCAGGGAAGCGCCGACGAGCAGGAAACAAAAAACAATTTCGCCATTACCTGGTTCGCCAACCGGTTGAACGAGGTGAAAGCGGAGGTAGACGAACTGATGAAACAGTTCCGGCTCAGCGAAGCCCTGAAAGTGATCTACTCACTGATCTGGGATGATTTCTGCAGCTGGTACCTGGAATGGGTGAAACCCGGATTTGAACAACCGATCGAAGCGGCCGTATACAAAAAGACCATCGGGTTCTTCGGCGAACTGATGCAATTGCTGCATCCCTTCATGCCATTTGTTACAGAAGAGATCTATCAGCAACTGCAGCCCCGAACCACCAACCTCTGTATAACACAACTGACCGCAACCGTACAGTCCGACAGGGATATACTCACCCAGGGCGATCTGCTTAAAAAAGTGATCAGCAGCTTACGCGACGCCCGGAACAAGAACCAGGTAAAACCGAAAGAAACCATCAAACTCGCGATCGAAACCGATGCGCCCGGAACCTACAAGCCCATCATGGACATCCTGGGCAAACAGGTGAACGCGGAAGCAATATCCTTTACAGGCAGTGCACAGGCCAACAGCATTGTTGTTGCCATCGAGAAAGAGAAGTTTTACATCACGACCGATAAAGTACTTGACAGCAGCGCCCTGAAAAACGACCTGCTGAAGGACCTGGAATACCAGAAGAACTTCCTGGCATCGGTGGAAAAGAAACTGGGCAACGAGAAATTCGTACAGAACGCGAAACCGGAGGTTATCGCCCTGGAAAGAAAGAAAAAAGCCGACGCGGAAGCCCGTATCCGGACCATTGAAGAGAGCCTGTCAACGATTAGTTAATTGTACCGTGTTACACTATTTGTGCTGTAAATTCGTTTTCCTAATATAAACAGCTACCATGAACAACGTTGTACCTATTGCACTTGCCGTCGTGCTGTCTGCAACCGCCGGAACGATACAGGCACAAAAGCCCAAACCGGGTACAACCAAATCCGTAGCCCAGAAATTCAAGCCTCCGAAACTTACCTGCATGCTGGGTGTTCATACCGACTCCGCCACCGTTGTATACGAAGAAGGCATTCAACTGATCAACCTGCCTCTGCGCATTACCGACGACAAAAAGAATCCGTACAGCATCTCTTCGTACCAGTTAATGTATAAGCAGGCCGGTGTCACCGAAGAAGAAAGAGGCGATAAAACCGTAGTGATTCCGGCCACCCGTTCGCTGGTGCAGCTATTCCGCGAAACACCCATCTCCGGCATCTGGAAAAAAACCATCTCCGAACAACTCAAGCCCGGCGACGAGCTTTATTTCTTCGACATTATTGTGAAAGACAGCCAGGGACGGTTCATGTTTGCACCCGACCTGAAGATCCGCATCACCAAATAAGCCCGCCGTTTTCTTTTCCTATTCCGCCACCTACGCAGTGGCTCCCGCCACCCGTTGAGTGGCGCTCAGATAGCCTGTTTTACCTGGTTAGGTTTACCAAAAATTATAACCAATGAAACAGAAATCAATACTTGCCTTTTGCTTGCTTATGAGCATAGCCACAGGCCTGTTTTCCTGCAAAAAAAATAAAGATGCCGCACCCAGCACTCTTACAGTTGATACCTTCGCCGGCAGTGGCATCGGTGGCGACGCGGATGGTTCCGGGCCTGTTGCACAATTCTCGGCTCCCATAGCAATGACAGCCGACGCACAAGGAAATATTTTTGTAGCAAGCGGAAGCGCCATTAAAAAGATCACGCCTGCCGGGCAGGTATCCACCTTTGCCGGTATTTACAATATTGCCGGTTTTACAGATGGAACAGGAGTACAGGCACGGTTTAGCAATCCGCTGGGTATGTCAACCGACCCGCAGGGTAATGTTTATGTTGCCGATTACGGAAATCAACGGATCCGCAAGATCAGCCCCGCGGGTTTGGTAACCACCATTGCCGGCAATGGAACCATCGGCAGCAACAATGGCAATGGTTCTGCCGCACAGTTCAATTACCCATACGACATTGCATACGACGGTACCACCGGTTGCCTGTTTGTAGCCGATTACCAGAATAACCGCATCCGGAAGATCGATGCAGCCGGAAATGTATCAACCTATGCCGGCAGTGCACCGGGCTTTGCCGACGGGACAGTAAGCAGCGCATTGTTTTTCGGACCGATGGGTGTGGCTGCCGATAAACAGGGAAATGTATTCGTATCGGACCGCTACAATCACCGGGTGCGCAAGATCACCAATACCGGAACAGTGAGTACCGTTGCCGGATCATCGAACGTTGGCCTTACAAATGGTCCGCTGGCAACGGCGTTGTTCTCGGGGTCTATTAATGAACTGGAAGTTGACAACGATGGTAATATCTACCTCGCCGACCGGGATAATTATTGCGTACGGAAAATATCCAGCACCGAAGTAACCACCTATGCGGGCAGCGGGATCGCAGGCTATGTAGAAGGAGCTCCCGGCACGGCCCAGTTCAATGGCGTATTCGGTCTTGCGCTGTATGGAAATACGGTATATGTGGCCGATCTGAATAACCACCGGGTACGAAGGATTTCATATAAATAATCTGTAAATACAACGATCATGAAAAGAATACTTGGTATGGTATGCATCGTGGCAATGATAGGATCTTCATGCACCAAAAGCACCGATGTGGTTGGGCCGATCATCCCGCCCCGCGAAAATGAATACCCCGTATTCGGGCTCGCTTTCAAACAGGATGGAACCGGCGATCTGCGGCCGAATTTCAATCTTACCCCTACCAATACGGATTATCCAACTGAATACGGAATCGAATTCAGTCCGGCAAAAAAAGGAGTGCTCTATGCCATTGGCTTCCGCATGCCGCAGGCAGGAAAATACTATGTGAGCCTCTGGGATGTGGCAACCAGGAACCTGGTCCTCCGGGATTCGGCAGATTATACCGACCCATCGAAATTTCTTTATGTCGATTTCTCACAAAAAAAACAGGAACGGGCCCTTGAGCGCAATAAAAAATACATGGCCAGCGTGTATGCGCCCCGGTCGCCCCTGGGCTCGCCAAGTCCTTATTATACGTTGCTGCAACCCGGTGTAAACAATTGGGTGCCTTTCACAAAAGGAACCATCACCATTTCCGGGAATTATTTCAAGAAAGAAGACTACCCCGTTTATCCCGAAACGCTGATCCTCCACGCGGATGTGCTCAACGGACTGGTGGACATCGGTTTTTACAAAACGGAGTACTAACAGGCAGGCATCACACAAAATCTTTTGTACATTAGGAAAGAGATCCGGGCATGTACCTGCTGCAGGACCTTTACATCACCAACAAACGGTCGCATACATGACGAACTTCTTCCGTTGCGCTTTTTTACTTTGCTGTAGCCTATTGTCCGGCATGCTGAAAGCACAAAAGGGCGGGTCGCTGCCGGCGGCCTATCAACAGCTTCGTTCCGACACCGCCCGGATGCGTTTCCTGGAAAGAGCCATCGCCGATTCGCTCGATGAAGGGCAATTGACCCATGTACTCGATTGGGCACGGATCGGACTAGCCATGGCAGAGGCCCATAAGGCGGATACGATGAAAGGCATCTTCCTGTTCGATATCGGCAAGGCCTTCACATACCAGTACAATCAATACGACAGCGCCATACGCTATTACAAACAGGTACCGCCCTATTTCCCCGACAAGCTGCGCAAATACCACGTGTTCTCCCTGCGGGAGATCATGGACCGTTATGCCGACCTCGGAAACAAGGATTCATCCTTTGCTTATATGGATAAACTGAATGCGCTGATCGATACCATGGCTGAAAGTAATCCGAAACGCATCGCCCTGGCACAGAATATCGCGGTGGTTTACCAGTCGTTCGGGATGTACCGGTCGGCCGTTCGCTATTTTGAGATCGCCGTCAAGGGCAACAGGGCCAATAAGAATTACAGGGGGCTCGGCCTTGCCCTGGCCAACCTCGCCGAATTGTATAGCCAGATGGAAGACCACAACAAGGCCATCATCACGGCTAAGGAAGCATTACCGAACCTGGCGGATGTAAACCGCCCGTTCATGCAAACAGCATCCAACATCGCCGATTATTATATTACCCTCGGCAACTACGATTCGGCCATGCATTACTTAGGCATCTCGAACGACGTGGTGGAACGGATAAACGATCAGGAATCGAGGCTGGCCAACAAGACCGTACTGGCAAGAATTCATATCGGGCGGCGGCAATTCAGCGAAGCAAGAAAAATACTCGACGAAGCGATTAACGGGCTGTCGGCCGGTAACGATAACTGGACCACCTGCCGGGCCCTGCTCGCCTATGCAGACCTGGATACCAGCCTGGGCAATTACGCCGATGCAAAAGCGAGGCTGCAAAAAACAGTTGCCCTTTCGCAAAACAATAATTTCGTACCCTTCACCATACTGGCCCTGCAGAAGCTGGCCCTGGTTTGCGCCCGCACCGGCGACTACAAAGCCGCCTGGCAATACCAGCTTGATTATACCCGTTACAAGGATTCTTCTGCCAATGCCCGGGCAAAAGCCGATCTGAACGACCTGGAGATCAGTTATAAGACCCTTCAGAAAGAACAGGAGATCGCCCTGTTGAAAAAAGACAATGATGTGAAATCGCTGCAACTGAAAAACAGCCGCCAGTTACTGGTACTCTACCTGGCGGGCTTTGTCATGCTGCTCAGCATCGGGGGCCTCATATTCTACCAGCGCCAGCGCAGGCATAAGATCGAAACGGATAAAATAAAAGCCGAATTACAGACGCAGATCCTGCGTTCGCAGATGAACCCGCATTTTATATTCAACTGCCTGAACAGCATCGAGAACTTCATCATGCAGAACAACAAACGGCAGGCATCCGATTACCTGAACAAGTTCTCGCAACTCATCCGCAGTATTCTCGACAGCAGCCGCAATGAAATGGTACCCCTCGTCAAAGACATGGAAACACTTCAGTTGTATGTTGAGCTCGAACAGCTTCGCTTCAACAACAAGTTCCGGTTCAGCGTATACATCGATCCGGCCCTGGCCGGCGGCGATTACCAGGTACCTTCCCTGCTTGTTCAGCCCTTCGTGGAGAACGCCATTGTGCATGGCATGGCGCATAGCGAGGAAAAAGATCTCAGTCTGTCGGTAAAGGCGCTGCTCGAAGGCGGGAACATCCGGTACCTCATCCAGGACAACGGTGTGGGCAGGGAGAAAGCGAAGGTGTACAATATGCAGAACAAGCCGCATCATAAAAGTGTGGGCCTGAAGATCACCGAGGAAAGAATCAGTATTTTTAATGACTCGCTGGTGGAAAAGGAGCCCATCCGCATTGTAGACCTGTACGACGAGCAGCACCGGCCCGAAGGCACCCTGGTCGAGATCGTTCTGAAAGCCATTTGATGGAAAAACTGAAAGCCATACTGGTAGACGATGAACTCAACAGCCTGCAGAACCTGCAGCAGAAACTCGTTGAGTTTTGTCCGGATGTGGAGATACTGGCCGCCACGCAGAATCCCGAAGAAGCCATACGCCTGGTGAGGGAACTGAAACCGGACCTGCTCTTCCTCGATATTGAAATGCCCCGCATGAACGGCTTCCGCATGCTCGAGGAAATAGAAGACATAACATTCGAGATCATATTCACCACCGCCTATAATCACTATGCCGTGGATGCCATCCGCATCAGCGCCTTCGATTACCTGACCAAACCCATTGCCATCGGCGACCTGCAGCATGCCGTGGAGCGGCTGTCGAAACAAAAGCAGCTGCAAACCCGCGACAAACTGGGTTTGCTCCGGCAATCGCTCAGCAACAGCAAGAGCCAGGACGAGAAGATCGCCATCCCAACAGGCGAAGGACTGGAGTTCATACCCATTCATTCCATCCTGTACATCGAATCGAGCAGCAACTACAGCAAACTGTTTCTGCAGGGCGGCAAAAATATCCTCGTAACAAAACTGCTCAAGGATTTTGAAGACATGCTGGTGCCCTATCGCTTTTACCGCATTCACAATTCTCACCTCATCAACCTCCGTTACATTGAAAAATACATCAAGGGAGAAGGCGGACAGGTAAGGCTCAGCAACGGAACAGTACTGGATGTGTCGAGGAGAAAGAAAGAAGAGTTCATCAAACTGATTACGGGTTGAGCAAGACTTACAGCAACTGATGCGTTTGCTTGATCACACCCATCACAAAGATGCTCTGCACATGGCCCATGTTGTCGATGCTGCTTAATTTATTCACATGAAAATCGTGGTAGGCGTTCATATCGGCCGTCATCACCTTGAGCATGAAATCGAATTCGCCGCTGATCGTATAACATTCCATCACTTCCGGCATCTGCTGGATGGCTTTTACGAACTTGGTGCCCGCCGCCTTGCTGTGCTCCTTCAGCGACACGTAACAAATAGCGATCAATCCCCTGTTCAGTTTCGTGTGATCCAGCAGGGCCACGTATTGCTTAATGACCCCGTTGGCTTCCAGCCTGCGGATGCGTTCGTGAACCGGCGTGGTACTGAGGTGTACTTTATCGGCGATCTCCTTCACCGTGATGCGGGCATTCTGCTGCAATAAATGAAGGATCTGGAGGTCCTTGGCGTCGAGGCCCGGCGGGGTTGTAGCTGTTTGTTCTGTTTGCAGTGCTTTTGCCATGACTAAAAAGGATTTTTTCCTGTTATTAACAGATTAACGTGATTTTTTCCCAAATTTATATAAAGCTGTAGAATATTATCCTGTTCATCTATTTTTGTACCCTAAAAACTCATACATGTCTACAGTATCAAAAACCTCCATCGACTTCAACCTCAAATACAAGGTTGCCGATATGAGCCTCGCCGAGTGGGGCCGTAAAGAAATCAAACTGGCCGAAGCGGAAATGCCCGGCTTAATGGCCATCCGTGAAGAATTCGGTCCGAAGCAGCCCCTGAAAGGCGCCCGCATCGCCGGTTGTTTGCACATGACCATCCAGACCGCCGTGCTGATCGAAACCCTGGTTGCCCTGGGCGCCGAAGTAAAATGGAGTTCCTGCAATATATTTTCTACACAAGACCAGGCCGCTGCAGCCATCGCCGCTGCCGGTATCGGCGTTTTCGCCTGGAAAGGCCAAACACAGGCCGAAGCCGACTGGTGCATTGAACAAACCCTGTTCTTTGGTGGCGCCGATCGCCCGCTGAACATGATCCTCGACGACGGTGGCGATCTTACCAACATGGTATTTGATACCTACCCTGAGCTGATCCAGCACGTGAAAGGACTGAGCGAAGAAACAACAACCGGTGTTCACCGCCTCTACGAAAGAATGCAGAAAGGCACCCTGCCCATTCCCGCGATCAACGTAAACGACAGCGTTACCAAATCAAAATTCGACAACAAATACGGATGTAAAGAAAGCCTGGTGGATTCCATCCGCCGTGCCACCGACGTGATGATGGCTGGTAAAGTGGCCGTAGTAGGTGGTTATGGCGACGTGGGTAAAGGTTCCGCCGCTTCCCTGCAGGGAGCCGGTTGCCGTGTGATCGTAACCGAGATCGACCCGATCTGCGCATTGCAGGCCGCTATGGACGGATTTGAAGTGAAGAAAATGATCGACGCCGTGAAAGAAGCCGACATCATCGTTACCGCCAGCGGTTGCCGCGACCTCATCACCGAAAAACATTTCCGCCTGATGAAGGACAAAGCCATCGTTTGCAACATCGGTCACTTCGATATCGAGATCGACATGGCCTGGCTGAATGAAAAATACGGTCATACCAAGAATACCATCAAGCCGCAGGTTGACCTCTACACCATCGATGGCAAAGACGTGATCATCCTGGCGGAAGGCCGCCTCGTGAACCTCGGTTGCGCTACCGGTCACCCTTCGTTTGTAATGAGTAACTCGTTTACCAACCAAACCCTGGCGCAGATCGAACTGTGGACCAATCACAGCAAATACGAAAACAAAGTATACGTGCTGCCGAAAGTACTGGATGAGAAAGTGGCCCGACTGCACCTTGCCAAGATCGGCGTGGTACTGGATGAACTGACCCCTGCTCAGTCCGACTACCTGGCTGTTCCGGTTGAAGGTCCGTTCAAACCTGAACACTACCGGTACTGATCATAAACCTTTTCCGCATAGACCCCGGTTCATTTGACCGGGGTTTTTTAATTTTGGCCATGACCAAACTATCCGTTAACATCAACAAACTGGCTACCCTGCGCAACAGCCGTGGGGGCAACAATCCCGATCTTATCAAAGCCGCCACCGACATCGAGCGCTTCGGCGCCGAAGGCATCACCGTACACCCACGGCCCGACGAGCGGCATATCCGCTACGCGGATGTGTACGCATTGAAAAAGATCGTCACCACCGAATTCAACATCGAAGGCAATTGCACCGAAAAAAGTTTTGTGGATCTTGTTCTTGCCAATAAGCCCGCCCAGGTAACCCTGGTACCCGATGCCGCGGGTCAGCTCACGAGCAACCACGGATGGAATACGATCGAACATGCCGCATACCTCAAAGAGATGATCGCTGTTTTCAAAAACGCCGGCATCCGCGTTTCCATTTTCGTGGACCCCGTGGTGGAGATGGTGGAAGGCGCCAAAACCACCGGCACCGACCGCATCGAGTTGTATACCGAAGCCTATGCACGGGGCTATGCGGCCGGTGATAAAGAGGCCGCCATCGCACCCTATATCGCCGCGGCGGGCAAAGCCAATGAACTGGGACTGGGCATCAATGCCGGTCACGACCTCGACCTGCACAACCTGCAATACTTTTCGAAAAACATCCCGGGTTTATTGGAGGTATCGATCGGCCACGCACTGATCTGCGACGCCCTCTACCTCGGGTTGGAGAATACCGTACAACTTTATAAGAGGCAATTAAAACAGGTATAGAAAAAAGAAAAATCAGAATCCCAAACCACAAACTTAAAACCCGAAACTACTTCAGCAGCCTTTCGAGTTTACGCTCAAGCGCACGGCCCCGGAGATTTTTGCCGACCACTTTTCCCTCCGGGTCGAGCAGGAAATTCTGGGGAATGGAACTGATCTGGAACTGCTGTGCAACCGCGTTACCCCA
>WBZL01005797.1_pt1 | contig 10098 bp, 12 predicted proteins | sample 5204291 | NCBI WGS metagenome assembly WBZL01 (sample SAMN12344345, study PRJNA552823) | activated sludge metagenome | biome: Activated sludge suspended growth; feature: Nitrification reactor; material: Wastewater; isolation source: activated sludge from nitrification reactor of wastewater... | reverse complement strand
GAGATCCTCGCCCGCTTCGGCTCACGTCGATCGCGGGCACGCCCGGCGCCGCCTTCGCGGCAATCCCGATACCCGCGCGCCCGGTGCGGCGGCGAGCGCGCCGGCCACGCACGTCGAAGCGACGCGCGCTGCGCGACGCTGGAGCGGATTGCTGTTACGCTAGCGGTGGACCGCGCGATGGCTCGTCTTCGAGGGACGGGTCCGCACCGATCGGCGCAGCGCGCCGACACCGGTCCGCGAGTCTTCGTCGTTCGCCGCCGTCGCCATGCTGCCACGCAATCGCTGGTTCATCGCCGCCGCGCTCGTCTACGCGCTGGCCGGCGGGCTTCTGGGGCTCGCGTGGCTCGCCGTCCCCGGCTCCGTCCCTGCCTACACGCTGCGTGCTCACGCGCACCTGATGCTGGTCGGCTTCGTCGGGATGATGATCTTCGGCGTCGGCTTGCACGTGCTGCCGCGCTTCACCGGCCGCGCGCTCTACTCCGAACGGCTCGCGGACTGGCAGTTCGCGCTGGTGAACGCCGGACTCGTCGCGATGGTGAGCGGTTGGCTTGTGCCGCTGACGTCCGTCGCGCGCACGGGGGGCGCGCTCCTCTGGGCGGGACTGGCGCTGTTCGCGCTCAACGTGGTGGCCACGGTGCGACCGTGGGCGAGGCGGGGGTAGGCGATGGCCGAATACCAGGGATGCGAGTTGCCCGAGGACCTGTGGTACGACCTCGACTACCTGTGGGCGCGCCCGAACGACGACGGCACGTTCGTCGTCGGCATGACGGACCCGGCACAGACGATGGCGGGCCGCGTCGTCGCGGCGACCTTTCGCAAGGTCGGCAGCCACCGCAGCGCGGGCCGCAGCGTGGCGACGCTGGAGTCGGGAAAGTGGGTCGGTGGCGTGCCCGCGCCGTTCGACGCGACGCTGGTCGCGATCAATCCCGCGGTCGAGGAGAACCCGGGGCTCGTCAACGTTTCGCCCTACTCCGACGCGTGGCTCGCCGTGCTGCGGCCCGACGACCTCGAGGCCGCCTATCGCCGGCTCACCCGCGGTCCCGCCGCGATCGAAGCGCTCAAGGCCTGGGTCGACAAGTACGGCCTGCAGTGCATGCGATGCAGCGATTGACATGAAGGTCCAGCTCCTGGTGTCGGAGTGGTGCGCGCCCTGCCGCAGCGCGGAGGAGGTGTGGCAGGAGATCGCGCGGAAGAAGGCGATCTCGTTCGAGGTTCTCGACGTCGGCCAGCCGGAAGGACGCGCGGTCGTTGCGCGCCTCGGTGTGCGGACGGTCCCGTCCACGGTGATCGACGGCCTGCTGCAGCACCTCGGCGTTCCGACGCCGGGCGAGGCGATGACGCTGGTGTCCGCGGCGAGCGATCGCGCGGACGACGGCGACGCGTCGCACTACGTCGGACTCACGCTGACCGCGACGAGCGCCTGGTTCATCGCCTCGTCCGTGCCCTACCTCGTCGCCGCCGGTGCCGCGCTGGTGTTCGGCGGCGGCATCGCGGGCGACGCGCCCTGGCGCGGTGCGGCGCTGCACGCGTTCGGCCTGGGCTTCGCGGGACTGTTCACGTTCGGCCTGGGCGAGCACCTGCTGCCGCGCTTCACCGGGTCGCCGATCCGCGGCGGGAAGTTCGCGTGGAGCCAGTTTTGGCTCGCGCACGCAGGCACGCTCATGCTCATGGCCGGCCTCACGCTCGGCCTGCGTTCGGCCGCGGTCGCCGGAGGCGCCCTGGCCTGGCTCGCGTTCGCGCTGTTCGCCTGGCGCCTCGCCCCCGTCCTGCTCGCTTCGCGCGAACTCTCGCCGGCCGCGTTCCGCGACTGACGCCGGAATGCGGGTGCGGCGCGCTACCGGCGTGCGGCGGGCCCTTGCGCAGGCACCGACGGCAGCGAACGCAACTGGCGGCCCACCTCCAGCAGGAAGCGCAGCGTGTCCTGCGTGTCGGGATCGCGCATCATCTGCCACAACCCTCCCGCGCCGCCGCGCGAGCGAGGCTGCGCCTGGCTCGCCTTCGCCGCGGCGTCGATGGCGCCGGCCATCGCCTGCAGCCGACCCATGCGATCGACGAGGTCGGGCACGGAATCGGATAGCCGCTGCAGCGCGCCGCTGCCGTCCAGACGCTCGAGGATGGACAGGATCCGGTCGGCGCCGCCGCGCGAGAAGCGGTCGAGCAGCGAGAGGCCGTTGCCGAGCGTGTCCATCAGCCGCCCGATCATCTCGTCGGTGAGCGCGTCTTCGGCAGCGCCGTAGACGCGCGCGAGCTTGACGATGCGGGCGAGGTCGCCGTTTCGCACCAGCTCGGCGAGCGCGGGAATCGCGTCGCCCAGCCCGGACCGGTTGACCTTGTCCATCAGGTCGACGCCCTCGGCCATCGTCGTGGCGAGCCGGCCGACCATCTCGTCGGTGAGCGCGTCCTCGGCGGAGCCGTAGACGCGCGCGAGCTTGACCATGCGGGCGAGGTCGCCGTTGTGCACGAGCTCGGCGATGGCCGGTATCGCATCGCCCAGGCCAGACCGGCCGACCTTGTCCATCAGGTCGGCGCCCCCCGCCCACGTGGAGGCGAGCCGCTCGACCATCTCGTCGGTCAGTGCGTCGCGCGCCGCCTGCAACACGCGCTGGACCTCGACGTCCACGCCCTGCACGTCCTTCGCGGATGGGTCCATGGACGCCTCCGTCACAGGAGACCGCGCGCCGAGGTCCAGTAGAGCTTGTTGTAGGCCATCTTGAACCAGTGGATGGCCTTGCTCGGCGCCTTGGGATCGGGCGGGTTCTGGTAGTCGAACATCGCGTAGGTCGCGCGGTCCTTGCCGGCCTCGATGAAGCAGAAGACCTTGCCGTCGTAGTCGCGCACCGGCGCGCCGAGCTTGACGATCGCGGCGATGTTCTCGCCCAGCGCCTCGGCCTGGAAGTGGGCGGTCGAGCCCGCCTTGCTGATCGGCAGGTTGGTCGTGTCGCCCAGCACGTACACGTTGGAGCGGCCCTCCATGTTGAGCTGGTTGCGGTGGGTCGGAATGAAGCCGCCGGCCCCGAGCTTGTTCTTCTCGATCACCTCCATGCCGCGGTGCGCGGGGATCGAGATCAAGAGGTCGTAAGGCGTCTCCGAACCCTCCTCGCTTCGCACCACCTTCGCCTTGCCGTCCACTTCCTTGACGTTGAACAGCGTCTCGTAGGTAATGCCCAGACGGGTCATCTCGGGCGCCGCCCACTTCGCGACGTTCTCGAGGCTGTGCACGCGCCCGATCGGATAGGTGTAGTGGAGCTTCACCTTGTCGTTGAGGCCGCGGTCCTTGAACCAGTCGTGCAGCATGAACGTGATCTCGAGCGGCGCCATCGGACACTTGTGCGGCACGCCCACCGCGATCACCACGCGGCCGCCCTGGAACTCGCGCAGCCGCTTGAACATGCGCAGCGCCGTCTCCTCGGTGTAGAACGTCTCCGAGTTCTCGGCGAGGCCGGGAATGAGCTCGGGCACCGGCCGCGAGCCGGTCGCGATCGCGACGATGTCGTAGCCCTCGACCTTGCCGCTCTTCGTCTTCACCTGGTTCTTGTCGAGCATGAACTCCTCGACCGGGTCGACCCGGAACTCGATGCCCGGTTCGAGCAGGCTCGCCTGGTCGCGATACAGTTCGTCGGGAGTGATGCGTCCGAACGCGAGATACAGGAGCCCCGGCTGGTAGAAGTGCCGCTCGGACGCCGAGAGCATCGAGATGCGGGCCTTGCCGGAACGCATCTCGGGCGCGAGCCGGCGCGCGAGGTTGTTCGCAAGGATGGTGCCGCCCATGCCGCCGCCGACGATCAGGATCCTCATGCTGCCTCCTCGGACGAAAATCGGATCACTTCACCTTCTTCACCGTGATGTGCCACACGCCGCCCTCCTCGCGCGAGCCGAGGTAGTCGTGGCCCACCTTGCGGATCCACTCGGGAATGTCGTCGGCGGACCCCTTGTCGGTCGACAGCACCTCGATCTCGTCGCCGACCTGCGCGAGCTTCATGCCGGCGATGAGTTCCATGAGCGGCCCGGGGCAGAAGCTGCCGCGCGCGTCGATCACCTTGTGCTCGGACATCCGTTGCTCTCCCGCGTCAAACGGTCACACTGCAACGCTCGCGCCGCGGTCCGGGCTGCGGCCCGCGGCGGTGTCGTGGGTTGTCGTCCAGGCGGGCCATCAGAACGACCACACCTGCGCGTCGCGCGCGTCGTCGAGGAACTTCGTGAGCCCGAGCGGCTCGCCGAGCCACGGTTCGAGCTTCGCGCGGTCGAGCGCAAGGACGTCCATCGCCATCGAGCAGGGGTGGATGCGCGCGCCGCCCAGGTCGACCGCCTGCTCGAACAGCGTCTTGAACGAAGGCACGTTCTTCGTCGCCGCGATCGCTCCGAACTCGCCATCCGGAGGCGCGACACCCGGCGCTCCGCGCAGGAAAGGCGCAAGCGCGTTCATCGACAGGAACACGCTCACCTCGTTGCCGCTCACTGCACCCACCGACGCGACCATGGCCGCCATCTGCAGCCGCTCCCGCACGCCCGACACCACGATGATGCTCATCCTGCGGCTCGCCATGAGCGCCTCGCCTCCGCCACGATCGATGCCTGTCCATTGCGCGAGCGCGGACCGCACGCACTCGCCATCGGCCCAAGCATAATGGATCGAGCGGGCAACGTCACCCGCGAAAACCCCCGTGAAGTCGTCGCACGGCCGCGCCGCCCGGAATCCACGGACGCGATTGGTCAGTCCGATTCGCCGCGCTCGCGCGCCGCGCGTGCAGGTCCGCTCGACCTCCGGCGCGAGGGGTGCGCCGTCATCGCATGGTGCAGAGCGCCAGCCGTCGAGCCGGATCGGCCCGCGTTCGGCGAAAGGCGAGCCTGACGATCGCGCAAGCTCGATCCCTCTCCCGCACTCGCAGGCCCGCCGGGGAAGCCGTCGCAACCTGCGCGTCCGGCGGAACGCCGCCGCGGGACGACGTGCGCGGCCGTTCCGCCGCGACGCGCCTTCAGGTCAGGCGCCGATGTCCCACAGCGCGGCGCCGCGCTTCATCGCGCTCTTCGCGACGACGGTGCGGTGGATCTCGGAGGTGCCGTCGAAGATCCGGTAGATCCGCGCATCGCGGTAGAGGCGCTCGACCGGCAATTCGCTGCAGTAGCCCATGCCGCCGAACACCTGCACCGCCCGGTCGGCCACGCGACCGAGCGTCTCCGCCGCCTCGACCTTCACCATCGAAATCCAGTCGCGCGCGTCGCGGCCCTGGTCGATTTCCCAGGCCGCGCGCAGCAGCATGAGCCGCGCGCCGTTGATGTCGATGACGCTGTCGGCGATCATCTGCTGGATCATCTGGAACTCGCCGATCGCCTTGCCGAACTGGCGCCGGTCGTTCGCGTAGCCGGTCATCATCGTGCACAGCCGGCTCGCCTTGCCGATCGCGCGCGCGCCGACCTGGGCGAGCCGCACGCGGCCGAGCGTCGAGTACGCGATCGCGAGGCCCTGCCCTTCCGCGCCCAGGCGGTGCTCGGCCCCGAGCTTCACGTTCTCGAAGAAGAGCTCGACGTGGCTCGTGCCGGTGATGCCCATCATCTTCTGGTCGCGCCCGATCGTGACGCCCGGCAAGTCCTTGTCGACGAGGAACAGCGACACGTGCTTCGGTCGCGCGGAGGGTTCGGTGACGGCCGAGACGATGAAGAAGTCCGAGTACAGGCCGTCGCTGATGAAGTGCTTGCCGCCGTTCAGCAGGTAGCCGCCGCCGTCGCGCGCCGCGGTCGTGCGGATGCCCGCCGCGTCGGATCCGGCGCCGGGCTCGGTGATCGCGATCGAGCAGGTGCGCTCGCCGCGCACGCAGGGCAGGAGCCAGCGTTCCTTCTGCGCCGCATCGCCTTCGAGCAGCGACTCGTAGACGTTGCCGAACGCGCGCCGGATCAGGATGTCCTTGGCGTGCCCGAACTGCTCCTCGACGAGCATCGTGTCGACGGCCGAGAGCCCGCCGCCGCCGTACTCGACCGGGATGTTGGTCGCGTAGAGGCCAAGTTCGCGCGATTTCTCGAAGATCGCCTTCGCCTTCGCCGGGTCGAGCCGCCCGGTCTCCTCGATCCCGTCTTCGAGCGGCAGCAGTTCGTCGTGGACGAAGCGCCGGACGGTGGCGACGATCATCTGTTGCTCTTCGCTCAAGTCGAATTGCATGGCGTACTCCGTTTCGGGCGTGCCGGTCGCATCGGGCGCGACGGCCGGTCACGGATCGGTCGGGTGGGAAGCGGCAGTCTCGCGGCTGAGGTGCAGAGGTCCGGCGTCGCGGCCGGCGTCGAACGGACGCGGCGCTTCGAATCCCGATTGGGACACCGTTGGGGCAAAACTTCAACCCCCGGACCGGCCAGCCGGCCCCCGTCCGGGCGCTTGGCGCCCTCGCCGCCTGCGATCCGGCGAACCTCGGTCCGCGCCGCTCAGGAGACGATGTACGCCGCGGTCCCGGTCGACAGGAGCGCCCCGTCCGCGCCGCGAAACTCCATGCGGACCGAGGCGACCCGCGAGCCGATGCGCATCACCTCGGCGGAGAGATCGAACCGGTCACCGATTCCCGGGTGCAGGTAGTCGACGCGGAGGTCGATCGTGCCGATCCGCTCGAAGCGCGCGAGCCGCTGCGCCACCGTGTCGCTGCGGTGACGCGCTCCGAGTGCCGCCATGACGGCGAGGCCCGCCATCGCGTCGAGGCCTGCGCTGATCACGCCGCCGTGCAGCCTGCGGTAGCCGAAGTTCCCCACCAGTTCGGGACGCATCCCGATGCGCCCGGTCACCCGCTCCGCGGCGATCGACACGACCTCGAGGCCGATGATCCGGTTGAACGTGACCTTGCGTTCGAAGAGGTCGGTGAGGGCTTCGACGAACTCCGGTTCGAAAGGCGCGTGGGACGGCGGGAGGCGGCGGGTCATCGCTTTGGACGGTGGCGTCGGATTCCGGATTCTTTCACGAACCGCCGCGGCGTCCCGTCGGGGCGAACCCGCCCCCGCGAAGCCGGGGCTTCGGTCGACGCGGGCGCAGGCCCGGGAAGCCGACTTCGTCCCCGGTCCTGCGGATTCCGACCTTGGTCCATGGCAGCGGCGCGACGAGGACGGTAGGCTTGCGTCCGCCCATGGAATGGTTCCGCCGCCTCACGCTCTCGACCCAGTTCGTCGTCGCGGGCTTTCCGATCCTGCTCGCGGGCATGGTCGCGATCGGCTTCGCGGTCGAGCGCGAGATCGAGCGCGGCGTCGTCCGGCGCATCGGCGAAGTCCAGAGCCTGTACGTCGACAGCCTCGTCGCGCCGCACCTCGCTCGGCTGGTCGCCGAGCCCGATGACGCGGACAGCCGGCGCGCGCTCGATGCGCTCTTCGCCGGTACCCCGCTCGGCCGGCGGATCGTCGCCTTCATCCTGTGGCGCCCCGACGGGCGCGTGCTCTACAGCAACGAGCACGACCTGATCGGACGAACGCTCCCCACCGGTCCCGGTCTCGCGACGGCGCTACGCGGCGAGGTTTACGCGGAGGTCATCGACCGGCGCTCCCAGCCGCACGACACCGCGCAGGGGGACTGGCCGGATCGCCTGATCGAGACCTACGCGCCGGTCCACGCCCACGCGCTCGGGACGACGCTGGCGGTCGCCGAGTTCTACCAGACGACCGCTGAACTCGACCAGGCGATGGCCGGCGCGCGCCTGCGGACCTGGGGCGTGGTGGCGATCACGACGGCCGCGATGCTGATGCTGCTCTTCGGCGTGGTCCGGCGCGGGAGCCGCACGATCGCCGCCCAGCGCCACGAACTGGACACGCGTGTGAGCGAGCTATCCGCGCTGCTCGCGACCAACTCGCGTCTCGACGCGCGGGTTCGCCGGGCAGCGGCGGAGACCTCGTCGCTCAACGAGCGTTTCCTGCGTCGCATCGCCGCGGACCTCCACGACGGTCCGGCGCAGGACCTGGGTTTCGCGCAGATGCGCCTCGGGGCGATGGCCGAATCCGCCGCCGGACCGGGACGGGAAACCGCCGCAGTGCCAGTCGCCGACCTCGCCGCCGTTCGCACCGCCGTCGACACGGCGATGGCGGACCTGAGGTCCATCTCGGCGGGGATGCAGCTTCCCGACCTCGAACCCCTCTCTCCGTCCGAGGTCGCCGCGCGCGCCGTGCGCGACTACGAGCGCAAGACCGGTGTCACGGTCGGATGGACGGCCAGGAACGAGCCCCGCACCGCTCCGCTGCCGGTCAAGATCGCCATCTACCGCGTGATCCAGGAACTCCTGGCCAACGGGCTGCGCCACGCGGGAGGCGCCGGCCAGCAGGTCGAGTTGACGGCGGATGCCGACGAGATGACGCTCGCGGTCCGCGATCGCGGCCCGGGCCTCGACGCCGCCCTGCAGGAGCAGCGCGGGCGCGGCGGGCTCGCGGGCATCCGCGAGCGCGTCGAACTCCTGGGCGGCAGCTTCGCGCTCGCCTCGAGCCCCGGCGAGGGCACGGCGGCGCGGATCAGGCTCCCGCTGCGGCTGCCGGAGGCCGGCGATGAATGACGCGATCACCGTCCTCGTGGTCGACGATCACCCGATCTTCCGGACCGGCGTCGTGCACGGGCTCGGCGGGGAGCCCGGCATCGCGGTGGTCGGCGAGGCCGATTCCGGCGAAGCGGCGCTGCGCCTCGCCCGCGACATCCTGCCCGATGTCGTGCTCCTCGACCTCAGCATGCCGGGCTGGGACGGACTCGCGACCGCGGGACGCATCGCGACGGCGTGTCCCGCGACCGCGATCGTGATGCTGACCGCCTCGGAAGACCACGATCGTCTGCTCGCGGCGTTCAAGGCGGGAGCGCGCGGTTACGTGCTGAAAGGCGTCTCGGCGCAGGAACTCGCGCGAGTCATCCGGAGTGTCGTGGCTGGCGAAGCCTGCGTCTCGCCCTCGCTCGCCGCCGAGATGCTCGCGCTCCTCACGCGCGCGAAGGCCCCCGATCCGCTGCAGGAACTGACCGGTCGCGAGCGCGACATCCTCGCGCTCATCGGGCAGGGACTCACCAACCGCGCGATCGGCGAGCGCCTCGGGCTCACCGAAAAGACGATCAAGCACTACGTGACCAACATCCTGCAGAAACTGCAGGTGCGAAGCCGGGTCGAGGCCGCGCTCGTCGCGTCCCGGCGCGAAGGAGTGCCCCGATGAGCCAGAACCCTTCCCTCTCGCCGGACCCCGCCGCGATCGAGGCTCTCGGCATCGCGGTTCCGCGCGCCCCGGCCGAGGCCGCGCTCTTCGTGCGCTACCTGCGCGCGCTCGCGCTCCTGTGCGAGTGCCGCCCCTGTCTCGACGAACCCGACTACGCCGACCTCATCGACCGGGTCCTCGACGACGCGGCCGCGCACTATCCGCTGGACATCGAACGCGACGGCGACCGCCGCGGCGTCATGCCCCGCGGCGCCCGCAGCGGCTGACAGCGGTCGACGCGCTTCAGCCCCGCTGCCGCTCATCCTCGCGCGGTTGCAGGCGGTCGCGGCGCAGGAGCGACGGAAACAGCCGTATCCAGCACGCGACGACCACGAGCGTACCCACGCCGCCCACCACCGTCGCGGCGACCGGCCCGATCCAGTCTGCGACGGTGCCGGCGCGGAACTCGCCCAGTTCGTTCGACGCGCCGATGAACACGCTGCTGACCGCGCTCACCCGGCCGCGCATCTCGTCGGGCGTGTCGAGCTGCACGAGCGAGTGCCGGATGACGACGCTCACCATGTCGGCGCCGCCACCCGCCGCGAGAGCCAGCACCGAGAGCGCCAAGTCCCTCGAAACGCCGAACACGATCGTCGAAACGCCGTAGACGGCAACCATCGCGAGCATGCTGCGCCCGGCGCGGCGTTCGATCGGCCAGCGCGCCAGCGCAAGCGCGACCGCGAGCGCCCCGACCGCGGGCGCGGCGCGCAGGATGCCGAGCCCCCAGGGCCCGGTCGAGAGCACGTCCTTCGCGTACATCGGTAGAAGCGCGGTCGCCCCGCCCATGAGCACCGCGAAGAGATCGAGCGAGATCGCGCCCAGCACCTGCTTGCGGTTCCAGATGAACGCGAGGCCGTCGAGCACCGAGCGCAGCGCCGGCTCCTCCGGTGGGCGCGCGGTCCGCAGCGGCCGGATCCGCTCGAG
>WBZL01005796.1_pt1 | contig 10099 bp, 10 predicted proteins | sample 5204291 | NCBI WGS metagenome assembly WBZL01 (sample SAMN12344345, study PRJNA552823) | activated sludge metagenome | biome: Activated sludge suspended growth; feature: Nitrification reactor; material: Wastewater; isolation source: activated sludge from nitrification reactor of wastewater... | reverse complement strand
TTTGCTGGCCCGCCGGGCGGTGCGGGCCAACTGTAGTGGTTCGAAACCCTTCGGCCGGTTGATCCCGAAGATCACCGACATCGCCACCGAGCAGGACAGCAGGTCGAAGGTGTCCGGGCCCAGCACGCTGCCGTCTTCCAGGGCGGCCTGAAACCCGTCGGGCAGCCCGTCGATGTCGACCAGAACGGTCAGCCCAGACACCCCCAGCGGTGACCGGTTGGCACGGGCCAGGGATATGACGTCGTCGAGGGCGTCGGCGCGGCGCTGTTTGGGGCTGCGGGGGTCGTCGGCGCTGTCTTTGGCCATCAAGGGTTGCAGCAGGTCGTTGAGCTTGGTGCCGGTGATCGCGTCGAGCAGCCCGTCGAGTTTCCACATGCCGTCCTGGCGTTCGTTCAGCGACAGGCCGCGCTTCTCACGCTGGGCGAGGTGGTCGAGGTCTGCGCCTTCCGGGATGGACTGGGTGATCAGCACATCCAGCAGCCGCCGTAGTTCGTGGGAGTCAACCTGGGAGGCGACCTCGGTCAGCCACTCCTGGGCCTGTGTGAAGTCTTCGATGCGGGGGGCGGCGTGCTGTAAGGCCAGCACCTGCCGGGTCCCGATTGCGCCGGCCTTGTATGCCTGCGCCACGGCGGGCATCTCCCGCAGCGCCCGGCCTGTGGCAACCATCCCGGAGCCGACCGCCGGGGTGGTGTTCAACGCCGCCGCGACCATTGTCCCGGTGGTCCCGGCGCACAACACCTGGGAGGCCTTGCGGGTATCGGCCTCCGCTGCCACGGCGGTCAGCCAGGCTTCCAGTTGGTTGACCAGGCGCCCGGCGACCCCGAGTGACCCGGCGAGCTCCTCCAGGCTCAACTCGGCCGGGTCGGGCAGCTTCGCCGTGAGCTCGCCTATCTGGTCCAGCAACTCGGGATGCTCGGTGGGCAGCGAATCCCGGATCCGGGCACGGCGCATCGCCAACGGACTGATCTCCAACGACACGACACACCACCCCCAAACCCAGAAGAAGAAAAAGAAGAAGGGCAGGCCCCGACTGCCACTCTCAGAATGGCAAAGGGGTATGACAAACCCGGGAGCGCAATCCGCACCGCGGTAGTGAGGTTCTTAGTGCTGGCACCTGTAACCAAGTGCTCGGGCCAGATCGCCGGCGCGACCCACGACATGGCGCTTGGATCTCACACCCTCGGCCATGTTCGGCTCGGAAGAGATCAATCGGGTCGTTCTTCAATCGGCCAGGTGCAACCGGCCGTCGATGTCCACCGCAAGATGGCGGATGTGACCCAGCCCCGGCAGTGGCAAGTGCACATCCGAGAACTGCGACGAACCAGCGATCTCCAAAGCGGTGTCACCGACCGCCGACAGACTCAGCGGAACCACGATGTCACCGGCCTGCGCGTGGCCGGTGTACACCTGGCCGTCCCGGCGGCCGGTGAAGGTGAGCTCACCGCTGGTCAACTGATGGATGAGCGCGTGCAGTTCCGGATCAAGCAGGGGATTGCCAGTGTCGACCTGGTCGATCCGGACGGTGAAATGCAGGTCGCTGTCCGAGACCTCACCATCGACAACTGGCGCGCTGGCATGGATCGTGAGCAGGCCGATCCGGTTCGTGCGGACATGCATGGTGCTTTGCTCACCGAGGATGCGCCTCACCCGGAGCAGCCTAGAGGACGCCAGCGAACTCCTGCGGATTCGTCGGCTTGCCGAAGAAGAAGCCCTGGCCGCGCCGGAAGCCGAGCGCCTCGGCAGCGGCAGCTTGCACCTGACTCTCGATGCCCTCGGCCGTGCACGTGATTCCCAGGTGATCGGCCAGCCGCACGATCCCCCGGACCAGACGCCCATGCCGCTCGGACGAGGCTGCGGCGGCAGTCAGACTGCGGTCGACTTTGATGCCACTGGCTGCCATAGCCGGCAACATGCCGAACTCCACCGGTTGCCGGCCGAAGGCATCCAGCGTGATCCCCACCCCCGCCTCCCGCAGAGTGCGTAGATGGGCCAGCGCGCTGACCTGCGCGGCGGCCGGCATGAGGATCTCCAGTTCCAGGCGCCCGGGTTCCACGCCAGCCGCGACCAGTGCCCCCAGCACCTGGTCCGGGTAGTCGCCGCGCAGCAACTCCGGCCAGGACACGTTGATGGCGATGTGTCGCTGCGTGGGCTGACCGGCGATGAATCCCAGAGCTTGGCGCAGCACCGACTGCCCGATCTCCACGATGACCCCAGTCTCCTCCGCACGCTGCAGGAAGTCGGCCGGCGAAAGCACTCCCAACCCCGGCAGATCGATGCGGGCGAACGCCTCGAAGCACGCAATTCCCCCGCTACCCAGGGTGACGATGGGTTGGACCAGGAGGGTGACCCCCTGCGCTACTGCGCTGAGCGCCTCGGTCACATCTTGCGGGGTGCGGCCGGCGGGGTGGCGCCCGGGATCGAATACGCAGATGCTGCCCCGGCCCGACCGTTTCGCGGCATACATCGCGGCGTCCGCGTCGGCCAGCAGGACGCCCGCCGCGCCCGGGTCGGCCTCGGCGACTCCGGTGTGAATGCTGATGCCGATACTCACCCCGAAGTGCAGCGGTCGGCCCTCCACGACGATTGGCGCGGTCGCCGCCGCCTGGAGTTGCTGGGCGTACTGCAGAGCGGTGTCCTCGTCATCGACGTCCTCGAGTAGCACCACGAACTCGTCGCCCCCGAAGCGCGCGACAACGTCGGACTGCCGCAGCGCTTCCTGCAACCGGCGACCAATCGCCGTCAGCACCTGATCGCCGACAGCGTGGCCCTGGGAGTCGTTGATCTGCTTGAAATGGTCGACATCGCAGAAAAGCAGGGCGACCCCACGCTCGGTGCGCTCGGCCCTGGACAGCGCCTGGCCGAGGCGTTCGGTCATCACCATGCGGTTGGGCAATCCGGTCAGGGGATCGTGGGTGGCCCGATGCGCCAGCTGTCGCTGCAAGTGCTTGCGGAACGAGATGTCCACGTGGCGGACCACCGCACCCCCATCCGGCAGCGGGTCGACCTGCACGCTGTACGCGCGGGCACCTTCGCCCTCGGTGTCGTAGTCGGCCTGGAACGCCGGCAGCGAGCCACGCAGCACCGCCTCGATGCCTTCCGCAGTGATCCGGGCGGGCCGGGAGACCTGGCTGCGCAGCGCGTCCGGGTAGACAGTGCCCACGGGGCTGCGTTCCACCACTTCTCGATGAGGGGCCGGGGCCTGCGTCCATGCCGCGTTCGTCCGCAGAACCACGCCCTGGGCATCGATGACCGCGGCCTGGTCGGAGATGGCCTCCAGGACTCCGTCCACCAGTGCTGCCCGTGCGCGGAAGCGTTGGAGCTCACCGGGCAGCGTGAGCGCCTCTTGGGCGCTGTTCAGCACCTCTTGAACGTCTGCTCGGGGCAGGTCGGTCCGTACAGCGAGCACTGCGGCGCAAGGCCCGTCCGGGGGAGTCTGCACCACGATTGGGGATCCCAGGATGTCGGCAATCGCGGGACTGCGCGGGTCGAGGGCCTCAAGACGCTCGCCATCGGCCACTCCGGTCGCCTCGACCAACTGCAACTGGCCATCAGCCGCGGTAACCCACAGGGCCGCCGACGTCGCGTGAGACTGTGCGAACACGCAGCCCGCGACGAAACGCAGCCCGTTCCCAGCGCCCGCTGCCATGCCTACACCATCGACCCCGCGGAGGGTGGGGCTTGAGGACTACTCCCGGGCGGGCTCCATGAGAGCGGGGCCGGTGGCCACGCCGTGGCCCTCCTCCTTGAACCGTTCCTGAGACGCCACGACCTCGCGCTCGGCCGCCTCCCGGCCCTCCCAGGTCGCACCTTCGACCGACTTGCCGGGTTCCAGGTCCTTGTAGACCTCGAAGAAGTGCTGCACCTCGAGCCGGTCGAACTCGGGCATGTGGTAGATGTCGCGCAGGTGCTCCAGGCGGGGGTCGGCCACGGGCACGCAGATCAGTTTGTCGTCGCCACCAGCCTCGTCGGTCATCCGGAACATGCCGATCGTCCGGCAGCGGATGAGGCATCCGGGGAACGTCGGTTCCTCCACCAGCACCAGTGCGTCCAGCGGGTCACCGTCCTCGCCCAGAGTGTCGTCGACGAAGCCGTAGTCGTGCGGGTACCGGGTCGAGGTGAACAGCATGCGGTCGAGCTTGAGACGCCCGGTCACGTGGTCCACCTCGTACTTGTTCCGGCTGCCGCCGGGGATCTCGATCGTGACGTCGAATTCCACTGTCTCTCCAGTCTCTGCGCCTGCCTTAGTGTTGCTCAGGTGAGGGTGTGGAAGCCTGCCGGAGCGGCACTGCTGGGCTCGTTGGCGGCGACAGCCCTCACGTCCCCGGCGATCGCGGCTATCGAGGTCGCACCGGATTACCAGGTCCTGGCTCCCATCCAATCCATCACGGCGGTGGACCGCAACCTTCTGGCCAAGCGCATCGAGCGCGCTTGGTCGCAACCGGGGCTGGGTGTTGACAAAGGACTGGCGGTGGACGCGTTCGCCAGCAGCGCCGAGCCGGAGGTGGATCTGGGCGCCGACACCACCTTGATGCCAGCCTCGACCACCAAGCTGCTGACCGCTGCTGCGGTGCTCAAAGCACTCGGCCCAGAGGCCCGCTTCACCACGTCGGTGACCAAGCAGGGCCGCCAGGTGTTCCTCGTGGGAGGCGGGGATCCGCAACTGACTGCCCAGCCGCAGGGCCGAGGTGTCAACGAGGACGCTTCGCTGGCTCGCCTGGCCCGGCAGACCGCTGATGCACTGATGGCCGAGGGGGTCTCTGCGGTCCGGTTGCGCTATGACGACTCGCTGTTCGCGCCTCCCACCGAACAGTCCTACTGGCGCAAGGACTTCCTGGTCCTCGGTGTGGTGGCGCCGGTAACCGCGCTCATGGTGGATGGCGGCCGCCTGAATCCGCCCGCATCGCCGCGCTCACCCCTGCCCTCCCTGACCGCGGCCACTGCGTTCGCCAGGTTGCTGGAGGAACGCGGCATCCAGGTGACGGGCACCCCGATACCGGCGGCGGCCGAAGGGTCCCAGATCGCCTCCGTGCAGTCCGCGCCGCTGGCCGATCTCGTGGAGCACATGCTGCTGGTGTCCGACAACACCGAGGCGGAGGTGCTGGCTCACCACACTGGCCTGGAAGTGCTCGGGGACGCCACGTTCGCGGGCGGTGCCAAAGCGACGCTGCAGATCCTCAACGACCTGGGTGTCGACACCGCAGGGCTCGTGCTCAATGACGGCAGCGGGCTGTCGCGCGGCAACCGGATCAGCCCGGCGCAACTGCTCGCGGTGTTACGCGCTGCCATGCAGACCGACCCGGATGCGCTGTGGCCGATCTACACCGGGATCCCGGTAGCCGGTTTCGACGGCTCCCTGGCTGCGCGGTTCACCTCGGCAGCCGCGGCGCCGGCCCGGGGAGCGGCCAGCGGCAAGACGGGCACACTGACCGGGACGTCAACGCTGGCCGGACTGGTGGTCGACCGGGACGGGCAATTGCTCACCTACGCCATGATGACCAACGACGTGAGCGTCTGGTCGGCGTCGCCGGCGATGGACGCGGTGCTCGGCCGGATCGCGGGGTGTCGCTGCGCGGGAGCCGACGGGCCCCCAAACGGCTAGCTCACCTCGACAACGCGATCGGTGAGCATACAGGGCATCGGTGAGCATAACGGGCGGGTTCTTGGCGCCCAGAAACCTAACGGATGCCCGCAATGCTCACCGATTCGCGAACCCGCTGGCTCAGCCGCCGGCCTTGCGGCGGAACTGCTTGTCGCTGTTCTTCGGCCCCTGCGAGTGACCGCCCTTGCCTTCGTGATGATCGGCGTGCTCGACACCCTTGTCGTGGGACTGCTTGCGGTCGAGCGCTTCGCGCATCTTGGCTTTGAGGTCTTCGTTGTCCGCCATGGCCATAAGCCTAGGCCAGCAGCCGGGCGGTGACGAACGACATATCCGGCGGGCCACCCGGGTTGACGATGTGGCTGATGACCAGGCGCACGACGGCGTCCAAGGCTTCCCGGCGGTTGGCCGCCCCGTACTGGGCAGCCAGAGCCGCATCTGCCCGCTGCACAACTGCGTCGATGAGCGATGCCGAGGTGATCAGTGGCAGCAGTGGGGAGGGGTTTCCGCCGGCCGCGGTGATTGCAGCGTTCACCACCGGATTCTCAGCGGCCATCGCGAAAACCGTCCGGCACGCGCGGTCGACAGAATCCGACGGTGAGGTTCCCGCTGCGATCTGAGTGTCGATCTCTATCAGGAAGGCATCGAGTTCACGCGCGACCACCGCCTCGGCCACGCCGTGCTTGCTCCCGAACTCGTTATAGACGCTCTGTCGGCTGACTCCGGCCTGCTGGGCCAGTTGGCCCATAGTCGTTTCGCCCCAATCCGTGGCATGTGCGCGCGCCGCGACCAGGATCAGCTCCCTAGCGCTCATGCTTCAACGAAGTCGATCTTCTCGCGAACCCCGCAATCGGGGCAGGCCCAGTCGTCGGGCACCGCGTCCCACTTCGTGCCGGGCGGAAAACCTTCGCGCGGGTCGCCCTGCGCTTCGTCATAGATGTAGTCGCAGTTCTCGCAGCGGTACTTCATGCGGTGGCCTTCGCCAGGACGGCGTCCCGCTTGCCCGGCGCGATGTTCGCCCGGCTCATGTCCCCGCCGAAGTGTGCCGAAACCCGCGGGTCCATCACCCGGAACCACAGTGGCGGAATGAGTGCCAGCAGGATCATGCCCGAGTAGCCCGTGGGCAAGACTGGCGCTTCCTCGAAGTCCCGCAGGGCCTGGTAACGACGCGTCGGGTTGGCGTGGTGGTCGCTGTGCCGCTGCAAGTGGTAGAGCAGGACGTTGGTCGGGAGGTTGTTGCTGTTCCAGCTGTGGCTCGGGCGGACCCGTTCGTAGCGGCCCGTGACCTCCTTCTGCCGCAGCATCCCGTAGTGCTCCAGGTAGTTCACGATCTCCAGCAGCACGATGCCCAGCGCAGCTTGGATCAGCAGGTACGGCAGGATCCCCAGTCCGAAGACCAGGAGCAGTGCGGCCCATAGGACGACCGACATCAACCACGCGTTGAGCACGTCGTTGCGGATGCTCCAGTGGCTCTGCTTGCGGCGGCGGAACCTCGGCTGCTCCAGGCGCCAGGCACTGCGCAGGCTGCCCGTGACCGTTCGTGGCAGGAAGGCGTAGACGTTCTCCCCGACCCGGCTACTTGCCGGATCCTCCGGGGTGGCCACCCGCACATGGTGGCCGCGGTTGTGCTCGATGTAGAAGTGCCCGTAGAAGGGCTGGGCGAGGGCGATCTTTGCCAGCCACCGTTCGACCTTCTCCTTCTTGTGGCCGAGTTCGTGGGCGGTGTTGATGCCGATGCCCGCAACGATCCCGATGGTCAGGGCCAGCCCGATCTTGTCGGACACGCTCAGGCTGTCACCGCTCCACAGCCAGCAGGCCCACACCAGCGCGGCGTACTGCAGCGGCAGGAACAGGTAGGTGATCCAGCGGTAGTACTTGTCCGCCTCCAGGGCGGCGATGACGTCATCGGGCGGGTTTGAGCGGTCGAGGCCGGCCAGCAGGTCCAGCAGCGGGACGAGGCCCAGGATCAGGATCGGCCCGATGTACCAGAAGACACCGATACCCGTGAGCGTTGCCAGCGCCCCGCCGAGAAAAGGGAACAACGGCACGATCAAGCCGAACAGCCATAAGTACCGCTTACGGTCCACCCACTGCATAACGCCTCCTGAGGTTTACAAGAAGTTACAACTTGTAAAGCAAGTTGTCCAGTGTCAAAGGGCGTCGTTGAAGAAGCCGACGACTCTGTCGCGCCACTGAGCAGGTTCACTTCTCAGGCCTGCGGTATGTCCAGCGCCCGGCACGGTCCACTCGCGGGCGTTTGCGTGCGCCACGGTGATGCGCTGTGCGACCTCCACCTCGTCGGGCCGGTCACCTGCTGCGATGAGCAGCACCGGACGCGGAGCAGTGGCAGCCACACCTTCGTCGAGAGTGACCGGAGACGGCAGCGTCGTGAGCGCGTCCGTCACTGCGAATACGACGGCGTCCAGCCCCTCCTGGACGCTGCCGCGCCACCCGTACTCCTCGGACAGCCACCCGTGATCGGCCGCGGTTCGTCCCGTGGCGCCCTCGGCGACGACCGCTTGGATGCGCGGGTCTGCGGCGGCGGCCCCGAGCGCCTGCTCACCGCCCATTGACAGGCCGAGCACGCCCACTCGGGTGGCTCCTGCTGCGAGCACGTGAGTGACTGCCGCAGCGATGTCCTGATCGCCCGCCCAGCCGAAATCCATTGCTGTCCCGCCGCTGTTCCCGTGGCCGCGCGGGTCGTAGACGAGCACCCCGAAACCCGCTTGTGCGAGGACCTGGGCTTGCGCCAGCGCACCTGAGCGGTCCGAGCCGGCTCCGGGCACCACCACAATCGCTGCGTCGCGTTGTCCGGGCCGGTACCAGCCCTGCAGCGTGACACCATCGGCTGTCCCGAACGACACGGTCTGCCATCCGGTAGGTGCCGGCGCGCTAAGGGCTCCGGTTGCCGGTGCGACCGCTGCCAGGGGCAGGGCGGTGACGTAAACGCCCAGCAGGGTCGCGACGAGCAGCCCGATTCCCGCCGGAAGCCACCACCTGCGGCGCAACGGATCGAGGAGTCCCCGCCAGCTGTGCCCGAGCAGGTAGACCGCGGGGAGCAGGCACAGCAGACCCGCGATCGTCCATGGTCGCCAATCCCCGGCGGCGGCCCGTCGCACCCCGATCGCGACGGCCGCTGAGAGCGCGACCACGCCCCAGGCCAGGCAAATGACGAGCGTCCATCGGGCGTTGGTGCGCCACGTCGCTAGGGCGGAGGCCAGGACAAGCGCGGCGAGGACGATACGGGTGACTACGGGAACGCCCGGCAGGATGAGGATCAGCGTTCCCGTGTACCCGATGGCAACCGGGATGAGCAGTGTGTGAGCCGGCGCGGCCCTCATGACAGGAGTCTAGATCGCGTGTCGTGAGTAACCTGGCGGTCATGCAGATCGAGATCAAGCATTCGCCCGCCTTCGCCGCCGCGACCGTGACACTTGCTCCCAACGAGCAGGTCAAGGCCGAGTCCGGCGCCATGATCTACAAGACGCCGAGCGTGGAGATCGAAACCAGCACGCAGGGCGGCTTCATGAAGGGCCTGAAACGGTCCTTCGGCGGCGAAAGCTTCTTTATGAATACGTTCACAGCCGGGCCGCAGGGCGGTGAGGTAGGTTTCGCACCGGACCTCGCCGGTGACATCGTCACCTGGACGCTGGCCGGCCAGACCGTCTTCCTGCAATCAGGCGCATACCTGGCCTCGGCCATGGGCGTCGAGGTGGATTCCAAGTGGGGCGGGGCCAAGACCTTCTTCAGCGGAGAGGGCCTGATCATCCTGCGGGTCAGTGGTCACGGCGAGGTGCTGGTATCCAGCTACGGCGCGATCGAGGCCCGGGAACTGGCGGCCGGGCAGCAGCTGACGGTCGACACCGGCCACGTGGTTGCGTGGTCGGAGGGGGTCAGCTACCAGGTGCGCAAGGTCGGCGGCTGGAAGTCGACGATTCTCTCCGGCGAGGGTCTGGTCGTGGATCTGACCGGTCCGGGCGTTGTGTATCTGCAGAGCCGCAGCCCGGAGGCGTTCCTGAGCTGGCTGATCCCGAAGCTGCCGACGCAGAGCAGCGGCTGAGGCTGAGCCGCGCAGGGTTGAATTCAGGCTCGGTGCACCCGCGGATGCATGATCCCCGGGTGATCGTCCGGCAGCGACCGCCGGATCGCCCACCAGCTGGCCGCGATCACGCCTAGCACCATGGGCCACCCAAGCAGCACGCGACTGACACCAAGGCCCACCAGGTTGTCTGTGAGATACAGCGGGGTGTTGACAGCCGCCCGCAGCAGGAACGACCCCGCCCAGATCCACGAGGCGTTGCTATAGGCGCGCATGAGGTCCGCGTCCTGCCGCCAGCCGGTCTTCTGACCGATCGCGAAGCCCACGATCACACCCAATAGCGGCCACCGGGCCAGAATCGAGACTGCCCAGATCAGGGCCGACGCGACGTTGGCCAGCAGGCTGGGCAGGAAGTAGTCGGCCGCGTTGCCGGTGCGGGCCGCGACGACCGCCGCGATACCGAC
>WBZL01005794.1_pt1 | contig 10100 bp, 12 predicted proteins | sample 5204291 | NCBI WGS metagenome assembly WBZL01 (sample SAMN12344345, study PRJNA552823) | activated sludge metagenome | biome: Activated sludge suspended growth; feature: Nitrification reactor; material: Wastewater; isolation source: activated sludge from nitrification reactor of wastewater... | reverse complement strand
GTCGGTGAGCGCCAGTGCCGGCATGCCGTCCGCCCTGGCCGCCTCGATCGCCTCGTCCACCCGCAGGATGCTGTCCACGATGGCGTACTCGCTGTGCAGGCGAAGGTGGACGAAGCGGGGAGCGGTCATGGGAGCCATGCGTCAAGCGAATATAAAGGGGGATTCTATCCTGGCCATCGCGGGACATTGGACCCCGGATCGCCCGATGCCGAAGGACTACTCCCTATTCAGCGGTAAAAAACGCGCCGTCCGACTGGACAGATTGTGATCAATCCCGCTTCCCGTAGGCACAGCTGACGTGCACCTGGGACGCTTCCTGCATGCAGACATCCTGCTGTGGCGTTCCCGCGAACTGCATGCATTCCTGCATCGCGGCCTGCAGCGCGTCATCGCAGAGCTTGCGTTCCTCCGGCGAGGGCAGCTTGATGACGTTGTCCGCCGCCGCGCCCCCCGCCACGCCCTCCTCCCCGGCATCGCCCCCCTTCGGATTGGCGGCGAATATCCAGTCCCGGTAGCTGGCCTTGTCCGTGAAATCCTCGTATTGCTTTGGAAATCCGGCGCTCTTCAGGGGTGTTCCCGCCCCCAGGCTGTACACCCCGGTGATTTCCTCGCCCTGCTTGACCAGGCCCCAGGCCTGGCTGTTGGTCAGCGGGTCCGGGTACAGCCGGCGCAGGTGCCGCACCGGGTAGGGATAGCGCTTGTCCCGCAGGAGATCCGCCAGGGCCTTCGGATAAGACTTCTCCTTGCCGGGGGCGGCCCGGTAGTAGCTTTCCAGGGCGCGGCGGTATTCGTCGCCGACGAACAGCAGCTGCGCTTCCTTGTCGCGCAGGTCGGCGAGATGCCAGGCCCGGCCCAGGGCGGCCAGCCCCAGCCCCATCACCACCAGCAGGAACAGCACCCAGAGCAGGGTGAAGCCCGCCTCGACCGGGCGCGCGTTGCCGCTACAAAGCCTCATAGGGCTGCCCATTCGCCGCCGTGCCTTCCGCGCCGCTGCGCACGTCGTAGACGCCCTCGCCACCGTCCGGAGGCGCCACCAGGATCCAGGAAGTCTCACTGTCGCTCACCGGATCCTTGGGCATGGCGCGCAGATAGCGTTTCTCCACCAGGGCTTCCAGGTTTTCCGGCCAGCGGTTGGTATCGGTATGGTACTGGTCGATGGCATCCCGCAGGGTCGCCAGGTTTTCCCGCAGCACGGCCTCCCGGGAACGGTCCACATGCTGGAAATAGCGGGGCGCGGCCAGGGACAGCAGCAGGGCGATGACCGCCATCACCACCAGCAGTTCGATCAGGGTGAACCCGGCGCGCCTACCAGTCACGATACGGCACCCCGTTCAGGCCCTTCTTCTCGGACAGGGAATAGACATCGAACACATCCTTGCCCTCCTCGGGCTCTTCCGGCGGGCTGGCATAAGCGCGCTTGCCCCAGGTTTCCGCCGCCGGCGCGCCATCATCGCCGTGGAAGGGGTCCCTGGGCAGGCGCCGCAGGAAATAAAGCTTGCCGCCATCCGGGCGGGTCATATCCGTGACGCCGTTGGCCAGGCTGTCCAGGTCGGGGGGATAGCCGCTGGCATCGGCGGCGGCCTCGATCTTCTTGTCAAGCACGGCCTGACGGTAGGCGTCGATGGCGGTCCGGATCTGGCGCAACGCCAGACGCAACTCCGTTTCCTTCTGGCGCTGGGATGTGATTTCCATGAGGGGCACGGCCATCATCGCCAGCACGCCGACGATGGCCACGGCCACCACCAGCTCTATGAGAGTGAAACCCGCCCCGCGCCGCATGTCGCTTAGGGCTGCGGCACCGGGGCTGGGACCGGTAACGCCCCCGGCGCCGGGGGCGCCCCGGGATTCGGGATGGCGGCCACCGGCTCGGGCTCTACGGGCGCGGGCTGGGCCGGCGCGCGGAGCCCGCCCGGCGCGGCGCCCGCCGCCGGCCTCAGCAACTGGGGCTGGTCGGACACCGCGGCCTCGGTGCCGGCGAAGAATTCGCCCTGGGCCAGTTCCGGTCTTTCCACGTTGCGGACCACGCGCGGCGTGATGAGCAGCACGATTTCCGATTTGTTCCGGTCGTCCCGGTTGGTCGAGAACAGGCGGCCCAGGATGGGAATGTCACCCAGGCCCGGCACCTTGCTGGCGCTGGAACGGTCCTCGTCGCCGATGAGGCCCGCCAGGACCTGGGTTTCGCCGTCCCTGAGGCGCAGGGTCGTGGCGGCGTTGCGGCTGCCGAGCTGGTAGGTCAGCGTGCCGGTGGCGCTCTTCACCTCCTTGACGATGCTGGACACCTCCAGCCCGACCTTGATGCCCACGTCCCCTTCCAGATGGACCTGGGGCTCCACTTCCAGCTTGAGGCCCACGTCCAGGTAGGCCACCGATTCGGACACCACGCCGGTGGAGGTGGTGTTCGCGGTGATCACCGGCACCTTGTCCCCCACGTGGACCTTGGCCTTCTCCCGGTTCTTCACCCGGATCCGGGGATTGGCCAGGAGATTGACGTCGCCCTCGTCCTTGCGCAGGGTAACGGTGGGGCTGGGATTGACCAGGATAGTGCCGGAAGTGACATTCTTGATGAGTTCCAGGGTCAGTGGCGCGTCGCTGTAGGAAACCGTTTCGCCGATCTGGTTGCCGAGCTGGTCGAACACGGGCGTCGTATTCTTGATCTGGCTCAGCACGCTGAAGGTCGTCGGCCACTGCACCCCCACCTCCTGCAGCTTGCTGCGCTTGATTTCCAGGATTTCCACTTCCAGCATCACCTCCGGCTCCGGCCGGTCCTGGACGGCGATGAGGCGCTCGATCATGCGCACGGCGTCGGGGGTATCGCGCACCACCAGCAGGTTCAGCTTCTCGTCCACGAACACGTCCCGGGTCTTGGCCAGGGACTTGACCATGTTGAGGGTGGTCTTGGCGTCGGCGTTGGCCAGGAAGAAGCTCTTCACCACCAGGTCCTGGTACTCCCGCTGCTTGGCGGGAATGTTGGGATAGACCAGCACGGTGTTCTTGTTGAGGATCTTCCGGTAGAGCTGGCTGGTGCTCAGCAGCATGTCCATGGCATCGGTGATGGCCGTATCCCGGGCATAGACCGTGACCCGGGCATCGGTGCGCACGTCCTTGTCGAACACGAAGTTGAGCCCGGACTGGCGGGACAGGGCATCGAACACGTTGCGCAGGCTGGCGTCCCGGAATTCCAGGGTAACGGGTCGCTGGAACCTGGCGTCCAGCTTCACCGCTTCCGTGCCCGACGCCTTGCCGGCAAGTTCCTCCGCCTGCTTGAGCAGGGCGCGGGCCGCGCCATTGCCCGGTTCCTTGGCCAGAATGGCGCGCAGTTTCGCGCGGGCGGGGTCGAATTCCCCCTTCTTGATCAGTGCCTCGGCTTCGGCCAGCAGGGTCCGGTTGGCCTTTGCCGTCTCCACATCGGCCAGGCCGGCCTTCGCCCGGGCATTTTCCGGATGCAGCCGCAGCATTTCCTGGTAGGCGACGACGGCCTCGTCGAAACGCTCCGCCTTCATGGCCGACTCCGCCTGGGCCAGGAACTTCCGCAGCATGCCTTCCTTGGTGCGCAGATAGGCGGCCCGGGCCTGCACATTGCCGGGTTTATCGTTCATCTCCTTTTCCAGCGCCTTGAGCCCCTCCTCCATGCGGCCTTCGGCCACCAGCTTCTCGCCTTCCAGCGGCGCCAAGTTGTTGGCGCAGGCCGCCATCAGGCCGGCGCAGGCCAGCCAGAGCAGGTTCTTGTTCATGGCGCGATCCTCAAGGTCTTCTGTTGATTCATGGGCATGTAGGTGAACAGCAGCGCTCCCGCCTGCACGTCATCCAGCCGCCAGCCGCCGGCCAGGGTTTGTCCCTTGCTGGCGGACAGCACCGCGTCTCTCTGGGAAAGGAAGACGACATCCTGGCCATTTTCCGTCCACATGCCGACGAATCCGAAGGGCAGGGGCGGCGCCATGGGCGGCGGCGGCACGATCCTGGGCGGCGGCGGCGGCGGCGGGCGGAACGACTGGGCGGCGAAGGGGTCGGCTCCCGCCTTGGGGACGAACATCGGCTTTTCGCTGGGGCTGGCGTCGACGGCGGGCGCGGGAGCCTTGGCCGGGGCGGGACGACCCTCGGCCGCTCGTCGCACCGGCGACACGATCTCGTCCTCCGGTTCCTCGGCGGGCAGGAAGGCCAGGATCGCTGTGACGACCAGGGCCAGGGCCAGTAATCCGTGCCGGGGCGTCATGATCCCCCCGCCAGGAAAAGGACCAGACGCAGTTCGGCGCGAACCACGGTGTCGCCGATACTTTCCCGGGTCAGGCGCGCGCCCTCCAGGGCCAGGCTGGGCTCCTTCTCCAGCGCGTGGGCCAGGAAGGCGCGGATGGCGCGATATTCGCCGTTCACGGGCAGGGAAATGGACAGCCGGGTCAGGCCGCTGTCCGGATCCCGGGATTCCCGGTAACGGCCCTCCTCCAGTTCGAGGCCCGCCTTCTCCCCCGCGGCAAACAGGCGCGCGAGATAGGCGTGGCCCGCGTGCCGCGAGGGCAAGCGGGCCATCCAGGCCTGGTCGGCGACCTCGCGCGGCGGCGGCGGCTGTTTCGCCAGGCGATCGGCCCGCGCCCGGGTGGTTTCGATTTCGGCTTCCATGGGGCTGACCAGATAGGCGCCTGCCACCACGGCGAGCAGCGTCAGGATCAGGCCGATCTGGCCCGGGAAGCCGACGCGGGCGCCGCCCCAGGCGAGCCAGTCCGCGAGCACGCGCAATCCCGCGGGTTTCATGGCGCGCGCCCCGACAAATGCCAGCGGGCCTTCAGGCTGAAGCGCACGGCGCGCTCGCCGTCCCGTTCCCGTTCCGCGTGGCTGTCCAGGGCCACCCTGTCCAGCATGGGCAGCGCTTCCAGGGTTTCCACGTAAGCCAGCATGGCGGCATGGTCCCTGGCTTCGGCGGTCATCGCCAGGCTGCCGCCGCGCCCGGTGTCCAGATCGAGGCTGAGCAGGCCGATCTTGGGGGTGCGCGCCGATTCCAGGCCCCCCATCAGGGCGCCCCAGTCCGTTCTCAGCAGGGCGCGGGTCGTCGTCAAGCCGGATTCGGCCACCGGGCCTTGCGCCTTTCTCGGGGTTGCCACGCCCGGACGTCTGGGCGCTTCGCGCATCAGGGCGGCGGCGCGGGTTTTTTCCACGTTCAGGGACGCGGCGACGGTCTGGTAGCGCCAGCCTGCCCAGCCCATGGCGACGATGCCGAGTCCCAGCAACAGCCAGCCGAGCGGCGTCGGGCGCGGCCGGGGATGGGCGAAGTCCAGGCGCAACCTCATGGCAGGATGCCCTCCACGCCCGCCCCGGCGGGCAGCAGCGGACGGATGGCGCAGCCCGCCAGGTTGCCGGAAACGGGTGCCTCCACGCCCGCCGCCGCCAGCCAGAGCTCCCCCTGGCCGGTCACGCCGCCATGGAGGCTCTCCCGCGTCAGCAGGGCGGCCAGGTCTTTCATGGGTTCAGGGCCGCCCTGGGCCACGCGCAGGGTGAGCGGTCGGCGACCCTCGACGCGCGCCAGGGCGATCCGCCCGGGTTCCAGCAGGGCGAACCATCCGGAACGGCCGGCCATGACCCGACGCTGCCGGTTCCAGGCCGTGGCGAACCAGGGCTCGACCTGGCCGGGGCGCAACCCGACCTCCTTGAACAGCCCGAGCAGGCTGTCGAACTGGGCCGCCTCCATGACCGCCACCGGGACCGGTCGGCCCGGCGGCGTGTCCTGCCAGACCGCCCGCCAGGCGGCGGCTTCGACACCGTAGAGCTCGGCCAGGCGCCCGCCGATCCAGCCCTCCATCTCGGCGCCGTTGAGCCGCAGCGGCGGGGGCGCCAGCAGCAGCAGGCGGGCGAAATGATGGGACATGACCACATGGATGGCGCCCCTGGGATGCGCCTTGTCCAGCAAGGCGCGCAGCCCCGCCATGGCGCCGTCCCAGCCCTCGCCGGCGACCTGCTCCCGCGGACCGGCGCCGCTGGCGCGCAGGACGGCGCGGCCGGGCAGCAGGGCGAGGGCATTGTCAGGTGACGAAAGTGACACGATTGATCTCTTCCAGGGTGGTTTCGCCGCGCCGCGCCATGTCCAGCGCCGCCTGCCGCAGGGTCTTGACGCCCGACCGGAAGGCGGCCTCCTTGAGGGCGCGGATGGGCGCGCGGGCGACGATCAGCTCGCGGATTTCGTCGGTCAGCAGCAGCATCTCGGAAACGGCCTTGCGCCCCTTGTAGCCCGTGCCCCGGCACTGGCCGCAGCCCCGCCCGGCGCGCAGGTCGAAGCCGTCGATGTCCGCCAGGCCGGAATCGGCCAGGAGCTGGGCGGAAGGCGCGTAGGGTTCGGCGCAGTGGGGGCAGTTGACCCGCACCAGGCGCTGGGCCAGGACGCCGTTCAGGGCGGAGACGAAGCTGTAGGGATCCAGGCCCATGTGCATCATGCGGCCGATGACGTCGAACACGTTGTTGGCGTGCACGGTGGTGAACACCAGGTGGCCGGTGAGGGCCGACTGGACGGCGATCTGGGCGGTGTCCGGGTCGCGGATCTCGCCCACCATGATCTTGTCCGGATCGTGGCGCAGGATGGAACGCAGGCCCCGGGCGAAGGTGAGGCCCTTCTTCTCGTTCACCGGGATCTGCAGCACCCCGCCCAACTGGTATTCCACCGGGTCCTCGATGGTGATGATCTTGTCCCGGCCGGTGTTGATCTCGGACAGGGCGGCATACAGGGTGGTGGTCTTGCCCGAGCCGGTGGGGCCGGTCACCAGGAACATGCCGTAGGGCTCCCGGGCCAGGCGCCGCACCCGGGCCAGGGTGTCGCCATCGAAGCCCAGGCGCTCCAGGGTGATGCCCTTGAGCTCGTCGGACAGTTGCTGCCGGTCCAGCACCCGCAGCACGCAATCCTCGCCGAACACCCCGGGCATGATGGACACCCGCAGGTCGATCTCCCGGCCGCGCAGGTTGACCTTGAAGCGGCCGTCCTGGGGCACGCGCCGCTCGGCGATGTCCAGCTCGGCCATGACCTTGATGCGGGAGATGACCTGCTCGGCCATTTCCCGGCCGGGTGCGTGGGCCACATGGGTCAGCACGCCGTCGATGCGGTACTTGATGGTCAGCCCCGAGGGGTCGTTTTCCAGGTGGATGTCCGAAGCCCCGGTGGTGAGGGCGTCGTACAACGTGGAGTGACTGAGCTTGACCACCGGCGACGCATCCGCGCCGATGGCCTGGAGGGAGATTTCCTCCACCGCCTCGCCGCCGCCGGCCTCCCCGGCCATGGCGCCGACCCCGTCCATGGCCTTGAGGCCGGCTTCCAGGCGGTGCAGCCAGGCCAGGATGTCCTCGCGCAGGGCCAGGGCCGGGGTGAAGGCGGTCCGGATGCGCTGTTCGGCCCAGGATTCCAGGTGGGGATTCAGGGCGTCGGCGAACACGAACCAGGTTTGCCCCCGTGCGTCCCGGCAGGCCATGCATTCCCTGTCCAGGGCCAGGCTGAAGGGGATCAGGTCGAAGGCGGGCTCCAGTTCCCGCAACCGGGCCATGTCCAGGGGCGGGTAGGCGAAGGCCTCCGCCAGCCGGGCGAGAAAATCATTCGGCGCCAGGCCCAGGCCTTGCTGCAGGGCCGCCAGGGGCGTCACCCCGAGCCGGGCGGCCTCCTCCCGCGCCAGGGCCAGCCGGGCGGCGTCGATGGGGCTGGTGCCGGCCCCGCTCATTCCAAGCTACCCGCCAATTCGAAAATGGGCAGGTACAGCAGCACCACGATGACCCCGATTACCAGGCCGATGAGGGCCATCAGCAAGGGCTCCACCAGGCGGGTGAACCACTCCACGAAACGGGCCAGTTCCTCGTCGTGGAATTTCGCCACGGATTCCATCATCTCCCCCATGCGGCCGGACTTCTCCCCGACCCGCAGCAGGCGGGCCGAAACCGGCGTGGACAGGCCGCTCTGTTCCATGGCCCGGGACAGGGACTGGCCCTCCCGGATCAGGCCGGTGGCACCCCGCAGCCGCAGGCGCAGTTCCGGATGCAGCATGCCCCCCGCCATGCCCAGGGCCTGCACCACGGGAATGCCCCCCTGCAGCAGCATGCCCACGGTGCGATAGAAGCGGGTGAGATGGAAGATGCGCAGATGCTCGCCCAGGCCGGGGGCGCGCCAGAGCAGGCGGGACACCCATGCCCGCGTGGCCGGCCGGGTGAAGCCCCAGACCGCCAGAGCCAGCGTCGCCACCAGGGCGAGCAGCGCCGTCAGGGCGTGGGCCTCCACCAGGCCGCCACCGGCGATCAGCATGCGCGACGCGAACGGCAGCCGCTCCATGTTGCCCTCGTAGATGGCGGCGAAGCGGGGCGTGACGTAACCCAGCAGGAACAGGGCCACCAGGCCGCCCACCGCCAGCAGCAGCAGGGGATAGACCGAGGCGGCGACCACCTTCTTCTTCACCCCTTCCACCTGCTCCTGATAGGCCACGTAGCGGGCCAGGGCTTCCGCCAGGCCGCTGGTCTTTTCCGAGGCCTGGACCACCGACACATACAACGGCGGGAAGGCGTCCGGGAAATGGGAGATGGCGGTGGAAAACCGCTCCCCCTCGAACAGGTGGCGCACCACCTGGTCAAGCACCTGGCGCGTCTCGGCGCGGGTTTCCTTTTCCACCAGGGTCTGCAAGGCCTCGGTCAAGGCCAGGCCGCTGCCCAGCAGGGCCATGAGTTCCCGGCTGAACAACACCAGCGGAAAGCGTGACCGGCGTCCGCGCCAGCGGGCGGCGACATTGCTCCGGGGCGCGACGGTGAGCACCTGAAGTCCCTGGCCCCGGGCCTGCTCGGCGGCCTCGGCCTCGCCGGCGGCGTCCACCGTGAAGACCTTGCGGCCGCCGGGCCCGAGGGCGCGAATCTCGTAAAGCATGGGCGATGAATTCCGCGGCCGATTGCGTGGCCTATTGCCAGCTCGCGATATCGGCGGCCTCGCCGGTGCCGCCGGGCTGCCCGTCCTTGCCCAGGGACAGCAGGTCGTACTCGCCGTGCTCGCCCGGCGCCCGATACTGGTATGGGTTGCCCCAGGGATCCTTGGGCACCGACTTGCGCAGGTAGGGCCCCTGCCAGCGGGCCTCGCCGGCGGGCTGGGCGTTGAGGGCCTCCAGGCCCTGCTCGCCGGTGGGATAACGCCCCACGTCCAGGCGGTACTGGTCCAGGGCATCCTCCAGCGCCCGGATCTGGGCACGGGTGGCCTTCACCTCCGACTTGCCCACCTGGGAGAAATAGCGCGGCGCCACGTAGGCCACCAGCAGGCCGATGATGACCAGGACGACGAGCAGTTCGAGCAGGGTGAAGCCTCTGGCGGAGCGCGGCAAGGCGAAGGTCCCTCGGGAAGGATTGGACATGGTCTGCATGGGGCTGGACTCAGGAGTGGTTGCCAGGAAATGACAGGTCACAGGGGTGGATCTCAAGGGAGGGGTCGCAAAGACCGGCGATCATACTTGAAGCACTGTTTCAGTATTGCGCGTGCCGCCAGGTCGAGATCACGTAAATTGACCGGGCCTTGGGGATCATTCCTATCCGGATCGAGGGCGAAAGCCGCCCGGGCATGGCCCAGACGCTCCCCCCCCAACTGTCCACGGCCGGCTTTGCACAGCCGGCCAGCTTCGGCGGCGTCGAGACATGCTCGCCGACTTCCCGCCTACGCCCCCCGCAAGCGGGGGAGGAGCCGATGCCGGATCCGTTCTCGAGCAGGCCGGACAGGGAAGCTATACCCTCCCCGTCCACGGGGAGGGCCAGGGTGGGGAGCGCCTTTTCTCCCACGCGGGTAATGGCGCGCCCCACGGGAAAATGCATCACCTCGAATCGTTTCACCTTCAGTCTCGCCTCCGGAAAGACATGCCAGTCCTTCCTCTATCGGCGATCCTCGGCCTGACTTGAATCGGACCGGTCACGTCCCCTTGCGCCAGCCAGACACCGGGGTGACCGGCAGCAGTTCCATGTCCACGTAATCGCGGAATGGCGCCTGGATCTGTTCCAGCAGCGCGGGATCGTCCGTCTCCAGCACGGAGAAGGTGCCGGAGCCGTCCTGGGCGGCCCAGTCGCCATGCAGCTTGAGGCCGGTGGGAACGTTGTCGTAGAAGCCTTAAACGGCGCCTACGCCGCTC
>WBZL01005793.1_pt1 | contig 10102 bp, 4 predicted proteins | sample 5204291 | NCBI WGS metagenome assembly WBZL01 (sample SAMN12344345, study PRJNA552823) | activated sludge metagenome | biome: Activated sludge suspended growth; feature: Nitrification reactor; material: Wastewater; isolation source: activated sludge from nitrification reactor of wastewater treatment... | reverse complement strand
AGGAGGGCGGGGACGCCGACGAGGAGGGCGGCGCCGAGGAGGGCGAGGCGCTGGGGGAGGGGGTCCGAGGCGAGGGGGAGGAGGAGGAGCCAGGGGGCGCCGAAGAGGAGGCCGAGGCCGTGGATCGAGGCGCGGGCGTAGGGCGCGGCGGGGGTGAGGTGCGGCCAGAGCCAGACCATGCAGGCGAGGTTCCGCGGGAGGTAGGCGAGGGAGAAGGCGCCGATCTCCTGGATCCGCTCCTGCCAGCGGATGTCGAGGAAGCGGTGGCCGAACTCGAAGGGGTCGGCGAAGCGGAGCCAGTTGAGGAGCATGCAGGCGCCGGCGATGAGCGCGAGCGGGAGGGCGAAGCGGAGGAGGGCGGCGAGGGAGCGGCCGGCTCGCCACCACTCGACGAGGAAGAAGGGGAGGGCGAGGGCGATGGGCGGGCGCGCGGCGGCGGCGAGGCCGAGGAGGAGGCCGGCGAGGAGGGGGCGGCGGGCTCGCCAGGCGGCGTCGAGGTGGAGGGTGAGGGCGAGGGCGCCGACGATCTGGGCGGTGAACCAGACGGAGCCGTGGGCGCCGACGAAGCAGGCGGGGCTGGCGAGGGTCCAGGCAGCGGCGAGCCAGAGGTGCTCGCGGCCGCGGCCGCGGTCGACGCCGCGGAGGCGATCGAGGAGGTGGACGAGGACGGCCGGGATCGCGGCGGCGAGGAGGACGGTGAAGAGGACGTCGGGGAAGGCGAGGCCGAGGAGGGCGACGCCGGGGAGCATGAGGAGGGCGGGCGCGGGCGGGAAGGTGACGTACCAGGCGTCCTCGCGGCGGGCGATCGCGCCGCGCGGGAGCTCGCGGAGATCGCCCTGGAGGGTGCGCCAGGTGTCGACGCGGGCCTCGCGGCGGCGGGCCTCGCAGGCGCGGGTGCGGCAGGGGGAGGCGCGGAGGATCTCGCCGCTCCGGAGGTGGAGGGTGGTGACGCGGCCCCAGTCGTCGTGGGCGCGGGGGTAGCCGGGGGGCGGGCCCGGGAGGGCGAGGCGGCCGTCGAGCCAGCCCTGGGCCATGTGGACGTAGTGGTTGTTGGCGCTGGGGCGCAGGAGGGTGTCGCCGGCGAGGACGGCGAGGACGGCGAGGGCGGCGGCGTAGACGGCGAGGGCGCGGCGCACGGGGAGGCGCGAGGATAGCAGGCGGGGGCGCGGGGGGATCGCCGAGGGGCCGTCGGCGCGGGCGGCGACGCGGGCGATGACGCGGCGCCGGGCGGCCCGGTCGTCGAACCTGGCTTTGGGGACTGGTGGGAGGACCAGGCCGGCTCCCGCGAGCCTGCGACGAGTGACGAGTGACGAGTGACGGGTGACGGGTGACGGGTGACCAGTAACCTGTCCTGTCAGACAGATGCGATGCGGCGGGTGCGGGCGCGGCGGCGACGGGTGACGGTCGCCCGACTCGATGGCGATGACGACGGGGCCCTTCTGGCGGGGCAGGAGGGCGCCGTCGAGGCTGCGGCGGCCCTCGATGGAGACGCGGAGGGTGTCGTCGCGGAGGGTGTCGTCGCGCGCCCCAGAGATCGTCCGCTCGGCCCGGGCCGGCCACTGGCGGGCGCCGAGGGCGAAATTGGCCCAGCCGAGGACGGGCAGGAGGGCGTGTTCGAGGCCGACGAGGATCCGGTAGGGGCGCGGGGGGCGACGATCCGCGAGGATGCGCCCGCCGGGGGGTCAGCCGCGGAGGCGGACGGGGAGGCGCTCGAGGCCGCGGATCGTGAGGTTGTCGATCCAGGCGGGGGCCTCGCCGCCGGGGGCGAGGTCGGGGAAGCGGCGGAGGAGCTCGCCGACGGCGAGGCGGGCCTCCATGCGGCCGAGGGCGGCGCCGAGGCAGAAGTGGTTGCCGAGGCCGAAGGCGAGGTGGCGGTTGTCCTTGCGGGCGATGTCGAAGCGGTCGGGGTCGGGGAATTGGGCGGCGTCGCGGTGGGCGGCGCCCATGACGAGGTAGACGCGGCCGCCGGCGGGGATGGTGGCCCCGCCGATCTCGACGTCGGTGGCGCTGACGCGGCCCATCCGCTGGACCGGGGCCTCGTGGCGGAGGACCTCCTCGACGGCGCCGTCGAGGAGGGAGGGGTCCTGGCGGAGGCGGGCGAGCTCGGTGGGGTGGGTGAGGAGGAGGTGGATGGCGTTGCCGATGAGGTTGGTGGTGGTCTCGTGGCCGCCGAAGAGGAGGGCGCAGCAGGTGGAGACGAGCTCCTGCTCGTCGAGGCGGCCGCCGGCGTCGTGGGCGGCGACGAGGGCGGAGATCAGGTCGTCGGTGGGCTGGGCGCGACGGGCCGCGATCGCCTCGCGGAAGTAGGCCTCCATCTCGACGATCGCGCGGACGGCCTTGCCGACGACGGCGGGGTCGAGGGCGGCGACGCCGAGGAAGGTGGCGAGGGCGTCGGACCAGTGCTTGAGGCGGGCGTGGTCGTGGTGGGGGAGGCCGAGCATGTCGGCGATCACCATGACGGGGAGCGGGTAGGCGAGGCCGGCGATCGCGTCGAAGGTGGGGCCCTCGGCGCGCTCGGCGTCGCCCAGGAGGTGATCGACGATGGCGGCGATCCGCGGGCGGAGGCCGTCGATGAAGCGCGGGGTGAAGGCGCTGCTGATGAGGCCCCGGATCCGGGTCTGGGCCGGTGGGTCCATCATGAGGATCCACGCGGAGAGGTTGCGGATCAGCGGCGAGACCGCCTCGAGGAGGGCAGGCGGGAGGACCTTGGCGTAGCCGCCCATCCGGTTGGCGGAGAGGCCCGGGTGGCGGAAGGCGGTGGCGACGTCCGCGTAGCGGGTGATGAGCCAGCCCTTCCAGTGGGGGCTGAAGTGGATGGGGGCGTCGGCGCGGAGGCGGGCGTAGGCGGGGTAGGGGTCGCGCTGCGCAGCGGCCTCGACGAGGCCGTGATCGTCGGCGGAGGTCGTCATCTCCGGGAGAGTATCAGGGGGCGGCGGCGAGATCCTGCCCTTCGAGACAGCCTCGGCGGGCGCGGGTGCGGCGGCGCGGGTCAGCGGCCGGGCCAGGCGGCGATCTCGCGCTCGGCGAGGGCGCGGAGGCGGGCGACGAGGGCGTCGCGGTCGTCGTAGGTCAGACCTTTGGTGGAGATCGGCTCGAGGAGGACGACGTCGACCGGGCCGGGGCGCATGCGCCACTCGCCGTGCGGGAGGCGCTCGCGCGCGCCGAGGGTGAGGAAGGGGACGATGGTCGCGCCCGACTCGATGGCCATGACGACGGGGCCCTTCTTGTAGGGCTGGAGGGCGCCGTCGGGGCTGCGACGGCCCTCGATGGAGATGAGGTAGGTGTCACCGCGGCGGAGGTCGTCGATCGCCCGCGAGATCGTCCGCTTGGCCTGGGCCGGCCACTGGCGGACGACGATCCGGGCGCCGAGGGCGAAATTGGCCCAGCCGAGGACGGGCAGGAGGGCGTATTCGAGGTTGACGATGATCCGGTAGGGGCGCGGGGCGAGCCAGGGGAGGAGGAAGCTCTCGCTGAGGCTGGTCTGGTCGAGGTGGACGAAGACGTAGGGGGGGCGCTCGTAGACGCCTGCGCTCCGGTCGTGGAGGCGGACGTCGAGGCGGAAGATCCGGTGGTCGAGGGCGCAGGTGGCCCGGATGAGGCGCTGGGCGGCGACGGGCGAGGCGAGGCGGACGAGGGCGGCGCCGGTCATGCCGATCGCGCTGGTGGTGAGGGCGAGGCCCCAGCGGGCGAGGCTCCGGGGGACCGACGGGATCGACGACGGCGGTGATCCGTGAGGCACCAAGGTGCAGCATATCCGGTGGCGGCGGCGGGGTCGCGCCCGCGCCTCGCGCTCGATCCGCCGGCCCGCCGCGACGACCCCCCCGAAATCCCGTATCCTGGGCTCCGCTTCCGATGACTTCCTCTGACGCCGAGACGCACACGACCCGCGCGATCGACCGCTTCGAGATCCGCGGCCGCCTCGGCGCGGGGGCGATGGGCGTGGTCCTCGAGGCCTACGACCGCGTGCGCAAGCAGGTGATCGCGCTCAAGACGCTGCCGAATTCGGAGGCGAACGCGCTCTACCGGTTCAAGCGCGAGTTCCGGACCCTGGCGGACATCTCGCACCCGAACCTGGTCAACCTCTACGACCTCTTCGTGGAGCCGGAGCACGCCTTCTTCACGATGGAGAAGGTCGACGGGACCTCGTTCCTCTCGTACGTGCGGCCCGAGAGCGAGATCGGCGAGCTGGAGACGCTGCACGGCGCGGAGAGCGTCGCGCCGGTGAGCGCGCCGGTGAGCAGGGGCACCGACCGGTCGGCGGAGGCGGCGAACCTGCGGACCGGTTCGGTGGGCGCGAGCGGCACCGATCTGCACGCGCTCGATACGATCCTCGGGAGCCTGAGCGCGCCCGGATCGCTGGGCTCGGTGACCGCCGCCGAGGCGCCGGTGCGGGCGAGCGGCGGCGGCGGCGCGAGCGGGGCGATCGACGAGGGCCGCCTCCGCGACGCGCTCCGCCAGCTCGCGCTCGGGGTGTCGGCGATCCACGCGGCGGGCAAGCTGCACCGCGACCTCAAGCCCTCGAACGTGATGGTGACCGGCGAGGGCCGGCTGGTGATCCTCGACTTCGGGCTGGCGACCGAGCTCCAGGCGCAGGAGGGGGGCGAGGGGCTGAGCGGGACGGCCGCCTACATGGCGCCGGAGCAAGTGGACGGCCACACGGTGCCGGCGAGCGACTGGTACGCGGTCGGGGTGATGCTCTTCGAGGCGCTGACGGGGCGGCGCCCCTTCGTCGGCTCGCTGATCCAGGTGCTGATGGACAAGCGGACCCACGACGCGCCGTCGGTGCGGGCGATGGCGCCAGGGGCCCCGGCGGACCTGGCGGCGCTCTGCGAGCGGCTCCTCGCGCGTGACCCGGCGGGGCGGCCGGAGGCGGCGGAGATCCTGCGGGTCTTCGGGGGGGAGGCGCCGGTGCTGGCGGCGCCGAGCGAGCTCGGGGCGGAGGCGCTGGTGGGGCGTGAGCCGCACCTGGCGTCGCTGCGGGCGGCGCTCGGGGCGGTGGCGGGCGGCGAGGGGGTGGCGGTCTACGTGCACGGGCCCTCGGGCACCGGCAAGAGCGCGCTGGTCCGGGCGTTCCTGGCCGAGGCGCGGCGCTCGCCGCAGACGGCGCTGCTGGCGAGCCGCTGCTACCTGCACGAGTCGGTGCCCTACAAGGCGCTCGACGGGGTGGTGGACAGCCTGAGCCGGCTCCTCCTGGGGATGCCGCCGGAGGAGGCGCGGGTGCTGCTGCCGCGCGATCTATGGGCGCTGGCGCGGCTCTTCCCGGTGATGACGACGGTGCTGGAGGAGTTCTCGGACCGCGAGCCGCCGCGGGTCGCGTTCGACCGGCTGGAGGTCCGCCGCAAGGCCTTCACGGCGCTCCGCGAGCTCCTCGCGCGCCTCGGCGATCGCCGGCGGGTGATCGTGTACATCGACGATCTGCAGTGGGCGGACGCGGACTCGGCGATCCTGCTGGACGACCTGCTGCGGCCGCCGGACGCGCCGCCGATCCTGCTCCTGGCGACCTTCCGCAGCGAGGAGATCGAGGGGCGACCCTTCCTCGGCGAGCTCCTGGCGCGGGTGGACGCGCGGGCGCGCCGGCAGGTCGCGGTGGCGCCGCTCAGCGACGCGGAGATCCGGGCGCTGATCGTCCGGCTGATCGGCGACGCCGCGGTGGCGCGGCCCTTCGTGCCGTCGATCGTCCGCGAGGCGGCGGGCTCGCCCTTCCTGGCCGAGCAGCTGGCGCTCCACGTGCTGCAGGGGCAGGACGCGGCGGCCACCGGCGTCGGCCTCGGCGAGATGATCTCGGCGCGCCTCGACGCGCAGCCGAGCGGGGCGCGGGCGCTGGTCAGCGCGCTGGCGGTGGCGGCTCACCCGCTGCCCTCGGAGGTCGCGGCGGCGGCGGCGGCGGTGGGGGGCGACGAGCGGCCGCTGGTGAAGAGCCTCCTGAACGCGCGGCTCCTGCGGGTGAGCGGCGCCGAGGAGCGCCTCGAGCTCTATCACGACCGGCTCCGCGAGACCGTGTACGCGGGGCTCGGGCCGGCCGCGGTGCGTGACTTCCACTCCAGGATCGCGGCGGCGATGGAGCGGAGCGGGCTCGACGACCCGGAGGCGCTCTTCGGCCACTACCGCGGCGCGGGGGCGCGCGAGCAGGCGGCGGTCTTCGCCGATCGGGCGGCGACGAAGGCGATCGAGGCGCTGGCCTTCGACCAGGCGGCGCACTTCTACCAGGCGGCGCTGGAGCTCGCGCCCGAGGGCCCGGAGGCGGCGACGAGCGTCCACGCGAGCCGGCTCGGCCGGGCCCGGCTCGAGCGCGGGCTCGGCGACGCGTTCGCCAACGCCGGCCGCTCCCGCGAGGCGGCGCAGGCGTACCTGCGGGCGGCGGCGCTGGTCGACGCGACGCGGGCGACCGAGCTCCGGCGGGCGGCGGCCGAGCAGCTGGTGTGCAGCGGTCACCTCGACGAGGGGCGGCAGGTGCTCGGCGAGCTGCTGGCGCGGGCGGACCTGCCGATGGCGCCGAGCCCGAAGCGGGCGCTCCTCTCGCTGGTCGCCCGCCGCCTGCAGATCAAGCTCCGCGGCTACGGCTACAAGGAGCGCCCCGAGGCGGAGGTGCCGGCCGAGAAGCTCCACCGGATCGACGTGTGCTGGGCGGCGTCGAGCGGGCTCTCGATGATCGACAACATCCGCGGCGCCGACTACTCGGCCCGCGGCCTCCTCCTCGCGCTGGACGCCGGCGAGCCGGTGCGGGTGGCGAACTCGATGAGCATGGAGGCGGCGTTCCTGGCGAGCGGCGGCGGCTCGAACCGGGCGCTGGCGTTCAAGCTCTCGGCGCAGGCGATCGAGCTGGCGAGGCGGACGCAGAGCCCGGCCGCGCTGGCGCAGGTGATGATGACGGCGGCGGCCTGCGCGTACGTGTCGGGGCTCTGGCGGAAGGCGATCGACCACGCGAGCGAGGCCGACGTGATGCTCCGCGAGCGCTGCCCGGGGGCGATCTGGCAGAAGGCGACCACCCAGCGCTTCGGCTTCGGCGCGCTGATGTACGCGGGCGAGACCGGCGAGCTCCGCCGTCGCCTCCCCTTCGCCCTCCGCGACGCGGAGGAGCGCGGCAACCTCTATTCGTACGCGGACCTGAGCGCGCGGCTCTTCATGTACTGGCTCGCGGCCGACGACGCCGAGGGGCACCGGCGGGCGCTCGCGGACGTCTTCGCGCGGTGGACCAACCAGGGCTATCACATCCAGCACTTCAACGCGCTGCGCTCGCTCCTCCACGGGGATCTCTACGAGGGGGCGTACGATCGGGCGGCGGCGCGGCTGGCCGAGCAGACGCCGGCGCTCGAGGGGTCGATGCTCTCGCGGGTGCAGCTGGTCCGCGGCGAGACCCTGCAGCTCCGGGCCCAGATCCCGCTGGCGCGGCTGGCCGCGGGCGAGGTGGCGGCGAGCGAGCGCAAGGGGACGCTGAAGGCGATCGACAAGGAGCTGGCGGCGCTGCGCGGGGAGAAAGAGCCGTGGTGCGTCGCCCTGGCGGCGCTCCTCGGCGCGGGGCTCATCCATCAGCGCGGCGACGCGGAGGCGGGGCGGGCGGCGCTGGAGGCGTCGATCCGGGCGCTGCGGGGCGCCGAGATGGCGCTCCACGTCGCCGCCGCCGAGCGGACGCTCGGGCTCGTCGAGGGCGGCGAGGCGGGGGCGGCCCGGGTGAGGGGCGCCGACGCGTGGATGCGCGCGCAGGCGATCGAGCGCCCGGACCGGGTGGCGCAGGCGCTGGTGAGCGGGTTCTTGCCGCCGCTCTGAGCGCCGCCAGGGGCCCGCGTCGGCGGGCCGGCTGGTAGGCTGGTGGAGATGACGGATCTACCTGGCGTTGAGGTGGGGCGCTTCGTCGAGGCGGTCTTCGGGGCCGGTGACGAGGCCGTGCAGGCGATGCTCGCGGGGCGCCTGCGGGCGCGCGAGCTGGCGTGCGGCGAGGTGCTCTGGCGGCAGGGGGAGGCGGCGAGCGCGGTGGTATTCGTGCGCTCGGGGCGGCTCCTGGTGGAGGTGGTGGAGGCGGACGGCGAGGTGAAGACGGCGGGCGAGGTGGGCCGGGGTCAGGCGATCGGGATGGTGGAGGTGATCAGCGGGCGGCCCCGCGTGACCACGCTGACGGCGATGCGGGCGACGTCGCTCCTGGTGCTCGACGCGGATGACTTCGAGGCGGTGGTCGCGGCGGCGCCGGCGTTCGTGCTGCCGCTGATGCGCGGGCTGGCGACGCGCCTCAGCGCGGCGATCCGCGGCGAGCAGGGGTTCACCGCGCCGGAGACGATCGCGGTGCTCCTCCTCGGCCAGGACCCGGGGCTCCGCACCTTCGTGCTCGAGCTGGCGGCGGAGCTCCGCGCGCACGGGAGCGTGCACGTGGTCGACGCCGGGGTGGTGGACGGGCGCTTCAGGAGGGGGGCCGCGCGGGCGCCGATCGGCGAGGGCGATGGGTCGCTCGAGCGCTGGCTCGACGCCCTCGACGACGCGCATGACTTCGATCTCTACGTCGCCGACGCCGAGGACTCGCCGTGGACGCGGCGCTGCCTGGCGCGGGCGGATCGGATCCTGCTGGTGGCCGACGGGCGCGAGGACCCGGGGCTCCGGCCGATCGAGCGGCTGGCGAGCGAGGACGGGCCGGCGGCGAACCGGGCCCAGCGCGACCTCGTGCTGCTCCTGCCGCGCGACTCGGCGGGGCCGCGGGGGACGGCGGCGTGGCTGGGGGCGCGGGGGGCCCTGCGGCACCACCACGTCCGCTTCGGCCACGCCGGCGATCGGGCCCGGGTGGCGCGGCGGCTGGCGAACCGGGCGGTGGGGTTGGTGCTCTCGGGCGGGGCGGCGCGGGGGATGGTGCACCTGGGGGTGATCCGCGGGCTCCTGGAGGCGGGGGTGCCGATCGACGTGGTCGGCGGGACGAGCGCGGGCGGCGGGGTGGCGGCGCTCCTCGGGCTCGATCTCTCGGTCGAGGCGATGACCGAGGGGATCGTCGATTCGTGGCTGGAGAGCGGCGTGTTCACGCGGCCGCGGCTGCCGATCGTCTCGCTCCTCGACACCGAGCGGGTGCGCGAGGCGATGGAGCCGTGGGTCGAGGGCTGGAACATGGAGGACCTCTGGCGCGAGTGCTTCGTGGTCGCGACCAACCTGACCCGCGCCCGCGCGGAGGTGATCGACCGGGGGCCGGTGTGGCACGCGGTGCTCAGCACCAGCGCGATCCCGGGGCTCTTGCCGCCGACCTTCCGCGGCGGCGAGGTGCTGGTCGACGGCGGGGTGATCGACAACCTGCCGGTGGGGGTGATGCTGCAGCGAAACCCCGGGCCGGCGATCGCCAGCGACGTGAGCGACGCGAGCGGGATGGTGCGCGCCGATCCGGTGCTCGAGGTGAGCCCCTCCAACTCGGAGCTGATCCGCGAGCTCATCAACCCCTTCGACCACAACACGCGGGTGCCGTGGATCGGCACCACCCTGCTGGCGACCGCGACGTGCTCGAGCCGGCTCCACCCGTCGCTCCACGAGCGCCTCCTCGCCTACCTGCGGCCGGACACGTCGGGGCTGCCGGCGCTGAACTTCGACGACGCGCAGCCGATGATCCAGGTCGGCTACGACGCGGTGCGGGCGGCGCTCGACGCGGGGGCGTTCGCGTCGGTGCTCGGGGGGAAGGCGCGGTAGGTGGGATCGCGGCGCGATGGCATGTCCTTTCGGACATGTCTCAGCGGTCCTCGACGGTGACGCCGCGGAGGCGGCCGAGGAAGGCTGACCCGAAGGCCATGGCGGGGGTGAAGCCGCCGGGGGCGACCTCGCCGGCGAGGACGGCCTGGACGGCGCAGAGGGCGGCGTCGGCGGTGAGGTCGTAGCCGTCGGGGCAGCGGAGGAGCATGGTGACGCTCTGGCCCCGGTCGTCCTCGGCGCGGGCCCAGATCCGGGCGCCCTGGGCGCGGCGGGCGGCCTCGTCGGGGCCGTGGTAGAGGCGGGCCGCGAGGCGGCCGAGGGCGTCGCGGGCGGCGCGAGGGGCGAGGACGAAGCGGATCGGGCGGGTGAGGCGGAAGGCCCAGTAGACCCAGGGGCGGGCCTGGAAGTAGCACTCGACGTCGGTGAAGCCGGAGGAGTGGAAGGCGGTGGAGACGTC
>WBZL01005792.1_pt1 | contig 10104 bp, 4 predicted proteins | sample 5204291 | NCBI WGS metagenome assembly WBZL01 (sample SAMN12344345, study PRJNA552823) | activated sludge metagenome | biome: Activated sludge suspended growth; feature: Nitrification reactor; material: Wastewater; isolation source: activated sludge from nitrification reactor of wastewater treatment... | reverse complement strand
TTATCATCGAGAAAACGGAGGCCATGCACGTGATCGACGTGAACAGTGGTAGCCGAAAAGGAGGGAATCAAGCACAGGAGAAGAACGCGCTCGATATCAACTTGGAAGCTGCTGCTGAGATCGCGCGGTTGCTGCGTCTCCGCGACATGGGTGGTATCATCTGCGTTGATTTCATCGACCTGTACGAGCCGGAGAACAGACGCATCCTTCACAAGGCGCTGAAGGATGCCATGGAGAGCGACAAGGCGAAGCACAACGTGTTGCCGCCTTCACGCTTCGGGGTGATCGAAATGACCCGCCAACGGGTGCGCCCTGAAACCGAGATCGATACCAGTGAGAGCTGTCCCACGTGCAATGGCACGGGAGAGGTGAGCGCTCCGGTGCTGCTCATAGATGAGATCGAGAACGCCCTCAACTACCTGTTGGGTGAAAAGGACATGAGCGGGCTCACGTTGAACGTGCATCCCTTCATTCATGCCTACCTGACCAAAGGGCTGCCCAGCATCCAACACAAGTGGTGGTGGCGTTGGCGCAAGTGGGTAAAGGTGCAACCTGAGGGAGCGCTTCAATTCCTCGCCTATACCGTGCAGGACGGTCTGGGGAACGTGGTTCCTGTCTAGTCCATCGCCCCGCCTTCATCGCGCGACACCGCCGCGGTCCTTTAGGGCTTTTGGAGGTTGACCTTTCCGACCAAGCTGCGTTTTCCGTTGCCCTCCTCGAAGTGCACGAAATAATTCCCTGCACTTAAGCTGCTGACGTCGATCGTACTGCGCTCCCCACGTATGGGCTCGTTAAGCACGGAGCGGCCGCTTGGATCCAGGAGTACCAAGTTTCCCGAGACCGGACCTCTTTTGCACACCACCCCCACGTGGGTCGAGGCGGGGTTGGGAGAGAGACTCCATGCATCGTTTGCGATGGTCTCTTGGTCGTCGATGCCGACAGCGCTCTTTCGCCATCCCAAGGTGTATTCGCCAACGGTTACGTTCTCCACGGTGATGCGCCCGTAGCCGTCGGTTGCACTGCCCAGCGTGGCCACCGAGCTCGGCCATTCGGTCCAAGGGGCGTCGGGATGAGTGCGATACAAAGCCACGAGGCTGTCCTCCCTGAATATGAAATCGGCACTGTCGCGCATCAACAGTGGATCCAAGTTGGAGGTCGGTAGGTCGCGGCCATCATAGAAGATGCGTGCACTTACGCCTGTTGGCCAGTGGCCCGCCAACCGCCAATAGCGATCCGGCGAAACGATGAAGGCATGCTCTTCCGCAACGGGTGCATTATCGGGTGCTACCCAGTACTGCACCGCGTGGATGAAGGCCGTGTCCGCTAGTGTGGGAAGCGTGAGGTCCATGTTGGCCAAGCCCAATGAAAGGAAGGAGCCGCTCGTAACGGTATCGGTCACACTGGTCATCGCCAAGCTCAACGCATCGTCATCGTTAAGCCAGAGTTGGGTGGGTTGGAACGGACACGTTAACTGGACCGTGCTCGTCATGCCTCCGACAACGACACGTTGCCGAAATTGCTGGTCGAGGTTCGTGCCTAGTGCGGTGATCGTTATCGGAACATTCGTGTACGGAGCAGCGGGGCCTCGGAGTTTCTGTCCAATGGTCGCTTCAACGTTCCAGGTTTCGCCTTCTTGTACCGAAGCGAACGCGTGGACCTCGAACGCAGACCAGCCGGGCTGTTGCACCCAGTCGCGGAAGAAATCGGTAAGGTCCAGCCCCGTGCTTTGCGAGAGGTGATCGCGCATCAGTTCCGTGTTCATCGGGCCGTAGGCAAAAGCTTCCATCAAGCTCGTGAAACCCACACGGAACAGACTATCGCCCATGTAGGTGCGGAGCGAGTGGATGACATCCGCTCCCTTGTTGTAGCTGTGTTCGCCGTAGGTCCATGCTTGTGGCACACTGTCCAGGGCCCACCAACCTTCATCCAACAGATGGGCTTGATGAACCATCTTCTTGTGGTTGTTGCGCACCGTGTTCATGTAGCTGGTGCGTCCGAGCACATCTTCCAGGAACAGGTAGCTCAGGTATTCAGCGAACCCTTCGTTGATGTACATCTCCTCGGCTTTGTCGCAGGTGATGAGGTCGCCGAACCATTGATGGCCGAGTTCGTGCGCCATGATCTCCTGATAGGCCAGGGAGCCATCGGCGATGGCTTGCGGATAGTGGATGCTGGTGCTGTGCTCCATGGCACCTTGGGGGGTTAGGACATACCCCACTTTGTTCCAGCGGTACGGCCCGAACCAGTTCTCGAAGGTCCTGAAGGCGTCATCCAAGTGGATGAACGAGTTCTTCATATTGGTCGTATCGGTCGGGCGCGCCACCAGGTCCACTGGCACGAGGTTGCCCGTCGCACTTGTGAAGGTATCCCGAACGGCTACGTAATTGCTCGCACTTACCGAGGCGAGGTAGGCTGGTATCGTTTCGTCGATACGCCAGTGCCGACGGCGGGATGTAGGGCTGGGTAGGTCCTCGCTCACCAAGAAGCCGTTGCACCAAGCATTCCAAGTGACCGGCGTGGTTATGACGAACTCGAAGCTGTTGCGTTCCGTGAAATTGTCGACACAGGGGAACCAGGTGCGACCGAAGGAGTGCGGTACGCTTTGGAAGGCCACGCCAAGATTGTAGCTGTATTGACCAGTGGTATAGAAGCCGCCGAAACCGCTGGCATCGGTAACCGGGTCTCCGTGGTAGTGGACCGTGAGTTCAACCGTGTCGGTCGTTCCCACGGCTTGTGGCAAGGTGATGTTCAGGTCTTCGCCCCCGTGGCTGAAGGAAAGTTGCCCACTGGCATCGGTCACGGAATCAACGGTGAGTGCAAGCAAGTGCAAGGGGAACTCCGAGATACCGTCGGCACGGGGTACGGCGCGCACGGTACAATGTCCTTGGATGATCGAGCCCTGGGTCAGGTCCAATTCAATGCGTTGGTGCAGCAGGTCCATTGGCCACAGCAACGCTGCATCCTTGGCCGCGCCGAAGGTGCCGTGTTGTTTGCTCGAGCGGCAATCGTATTGGGCGAAGGAGGGCGCTGCAACGAGCAGCAATAGACCCGAACGGAGCACTGGTGCCAAAGCGTGTAGCATGCCTCAAATGTATCCGGCAGCACCTTGGGCAAGCGCTCGGGGTGGCCCTTCGGGATCCCTACCTTTGGGGGGTCGGCTTGGGATCCCACCGACCCTGCAACATGAAGCCCAGCACCGAACTTTTCGATCTGATCAAGTCGCTCAGCAAGTCCGAGAAGCGCTTCTTCAAGCTGCACAGTGCGTTGCAAAGTGGCGACAAGAACTACCTGCGCATCTTCGACTCCATCGACAAGCAGAAAGCCTACGATGAAGAGGCCATCAAGAAGCAGTTCGCGAAGGAGACGTTCATCAAGCACCTGCCATCGGAGAAGAACCATCTCTACAAGCTGATCCTCAAGGCGCTCCGGGCCTACCACAGCGAAAGCTCGGTGAGCGGGATCCTGAAGCAGGAGATCAAGAACATCGAGATACTCTACCAGAAGGCGCTCTACGAGGAGTGCAACAAGCTATTGCATCGGGCCAAGCGGATCGCGCGTGAGAACGAACGCTTCTATTATTGGTTCGAGTTGCTGAACTGGGAGAAGATGTTGCTCGAGGAGGCTTACGAGAGCGGCGAGTTCACCAAAGACCTCGATGCGCTGATCGAGGAGGAGCGCGATGTGATCGAGAAGTTGCGGAACCTGGCAGCGTACCATATCCTGTACAGCAAGATCAACTATGTGTTCCGGAGCGGCGGCTACGTGCGAACGGACGAAGAGCACGCGATGGTGGAAGAGATCAGCGAGCATCCACTGATCAAGGGCAAGAACACCGCGCTCTCCCGCCGGGCTGCCACCATCTGCTACTACACACAGGGTTTCTGCCATTGGGCGAAACGAGATTGGAAGACCAGCTTGGAGAAATTCCAACGCGTCAAGCAGATACTCGATGACAACCCGCTCATCAAGGCCGACCTTCCCAAGCGGTATATCCGAACGCTCAACTACATCATCAATGCGGAGATCGAGCTGGGTGATCTGAAGGGGGCGCGCAAGCACATCGAGGTGCTGCGATCCCAACCGGGCGAACCGGGCTTCAATGGTATCAACATCGAAACCCAGGTCTTCACCGCCAGTTACTTGTGTGAACTCCGCTTGCTGGACCGTTCGGGTGAGCATGAGCAGGCGGTGGCGCTCAGTGATGAGATAATCTCAGGTATGGAGCGCTTGGGCCCGCGCTTGCAGAAGGAATACGAACTGGAGTTCTACTTCGCGCTCGCATGCGCCAACTTCGGTGCGAACAAGATGAACAAGGCCCTGTTCTGGCTGAACAAAGTGCTCAATGACAATGAACAGACCTTACGACAGGACATCTTCACCTATGCCCGCCTGTTCAACCTGGTTGTGCACTACGAGCTGGGTAACTACGATCTCTTGGAGTACATCGTTCGTAGCACGCAGCGTTTCCTGAGCAAGAGGCATCGGGCACATCAGGTGGAGACCTTGCTGATCGATTCCATCAAGCGGATGGCCCGTACCACCGAGCCTTCGGCCAAGCGGGAACTGTTCAAGACCATGCACCAGCAGCTCATCGGCTTCCTGAAGGACCCGAACGAGGGGTTGGTACTCAAGTACTTCGACGTGCTCGCATGGACCACCGGGCACGTGGAGGGGCTCTCGTTCAGCGAGGTGGTGCGGCGCCAGAACGCTTAGGGCAGCAGTGCCTTCGTTCGAGTGACCTTGAACTCGGTGCGTCGGTTCGCTTGGTGCTCTTCTTCCGAACAAGGCACTTCGTTCACGCATCGGTTCACGGGTTTCTTCTCCCCGTAGCCTTTGGCACTGATACGGTTCGGGTCGACCCCATTGCGTATCAGGTAGTCCACGGCACTGTTCGCACGTGCTTCGCTCAGGACCAAGTTGTAGACATCGGTCGCGCGACTATCGGTGTGAGAGCCCAGTTCGAAGCCCAGTTCCGGATTGTCGTTGAAGAGTCGTACCAACTTGTCGAGTTCGATGGCTGCATCCGGGCGAATGTCCCACTTGTCATAGTCGTAGTAGATGTTCTCCACGATGATGGGTTTGTCGACCACGACGCGTTTGAGTTTGAAGTCCTCCGTGTACGTACGGCTCGTACGCTGTTGCTCGGTGCTCAAATTGCGGCTCTCGGTGAACATGCCGTCCTTACCGCCCAGCACTTTGTATTTGCTGCCTTGTTGCAACGGGAAGGAGTATGCGCCATCCGCATTCGTGAAGAGCACCAGCGTATCGCCGCGGGTAAGGTCGAGCAGCTTGACCTCCACGCCTGCCATGGGCGAGCCATCGGCCTCCTCTTCGAAGATGCCCTTGAGAACGAGCGTTGGGTCGTTGGCGCCGAAGGTGTAGATGCGATCGGCACCGTTGCGATTGCTGCTCAGATAACCGCTCTTTCCGCCCAGCAACAGCACGAAGGCGAAATCATCGAAGGGGGAGTTGATCGGGTAGTTCATGTTGACCGGGATCGACCATCCTGCACCCTCAGGTGCGCACATGAAGATGTCCAATCCGCCCAAAGTGCGGTGGCCGTTGGAGGAGAAGTAGAGCGTATCCCCGGAGATGGTGGGGAACATCTCATTGGCGCTCGTGTTCACCGTGGCGCCCAGGTTCTTCGGGTAGCCCCAGCCTTCGGGGGTGCGCTGGCAGGCATAGATGTCCGTACCACCGAAGCCTCCTGGCATATCGCTTACGTAGTACAGGGTGTTGCCATCCTTGCTCAGCGCAGCATGTCCTGCTGAGAAGTCGATTCCGTTGTAGGCGAACGAGTGGTTCTTTCCCCATGAGCCATCGGCTTGTTTCTCTGCACGGTAGAGCATGAGATGGCTCGTCGCGTTGTCATCCTTGTTCAAGCGGAACTTGTAATAGTCGCTGCGCGTGAAGTACATCGTGTTGCCATCGGCACTGATCACTGCAGGGCCTTCATGGAATCGACCGTTCACTTCACCTTGCAGAGGCACCGGTGCGGACCATGTTCCGCTCACGGTGGGTGATGAAGTGTAGAGGTCCAAATAACTTGCACCGTTCCAGGGGTTCGTGTTCTTCCCGTCCGCATGTTGTTCAGCGGCGAACAGGATACCGTTCCCGTGAGGTATGGCACTGAAGCAACTCACCGGACCGGTCAACGCGAGAGGAGTGACGGTATAGACGGTGGTGTCTTCGAAGAAGGCTTCATGATCGGCAATGGCAAGACCCAGCTCGCGCACTACGGCATCTTCCGGTTTCTCGGCCATCACGCGCTCGAAGAATTTCGCCGCTTCACCGATCCGGCCGAGACTTTGGAGCGCGCGACCATGGTTCATCGCGTCCGTGCTCGATAGCGGCGCCATGCGGTCGGCATAGGCGTACCAATCGGCGGCTTTTGCCATGTTGTTCTGCTTGCTGTAGGCATCGGCAGCGCGTAATGCAACGCTGCGATCGTCCGTGCTTCGCAGGGCTTTCTCGTAGTGGCAGGCCGCAGCGGCGTAGGCCATTCGCTCATAAGCGCGATCGCCCTTGGTAAGGTGTTGTTGGGCGCAGCCGGTCATCAGTCCCATGAGGACCGACAACAGAAGGATGTATGGCAGCTTCTTCATCGTTAGAAGTAGCGGGGTGTCTTGATCTTGATGAGGTCCTTGCCGAAGTCGAAGCCGAGCATCACTTCGTGGCTACCCGTGTTGTAGGTGCGCAATCGAGATGTATTCATGTCATATGCATAGCCGATGCGCAGTTGCGGGGTGGCTTGGTACTCGATCATGCCTACGACAGCGTCGCCGGTGCGGTATCCTGCACCGAACCAGATCCGTTCCTTGTAGAGGAAGTTGCAATTCACATCGGCCTGCAGCGGGGCTTCGGGTTGGTACTTGATAACGGTACTCGGTTTCACATCGAAGAATTCGCCCAAGGGGAACACCTTGCCTGCCTGTAGGTAGTAGTGCTGGGTGAAATAGTGGTCGAGCGCCCCTTCCGCGTCGACGGTGATGCCTTTGTCCGCAGCATAAATGGTAGGAATACTGAGCCCTATATAGGAGCTGGCATCGTACCAATAGAGGCCGAACCCGAATTTGCCAACGGGCTTGTTCTGGATGTTGCCTTGGTACATGGGGTCGTTACTGTCCCAGTAGACCAAGTCGCTCAGTCGCGCACTGTAGATGGAAAGACCTGCGCGAAGGCCCAGTGCCAAGCGGCTCCTGCTTCCAGTGCGCAGGTGGTAGGCGTAGTGCCCGCTCATGCCCAGGTCGCGGCTCACGCCGATCTGATCATGCACCAAGGAGAAGCCCACGCCCATTTTGCCGTTCAGGAGCGAGCCGTCGATGGCGGCCATACTGGTCCGAGGTGCACCGTCCATTTGTACCCACTGAGCGCGGTGCAACAGGCTGCTGCTCGTGTAGCCGTGGCTTCCGGCATAGGCCGGGTTCAGGAATAGCCCGTTGAACATGTACTGGCTCACCATCACTTCCTGCTGGCCCGAGGCACTCAGTGAAGAGGCGAAGGCCAGCGCGCCGATCAGGGTCCGGATGCTCTGTTTCATGGAGTGTTTCATGGAGTGATCGTGGGATGGGTCAGCGGCGCAGGTCCACATAGCCTTGTAGTGTGCGTTCGCCTCCCTTGAGTGTGATGATCACGAAGTAGGTCCCGTTGGGCAGTTCGTCACCCGTTGTGTTCTGACCCGCCCAATCGTTCTTGTAGTTGAAGGTGTCGAACACCACATTGCCCCACCGGTTGAATACGGTGAACGTGTTGTTCGGATAGGCATCGAGCCCGCGTACCACGAAGAAGTCGTTGTATCCATCCCCGTTCGGCGTATAGCCCGTTGGCAAGGTCACGTCCTCGGGCTGCGTGATGGTGATGGTTGTTCGTACGGTGCATCCGTTCGCATCGGTTATGGTTGCCGTGTAGCTTCCAGCTGGAACGCCGTTCAGCACGGGCCCCGTGCTACCGTTGCTCCATTCCACGGTGTACGGCGCAGTGCCGCCCGCAATGTTCAACATGGCGGAACCGTCGCTTGCACCGTTATCGCTCACATTGTAGCCGGCGTCATAAGCGCTGAGCGTGCTGTCAACGGTTATCGCTGCACTCTCCTGCACGGTCCACGTGTCGCTCGCGGTGCATCCATTGGCATCGCTCACGGTGAGTGTATAACTGCCGGCGGACAATTGGGAGAGGTCCTGGCTCGTGCCTCCATTGCTCCAAGCGTAACTGAAGGGCGCGGTACCACTTGTCATTTCCACATCGATGGCACCATCGGTTGCACCATTGCAGAGGTTATCGATGGTGGTTCCCGTAATGGATGTACCGGGTGTGCCGAGGATCGTGGCCGAGAGGTCGGTGGTGCATCCGTTCTCGTCCACAACGGTTACACTGTAGGTGGCAGGGGCCGAGTTGGAAAGATCCTGGGAGGTCGCACCATTGCTCCACGTGTACTGGTAGGGTGCACTACCGCCTGTAACGCTCAGGTCCACGCCACCGGTGTTCGATCCGCAGTCGGCGGTCGTGGTCGTGGCAGTTGCTGCAAGCGGTGCAGGCTCGCTCAGAGTGATGCAGGTTTGGGTCGCACATCCGTTCGCATCTTCGATCTGTAGGCAGTACTCTCCTGCGTACAAGCCGTTGATCTGCTCGGTGCTTGCCGTGAAGCCGTTCGGGCCTGTCCACGTCAGCGTGTAAGGAGCCGTTCCTCCTGCGATGGTCGGGTTGATACTTCCATCGTTGATGCCGTTGCAGGAAATGTTCGTTCCGCTGGTTTGTGTTGCTGCCAACAAGGAGATGGAAACGGGTTCAGGAGCCATCAACGTAACGGTGGTGACCAGGACGCAACCATTGGTGTCGACAACGGTGAAGGTGTAGTCACCGGCCGCCAAGCCGCTGATATCCTCGGAGCTGGAGATGGTCCCGGTCGGGCCGTTCCAGGTGAAGTTGTAGGAAGGGCTGCCACCAGCGATGCTGGCATCTATGCTGCCATCGTTGTTTCCGGCGCAACTCACGTTGCTGCCGTTATGGTCCGATAGGGCGAAGGTGGTGGACAATGCCGAGGCAGGTTCTGTGAGCACCACGTCCGTGAAGAACGAGCATTGGTTCGCATCGGTCACGACCAACTCGTAGGCGTAGTTGCCTGCGGGCAACCCCGTGATGTCCTCCGTGTTGAACTCCGTGCTATCCGGTCCGCGCCAGAGGAAGGAGAAGGGGCCGATGCCTCCATTGATAGTGGCGTCGATCCAGCCGTCGCTGGCACCATGGCAACTGATGTTCGTGCCGCTGGGGTAGATGGAAACGCTGAGCGCGGCATCGAGCACAGTGACCGGTTCGGTGAGTACGATGGTGGTATCCATGGCGCAGCCGAGCGCATCAACGATGTTGACCTGATAGCTGCCTGCAATGAGGTGCACATGCTCGTTGCCGGATGCGCTGTAACCATTGGGGCCGTTCACCGCGATGGTGAAGGGCGCGGTGCCGCCATGGGGTTCCAATTCGAAGGTCCCTGAGCTGTCGCCAACACATTGCAGGTTGTACTGGCCGAAGAAGGAGAGGTAAGCCCCGGTCGTTAGTGCTTCGGGTCCGATGATGGTCGTGCTGTTAGTTACCGTGCAGCCTACCGCATCCGTGATGGTAGCCGTGTAGGTGCCGTTCGCTAGCTGGGCGATGTCCTCGCTCGTTGCGGTGAATCCGTTGGGGCCCGTCCATTCCACGGTCAGTGGCGCTTCGCCTGCGGTCAGCGTCAGGTCGATGGATGCCACAGGAAGACCGCTACAATCGTTATTGGTGACGTTCGTCGTGAAGCCGATGGCACTGGGGCCGGCGAGTACGATGACCTCTTCAGCAACGCAGCCGTTGGCATCCATCACCTCCAGTACATACGTGCCCGGCACTAGGTCTTGCAGGTCTTCGTTCGTTGAAGCCGAACCATCAGGACCGTTCCATCCGATGGAATAGGGTTGTACACCGCCGCTCACTTCGAGGTCGATGGAGCCATCGTTACCGGAGCAGCCGACCTGGAGGCCGTTGCCTGCATCGCTGATCATGAGGTTGGTAGAAAGCGGTTGGGGTTCGGACAGCGTGATGCTTTGGGTCGCCGTGCAACCGATGGCATCGGTTACGAGC
>WBZL01005791.1_pt1 | contig 10104 bp, 7 predicted proteins | sample 5204291 | NCBI WGS metagenome assembly WBZL01 (sample SAMN12344345, study PRJNA552823) | activated sludge metagenome | biome: Activated sludge suspended growth; feature: Nitrification reactor; material: Wastewater; isolation source: activated sludge from nitrification reactor of wastewater treatment... | reverse complement strand
GCGGCAGCGCAAGCGCCAGGCGCAGGGCTTCTTCGACGACCTCACCGTCGGTAGCTATGTCGTGCATCAGCACCACGGCGTCGCCCGATTCGGCGGCATGGTCAAACGCAACATCGGCGGCGTCGAGCGCGACTACCTGCTGCTCGAGTACCGCGGCGACGACAAGTTGTATGTGCCGTCGGATCAGATCGACTCGGTCCGCCACTACACCGGTGGGGATTCTCCGTCGCTGTCCAAGATGGGTGGCGCCGACTTCGCCCGGACGAAGGCCAAGGTCGCCTCGGAGGTTGCGACGATCGCCCAGGAGCTGGTGGTCCTTTACCAGAAGCGGGTGAACGCCCGAGGTCACGCGTTCGGCGAGGACACCCCGTGGCAGAAGGAGATGGAGGACGCGTTCCCGTTCGCCGAAACCCCCGATCAGTTGCAGGCGATCGCCGATGTCAAAGAGGACATGGAGGCCGAGCGCCCCATGGACCGGCTGGTGATCGGAGACGTCGGCTTCGGCAAGACCGAGGTCGCGATCCGTGCCGCGTTCAAAGCGGTGCAGGACGGCTATCAGGTGGCGATCCTCGTTCCGACGACGCTGCTGGCGCAGCAGCACTATGCGACGTTCAGCGATCGGTTCGCTCCGTATCCGGTCCGCGTCGAGGTGATCTCCCGGTTCCTCACCGCGGCGCAGAGCCGCAAGGTCGCCGACGGCCTGAAGTCGGGCGAAGTCGATGTCGTTATCGGCACCCACCGCCTGCTGAGCGGTGACGTCGAGTTCAAGAAGCTCGGCCTCCTGGTCATCGACGAGGAGCAGCGCTTCGGCGTGTCGCACAAGGAGGCGATCAAGCAGTTCAAGGCCGACGTGGACGTCCTGACGCTGACGGCGACGCCGATTCCACGGACCATGGAGATGTCGCTGACCGGTATCAGGGACCTGTCGTTGCTGCAAACGGCACCGGCTGAACGCCAGCCGATCCTCACCTACGTCGGCGAGTACGACGAGCGTGCGGTCGCTGAGTCGATTCGACGTGAACTGCTGCGTGAAGGCCAGGTGTTCTTCGTGCACAACCGCGTGGCCGACATCGAGGAGAAGGCGGCTGATCTTCGCGACCTCGTGCCCGAGGCCCGAATCGCAGTGGCGCACGGCCAGATGGACGAAGGTTCCCTCGAACAGGTCGTCGTCGACTTCTGGGAAGGCCGTTACGACGTGCTGGTCTGCACGACGATCATCGAGTCTGGAATCGACATGCCTACGGTCAACACGCTGGTCGTCGAGCGTGCCGACCTGTTGGGTCTCGGCCAGCTGCACCAGTTGCGCGGGCGCGTGGGTCGCGCCGGTATGCGTGCGTACGCATACCTGTTCTTTCCGCCCGAACGTGAGCTGTCGGAGGAGGCGTATGAGCGCTTGCGAACGATCGGCGAGGCGACCGAGTTGGGCTCGGGGTTCCGTATCGCGATGCGTGACCTGGAGATCCGCGGTGCCGGCAACCTGTTGGGTACCGGTCAGTCGGGTCACATCGCCGCGGTCGGCTACGACCTGTACTGCTCGATGGTGAACGAGGCGATCAACGACCTGAACGGCGAGACGAAGCCCGAGGAAGTCGAGATCAAGATCGAGCTGCCGATCGACGCCAACCTCCCCGCGGACTACGTCGAGCGTGAGGACCTTCGTCTCGACGCCTACCGTCGGTTGGCCGAGGTTCGCTCCCAGATCGACGTCGACGACATCGCGGCCGAATGGGTGGATCGGTACGGGCCCGTGCCCGACGAGGCGGTCGCGCTCCTGGAGGTTGCTCGGGTTCGGGCCGAGTGCGTCCGGGTCGGTGCCACCGACATCTCGGTCACCAAGTCGACCGGTTTCGGGGGGCCTCCACTCGTTGCCCGTATCTCACCGTTCAAGCTGGCGCAGTCCAAGCAGATGCGACTCGAACGCCTGTACAAGGGGTCGGTCTACAAGCCCGACCTCGCACAGGTGCACGTTCCGGTGCGCAACGGGCGGGCCATGATCCCGACGCTGCTCGAAGCTTTCGCCCAGCTGGCTCCCCCCGATGAGGATGCCTGATCCCGCCAACTGTGCCCGTGCAACCCTGCCCAGTACGATCTGAGGTTCTGTGAAGCGACTTCTTGCCCTCCCTCTCGCCGCTCTGCTGTTCACCGCGTCCTGCGGCATCGCGGAGGACGACACCGCCGCCTCGGTCTTCGGCAAGGACATCTCCGTCAAGGAGGTCGACGAGTTGGCACGCACCGACTTCGTCAAGTCCCGTCTCGAGTCCACCGGCGCCGGTCTCGTGTCATCCACCAACGGCACGACCGGCAGCGAGTCGCGTCGCTTCGCCCTGAACCTCCTGGTACAGACGGTCGCGATGGAAGAGGCCGTGGAGCGTCGAGGCGGAGAGATCACGAGCGAAGATCTCGCCACGGCCGACGACGCGTTGGAGGCCGCCGAGCAGCAGGCACAGCAGGCGGGTTCGTCGGAGTCGCTGGAGCCCACGGTGAAGGCGCTCTTCCGTCGCAACGTCGCAGCCGAGTCGGCGCTGCGACGAATGAACGGTGCCGATGAGTCTGGAGCCGCACCGAGTGACGCCGACATCGAGGCCTACTTCGAGGAGCACGCAGACGAGTTCGGTGAAGTGACCTGCGTTGACGGGTTCGCCGTACCCGAGGCGCAGGCGGGCGCGGCGCAGGTTGCGGTCGATCGGGGTGACGACGTGTCGGCGGTCCTCGCCGACTCGGCGCTCGGAGCTCAGTCGCTGTCGCAGACCGGCGAGGAAGTGTGCGTTGGGCCGGAGGAGATTGCTGAGCCGGTGCTCGCCGAGCTGGTGAACACCGGTGCCATCGGTGTCTGGGGTACCGGCAGCCTCGAGGGCCCAACCGGGATGCTGACCGTCTTCGTCCTGCCGTCGTTCCGCGGTCCGGCGACCCCTGAGCTTCCCTCGATCCGGGCGCAGATCGAAACGGCGATCCAGGAGGCGGCAGCGGCTGAACTTCAAGCCGACCTCACCGAGTACATCGCCTCGTCGTGGGACTCTCCCGACATCGAGATCGACCCCCGCTACGGATCGTGGGACCGCGAGGTCGGCAACGTGCTGGCGCCGCCGACTCCCCGCCTGTCGGCGAAGGCGTCGGCGACTCCCTCATCGGAGGACCTGCTCACGATCCCCGCATCGTGACGCCACACGTCGTCATCGTCGGGTTGGGTCCCGGTGGTGCCGACCTCGTCACGGCAGGCACTCTCGACGCGTTGTCGACGGCTCCGGCTGTGATCGCGCGCACCGAGCGCCACCCCGCGGTCACGGTCCTCCCCGCCGCCACAGCGTTCTGCGACGACCTCTACGAGCACGCCGACACGATGGAGGAGGTCTACACCTCGATCGTGGAACGCGTCGTGGGCGACGCGGAGCAACGGGGGAGCGCGGTCTACGCGGTTCCCGGCTCTCCGGTAGTTGCGGAGCGGACGGTACAACTGTTGCTGGCCGACCCACGTATCACGACCGAAGTGGTCCCGGCACTCTCGTTTCTCGACCTGACGTGGGTGAGGCTGGGTATCGACCCGATCGACGCGGGCGTGCGAGTCGTCGATGGCCACCGGTTCGACGTCGACGCCGCCGGTCAACGCGGTCCGCTGCTGGTCTGCCAGTGCGACTCGCCGTTGGTGCTGAGTGACGTGAAGTTGTCCATCGAGGACTGGCCGGACGAGCCGGTTACGGTGCTCCAACGGCTCGGCCTCCCCGACGAGCGCGTGTTCGAGGTCGAGTGGGCCGACCTCGATCGATCGGTCGACGCCGACCACCTTACGTCGGTGTACATCCCGACCCTCGAGTCGCCGGTTGCCTCCGAGCTGGTTCGATTCGACCAGCTCGTCCACGCCCTGCGGTCCGGTTGTCCGTGGGACCGCCAGCAGACCCACGACTCGCTCAAGCGGTATCTCCTCGAAGAGTGCTACGAACTGCTCGAAGCCATCGACGAGTTCGATTCCGACAGCGGCGAGGGCTCCGAAGCGCTCAGCGAGGAACTGGGCGATGTGCTGTTCCAGGTGTTCTTTCACGCGACGATCGCCGCCGAGCAGGGGTGGTTCACCCTCGCCGACGTCGCCCGAACGGTGCACGACAAGCTGTACGACCGTCACCCCCACGTCTTCGGGGGCGCCAAGTTCGAGTCGGCTGACGAGCTCGCCGCGAACTGGGAGGCGTCGAAGCAGGCGGAGAAGTCCCGCGGTTCGGTGATGGATGGCATCCCGGCCGAGCTTCCGGCGCTGCTGTATGCACTCAAAGTGCACAAGAAGGCCGCCGCCTCCGACTACACCGAAGCGAGCCCCGAACCGGTCGCGTCGCTGGTGGCCGGGGTAGCTGCCGCCGATCTCGATGCCCCCTCGATGGGGGAGTTGCTGCTCGGCCTGGCGGAGGTCGCTCGCATCGCGGGAATCGACCCCGAGGACGAGCTTCGTCAGGCGAGCCGGCGTTTCATCGGGCGATTCGACGAGCGTTAGCGCGTACGGCCAGCCCGGCGATCCCTCGCCAAACCCAGCAGGTACAGCTCGTCATGGGCGATGGTCGCGCCTGCCAGAGCGGTGATCTGGCCAGTCGGGTCATAGGCGGGTGCGACCTCGACGACGTCGGCGCCGATGATGTTCATTCCGGCGAGACCGAACAGCAGTTGCCGCGCCTGCCACGTCGTCGGTCCGCCGACGACCGGCGTTCCGGTACCGGGCGCGTACGCGGGGTCGAGGAAGTCGATGTCGAAGGTGAGGTAGGCCGGGCGATCGCCGACGATGTTGCGGATCTCGGCGACCGCGGCCGCGACGCCGATGTCGAACAGTCGGTCGGCGTGGATCACGTTGAAGCCGTGGGACACGTTCGGCGTACGCATGCCGGTCTGCACCGACGTCGCTGGGTCGATGACGCCGTCGCGTGCCGCGCGAAGGAACATCGTTCCGTGGTTCAGTTCGTCGCCTGCGTCCCAGGTGTCGGAGTGTGCGTCGAAGTGGATCAGCGACAAGGGCCCGAACCGCTCGGCCGTCGCCAGCAACAGGGGATAGGCGACGAAGTGGTCACCGCCGAGTGCGAGCACCGAGGCCCCCGCGTCGAGGATTCGACCGATGTGACTGGTGACGTTCGTCGTCATCTCGGCAGGAACGCCGGGGCGGTATCCGATGTCGAAGTAATCGACGACGCGGTGGCGATCGAACACGTTGTGGTCCCACGGCCACAGCCCATCAGGGAACTCGGCGGTCAACGTGCTCTGTTCGCGGATCGCCCGGGGTCCGAAGCGGGCGCCGGGCCGGTTGGTCACCGCGTTGTCGAACGGGACGCCCACGATCGCGATGTCGACGCCGGTGAGGTCGCGGGTCGCGGGTAGCCGCGCGAACGAAAGCTGCCCGGCCCAGGTCATGTCGTAGCCCTGCGCGTCGCCGACGTCGCCGGATCGGGCGGGATCGTGACTCGCCTCCATCACCTCAGTGTGTCAGTCGCCGTCACACCACGTCCGCCAGATGTCGGGGTGGTCGACGGCGAAGGTGAGCATGTCGGTGATCGTCGCCGCAGACGGCCGGTACCAACTCGGACCGGGCAACGGCGTGCGACGAAGGTTGTACAACGAGCGAGCGATCAACCGTCGGACGAGACGCGGACCGAACGCCGGATCGGGCTCGGTCACCGTGCGGTAGCCATCGAGCGCGGCGACCACCGATCGCAGCGGGAGCGAATGGAAGTCGTGTACCGGGTCGCCGATCGCGGCGTCGCCCCAGTCGATGAGGTGGACGTCACCGTTGCGATCAACCATGGCGTTATCCGGTTTCACGTCGTTGTGGATCACCCGCCGCGGTACGGAAGGTGACGCTGCGATCGCTCCATCGAGCCGTTCGCAGAGTCGCCGCATCCACTCGATTCCGTCGTGGTTCATCGTTGCCGCCGCGAGCGCATCGTCGAAGAAGCGTTGCGGCGGATCGTGTTCGCCGGAGCGGAACTCGGGAGGTGCCTCGGCCGGAGGGGTGGCCACGTGGAGCACACCGAGCTGCTCACCGAGGCGTCGGTAAAAGCTGTCGTGCTCCTCGTGGCCCGGACGAATCGCGAGGAGATCGTTGCCGTGGACCCGTTCCACGACGGTGAACGGCACGTCCAAGACATCGTGGGAGTCGTCGAAGACCAACAGGTCGGGCGTTCGCACCCCGGCGGCGCGGGCGAGGGGGATTGCTGCGGCCTCGCACCGGTGGTCGCCAAGACACATCGCCTCGTTTTTCGGAACACGAAGAACCATGGCGGATCCGAGCGCCCACAGCGAGTGGACGACTCCTGTTGAAGGGATCGGTTCGACGGGCCCGTCCGGTTCGAGTCGGTGGCGCGACACGATCGCCGCGATCTGGATGGCACCGACGGCCGGCATCGGCAGAAGCTCGTAGGGATCGGGCGGGAGCGGAGGCAACACCATTCCGGGAGTCTCCTCCACCAGGTCGAGGACCTGGGCGAATCATCCCCTGCCGAGGCCGCGGTTTGGCGGGTCGACGGTCCCTGTGGTGCGATTGACACCGCACTATCGTCGAAGAACCCTCCGAAAGCGTGACATGAGCATCATCGAACACATCCACGGCCGTCAGATCATCGATTCGCGTGGCAACCCCACCGTCGAGGTCGAGGTAGTGCTCACCACCGGAGCCGCCGGCCGCGCCGCGGTGCCGTCGGGTGCGTCCACGGGCCAGTTCGAGGCGGTCGAGCTGCGCGACGGAGGCGACCAGTACCTCGGCAAGGCCGTCACCAACGCCGTCGATCATGTCAACGACGAGATTGCCGAGCACATCGTCGGGCTCGACGCGCTCGACCAGCGTCAGATCGACCGCATCCTCAATGACCTCGACGGAACACCCAACAAGGGTCGTCTCGGCGCAAACGCCATCCTCGGTGTGTCGCTCGCGCTCGCGCGTGCCGCTGCGGAGGAGGTCGGCCTCCCGCTGTTCCGCTACGTCGGCGGCGCCAACGCCCACGTCCTGCCGGTCCCGATGATGAACGTGCTCAACGGCGGAGAGCATGCCGACAACAACGTCGACATTCAGGAGTTCATGATCATGCCGGTCGGCGCGGCTTCGTTCTCCGAGGCCATGCGGTGGGGCATCGAGACGTACCACGTGCTCAAGAACGTCCTGCACGACAAGGGTCTCTCGACGGCCATCGGCGACGAGGGCGGGTTCGCGCCCAACCTCGGCTCCAACGAGGAAGCCGTGCAGCTTCTGTGTTCGGCGATCGAGAAGGCCGGCTACACCCCCGGCGAACAGATCGCCATCGCCCTCGATGCGGCCAGCTCCGAGTTCTACAAGGACAGCAAGTATGTCCTGGCCGGCGAGGGTCGGACCCTCGATCCCGCCGAGTTCGCCGGGTACCTCGGAGAGTTGTGCGCCAAGTACCCGATCGTGTCGATCGAGGACGGCATGGCCGAGGAGGACTGGGCCGGCTGGACGCTGTTGACCAATCAGATCGGCAACAAGGTGCAGCTCGTCGGCGACGACCTGTTCGTCACCAACGTCGAGCGTCTCGGCCGGGGCATCGAGGCCGGCGTCGCCAACTCGATCCTGGTCAAGGTCAACCAGATCGGCTCGCTGACCGAGACCCTCGAATCGGTCGAGCTCGCGCATCGCAACGGCTACACGGCTGTGATGTCGCACCGATCTGGCGAAACCGAGGACACCACGATCTCCGATCTGGCCGTCGCCACCAACTGCGGTCAGATCAAGACAGGTGCCCCGGCACGCTCGGACCGGGTCGCCAAGTACAACCAGCTGCTGCGCATCGAGGAACTCCTCGGTGAAGACGCAGCGTTCCGCGGCATTGGCGCGTTGGCGCGGGGCGGGTCAGCCCAGTCGTGACGCGACGCTCCCGGTTCCTCCGTGTCGGCCTCGTGGTCGCGGTCCTGGTGGTGCTGGGCGTGCTGGTGATGCCGGGCCGGTTGTGGGTTGGTCAGCGCAACGACATCGCACAAGCGGAGGATCAGCTCGCGGAGCTGAAGCGCGAGAACCGGCAGCTCGAGTCGAAAGTGGCTCAGCTGAGCGACGTGTCGCTCATCGAGCGGGAGGCGCGGGCAGGTTTCGGGTGGGTTCACATCGGCGACGAGCTCTACACGGTTCCGCCGGCACCCCCCATGGAGGTCCACCTTCCCGACATCTGGCCGTTCAGCCGGCTGCAGGAACCGCTGGCGAAGGTGGCGGCGGACGCCTGAACACGCCACTGGGGTAGCCTGACGTGTCGTCAGAAACGAACTCGGGGGATCCAATGGTCGACATCGCCAGCTACGACAAGCTGTACATCGGGGGAGCGTGGGTCCAACCCAGCTCGTCCAGCGTCTTCCAGGTGATCAGCCCGACCACCGGTGAGCTCCTCGGGAGCGCGCCCGAGGGCCTTGAAGCGGACATGGACGCGGCGATCGCCGCCGCCCGTGACGCGTTCGACAACGGACCGTGGCCGCAGATGCCGGCCGCGGATCGCGCCGACGCGATGCAACGCCTGCTCGACGGTATCAATGCCAATGCCGACGAGCTCGCGCAGCTCATCACGGCCGAGATCGGCGCGCCGCTGCTCTTCAGCCACTTCGGTCAGGTGGGTGCGACGGCGATGGCGCTCGACTACTACGTCAACCTCACACGCACTTTCGAGTTCGAGTCGGTTCGGCCCGGCATGCTCGGCCCCGTACTGGTACGCAAGGAAGGCGTCGGCGTTTGTGCCGGCATCATCCCGTGGAACGTTCCGCTGTTCATCATGATGCTGAAGCTCGCCCCGGCACTCGCCTCGGGATCGACGATCGTGCTGAAGCCGGCGCCTGAGTCGCCGTTGTCGGGTATGTACCTCGCCAAGCTCGTCGACGAGGCCGGATTCCCTCCCGGGGTCGTCAACGTCGTCCCCGCCGGACGCGAAGCCGGCGAACACCTGGTCACCGCTCCCGGCGTCGACAAGGTGTCGTTCACGGGTTCGACGGCGGCCGGCAGGCGTATCGGCGCGCTCTGCGGGGAGCGGCTCCGCCGGTGCACACTGGAGTTGGGCGGCAAGTCGGCGGCGATCCTGCTCGACGACGTCAACTTCGCCGAGACCGTTCCGGCGCTGCTGCCGTACGCCATCATGAACAACGGGCAGGCGTGCGTGGCCCAGACTCGCATCCTCGCCCCGAGGTCCCGCTACGACGAGGCAGTCACCGCGTTCTCCGAGGCTATGGCCAACCTCAAGGTAGGCGATCCCGCCGAGATGGACACCGACATCGGGCCGCTGATCGCCGCACGTCAGCGTGATCGGGTGGAAAGCTACGTCGCCAAGGGTGTCGCCGAAGGCGCACGGATTGCGGTCGGGGGAAGTCGCCCCGAGGGCCTCGACGGGTGGTTCGTGGAGCCGACCCTGTTCGTCGACGTCGACAATTCGATGACCATCGCGCAGGAGGAGATCTTCGGCCCGGTGCTGGCGTTGATTCCCTACGACGACGTCGACGACGCCGTGGCGATCGCCAACGACAGTGACTACGGCCTGTCGGGCTCGGTGTGGTGCTCCGACGTGGAGACCGGCATCGACGTTGCCCGTCGCGTGCGGACCGGCACGTTCACCGTCAACGGCTTTGCCATGGAGTGGGGTGCCCCCTTCGGCGGGTTCAAGAACTCCGGCGTGGGTCGCGAACTCGGCCCCGAAGGGTTGTCCGCGTACCTGGAGGACAAGTCGATCAACCTGCCCGCCGGTTACGACAACCCCAAGCTCAAGTACTGACGCTGTCGGGAGCGACTTCCCCGAACGCTCCTCCCCGAAGCACCCTCCCCGAAATGTGCTGCGAGGCAATCGCGGAACCGCACACCTCGCAGCACATTTCGGTGGGTGCGGTCTCCGGGGAGCCGCGCCTATTGGAGGCCGCGTGATGCCCCGCCGTCGACGATGAGCGACGCTCCGGTGATGTAGTTGGCCGGCTCGCTGCACAGGAACGCAGCGACCGCCCCGAAGTCGTCGGGGTCGCCGATTCGGTCGAGCGGAATGTCAGCCGTCTGGTCTGCTCCTCCGTGGAGCGCCTTCACGCGGTCGGTCGCGTGCAGGCCGGGCTGGATGGTGTTCGCCGTCACCCCATCGGGACCGACCTCCACGGAGAGTGTCTTGATGAACGACGTGGTTG
>WBZL01003936.1_pt1 | contig 10104 bp, 5 predicted proteins | sample 5204291 | NCBI WGS metagenome assembly WBZL01 (sample SAMN12344345, study PRJNA552823) | activated sludge metagenome | biome: Activated sludge suspended growth; feature: Nitrification reactor; material: Wastewater; isolation source: activated sludge from nitrification reactor of wastewater treatment... | reverse complement strand
CGCAAAACATTCGTTGCCCCGGGATTCTTGGAGCCGTAGGAGCGGGGGTCAGGTAAGTTAAAAATCCAACTGGCTATTAAAGCAAAAGACACAGACCCCAACAAATAAGCCAACAAACCAAATACCAAAAGTGTCATGTTATGTATTAGCACCACTTGAATAAAATAGAATAAAATCCTGCATAGCTCGTACCTGCAAAACTCCCATAAATTTTAAAATAATTGATTCATTTTAGCGTTTAATCATTAATGGATATCATTTTTGTGCATGACTTTAAAGCCAAAACCCTAATCGGCATCTACCCTTGGGAGCGTATAGTCCCTCAAACCATTCAGATCGATCTGGAAATAGCACTTCCAACCAGTCGTGCATGCCAATCAGATAAAATTGAAGATGCACTGGATTATGCTTTAATTATTGAACGAGTTCGTGACATTCTGGCAAATAAGCATTTTTCCTTGCTAGAAGCCCTGGCAGAACATATCGCACAAACCATTCTGACAGAATTTCATTCGCCTTGGATCAAAGTTAGTATTGCAAAGTTAGGAATTATACGTGGGGTAAAAAAGCTTGGTGTATGCATCGAGCGCAAGCCTACAACAAGATAATGATTTTATTATTCTTTACAACAATAAATTATGCGAACAAGAACCTGTTAAATCATTAAGATTATCTTTATCTGAATATTTTTTTAACCTCTATAACCGAGAGTAATCATTATGTGGCCTACCTGCACAACTTTCAAAAGATCATTGCTTATTATTTCTCTGATGATTGTTGCTGCTTGCGCTACTCAACAATCTTCGAAAGAAACTGTTCAAATCTGCAATTCCGGCGGATGCGTTGACCGGCCGATAGGATATGCCGCGCCTGACTCGCCAACAACTACATCCAACATTACAAAAAATCCACAATTCGAAGCACTGAAAAAATTAGCAACACGAGATCCCAGCGCTGCTTATGATCTTGCATTACGCTTCTTCAGGGGTGACGGTGTACGTCAAGATAGCTACCAAGCTATCCAATGGATGCGTGATGCAGCAGAACGTGGTAATTTGAAAGCCCAAATGGCATTGGGAAGGCTTTACTTGACCGGTTTCGGCGAGATGGGTGCAGACCCGGGCGAAGCGGAAAAATGGTTGTCGATCACTGTGAGTAGAGGCGATAAAGAAGCCGCTACATTATTGAAAGAGGCAACCAGCGCGCGCAGATCAACGCAAGCACGCCACCAATGGGAAAATCGCTGGCGCCCCAACTTTTACAACGGCTGGTATCGCAATTATCCATACAACTGGCAGTGGGGAACAAACCAGTGGATGCCGATGCAACCCATGCCACCCTCTATCGCACCTTATCCACCTCCTCCACCCCAAACTGGACCAGCAGTTTATGATGAGCCATCTGCGCCATTATTACGCGAGAACAAGCAAACCAGTCCCTCCGCTATGCAAACTGCCGCAACTAGCCTTACACAATCAGAAAACCCAGAACAACAAAGCTATCAACGCAAAACGGATTTAACGGCAACACAGGCACAGAATAATGTTCATCCATCCACAGCCACTACATCTGCCGCCACCGACATTACAAAAAACAATCAACCAGGTACTCGCCGAATCGCTTTGGTTATTGGGAATGGCGCCTACCAACACACTGGACGGCTGTCTAATCCGGTAAATGATGCACAAGATATGGCACATGCTTTGAAAAAAAATAATTTTCAAGTGACCCTAAAAACAGATGCAACACTTGAAGCAATGGCCGATGCTATTCATCACTTTGGCGAGAACTTGAAAGGGGGTGGCGTTGGATTATTCTATTATTCCGGACATGGAATACAAGTCAAAGGTGAAAATTACTTGCTTCCTGTCGATACCAACCTAGCCAGAGAAGATGAAGTCAGACGCAAAGCGATCAACGCCAGTGACGTTCTAGAAAAAATGGGAGAAGGAAAAAGTCATCTCAACCTGGTATTCCTAGATGCTTGCCGTAACAATCCATTTCCAAGTAGCAATCGCGGCGCAAATCGCGGCCTAACCAGCATGAATGCTCCTAGCGGCACGTTATTAATATTTTCCACAAACCCGAATAATGTTGCTGAAGACGGGACTGGTAGAAATGGCACCTATACCAAGCATCTATTACACTATATTGATCAGCCAGGATTGGAAGTTGGCATGATGCTGCGCCAGGTACGTACTAAAGTAAAAGAAGAAACTGGAGGAAAGCAAGTGCCTTGGGAAAATGGCTCAATTGAAGGCTCGTTTTATTTCAACGAAAACACGCCTAAGTGAACGTTACTGCATGTATTAATTGAAGAACTCCCACTTTTTCATAACTTGCTGCTCAAATCAACGCCCTTCTTGGAAAAAAATTAATTTTATGTTATTAAGGTCGTTTAAGTAGATGAAGTATCGATTATTTTTTAGAGGGAGAAATAGCAAAATGTTAGACAATAAGGTTTTAAAACGCAACCTTGCCATTACCATCGGTTTAGCGGCACTGGCCGGATGTGCAACGGTAACACCGGGCAGTTACAGTACGGAAGTTTCCGGCGCTGCAGGTGGGGGCACCAGCGTTGGCGCAAACCAGTCATTGGAACGTTGTGATAAAACGTTAGGAACGCTAGCCGTTGATGATGGCAGAGCGGCTGACTGGTATGGCCGATTCGGAAGCGATACGCATATCACAACGATAGAGCCATTGATTCGCTTAGCCGTTCAACAATCTAACTGTTTTGTCATTACCTCAATCGGTAATTTGCGCACGGATAGCCGTCTTTCCAGGGTTACCGATATTCAGCGCAATTCGGGCGAATACCGCGCCGGATCAAAACAACAGAAAGGGCAACGGGTAGCCGCCGATTATTATTTAGAACCTAGTATCATCATTAACAATGCATCGACAGGACAAATGGGTGCCGCGCTAGGTGGATTAGTGGGCGGATTTGTTCATCCAGCGGTTGGCGGAGCATTGTCCGGATCCATGGAAAGCAAAGTATCGGTTGTGACACTGACGTTATTTGACATTCGCTCAGCAGTACAGATTTCTGCCTCCGAAGGCAGCTCAACTGCCAGCAATTTTGGTGCTGCGATGAATGCATTTGGTAGTGGAGTCGGCGGTTCGCTTCATGGATTCTCGCAAACACCAGCAGGTAAAGCCACAGTTGCTGCCTTCATAGACGCCTATAACGGAATGGTGCGTGCGCTAAAAAATTATGAAGCTCAAGATGTGGAAGGTGGTATGGGGAAAGGCGGTGCACTCAAAGTCAATTAATTAAACCCATAACGTATCCTTGCATCAAATTACAAGAATACGTTATGGGCACTTTCGCAGTATAGTTTTAAAAATCTACTTTAATTGCCCCCCTTCGTATCAAGGGGGGGCAATTTACTATCACTATCCACCAATCAAAGAATCAAATCCCCCACGACAAGCGCAGGAGCACCCGACAACTGGATCTGAAAGTCTGCTGCCAGACCTCCATTCACATTGGCTTCTAAGATTCCTCCGGCATAGCGCACTTGCCCTGGACCGTTAAAAGCAAGTCCACCCCTGAAGATAAAGGCCTGATTACCACCAACTCCTGTGTTAGCATCAATGGCACTGAGGTTGACTCGGTCGCTTCCACTGGTGAAATCGTTGATCGTATCCCGTGTGGCACCGTTGGAATGAGCAAGTGTGGCAAGATAAATGAAAGTATCGGCGTTAAGTCCCCCCGTTAACAAATCGGCACCTGCGGCACCAGTCAAGTTATCATTGCCATTACCGCCATTTATCGTATCGTTGCCACCCAAACCGCTGAGCACATTGTTGCTGGCATTACCCGTAATAATGTTGGCAGCACCATTACCGGTACCATTAATTGCAGCAGCCCCGGTAAGTGTCAGATTCTCAACATTAGCGCCTATCGTGAACGTCACCGAGCTTTGCACCATATCAGCACCGCCTCCTGCAAGCTCAGTAAGGATATCAGTAGTGGTATCCACTATATAAATATCATTACCCCCACCGCCAATCAATGTATCGACCCCCCCCTGGCCATTGAGTGAATCATTGCCGCCCAAACCGTTGAGGGAGTTATTGCCGGCATTACCTGTCAGAATGTTGGCCACGCCATTACCGGTACCATTAATTGCAGCAGCCCCGGTAAGTGTCAGATTCTCAACATTAGCACCTATCGTGAATGTTACTGAACTGCTCACGGTATCGTTACCCCCAGCGGCAGCCTCGGTAATGATATCCGTGGTTGTATCCACTATGTAAGTATCGTTGCCGGTACCGCCGATCAGCGTATCCACTCCTCCCCCCTGACCGTTCAGCGTATCGGCGCCGCCAAGGCCATTAAGCGTATTGTTGTTACTATTACCGGTAAGGACATTGGCTGCGCCATTACCCGTACCGTTAATTGCAGCAGCTCCGGTCAGCAACAGATTCTCAAGTTGAGCTCCCAGCGTGAAGGTCACTGAGCTTTGCACTATGTCAGTACCGCCGCCTGCAAGCTCAGTTAGAGTATCAGTAGTGGTATCGACTATGAAGGTATCGTTGCCTGGACCGCCAATCAGCAAATCCTCACCGCCCAGTCCATTGAGCGTATCGTTGCCACCCAAGCCATCAAGCGTATCATTGCCGGGCGTACCCACCAGATTATCATCACCCGGTGTGCCGACATTCCCTCCACCGCCATTAAGCGCCACCACCCTATCGGTAAACTGCAATTCTTCAAAATTCCGGAGGGTATCGCTGCCGTCATTAATATTAGCGATGGTAGGGTTAACATGGGTAACGGTAACCGAACCATCCGGATTAAACGTTACGTCATAGTTAGCGAAGACATCCCTAAACACAGCGCGATCAACATCCGTACCGGCTGGAGCCGTCTCAATCTTGCGCACAATTTTGAGCTGATCAGGCCGGTATGTCCCATTCTGCATCGCGGTCCTCAAAGCACTCGTTATATTTTCGAAAGCTGCGATTTCCAGATTAGGATTATTCAGATCGCGGACGCTGATGCGCACATTAAGCCACGCATCGCCATCGAGCAGATCATCGCCGCCACGCCCTTCAAACAGATCACTTCCGGCACCGCCTAGTAAGATATTGCCGGAATTGAATGCCGTTGCACCACCCAACAGCGTACTCAATCCCTCGATCAATGCAATGCGATCGGCAGCACTATGGCCACCTGCAGCTGGGTTATTGGCGTCATCCAATGCATTATTCTGTCCGGTGTTTGGATCGATCAACGTCAATTCGGCAACGGTTTCATTATCACCGCGTATGGTGTCGTCAAGATCCCATCCGGATGCAGCCTCGACAAAATCGTAACGATCGAGAACATCCACGGGAACACCGGGAATGATAGGCCGGGTCAAATCAATGTCAGCCCCAAAACTGCTGCCCTTGGTAAAGACCCAATCGAATCCGCTGTTACCGTCGTTTTTATCCGCACCGGCCATGCCATTCATCAAGTCATCGCCACCCTCACCTAGAAATTCATCCAGGCCGCCGCCACCGACAAAGACATCGTTACCGCGAATTGGATCGCGATTGAACGGATCAAAGTTATCACCAGGCGCACCATCGGCTGTTCCGGTTTGAATCCAGTCATCACCTTCGTTACCCATCATGACTTCGTTGGGGGTATTACCAAAGATAAAGTCATTACCCTGCCCGGCAAAAACCTCGGAAATATCTTGACCGGTTACGATGAAGTCACTGCCGTCACCTCCCAAAATCAGATTAATACCGGGACCGCCGTTGATGACATCATGACCGGCGCCGCCTTTAATGTTGTCATCACCAAAAGAATCGGTAATACGATCATGGCCGTCTCCGCCGTTAATCGAATCATTACCGGCACCGCCTTCCAAGCGATCATTGCCGCCATCACCCCAGATCGTATCATCGCCCTCACTGGCGCGTATCCTGTCGACCCCATCGGTGCCTCCCATCACCACATGCTGATCACCGGTATAGCGAATGGTATTTGGGCCCAGCGTAGTATCTCTAACAAGCAGCGTTCTTTCGTCGTATGGCGTATCAAGATCATCCACAATCGGACCCGTTGGTCCTACTTGAACACCTACTTCAAAGGTATAAGTCGGTGTTGAAAAAATATCGAAGGGCAGATGCTTCACATCCGGTAGATTTAGCATCACCATCTCGGCAAATGAGTTCTCCTCCAACTGCGTGAGAAAATCAAGTCCGGCAGTACGCGCCAAATAGTAAAAACGGTCGCCGTCCTGCAGGTTTTCCATTTGTGTTTCAAAGACAAAATTGAATGTAGAACCCAATAACCCGCCAAATGGTGATTGTTTTTCAGCCAAACCACCGATCCAGAAATCAACAGCATTCAATCCTGAGGATGCTGCTGTAACACCGCCGGTACTGTTGATGAAATCGACTGCGCCATTACTGTTATTGTCATTACTAGCCTGGTCTACAAGTGCCTGCGCTGCATTACGCTTATCCACAAATGTGACTGCATCGGTGATAGTCTGATGTGTACCATAAGCCGCGATAAAATTGGTCAATGATTCGGGATGTCTGAGACTCAATCCAAAATCAGCCCAACTCTCATAAGGCTGCAACGTAGGGTTCTGTCCAGTGTCTTCATAAAACATGCGGCGCGCTTCATTTAACGGTGGAATACCGGTATCACGGGCACGTGTCATATTGATAGTGGGTAAATCCAGCGGTAAGCCGAGAAGATTGTTGCGCAAGGCTTCCGTGACGAATTCGTCGATTTCGTTACCGACTTGCCGGGTCATGCCTTTGACGACAGCGCCAGCGGCTTCGATATTGTTATCGTAAGCATCGACTCCGGTTCCTCTGAACGAAATCGGATTTAAAAATGCATCGATCAGATCAATGTTATTGGCTTGGCCATCCGGATTAATTCTATCTACCGTCTCGGTCAGCATTGAATGGCCAAAACGATACACCACATGGGCAAATTCAGCCATAATGGCCGGATTAATCGTGCTATTGTAACCAATAAAAACATCTACATTGGGTTGCACTTTGCGCGCAAACTCTTCAAATACCAAGTGCTGGTACTGCATTTCGGTCGCAAAGCGCGCTGCCTGAAACAGTCTTTCACCGTTCCACTGCCCATCAGGCGTTCCATTGGGCGTATGCCATTGTGCAATCAATGCAGGATCAAGACTTTCAGTAACCAGTTGTTTAATTTCATCTATCTTCCGATTATGCTCGGCATGAAAAATGGTATGCACCGTAGTCAGACCGATATTTTCATTGCCCCGGCCATCACCGGTAATAAAATGCCTATCCAGTAATTCGTCATCATAAAAATTCACACTTGACCCTGTAAGCCCAATTCCGGTATCGATATCGGCTTGTTTCATGACGCCATTGAGATTACGGGGCGCTGCAGTATGGGCGATATCGTCTAAAAAAGCATGACCAGTGCGAATGGCGTTGGCTGGAACAGCAACACCCCCGCCAGCAGGATTTCCTACCACGACATTATCATCACTCGTATTTGCAATATTGTCAGGGCCAACACCAACCACGATCTGGGCAAAACCGTTTGTAGCCGGAATAAATTTACCATAGCTATCTGTCCGCAGCAGCGGCAAATTAGTCACATCGACATCGGTCAAATTAATACCTAGCAAATTCCGTGCCTGCACTTTAACGTCTGTCCATGTGGCAAGCCCGCCAAGTCCTCCGCTGCCGTCGAGCATTCTGCCTGTTGAAACGGGATCACCTGCTGCATTGAACGCATATTCACGTAGAAAAACTTGATGCGAGGGATGCGAGGTATACGTCTGATTCTGATCGACGAAAGGTGTCGTCTGGTTTTTGTGCTCATGAATATCATTACCGTCACCCAATACGCCACCGGCACCCGGCAAATTGGTCGCCCGCGTCAAAGGCATAAACGCATTCTGTGGCAGCACTTCATCGCCATTCCCGGGAATGCCATCGGGACCATGCGTGACCAAAGGATCATCAGGATTTAAAGGTACAATTATCGTCCCGTTACCCCCTTTGTTGACGAGATCCAATCCATGATCAAAGAACTGGCCAAATAGCGTAAACCAGGAATTATACGGAGCAGACAAACCCGCATCGGGGGTAACGTTTGGAATAAAGAAAGTACCTTTTCCATCAACATTGGCAACCGAACCGTCAGTATTAGCTGCGGCTGCAATTGCAGCTGGATTGTTATCCGTTTGATCAACAATCAGATTACTGATTGTGCGCGGTTGCGAATCGAAAACGGTACCACTATCCTGCGAGTAAGATGTACCCTGCTCCGCATTGCGGAAAACAGGCGGCAGGTGACGTGGAAAAATCTGATCAGCCGCTCCGAAAAAAGTTCTTCCTGGCCGTAAATTGTTATACGAGCCATCGACGTTCCGGAATCCATCGTGTAACAAAGGACTGCCGACAATCCCCGGCAAGTTGTTAAAATCATCTGCAAGCTGAAATGCGGAATCTTCCTCAGAAATTTCTGCTTGTTGGATCAGGAAATCAAGATCGGTTCTACTTAAGTTAGCCATTTTTTCACCTCTATAATTTTTGATTATTCAAAATCAGTCTATGTGACTTCTCTTAGCGGTGAGTCTATTAATCTGCCGGGATAGCTAATGCTTATTAACAATCTCTTTGTTGTTTTTGTTTGTTCAGATTTTTTGAACTGCGCTTTAAACTGCAATTTGATATTAAGATTGTTAATCCTTCATGTAAGTAGGATTATTCTGAATCAAATGTCAACAATTCGTGAAGAAATGTCTAAGTAAGTACTTAGAATTGTGAATAATTTGTGAAAGTGAATATCTAAATGTTCACTTAATTCTTGCCGAGAAAATCTTTATAATACATAACCAGATATCTTTATAATCAATAAATTATTGTTTATAGTGTGTTGGATCCGTTATATTCATTGCGACAAACCCGGCACGCCGAATGCGACAGGAATCACACTGACCACAAGCACGCCCGCTTGCATCAGCTTGGTAGCACGAAACTGTGATACTGTAATCCACGCCCAGATCAAGCCCTGTTCGAATAATCTCCTTTTTCGACAGATTCATCAGTGGCGCATGAATGGTAATTTTTTTCCCTTCCACAGCAGCGGCCTTGGTTGCCAGATTTGCCATGCTTTCGAACGCTTGAATGAATTCCGCACGGCAATCGGGATAACCGGAATAATCGACTGCGTTAACTCCTATAAAAATGTCCTGACAATCCAATACTTCCGACCAAGCCAACGCGAGTGACAACATGATGGTGTTCCTAGCAGGCACATAAGTGACGGGAATATCGCTATTTTCTGTCTGCGTCGGTACAGCAATGGATTGATCGATCAGCGCGGATCCTCCGAACACGGTTAAATCGAGCGGGATGATTAGATGTGCTTTAGCATTCAATGATCGCGCAATGTTGCGCGCCGCCGTTAACTCCGATCGGTGTCGCTGACCATAATCAAGACTTAACGCGTGACATTCAAAATCCAGATTACGAACAATAGCAAGCACCGTTGCAGAATCCAATCCGCCTGATAATAAAACAACTGCTTTTTTCATCTACCACTCTTTCATCTCGGAATTAGCAAATCTCAATGTCCCGGCCTCTCTCCCCATAGCAATTTATGCATTTGGATTTGCATTCTAACGGGCAATTGATCACGCAAAATCCATGTTGCCAAAGCCGCAGGAGCCAAATTGCCATACACGGGAGACAATAAAACAGGGCAGCATTGATACAATTTTTTGTCGCGAATAATTCCACATGCCCATTGGTAATCGGCTTCATCACAAAGCACAAACTTAATTTCATCATCTGGCGTGAGGTAAGAGAGATTTTCCCAGTTATTTTTAGACACTTCGCCTGAACCCGGTGCCTTGATGTCCATCACTTTGCATACGCGTCTATCGACTTGCGACATATCCAGCGCACCACTGGTTTCCAGTGACACGGAATAACCTCCATCACATAAAGCGGTAAGCAAAACCAAGCATGCTTTCTGCGCTAAAGGTTCTCCTCCCGTTACGGTAACATAATGGGTATTAAAGCGCGCAACTTGGTTAAGGATTGTTGCAATTGATAGCATTTCCCCACCGCTAAAAG
>WBZL01005790.1_pt1 | contig 10105 bp, 14 predicted proteins | sample 5204291 | NCBI WGS metagenome assembly WBZL01 (sample SAMN12344345, study PRJNA552823) | activated sludge metagenome | biome: Activated sludge suspended growth; feature: Nitrification reactor; material: Wastewater; isolation source: activated sludge from nitrification reactor of wastewater... | reverse complement strand
TGAACACGGTGCGGAAGACGAAGAAATAGCAGAAGGCAACGCCCAGCAGGAACAGGAAAGTGCTGCCGACCACCAGCGGCAGTCCGAACTTCTTCTCGTGCGAATACAGACCAGGGGCGACGAAGGCCCACGCCTGATACAGGATGACCGGCAGGGCCAACATGAACGCCGCCAGCAGGGTCACCTTGATCGGCACCATGAAGGGCGTGATCACGCCGGTGGCGATCATCTTGGTACCGGGCGGCAGTGTCGCCAGCATGGGCTGCGCCAACAAGTCGTAAACGTCGGCGGACCAGGGAACCAGCGCCAGAAAGATCAGCCCGACCGCGAGCAGCGAGCGCAGCAGCCGATCGCGCAGCTCGATCAGGTGGGAAACGAAGCTTTCCTGAATGTCGGACATCAGGTCTTCTGTTTGTCCGCGCCGGTTTCGCCAACCGCCGCCCCGATGGCCGGCGCCGCCGCCGGTACGGCGGACTTGTCGGCGACCCCTTGGGCGATCGAGTCGTTCAGCGACGTTTCCACCGACTTCAGTTGTTCGTTCACCGACTGCTCCATGCTCTTGGCCTGTGCCGCGACCTGCTGCTGCAATTTCTTCAGGTCTTCGAGCTGGATCTCTCGGTTGATATCCGCTTTGACATCGCCGACATAGCGCTGCAAGCGCCCCAGCAGATGACCGGCCGTCCGCGCCACTCTGGGCAAGCGCTCGGGACCAATGACGATCAGCGCCACCAGCGCGATAACCATCAGCTCTGAAAGACCTACATCAAACATCGCAAATAAGAATCCGGAGAACGGCGCATCACCAAAAAAACGAGCGGGGCTCACCCGCTCGCGTCCGCCATGACCGATCGCTCGATCAGACCTTTTCCTTCTTCGCCTCGCCTTCGAAGGTATGCCCCACTTGCTCCGCGGGCTGAGCCGGCTGATCGGCCGTGCCTTCCTTCATGCCGTCCTTGAAGCCCTTCACCGCGCCACCGAGATCCTGCCCCACGTTGCGCAGCTTCTTGGTGCCAAAAATCAGCATGACGATCACCAGCACGATCAGCCAATGCCAGATACTGAAAGAACCCATTTCGCTCTCCTAGTGCTTCGGCATCATCGAGCCAAGCGGCTCGGGGCCACCGAGGATGTGAACGTGCAGATGATACACCTCCTGCCGGCCTATCCTGCCCGTGTTGATGATGGTACGAAAGCCGTCGGTGAGCCCCTGCGAGCGCGCCAGTTCCCCGGCCTTGACGAAGATCTTGCCCAATATGCCCTGATCGTCGGCAGCGACCTCGTTGAGCGAGGCGATGTGCCGCTTGGGGATGATCATGAAATGGACCGGCGACAGCGGATTGATGTCATGGAATGCGAACAGGTCGTCGTCCTCATAGACCCTCTTCGCCGGAATCTCGCCACGTGCGATTTTGCAAAAGATGCAGTCGCTCATTTCTGCCCCCGGGCGCGCTTCTCGTCGATGCCGGAAATCCCCTCGCGGCGACGGAACTCGACCATGATGTCGTCGACGCCGATATCGAACTGGCTGAGCAGGATCATGCTGTGAAACCAGAGATCGCAGACCTCGCGCACCAGATGCAGGCGGTCGCCATCCTTCGCCGCCATGATGGTTTCCGCCGCTTCCTCGGCAACCTTCTTGCAGATGGCGTCGGTGCCCTTGGCATACAGGCTAGCGACATAAGACGACTCCGGCGGCGCGCCCTTGCGCTCGACCAGCGTTTCCTGGACGCGATGGATGACTTCCAGATCGATCACTTGTATATCTCCTTAGGGTCTTTCAGCACCGGCTCGACCGGTTCCCAACCAGCGTCCTTCAGTTGCTGGAAGAAACAGCTCTTGCGTCCGGTGTGGCAGGCAATGCCGCCCACCTGCTCGATCTTCAGCAGCACCACGTCGTTGTCGCAATCAGTGCGGATCTCCAGCACTTTCTGGAAGTGCCCCGACTCTTCGCCCTTGTGCCAGAGCTTGCGGCGGGAGCGTGACCAATAGACAGCCTGGCCGATGGCCGCGGTCCTTTCGAGCGCCTCGCGGTTCATCCAGGCGAACATCAGCACGTCGCCGCTGCCGGCATCCTGGGCGATCACCGGCACCAAGCCCTGTTCGTCCCACTTGATGTCGTTGAGCCATTTGTAGGTCATAGCCTTACCTCGATGCCACGGGAACGCATGTACTCCTTGGCCTGCCGAACGGTGTATTCGCCGTAATGAAAGATGCTCGCCGCCAGCACAGCGTCGGCCTTGCCTTGCTGTACGCCATCGGCCAGATGCTGAAGGTTGCCCACCCCGCCGCTGGCGATGACGGGAATCGCCACCGCCTCGGCGATCCGTCGCGTCAGTTCCAGATCGAAGCCGTTCTTGGTGCCGTCGCGATCCATGCTGGTCAGCAAGATTTCGCCGGCACCGAGCCGGGCCACTTCCTTCGCCCATTCAATCGCGTCCAGGCCGACGTTCTTACGCCCGCCGTGGGTGAACACCTCCCACTTGCCGGGAGCGGTCTGCTTGGCGTCGATGGCGACGACGATGCACTGCGACCCCACCTTGCCGGAGGCATCGGCGACCAGTTGCGGGTTGTTCACCGCCGCCGTATTGATGCTGACCTTGTCGGCGCCGGCGTTGAGCAATCGGCGCACGTCGTCGACAACGCGCACCCCCCCACCGACGGTCAGCGGAATGAACACCTGTTCGGCGCAAGCCTCGACGATATGCAGAATGATATCCCTGTCGTCGGAACTGGCCGTGATATCGAGAAAGGTAACCTCGTCGGCACCCTGCTCGTCATAGCGCTTGGCGACCTCGACCGGATCGCCGGCGTCGCGCAACTCGACGAAATTGACGCCCTTGACCACGCGGCCGGCCTTGACGTCGAGACAGGGAATGATGCGCTTGGCAAGCATGGGGGTCTCTTGCGGCTACTTGGCGGACAGTTTGTCCGCCTCCGCCTGCGCCTTGCCGAAGTCGAGCTTGCCTTCGTAGATGGCTCGGCCGGTGATGGCGCCCATGATGCCTTCGTCCTGCACTTTGCAGAGTGCCTGAACATCCTTGATGGAGGCGATGCCGCCGGAAGCAATGACCGGAATGCGCAGGGCCTGAGCCAGTTTCACCGTCGCTTCCACGTTGACGCCGCTCATCATGCCGTCTCGCCCGATGTCCGTATAGACGATGGCCTCGACGCCGTAGTCCTCGAACTTCTTGCCCAGATCGACCACATCGTGACCGGTCATCTTCGACCAGCCATCGACCGCCACTTTGCCGTCCTTGGCGTCGAGGCCGACGATGATGTGACCGGGGAACGCCGTGCAGGCATCGTGCAGGAAGCCGGGGTTCTTCACCGCCGCCGTGCCGATGATCACGTAGCCGATACCGTCGTCAAGGCAGCGCTCGATGGTGTCGAGATCGCGAATGCCGCCGCCGAGTTGCACTGGAATCTCCTCGCCCACCTCGTCGAGAATAGCCTTGATGGCGGCCTCGTTTTTCGGTTTGCCGGCAAACGCGCCATTGAGGTCGACGAGATGCAGCCGACGCGCGCCCTGCGCTATCCAGTGGCGCGCCATCGCCGCCGGATGTTCGGAAAACACCGTGGCATCGTCCATGTCGCCTTGTTTGAGGCGCACGCAATGCCCGTCCTTCAGGTCGATCGCGGGAATCAGCAGCATAGTTGGTCTGGAGAGTCGAAGTGACGAAAGTTCGCCGGGAACCCGATTGGTTCAAGGATGCCAGCGCATGAAGTTACCAAGGAGTTGCAGGCCCGCCTGGGCGCTCTTTTCCGGGTGGAACTGGACCGCGAAGATGTTAGCGCGGGCCACGGCACTGGTAAAGGGGATGCCATAGTGGGTGGAGCCGGCGATAACGGAGGGTTCCGTCGGTTCCACGTAGTAGCTATGAACGAAGTAGAAGCGTGCGCTGTCCGGGATGCCCGCCCACAAGGAATGCGGCTCCGCCTGCACCACGGCGTTCCAGCCCATGTGCGGTACCTTCAGGCCCTTGGCGACCGTTTCCGCCACCGGGAAACGCCGAACCTCGCCGGGAAATATCGCCAGTCCCGGCACGTCCCCTTCCTCGCTGTGTTCGAACAACATTTGCAGACCGATGCAGATACCCAGAAAGGGCTTTTCGCCGGCGGCGCGAATCACGACATCCCGCAAACCGCGAGCCGTCAGTTCGCGCATGCAATCGGGCATGGCGCCCTGCCCAGGCACCACAACCCGATCGGCGGCCATCACCGCCGCGGGATCGGCGGTCACCCGCACTCGGGCGTCCGGCGCCACATGCTCGATGGCCTTGGCCACCGAGCGCAGGTTGCCCATGCCGTAATCGACAACCGCGACGACAGTCATGACAGGATCAGAGACTACCCTTGGTGGATGGCACGCCAGTGGCGCGGGGGTCGGCTTCGACCGCCGTGCGCAAGGCTCGACCGAAGGCCTTGAAGACGGTTTCGGCCTGATGGTGTGCGTTGTCGCCGCGCAGGGCGTCGATATGGACAGTCATCGCCGCGTGATTGACCATGCCCTGAAAGAACTCCCGCACCAGATCGACATCGAACTCGCCGATGGCGGCCCGCGCGAATGGCACTTCGAAGACAAGGCCCGGCCGTCCGGAAAGGTCGACCACGACACGCGACAGCGCTTCGTCGAGCGGCACGTAAGCGTGGCCATAACGCCGTACGCCCTTCTTGTCGCCAATGGCCTTGGTCAACGCCTGGCCAAGTGTGATGCCGACATCCTCGACGGTGTGGTGGGCGTCGATATGCAAGTCGCCCTTGGCCTCGATCTCCAGATCGACCATCCCGTGACGGGCAATCTGATCAAGCATGTGGTCGAGGAAACCAATGCCGGTCGCCAGTTTGGCGGCACCACTGCCATCCAGGTCGAGTTTGACCCGGACTTGCGTTTCCAGCGTGTGACGGTGAACTTCGGCGCTGCGCATGGGACGATGTGATTCGGCGGACGAAAACGACGGCCATGATACCATTTTGCGTCGCGCCAACATCCCCGCCACTGTCTCGATATTGCCATGAACCGCTACTGGAGCGAAGTCGCCAAGTCCCTCACGCCCTACGTACCCGGCGAGCAGCCGAAACTGGCCAATCTGATCAAGCTCAACACCAACGAGAACCCGTACGGGCCATCACCCAAGGCACTCGACGCCATCCGCGAGGTGACCAGCGACAACCTGCGACTCTACCCCGATCCCGAAGGCTCGCGCCTGAAGTCCGCCGTGTCTGCCTACTTCGGCAACATCCAGCCCGCGCAAGTGTTTGTCGGCAACGGTTCCGACGAGGTGCTAGCCCACGTGTTTCTCGCGCTGCTCAAGCATGAGCGGCCGATCCTGTTCCCCGACATCACTTACAGCTTCTACCCGGTCTATTGCCGCCTCTATGGCGTCGACTTCGAAACCGTGCCGCTAACCGAGCACTTCGCCATCCGACCGGACGACTACATCAGAAGCAACGGCGGCGTTATTTTTCCCAACCCGAACGCGCCAACCGGTCGCGCGCTATCCTTGGCCGACATCGAGCGCATCGTCGCCGGCAACCCGGCTTCGGTGGTGGTCGTCGACGAAGCCTACGTTGATTTCGGCGCCGAATCGGCCGTGGCGCTGGTGGACCGCCACCCCAATCTTCTGGTCGTCCAGACCCTGTCCAAATCAAGGTCCCTGGCTGGTTTGCGGGTCGGCTTCGCCATTGGCGACGCGGGATTGATCGAAGCCCTGGAGCGAGTCAAGAACAGCTTCAACTCCTACCCGCTCGACCGGCTCGCGCTGGCTGGCGCGGCAGCCGCCATCGAGGACCGGGAGTGGTTCGATCGTACCCGGCAAGCCGTCATGCGCAGCCGCGACACGCTGACGGCAAGAATGACAGACTTGGGATTCGAGGTGCTGCCCTCGCGCGCCAACTTCGTCTTCGCCCGCCACCCGGGACAGGATGCGGGCGATCTGGCGCAAGCACTACGTGAGCGCGGCATCATCGTCCGCCACTTTCGCCTACCGCGCATCGAACAGTTCCTGCGCATCACCATCGGTACCGACGAGCAGTGCGAGGCGCTGGCGACAGCCCTGGCGGAGATCCTTAACGCTTGAGACGTAGCTCCGCCGCCCGCGCGTGCGCCGTCAGGCCTTCGCCATGGGCGAGGGTGGCGGCGATGGGCCCGAGGCGCTGTGCGCCCGCGACGGAGACATCAATCAGGCTGGTCCGCTTCTGGAAGTCATAGACACCCAGGGGACTGGAGAAGCGGGCGCTGCGCGAGGTCGGCAACACGTGGTTCGGGCCGGCGCAGTAGTCGCCCAGCGATTCCGACGTGTAGTGGCCCATGAAGATGGCGCCGGCGTGGCGAATTCTGTCGGCCAGAGCGCGCGGATTGTCGACCGATAGCTCCAGGTGTTCCGGTGCGATGCGGTTGGCAATGACGCAAGCCTCCTCGAGATCGGTGACCTGAATCAGCGCGCCGCGACCGCCCAGCGACGCGGCGATGACGTCCTTGCGCGGCATGGTCGGCAGCAGTTTGTCGATGCTGGTCGCCACACGGTCGAGGAAGGCGACATCCGGACAGAGCAGGATCGCCTGGGCCAGTTCGTCGTGTTCGGCCTGCGCAAACAAATCGACGGCGATCCAGTCCGGATCGCCGGAACCGTCGGAAATGACCAGAACTTCGGACGGGCCGGCCACCATGTCGATGCCGACGGTACCGAACACGCGCCGCTTGGCCGCCGCCACGTAGGCGTTGCCGGGGCCGACAATCTTGTCGACCCGCGGGATGGTCTGGGTGCCATAGGCCAACGCACCGACCGCCTGGGCGCCGCCGATGGCGAATACCCGGTCAACACCGGCCAGACGCGCGGCCGCCAACACAAGTTCGTTGCGCTGACCACCCGGCGTGGGCACTACCATGATGAGTTCTTTCACCCCCGCCACCTTGGCGGGAATGGCGTTCATCAATACCGAACTCGGGTAGGCGGCCTTGCCCCCCGGGACGTAAAGGCCGACTCGATCGAGCGGCGTGACTTTCTGGCCGAGACGCGTGCCGTCGGCTTCGGTGTATTCCCAGGAATCGAGTTTCTGCCGCTCGTGGTAAACACGAATTCGCCCGGCGGCGGCTTCCAACGCTTGGCGTTGAGCGGCCGGCAAGCCCGCGAAGGCTTGGTCGAGCACGTCGCGGGTAAGTTCGAGCGCCGCCACGGTCGTCGCGTCGAGGCGGTCGAAGCGCCGCGTGTAGTCGAGCACCGCCGGGTCGCCCAGCGTGCGCACGTTGGCCAGCACCTCGGCGACAGTGCGCTCGATGGCTTCGTCGGTGGCGTTGTCGAAATGCAGCAACGCATCCAAAGTGGCAAGGAACGCCGGATCCCGGCTGGAAAGACGGCGGATGGTCATGCCACAGATCCGGCAAAGGCATCGATAACAGGCTGGAGCAGGCTGTGCTTCATTTTCAGACTGGCCTGATTGACCACCAGTCGCGACGAGATCGGCATGATGTCTTCCACCTCGACCAGATTATTGGCCTTGAGCGTCCCACCGCTGGAGACCAGATCGACGATGGCGTCGGCCAGCCCGGCCAGCGGCGCCAACTCCATGGAGCCATAAAGCTTGATCAGATCGACATGCACGCCCTTGGTGGCGAAATGCTCGCGAGCCGTCTGAATGTACTTCGTCGCCACCCGCAGGCGCGCGCCCCGGCGGACCGCCGCCGCATAGTCGAAACCGGCTGGCGCCGCCACACAAAGCCGGCACTTGGCGATCTTCAGGTCCAGCGGTTGATACAAGCCCGCGCCGCCATGTTCGAGCAGGACATCCTTGCCCGCGATGCCGAGATCAGCGGCCCCGTACTGCACATAGGTCGGTACGTCGGAAGCGCGGACAATGACGACGCGCACATCCGATCGGTTGGAGTCGATGATCAGCTTGCGCGATTGTTCGGGATTCTCGGTTGGCACGATGCCGGCAGCTGCCAGCAGCGGCAGGGTTTCCTCGAAGATGCGGCCTTTGGAGAGAGCGATGGTGATACCGTTCATCGTGGCTATTTTACCCTGCGTACCCGCGCACCCAGAGTCGACAGCTTCTGATCGAGGCTTTCGTAGCCTCGATCCAGGTGGTAGATGCGATCAACCAGCGTCTCGCCGCTCGCCGCCAGGCCGGCGATCACCAGCCCGGCGGAGGCGCGCAGATCGGTGGCCATGACGGTGGCGCCATTCAATTGCTCGACGCCGCGGACCACCGCCGTATTGCCGTCGATCTTGATATTGGCGCCCAAACGAATCAACTCGACCGCGTGCATGTAGCGGTTTTCAAAAATGGTTTCGCGGATCACCGCGGTGCCATTGGCCACCGAATTGATGGCCATGAACTGCGCCTGCATATCGGTCGGAAACGCCGGATACGGCGCCGTGCGGATGGACACAGAGGTCAGTCGCGCCGGCGCCCGAATGGCGATCGCCTCGCGCTCGATGGCGATCTCGCAACCGGCATCCATCAGTTTGTCGATCACCGCGTCGACATAGCTTGCCGACGTACCAATCAACCTGATCTGGCCACCGGTGGCGGCCGCCGCACACAGATAGGTGCCCGTCTCGATGCGGTCCGGCATGATGCGGTGGCTGGCGCCATGCAGTCTTTCGACGCCCCGAATCCGGATCACGTCCGTACCGGCGCCGGAAATCCGCGCGCCCATGGCCACCAGGCAATTGGCGAGGTCCACCACCTCCGGCTCGCGGGCGGCGTTCTCGATCACCGTCTCGCCCTCGGCAAGGCAGGCCGCCATCATCAGGTTCTCGGTGCCGGTCACGGTCACCATGTCGGTGAACAACCGCGCTCCCTTCAGCTTGGGCGACCGGGCGTGAACATAGCCCTGCTCGACCGAGATTTCCGCCCCCATGGCTTGCAGGCCCTTGATGTGCTGATCCACCGGACGGGCGCCGATGGCACAGCCGCCCGGCAGCGATACCCTGGCTTCGCCGGCACGGGCAACCAGCGGGCCGAGTACCAGGATCGATGCCCGCATGGTCTTGACCATTTCATAGGGCGCGACGAGATTGTCGAGCGACGAGGCATCGAGCGTAACGGTATCGCCGTGCCGCTCGACTTTGACGCCCATCTGGGCCAGGAGCCGCAGCATGGTCGCGATGTCGTTGAGGTCCGGCACGTTACCGAAAGTCACCGGTTCGCTGGTCAGCAAGGCCGCCGTCAGCAACGGCAAGGCGGCGTTCTTCGCGCCGGAGATAGGCACCTCGCCACGCAGCGGCAGGCCACCTTCAATCAGCAACTTGTCCATCTATCGACCGCCTGTCAATGTCTTCCCGGTCTTAGGCCAGGGGCAGCAACTCGGCCACCCCGTAAAGCGTCGCCAGCGAACGGATGGCCTCGGGCGATTGGACAATGGACAGCACCTGCCGCCGCTCCTGCGCGCCGCGTGTCCACGCCAACAGAACGGCGACTGCCGCCGAATCGGCATCGGTTACACCGGACAGATCGACCACTTCGGCGCCGGCCGACAAGGCGGACTCGCCCGCTGTCTTCAGCGCGGTGGCGGTGGTAATGACCATGGGGCCGATCACCCGTATGCGGCCTTCGGCGACTTCGATCATGGCTTCGGGGCGGCGGAAGCTTCGCTGCCCTTGTTCTTGGTGCGCAAAGTGGCAATCAAGCCGTCGATACCGCCGGCACTGATCTCCTGCCCGAACGAGCCGCGATAGTTGGTGACCAGGCTGATTCCGGCCACCGAGATGTCATAGACCTTCCAGCCCCGGTCGGTCTTTTCCAGGTTGTAGTCGATCTGCACCGGCTTGTTGCCCGGCTGGTTGACCAGCGAACGCACCGTGACGTCGGTGTCCGCCGCCTGCATCTTCAAAGGTTTGAAATCGATAACCTGATTGCGATATTCGGTGAGGGCTTTGGAATAGGTCCGGACCAGCAACGAACGGAATTCGTCGACCAGTGCCTTTTGCTGGGCCGGATTCGCCTGCCGCCAGTCCTTGCCGACCGCCAGCGCCGTCATGTGCGAAAAATTGAAATGGGGCAGCACCTTGGCCTCGGCCAACTCGACCGCCTTGCGGGTATTGCCAGACTGAATATCCTTGTCCTTGCGAACGATGTCGAGCACATCGTTGGCGACACCGCG
>WBZL01005789.1_pt1 | contig 10105 bp, 8 predicted proteins | sample 5204291 | NCBI WGS metagenome assembly WBZL01 (sample SAMN12344345, study PRJNA552823) | activated sludge metagenome | biome: Activated sludge suspended growth; feature: Nitrification reactor; material: Wastewater; isolation source: activated sludge from nitrification reactor of wastewater treatment... | reverse complement strand
GGGCGAGAGCCTGCGTGTAAGGACGCGCCGTGTCATCCGCGTCGAGGACTTCGCAGAGCCCGGTCATGCCGTCGATGAGTTCCTCGGCCCAGTCGATGAGTCGCACCGCTCGCCCGTCCCGCTGCAAGGTCAGTCCCGGCTCGCGGCCGCGACGCGCGACGAGCACGTGGTTGCGATCGAGCGCCTCCTGCTCGCCAGTTTCGATCGGCGGACTCTCCCGCAGCAGGCACAGTGCGAGGAAGGCCTCGAGGAAACGCAGCTTCGCCTGATTCACGCCCACCGGATCGAAGGCGCTGACGTCGAGTGCGCGCACCTCGACGTACTCGACGCCACCGCGCAGCAGCGCTTTCGTGGGTCGCTCGCCGGAGCGTGCGACACGCTTCGGCCGGATGTTGCTGTAATACTCGTTCTCGATCTGCAGCAGATTGGCGTTGAGCTGGCGCCACTTCCCGTCGACATTCACGCCGAGCGCCTCGTAGGGTGGATACGGCGTACTGATGGCTTGCGTGAGATCGTGCACATAAGCTTCGAGACTGTTGACCGAGACCGAAACGCCCGCCTGCTTGCGGTTGCGGTAGCCGAGATCACTCATGCGCAGCGTCGTGGCGCAGGGCTCATACGCCGTGCCTTTCGACACCACGGGCAGCGTCTCGCCCCGCACACGCAGGAAGGAGCTGCAGACCGCTGGCGACACACCGAAAAGATACAGCACGAGCCAGCCGTGACGGCGGTAGTTGCGCAGCAGGTCGAAGTAGGCCGCCGATCGCAGCGCGCGGCTGTCTCCACGTTCGCGCAGCGCGGCATACGGCTCCCAGAATTTCTCCGGGAACGAATAGTTGAAATGCACGCCCGAAATCGCCTGCATCACGCGGCCGTAGCGCAGCCCGAGTCCCTCGCGGTACACGGTCTTCATGCGGCCGATGTGCGAGGGGCCGTACTGCGCGATCGGGATCGACTCGTCACTCTCGATGCGACACGGCATCGAGGTCGCCCAGAGCCGCTCGTCGCCGAGATGGCGGTAGACGAACTGGTGCATGTCGCACAGGTACTGCAGCAGCTCCCAGTTCGTCGTGAAGGTCGGCGTCACGAGCTCGATCAGCGCTTCCGAGTAATCGGTCGTGAACTGCTCGTTCGTCAGCGCCGACCCGAGCGCGCGCGGATGCGGCGTCATCGCGATATGCCCGTCAGGCGTAACGCGCAGCGACTCCTTTTCCACGCCACGCAGGCCGCCGCGCAGCAGCGGTGCGCCGCCGCCATTGACGAGCGTGGCAAGGCGCCGCTCGAAAATGCGGTCGATGGCTGTGGCCGGCATGGTGCTACCAGGGCGTGCGACGCAGCAGCACGTCGCGCAGCATCGCGAAATCGCCGCGCAGGCTGTAGAGGGGATGGCTGAATGTCGCCGGCCGGTTCTTCTCGAAGACGAAGTGCCCGAGCCACGCGCAGCCGTAGGCGATCACGATGCCGATCAGCACGAGCCGCCACTGCCGGGATGCGAGCGCGAACGCGACGATGGCGAGCATCACGAGCGTGCCGACCACGTGCAGGCGCCGCGAGACCGGATGGCGATGCTCGCCGAGGTAGAACGGATAGAACTCGCGGAAGCTGGCGAAGCGCTGCGTCATGGTGGCGGGCATCTTGCCGCGCAGGCTGCCATGAGCGCAATCACGCCGCCGGGCGCAAGGACCAGCTGGTCATTGTCCGTTCAGGTACCACGCGGTACCGTGGCAGGCATGACGCGCCTGTGCGCCCTGCTCCTTCTCGCCCTCGCCTGCACGCCAGCGGCCAGGGCAGACAGCCTGCGCTGTGGTACGCGCCTCGTCGTGGAAGGCACTACCCGCGACCAGGTGGCCACCTGGTGCGGCGTACCGACCGAGGTGCAGGAACGCCACGCGCTCCGTCCGCCGATCATCTGGTACTACGGTCGTCCCGTGCGCGTGGCGGGCGACAGCTACATCGAGGTTCTGGTCGAAACCTGGACCTACAACCTCGGTCCGAACAAGCTGATGCGGCGGTTGACGATCGAGGACGGTGAGGTCGTCGAAATCGAGACACTAGGCTACGGCTATCCCGGCGCGCCAAAGGGCCGTGAGTGAGCGACGGGCCATCACGGCTGCGATCGCTACTTCCTGCTCGAATTCCCCTAGACTGCGCGCGCTGCGACGGCGCGTCGGGTGATGAGCGCATAGCGCCACGACAGCAGCACCGCACAGACGACAAGCCCTGCGATGAGCCCGGTCCAGACCGCGCGCACGCCCTGCCCGAGCACGACACCGAACCCATAGGCCAGCGGAAAGCCGATGAGCCAGTAGGCGACGACGTTGAGGAGCATCGGCACGCGCGCGTCCTTGAAGCCGCGCAGCGCACCGGCGGCCCCCACCTGCAGGCCGTCGGCCACCTGGAAGGCTGCGACGAAGGCGAGCAACTGGATCGCGAGCGCGAGCACCGCTGCATCACCCGTGTAGGCACCGGCGACCTGTCGTCGAAATACGAGCAGCACGAGCGCCGAGATCGTCATGATGGCGACACACAGCGCCATGCCGACCCACCCGGCGAAGCGCCCGGCCGCGGCGTCGCCGCGCCCGAGTTGATGCCCGACATGGATCGTGGTCGCTGAGTGCAGCGACAGCGGAATCATGAACATCAGCGCGCCATAGTTGATCGCGATCGCGTGCGCGGCGAGCACCGTCGGCCCGAACGCACCGAGCATCAGGCCCGCAGACGCGAAGAGCCCGCCTTCCGCGAGCACGCTGCCACTGATGGGCAGGCCGAGCGCGAGGATTTCGCGCAGGCGCGCCTTGTCCGGCAGCTCGAACCTCTGCAGCGGCCTGAAGGGCGCGTAGCGGCGGTGGCGACGCATGTAGCACCACATGAAGGTGAACACCGTCCAGCTCGCGAGCGCCGTGCCCACACCGCAACCGACCGCTCCGAGTGCCGGCAGGCCGAACTTTCCGTACATGAAGACATAGTTGCCCGCCACATTCGCCCCGAATGCGAGCACCGCCGTAAACATGATCGGCCGTGTCCAGCCGATCCCCTCGCTCGAGAAGCGCATCGCGAGAAACGCAAACATGGCGGGCACGCCGAAGGCCACGGCGCGCACGTAGCGGGCGGCGAGATCCGCGACATCGGGCGGAATCGCGATCGCGAGCAGCACGGGTTTCGCAAGCAGCAGCGCCGCACACGTGAGCAGAGCCATTGCCATCGCGAGCCATAGCGCATTGCGCGTGAAGCTGCCCACTTCGTCGTTGCGGCCCGCCCCGTAGGCATGAGCGACGGTCGGGGAGAGCGCCATCAGGAGGCCGAGGCCACCGAGATGGAAGAATGACACGTAGTTTGCGCCGACTGCGACGGCGGCAAGGTCGCGCGCCCCGAGCCAGCCGGCCATGACGGTATCGGCCGTGACCATCCCGGCGGTGGCGAGATTGTTGACGAGCAACGGTCCGGCGAGATGCGCGATCGCTGCGGCATCCGCGCGAGCCTGCGGCAGGCGTGACGGCATCGGAATTGGCTGGAGAGGCAGGGAGCGTGGCATTCTATCCCGACTATGCTCGCCGGATCAGCCATTCGACGCGTCGCCGTCATCGGCGGCCAGCGCATCCCGTTTGCAAGGGCGCACGGCGCCTACGCCGCGGTCGGCAACCAGGACATGCTGTCAGCGGCGCTGCGCGCGCTCGTGACGAAATTCAACCTTGCGGGTACACGCCTCGGCGACGTCATCGCAGGCGCGACGATCAAGCACTCGAGGGATTTCAACCTCGCGCGTGAATGCGTCCTGTCGAGCGGACTCGATCCGCACACCCCCGGGCTCGACCTCCAGCGCGCCTGCGGCACGAGCCTCGAGGCCGCGATCCTCGTCGGCAACAAGATCGCGCTCGGGCAGATCGACGCCGGCATCGCGGGCGGCGTCGACTCGGTCAGCGATGTGCCGATCGTCTACCCGCGCTCCTATCAACAGAAGCTGCTGCGCAGCTACCGCGGGCGCAGCTTCGGTGCGCGCATCGCGCCGTTCTTCGCTCTGCGACCGCGCGATTTCAGGCCGGTGATGCCTGCGGTCGTCGAGCCGCGCACGGGCTTGTCGATGGGCGAGCACTGCGAGCAGATGGCGAAGACCTGGGGCATCACACGCGAAGCGCAGGATCAGCTGGCATTCGAAAGTCACACGAAAGCCGCGGCGGCCTGGCGGGCGGGCTTCTACGGCGATCTCGTCGTCGACTACGAAGGGCTCGCGACCGACAACAATATCCGCGCCGACACTTCACTCGAGAAGCTCGCGAAGCTGCAACCATCGTTCGATCGCAGTGCCGCGGGCACGCTCACGGCGGGTAACAGCACGCCACTCACCGACGGCGCTTCCACGGTGCTGCTCGCGTCGGAGGAATGGGCAAAGGCGCGCGGACTTCCCGTACTCGCGTGGCTCACCTACGGCAAGGCATGGGCGGTCGACTATGTGAACGGCCACGAGGGTCTGCTGATGGCACCCGCCTATGCCGTGCCCGCGATGCTGAAAGACGCGGGCCTCTCGCTGCAGGATTTCGACTTCTACGAAATCCACGAGGCCTTCGAGGCGCAGGTGCTGTGCACGCTCGCCGCGTGGGAGTCGGAAGAGTTCTGCCGCGAACGCCTCGGCCTCGAACACCCACTCGGCCGCATCGATCGCGCGAAGCTGAACCTCAAGGGCGGCAGCGTCGCCATCGGCCACCCGTTCGCCGCCACCGGCACCCGCATCGTCGCGACACTCGCGCAGATGCTGGCCGGGAGCCCTCAGGCACGTCGCGGCCTCATCTCGATCTGCACGGCCGGCGGCATGGGGGTCACCGCCATTCTCGAGCGTGCAGCCCCGGCCTCCGCATGAAACTCGCGAGCCTGAAGAGCGGCCGCGACGGCCGCCTCGTCGTCGTGAGCCGCGATCTCAGCCGCTGCGTCTTCGCCGACGGTATCGCGCCGACCCTGCAGTCCGCACTCGATGAGTGGACAGCGCTTGCGCCGCAGCTCGCGGCGCTCGCCGCGCGCCTCGAGGCCGGCACCGTCGCGGCCGCGAAGCCCTTCGATCCGCGCCTCTGCGCGGCACCGCTGCCACGCGCGCACCACTGGGCCGACGGCAGCGCCTACGTGAACCACGTGGAACTCGTACGCAAGGCCCGCGGCGCGGAAATGCCGGCCTCGTTCTGGACCGATCCGCTCATCTACCAGGGCGGCTCCGACGACCTGCTCGGCCCGACCGATGATGCAGCGTTTGCGAGCGAGGACTTCGGCATCGACCTCGAGGCCGAGATCGCGGTGATCGTCGACGACGTGCGCATGGGCATCGCACCGGACGCGGCGGGAGAGCACATCCGGCTGCTCGTGCTCGCCAACGACTGGTCGTTGCGCAACCTGATTCCCGGCGAGCTCGCGAAGGGCTTCGGCTTCTACCAGTCGAAGCCCGCGACGGCATTCTCCCCCGTCGCCGTGACACCCGACGAACTCGGCCATGCCTGGCGCGACGGCAAGGTGCATCTGCCGCTCGTGAGTCGCATCAATGATGCACCCTTCGGCGCGCCCGATGCCGGCGTGGACATGACTTTCAGCTTCCCGCAGCTCATCGCGCATGCGGCTCGCACCCGGCGCCTCGGCGCGGGCGCGATCATCGGTTCGGGCACGGTGTCGAACTACGATCGCAGCCGTGGCTCGAGCTGCCTTGCCGAGAAGCGCACACTCGAACTGCTGGCGGACGGGCGGCCCCAAACACCGTTCCTGCGCTTCGGTGACCGGGTGCGCATAGAGATGTCCGATGCGGCCGGCCGCAGCATTTTCGGGGCGATCGACCAGCGCGTGGTCCCTGCCTCCTGACCGCGATATCCTTGAGGGCATGGGTGACTTCACGACGGTGAGCGAGGACACCGCGATCGTGCAGGGCAGCCTGCAAATCGGCGCGTGGCAGGTGAATCCTGCCCTGGACGAGATCAGCCGCGACGGGCACGCGCAGAAGCTCGAGCCGCGCATGATGCGATTGCTGTGCTTCCTCGCTGCGCGTCCCGGGGAAGTCCGGTCGTCTGACGAGATCCTCGCGGAAATCTGGCCAAGTGTCATCGTCAGTCCGAACTCGGTCTATCAGGCGATTGCGCAGCTGCGCAAACTCCTCGGCGATTCCGGCGATCAGCCCGCCTACATCGCTACTGTCTCGCGCAAGGGATACCGGCTGATCGCACCGGTGATCACCCTCGAGGAAGGCAACTCGTCGCCACCGACATCGTCCGCCGCGCCGCGCCACACATGGCGCTTGCTGCTTCTGGCGAGTCTCGCGGCCGCGATCGTCATTGCGGTCGCGGCCGCCTGGTTGGTGTCGCGCCGGAACGCGACTGTAGCGCCGCAACGCAGTATTGCCGTCGCCGTGCTGCCCTTCTCCGACCTGAGCACGGCAAGCGACAACCAGCCTTTCTGCGACGGACTCACCGAGGAGATCCTCAACTCCCTCGCGAGAATTCCCGGCCTGCGCGTGACAGGGCGCACCTCCGCATTCCGCTTTCGCGATCGCAGTGTCGATCCGCAGGAGCTCGGCCGGACTCTCGGCGTGACGCACATCCTCGAGGGCGCAGTGCGCCGCAGCGACGGGCGCCTGCGCGTGTCGGCGCAGCTCGTGAGCGCGCGCGATGGCTTGCATGTATGGGCCAATTCCTTCGATCGTCCGAGCGCAGGCGCGATCGCGCTGCAGTCCGAGATCTCGCGGGCAGTCGTCGATTCACTGCAGATCCAACTCTCGGCGGCGTCGCGTGCGCGGCTGAACCGGGGGCCGACCGAGACCGTGAGCGCCTACGAGCTCTATCTCCTCGGCAGGCACCAGCAGTTGCAGCGCAAGCCCGACGCGCTGGCGCGAGCGGTCGACTATCACAGGCGCGCGATCGCGGCCGATCCGCGCTTTGCGCTCGCGCATGCGGGGTTGGCCGATGCCTACATGGCGGGCTACTACTACCAGAACCGCGCGCTCGCGGAGACGGCGCCTCTGGTGCAGCGGGAAGTCGATGCCGCACTACGGCTCGATCCGCAGCTCGCCGAAGCCTATGCAGCCTGGGCTGTACTACTCACCGAACAATTCCGGCTCGGTGAGGCTGTAACGGCGCTCGAGCGTGCAATCGCCATCAACTCCAACTACGGCGAAGCCTACCTGCGGCTGGGTGCCGCACACGAGTACGCGGGCCGCCCCCGCGAGGCGCTCGCTGCCTACGATCAGGTGATGTCGCTCGATCCGTTGCACACGGTGCTGCACGTCCGCAGATGCCTGACGCTGCAGAATCTGGGTCGCTATGCGGAGGCCGAACGGGCCTGCGACCGAGCCATCGAGTTGCAGCCCGAGATTCCGAATGCCTTGTGGGCGCGTGGGTTGAGCGCCTTTGCGCAGGGCGATCTACCGGCAGCGATCCGTAGCCACGAGCAGGCGCTCGCGCGCGCGCCACACCGCGCAGATATCCGCAGCGAGCTCGTTCTGCTGCTGCTCGATGTCGGCCTGGGGGAGCGCGCCCGCCAGGAGCTCGAGGTGGCGCGTCGACAGGCCGGTGGACGCGGCGCAGAGGTGGCGCTCACCGGCGCACGGCTGGACCTCGCGACAGGCGCGGTCCAACGAATTTCCCCGGAGCTGGCCGCGCTCGATCACGGCCATCCGGATCGCCGGATGCGCCTCGATGCTGCACATCTGGCATTTGCCGCGGGCGATCGCGAGCTCGCAGCACGGCTGCGTGACGCGGCACTCGCCGGTACCTTCAACGAGAGCGACGTTTACCCGGACGTGTACGCGGTGCGCTGGGGTATGTGCGGGATATGCGCGCTCGGACTGTTCGAGCGCTCACGCGGCGATGCGACGGGCACGGAGCGCTACCTGAATCAGGTCGCCAGCCTGTTCGACGAGCTCGAGCGCAACGGCCATCGATGGCACGGCCTCGAGTACCTGCGCGCCACTTTGCATGCCCAGCGCGGTCACAAGACCGCTGCACTCGCCTCGCTCGAGCGCGCCTATCGCATGGGATGGCGGCGTGCGTGGCTCATGCGTGCGGAGCCTGCGTTCGCGGCCATGCGGGACGACAGGGGCTTCCAGGCCCTGCTGGCGCGCATCGACACCGCAAATGCTCAGGCGCGGGGAATCCTGTCGGCGCAGACGCCCACCCGATAGATCACCTCGTAGTGCGCGATGAACTGCACGCGTGTGGCGCTCAGCGGATAGGTGATCAGCCACTCGGGCAGATTGTCCGCCTGCACGGGACGACCCGCTGTCGCGGGACGCGCGAGCACCACCGAACCGTTCAGTGCTCCGAAGGCGCTCGTGAACACCGGGTCCGTTGCGCTCACGCCGATCCAGTGCGGGACGACGCGGTCGCACCGCCGGGCATCGGTCTGCAAGGTCGCAGCCATGGCCGGCGTCGTCGTGGCGCGCCGGGTGGCGAGCTGGGTCAGCGGCACCGGGCCGCCCTGGGAGCCCGTCCCAACGCGGCCGCCATCGGGAAGCAACAGAGCCTCGATCTCGTGCACCGTCTGAGGTCCGTTGGCGATCTCCAACGGCAGATCACGCGAACCGCGGCCGTTCGTCAGCCGCACGATCACCCGACTGCCCCGGCCCAGATCGGGGATCGTGAGGATGATGCGCGTCCGCGGTCCCTCCGCGGCGTCCGGAGCGGGCTCGAAGTCGCACCGGTAGGCAAAGTCTCCGGGGTAGATGCACAGCAGGCGTGCGGCCGGGTCACCGGGCTGGAAATTCAGCACGTCGAGCGCATGGCGATTGAACGGCCCGGAGCGTCCGACCGACAGGGCCTCGGGCCGTGCCGACAGGGCGACTACGGCCGTTACAAGCGGCACGTCGGTTGGCGTGGCGTGCGCCGTTGCGGCGGCTACCGTGCGGCCCGACAACAATGCGAGCACGCAGGCCAGCGCGCACCACTGGATCGATACGGACGCAATTGAACTCACGACTCATGAACGAACCAGGTACGGTTGTTGGCCTGACCCTTTCTCACGACACCCCTACAGTGCGTTGGCGAGCCCGGCCAGCCGGCCGCGCAGATGTGCGAGTGCATATTTCTTGCGGCTGAGTACAGTGTCGCGTGGCGCCGCGCTGCGCGCCGCCATCGCCCTGATGCTGGTCCCCGCACACCACATGAGGATCACGGTCCGCTGCTCCTCGGAAAGATCTTTCAGGGCGCCGCGCACCACCTCGGCCGACTGCGAACGCTGCACGTCGTCTTCCGGACCGCGAGAGTGGTGCTCTGAGGCGAGCAGGACATCGAGACTGGCCGGATCGACGGCGCGCGCCCGGATGGACTCGTGCTTGCGGGTACACTCGTCCAGGAAGGTGTTGCGGGCGATGGCGTAGAGATAGGCGCGCAGACCGGGCTCATCGGCAGCGGGCGCGGCCTCACGGCGCATGGCGCCCAGCAGTTTCACCCAGGTCAGCTGCGCGAGGTCCTCGGCGCGGCTGCGGCAGCGAGTCATGCGGGTGAGATAGCCGATCAGTGGCTCATGGTGGCGACGATAGAGTGATTCCAGCAGGTTGCTGGCGCTCGTCTCGGACATGGTGCTTCCCCCTGGTTGCGTGCTTTGCAGCGCGCATGAGAACGACTGGGGGGAGCGAATGTCCTGAAGGTGCGCTCAAGGATGCCTGAAGGATTTCTTCAGGGGCCCGGCAGGAGGAAGAACTCTCCCGCCTCGTGGCCGGCAAAGCGGATGGGGGCGTACTCGGGCACCTGGTCGAAGCGCAGGTTTGCCGCGGCGTAGGCCACCCGCGCCGCCACTTCGCGATGCAGCTTCTGACCGTCGAGCGGTTCCTCGTTCGCGCCGAGCACCTCGAGCAGGGCGTTGGCGAAGACCGAGTGGCGACCACCACCTGCATCCATGACCGGGGCGAGACCACCGGACGTGAGCACGGTCCGCGAGCGCTTGGCCGCCATGGTGCGAAACCAGTGCAGGCGCTCCGCCGCGGTCATTCCCGCGGCGAGGCGCCCCATGGAGGAGCGCGTCAGGGCGCCGGCGTAGCAGGAGTCCACGATCACGAGGATCTGCTTGGCGCGCATGATGTTGAGAATGTCCGTGACCGCGGTCGTCGGGATCCAGTTGGCCGTGCTGTCACGCTCTGCATCGACCGGCA
>WBZL01003517.1_pt1 | contig 10105 bp, 11 predicted proteins | sample 5204291 | NCBI WGS metagenome assembly WBZL01 (sample SAMN12344345, study PRJNA552823) | activated sludge metagenome | biome: Activated sludge suspended growth; feature: Nitrification reactor; material: Wastewater; isolation source: activated sludge from nitrification reactor of wastewater... | reverse complement strand
AAGAGGACATCCAGACCGGCAACTATTCGATCCACTGGCTCGAAAAGTGGCTCGCGCGCACGTTCGGGTGAGCCGGCTGCCCTTGCGGCCATGCTGACCCCCGAGATGATGCTCGCGGGCTATGCCAGGGGGATATTTCCCATGGCGGAGTCGCGCGACGAGTCGCACCTCCACTGGGTCGATCCGCGCCGGCGGGGCATCTTCCCGCTGGAAAGTTTCCACATTTCCCGGTCCCTTGCCCGGGCCATCCGCCAAGAGAATTACACAATTCGAACAGACAGTGCCTTTTCGGCTGTCGTCCGATCCTGCGCGTCTCGTCCCGAAACCTGGATCAACGCGCCCCTTCTCGCGGTCTACGACCGGCTGCACGCAATGGGCCACGCGCACACGCTCGAGGTCTGGCAGGAGGGCGACCTGACCGGCGGCGTCTTCGGCGTGACGCTGGGTGCCGCCTTCTTCGGCGAAAGCATGTTCTCCTTGCGAACCGATGCGTCGAAGATCGCGCTGGCCTATCTGGTGGACCGGCTCAGGCAGGCGGGATTCACGCTCTTCGATACGCAGTTCCTGACGCCCCACCTCGCCTCGCTCGGTGCCATCGAGATTCCGCGCGCCGCCTATCACGCGCAGCTCAGGGCGGCTCTGGCGCGGGAGGCCGACTTCACCTTGCCGGAGGTGCCCGACCCTCACTCGCTCCTGCAGCGGATGACCCATACGTCGTAGCGCGGGTCGTCGAGCGCCGAGAGCGCGGGGCTTGCCGCGACCATCCAGCCGTCGAATACCGCGGCCCCGGTCGCGGTGTCGGTGATGGTCAGGTGCGCATAGGCGTTCGCCGAAGGGTCCGCGACCGGGTAGCGGCAATCCGACAGCGTCACGGCAAGGCGCCCGAAGGGCACGGTCGCTCCCATCGCCACCTCGAGGTCGGTCGTCTCGCCCGACACCTTGTCCAGCGCCCTCAGAAGGGCGCCCGGTGCGCTCGCGACCTCGTCCGCCGCCGCGCCCGCACCCGCGAGCGCGAGGACGAGCGCCAGGACATGCCTCATGGTGCCGGCGTCTCGGGGGCGTCGCCCGCTGCCGCGCCCACGAACTTCATCAGGAGAGCGATCACGCTGACGGCACCCTGCGTGTCCTCGATCTCCGCCCCCGGCGCGAGATCGGAGGGGCTGCCGCCGGGAAGTATCTCCACGAAGGCGCCGCCGAGAAGGCCCTCGGAGGCGATGACGATGGTGCTGTCATCGGGGACGGCGACGCCGTTCCGCACCGTCACCTTGGCATCGGCGAAGAAGGTCTTGGGATTGAGCGCGAGGTCGGTGACGGTGCCGACCTTGACGCCCGCCATGCGCACGTCGGTGCCGACGGTTATCCCCTCGACCGAACGGAAGCTCGCCATCAGCTCGTAGCTGTCGGTCGCGCGGGTAAGCCCCTCGCCGCCCGACGCATAGACGAGAAACCCGACCGCCGCGGCCAGCACGCCCGCGCCGGTCAGAACCTCTGTGACGCTCTCTGCCATGTCCGTCGGGCTTCCTATTCCGGGCTCCAGGCCTCGTAGTCGCGCCGCTCGGCCGGGCGGGCCTGACGGAGCGAGCCTGCCGGCGCATAGGCGAGCGCGGTGCCGGTCAGGTTTTCCTGATGCGGCTTTTCCCACGCCCTGTGCTTCAGCGCGGCCTTCGTCGGCGGCTGATCCCAGGTGAAATGCAGCCACCCATGCCAGTCCGGGCTGACGCGCGAGGCCTCGGATTCGCCGTTGTAGATGACCCAGCGCCGCTTGCCGTCGCGGGTCTGGTAGAAGACGTTGCCCTGGTCGTCCTCGCCCACCTTCACGCCCCTGCGCCAGGTGAATATCTGGGTGCCGAGCGTCTGGCTGTTCCACCAGGTCAGCAGGCGAAGCAGAAAATTCATGGGCGACCTCCGGGCATTGCTGCCCCCTTATAGCGCAGGTGCCGGCGAGGTCCAGAGGAGAGGGCGGTTACGGCCGCCCTTCCGAAGCGATACGCACCCGACCGGCGAGACGCGCCGCAGGGGCGTAGAGGTGCAGCGTCCCGTCCGTGAGATCGCGGTAATACTGCGCCCCCGGCTCCCTCAGTACCCGTCCTATCTCGGCAGAGAGCGACCGCCCGACATAGGCGACGCAGCGCTCGACCGGTTCAAGGGCCGCCGTGTCCGCGAAGGCCAAAGGCGTCGGCCGCCACAGTCCGCCGAAGCGAAGATCGCGGTTGTGCCGCAGGGCTGCGCGCGGCGGGGCGGACGGCGCATTCACGCCGAGGCGTACGAAGACATGCTGGCAGCTCTCCTCCGGCGCAGAAGCGGAATATCGGCTGCTCAGGACTTCGTCGAAGGGAAGAACACCATCGAACAATCGTTCGGCGTATCCGTGCGAAACCTGCCTGGGATCGTCCGGCGACATCAGTGCGAGGATGATCTGAGGGGTCCCCTGAAAGATCGACCACAAGGCAAGCGGAACAAGCGCCAAGGCAAGAACGCGGATCAGCGTATTCATGTGCGGAGACGCTCCATGAGACCTGCGGAGGGCATCGCACTGCCTTCCTGGCAGCTACTTATCCCGCCGTTGCGGTCTTTTCGCTCTTCTTGGTGTCGGCGTGGATGAGAAGCGGCTTGGCGCCGTTGTCCACCGCCTCCTCGTTCACCACGACTTCCTCGACCGAGGTCAGGCCGGGCAGTTCGAACATCGTGTCCAGCAGGATGTCCTCCATGATCGACCTGAGACCCCGCGCGCCGGTCTTGCGCTTGATCGCGCGCTTGGCGATGGCCGTCAGCGCGTCGGCGGTGAAGGTCAGTTTCACATCCTCGAGGTCGAAAAGCCGCTGGTACTGCTTTACCAGCGCGTTCTTCGGCTGGGTGAGGATCGTGACCAGCGCATCCTCGTCAAGGTCGGTCAGCGTGGCGATGACCGGCAGGCGGCCTACGAATTCCGGGATCAGCCCGAACTTCAGCAGATCCTCCGGTTCAAGCTCGCCGAAGAGTTCGCCGGCGCCGCGCGAATCGGGATCCTTCACCTCGGCGCCGAAGCCGATGGCGCTGCCCTTGCCGCGCTGCGCGATGATGCGCTCGAGCCCGGCAAAGGCGCCGCCGCAGATGAAGAGGATGTTGGTCGTGTCCACCTGCAGGAATTCCTGCTGCGGATGCTTGCGCCCCCCCTGCGGCGGCACGGAGGCAACCGTGCCCTCCATGATCTTCAGAAGCGCCTGCTGCACGCCCTCGCCCGAGACGTCCCGCGTGATCGAGGGGTTGTCGGACTTGCGGGTGATCTTGTCGACCTCGTCGATATAGACGATGCCGCGCTGCGCGCGCTCGACGTTGTATTCGGAGGCCTGCAACAGCTTCAGGATGATGTTTTCCACATCCTCGCCGACATAGCCCGCCTCGGTCAGCGTCGTCGCGTCGGCCATCGTGAAGGGCACGTCGAGGATGCGGGCCAGCGTCTGCGCCAGAAGCGTCTTGCCGCAGCCGGTCGGGCCGATCAGCAGGATGTTCGACTTCGACAGCTCGATGTCGGCGGATTTCGAGGCGTGATTGAGCCGCTTGTAGTGGTTGTGGACCGCGACCGACAGCACGCGCTTGGCGTGTTCCTGGCCGATGACGTAATCGTCGAGCACCTTGCAGATGTCGCGCGGCGTGGGCACGCCGTCGGTGGATTTCAGGCCGGTGGTCTTCGTCTCCTCCCGGATAATGTCCATGCAAAGCTCGACGCACTCATCGCAGATGAACACGGTCGGACCGGCGATCAGCTTCCTGACCTCATGCTGGCTCTTTCCGCAGAACGAGCAGTAGAGCGTGTTCTTGCTGTCGCTGCCTTGGTTTGTCGCCATCGTCACCCTCTGCGGCCCGTTCGCAAATCCGTCGGATCGTTGTGGCTGCCCTTTTCGACAAGATTAGGGCAGCCCCTCCGTCACCACAATGCCAAATTGCCCGCCGCGCGTTCACGCTTGCGGGCGCCCGGCATCACGCCTTCTTCTCTTCGCCCGGCCGCGCCGAGAGGATCTCGTCGATGAGACCCCAGTCCTTCGCATCCTCTGGCGACATGAAGTTGTCACGCTCCAGCGCCGCCTCCACCTTCTTGATCGGCTGGCCGGTGTGCCTGTGGTAGATCTCGTTCAGACGGTCCTTCAGCTTCTGCGTCTCCTGCGCATGGATCATGATGTCCGTCGCCTGGCCCTGGTAGCCGCCCGAGGGCTGGTGCACCATGATCCGGCTGTTCGGGAGCGAAAAGCGCATTCCCTTCTCGCCCGCCGTGAGGAGGAGCGAGCCCATCGAGGCCGCCTGGCCGATGACAAGCGTGGAGACCTTCGGCCGGATGTACTGCATCGTGTCGTAGATGGAGAGACCGCTCGTCACCACCCCGCCCGGCGAGTTGATGTACATCGCGATTTCCTTCGAGGGGTTCTCCGCCTCGAGAAACAGGAGCTGGGCGCAGATCAGCGTCGACATGCCGTCATGCACGGGGCCGGCGAGGAAGATGATCCGCTCCTTCAGGAGGCGCGAATAGATGTCATAGGCCCGTTCCCCGCGCGAGGTCTGTTCGACGACCATCGGCACGAGCGTGTTCATGTAGATGTCATAAGGGTCTTTCATCGTCGTCCGCCTGTCGCTGTTCCCGGGTGAAATGCTTATGCCTCGAACCTTACCCTTGTCTTAGTGACGCGCACCTGTGGCCGCAAGGGCGGGTCTGGACGAAACCCGTCTGCGCGTGGCTATCTGGCCCGGGATGCGCCGGGAGGGGCCGATGATCGCGGAATACGACGACTGGGACGCTGTGGCGATGGCCGCGGAGGTTGCGAAGGGCAGCGTGTCGCCTGCCGAGCTTCTGGACGAGGCGCTGGCGCGGGTCGCCGCACGCAATCCCGCACTCAATGCCGTGGTGCTCGTGCAGGAGGAAAAGGCTCGCGCCGCCATCGCGGCGGGCCTGCCTGAGGGCCCCCTGAAGGGCGTGCCGTTCCTGATCAAGGACCTCGGCTGCGAGGCGGTGGATTTCCCCTCGCACAATGGCTCGCGGCTTCTGGCGAATACGACCTACGGCCGCGACAGCGCGATCTTCGAGCGTATCCGCGCCACGGGCGTCGTCACCTTCGGACGCACCACCTCGCCCGAGGGCGGGGTGGGGCCGGCGACCGAGGCCGCCGTCTATGGCGGCCCGACGCGCAATCCCTGGAACACGGACCGCACGCCGGGCGGCTCGTCCGGCGGGTCCGGCGCGGCGGTCGCGGCGCGGATCGTGCCGGCGGCGCATGGGTCGGACGGGGGCGGGTCGGTGCGCATCCCCGCCGCCTCCTGCGGCCTCTTCGGGATGAAGCCCACCCGCGCGCGCCTGCCCGACGGCCCCTACGCGGGCGAAGGCTGGGCGGGCATGGCGATCGACGGCTTCCTGACCCGGTCGGTCCGCGATACCGCGGTCCTTCTCGACGCCTGCGCGGGCGCCGACCTCGGCGCGCCCTACTGGGCACCGCCCCTCGGCGAGGGGCATGTCGCCGCCATCGCCCGCCCGCCGCGCCGCATGCGGATCGCGCTTTGCGACACGACGCTGACCGGCACGATGATCCATGCCGACTGTCGCGCGGCGGTCCATTCTGCGGCGCGGGTTCTCGAAAGCCTCGGCCACCGGGTGGAGCCTGCCCGTCCCGCAGCCGACACAAGGGGCATGATGGCCGCCTGGACAAAGATCGTCGGCTGCGGCACGGCCCTTTCCGTCCGCAGGGCGCTGGCCGCGAAGGGCCGGGACCTTGCGCCGGGGGACGTGGAGGACGTGGCCCGCTCCGCCATCGCCTACGCAAAGGGGATCTCGGGCGCCGACTATCTCGACGCGGTCGGCAAGATCCATGCCTACGGGCGCGAGATGGCGGCGTTCTTCCAGGACTGGGACATCCTCCTGACGGCGACGCTCGCCGAGCCGACGGCCGAGGTCGGGCGCTTTGCCCACGCCGGCATCGGCTACGAGGATTACCGCATGGGTCCGGGGATGGTCTTCGACTACTCGCCATTCTGCGCCGCCTTCAACGCCTCGGGCCAGCCCGCCGTCTCGCTGCCGCTGCACTGGACCGGCGATGGCCTTCCCTTGGGCGTCCATCTCGCCGCCCGCTTTGGCGCGGACGAGGAATTGATCGCGCTTTCGGCCGAGGTTGAGGCGGTCGCGCCCTGGGCGACAAGACGGCCTTTGCTGGACCGACCGTGACCGCGTCGGCCGCCGGTCAGTCCGGGTTTGATCATGCCGAAGGCACCCCGCTCCGCCGCGAAGGAAGTGGAGGAATCGTTTGACAGCAAATGTCAGCTTGGCCGACGATCAGGCCGAACGATGGCGCCGGCCCAAAAATGATCAAACAATGGCGACCAGCAGGGAAGGAATAATAACGTGACCGAGGCCCCTGCCGTCGAGGCACGCAGCGCGGTGAAGGAATTCGGCCAGGGCGAGACGGCGGTTCGCGCGCTCGATACCGTGTCCGTGGCGATCCGCAAGGGTGAGTTCTTCACGCTCCTTGGCCCGTCGGGTTGCGGCAAGACCACGCTCCTCAGGCTCATCGCGGGCTTCGACAGTACGACCTCGGGCGCGATCCTGATCGACGGCGAGGACGTGTCGGAGTTGCCGCCGAACCGCCGCCCGGTGAACACCGTCTTCCAGAGCTACGCGCTCTTTCCCCACCTCACGGTCGCCCAGAACGTGGCGTTCGGGCTCGAGATGCTCGGCCGTCCGAAGGGCGAGGTCGCGGCGCGGACGGCCGAGATGCTGGCATTGGTGAAGCTCGACCAGTTGGCCGGGCGCAAGACTTCGCAGCTTTCGGGCGGCCAGCAGCAGCGCGTGGCGCTGGCACGCGCGCTCGCGCCGCGGCCGAAGGTGCTTCTCCTCGACGAGCCCCTGTCGGCGCTCGACCTCAAGCTCAGGAAGGAGATGCAGGGCGAACTGAAGCGGCTGCAACTGGAAACCGGCATCACCTTCGTCTTCGTGACGCATGACCAGGAAGAGGCGCTGACGATGTCCGACCGGATCGGCGTCATGTCCGGCGGCCGCATCCTCCAGATCGGCACCCCGCGCGAGATCTACGCCCATCCGACGAACCGCTTCGTCGCCGACTTCATCGGCGAGACCAACTTCCTTTCGGCCCGGGTGCGCGGCGGCAAGGCGGTCTTCGGCGGCGGCGTCGAGGTTCCCCTTTCCCGCCCCGCCGCGGACGGCGATGTCACGATCGCGATCCGGCCCGAGCACATGCGGCTCGTCCCGCAGGGCATGGCCGGGGCACTTTCGGGAACGGTCAGCCATGCGATCTATTTCGGCACCGACAGCCACGTCCACCTGAAGCTGATCGACGGGACGGAGATCGTCGTCCGCCAGCAGACCGACCCCGACGGCAGCGGCGGGCCGAAGCCGGGCGCCGTCCTCGGCGTGAGCTTCCCGCCGGCGGCGGTCCAGGTGCTGGAGGACTGAGATGAGCCTCGCCGAAGCCCGACGCGAGCGAGATCAGGTGCGGCGCAGCTGGCTTCTCAGCCTGCCCGCGCTCTTCCTCCTCGCGATCGGGGCCATCGGGCCCCTGTTCATCATGGTCGTCTATTCCTTCCTGACACCGGGCAAGTACGGCAACGTCGAATGGATCTTCTCCACCGACGCCTGGCGCGGAATCATCTTCACAAAGGACATCTTCGACGAGACGCTGAAGCTTGCGGACGCACATCTGACGATCTTCTGGCGCTCGGTGAAGCTCTCGTTCCTGACCACGGTCTTCACCTTCGTCGTGGGCTTCCCCACAGCCTGGTTCATCGCCACGCAGCCGCCGCGCTGGCGGCCCTTCTGGCTCTTCCTCATCACCATTCCGTTCTGGACCAACCTCCTGATCCGCACCTTCGCGATCAACCAGATCATCCGGACGGAAGGCCTGCTGAACACGATCCTCCTGAAGGTCGGGATCATCTCGACGCCACTGAACCTGCTCTACACCGACACGGCGGTGTTCATCGGCATGACCTATGTCTACCTGCCGCTGATGGTGCTGCCGCTTTATGCCGCCATCGACCGCTTCGACCACCGGCTTCTGGAGGCGGGCTATGACCTCTATGCAAGCCGGATGGCGGTGCTGAGACGGATCATCTTCCCGATCGTGAAGCCGGGGATCGTCGCGGGTTCCATCCTGGTCTTCATCCCCTCGCTCGGCGCCTATGTCACCCCGCGCATCCTCGGTGGCGGGCGCAACATGATGATCGGCAATTTCATCGAGCTGCAGTTCGGACAGGGGCGCAACTGGCCTCTCGGCGCCGCGCTTTCCGTCGTGCTCCTTCTCATCGTGACGGCGGCTCTTCTCGTCTACGTGAAGTTCGCGAACCGGGAGGGCGGGCATGGCTAGGGGCACCTTCACCGTCACCCGCCTGCCGGGGTTCAACGGCATCGCGATCGCCGTCTTCGTGGCGCTCTACGCGCCCATCGCCATGCTCGTCGTCAATTCCTTCAATGCCGGCGATTCGATCGCGATCTGGGAAGGCACCTCGCTGCGCTGGTACGAACGCGCCTGGGCCAACGCGCAGGTGAAGGACGCGACGTTGCGTTCGCTGATCATCGCGACCACGGCGGCCACGGTGGCCACCATCGCCGCGACCATGGTGGCGCTCGCCACCACGCGGAAGAAGCCCTTCCGCGGCCAGACCGCCGTCTATGTCGCCATCAACCAGCCCCTGATGGTGCCGGAGATCGTCACGGCGGTGGCACTTCTGATCTTCTTCGCCACGATCAAGGTGGCGACGGGTTACCAGGGGCTCGGCTATCTGATCCTCGCCCACACCGCCTTCTGCATTCCCTTCGCCTACCTGCCGATTCGCGCCCGGCTCGAAGGGATGGACATGACGCTCGAGACGGCCGCCGCGGATCTCTATGCCACGCACTGGCGCACCTTCCGCTACGTGACGCTGCCGCTGATGGCGCCCGGCATCCTCGCGGGCTTCATGCTCGCCTTCGTGACCTCGCTCGACGACGTGGTCATCACGCTCTTTGTCAAATCGGCGGGGCAGGATACGCTGCCGACCTACCTCCTCGGCCAGATCCGACGCCAGGTGACGGGCGAGGTGAACGCGATCTCGACGGTGCTCCTGTGCCTGACGGTCGCGCTCCTGACCACCTTCTTCCTGCTCACGCGGAAGAAGTCATGAAAAACCACTGAACCAGGGAGACCACCATGAAGATCCACCTTTCCGCCCTCGCCCTGCTCCTCGGCACGGCCGGCGCGGCCTTTGCCGAAGGCGAGCTCCAGCTCTTCAACTGGGGAGACTACACGAACCCCGAATTGATCAAGAAGTTCGAGGCGGAGACCGGGATCAAGGTCACGATCACCGACTACGATTCGAATGACACCGCGCTCGCCAAGATCGAGGCCGGCGGCGCCGGCTTCGACCTCGTGGTGCCCTCGGCGAACTACGTGCAGATCTACGTGGAGAAGGGCCTCGCGCAGGAACTGGACCTGACGAAGTTCTCCAACCACGGCAACATCGCGCCCGAATGGATGGACGTCGCCTACGATCCGGGCCGCAAGTTCTCGATCCCGTGGCAGTGGGGCTCGACCGGGGTCGCCGTGAACAAGACCGCGTATTCGGGCGACATCAACACCTCGGCCATCTTCATGGACCCGCCGGAGGAACTCGTCGGCAAGGTCAACGTCACGCCCGAGATGAACGACGTGCTGTCGCTCGCCATCATGTACATGGGCGGCGAGCCCTGCACCGAGGATACCGAGGTGCTGAAGAAAGTCCGCGACAAGCTTCTGGAAGCGAAGCCCAAGTGGCAGTCGATGGACTACGGCATGACCGAGAAGATGGCGGCGAACGACGTCATGGCCTCGGTCTACTGGAACGGCGCGATCTTCCGCGCGCGGCTCGCCAACCCCGATGTCGTCTACGGCTATCCGAAGGAAGGCTATCCGCTGTGGATGGACCAGGTGATGCTCCTGAAGGACGCCAAGAACGTCGAGGAAGCCTACAAGTTCCTCGACTTCATCATGGTGCCGGAGAACGCGGCGCTGATCTCGGCCTTCGCGCGCTATGCCAACGGGATCGCCGGTTCCGACGCCTTCATGCCCGAGGACATGAAGACGGCGCCCGAGATCGTCGTGCCCGAGGAGTTCAAGGC
>WBZL01005537.1_pt1 | contig 10110 bp, 10 predicted proteins | sample 5204291 | NCBI WGS metagenome assembly WBZL01 (sample SAMN12344345, study PRJNA552823) | activated sludge metagenome | biome: Activated sludge suspended growth; feature: Nitrification reactor; material: Wastewater; isolation source: activated sludge from nitrification reactor of wastewater... | reverse complement strand
GGGCCCGGCTGACGGTCTCCTACGGCCGCATCGGTGGCCTCTCGCAGGACCTGCCGCCGGACTTCCTGGCGCACGCGCGCCGCGTCCTCGACATGATCTCCCCCTGCCTCGACGACGTCGAGCGGCTGGTCAACAAGAACCGCATCTGGCTCGACCGTTCGGTGGGGATCTCGGCGATCAGCGGGGCCGAGGCGGTCAACAGCGGTTGGACGGGCCCCTGCCTGCGGGCGAGCGGGGTCGACTTCGACCTCCGCAAGAAGGCCCCGTACGACCTCTACGACACCGTCGACTTCGAAGTGCCGATCTACCACGGGGGCGACGTCTACGACCGCTACCGCATCCGCATGGACGAGGCCCGCGAGTCGATCAAGATCATCCGCCAGCTGCTCGATCGCGGCATCCCCGCGGGCCCGCACATCGTCGACGATCCACACGTGGCCTTGCCGCCGAAGGACGCCTGCTACAACCAGATGGAGGCCATGATCTACCACTTCAAGCTGATCATGGACGGTATCCAGGTCCCGGCGGGCGAGTGCTACTCGGCGGTCGAGGCACCGAACGGAGAGCTCGGCTTCTACGCGATCTCCGATGGCTCGGCCAAGCCCTACCGCCTCAAGGTGCGGCCGCCGTGCTTCCCCCTGTTCGCCTCCTTCCCGGCCTTGATCACCGGCGGCACCGTTTCCGACGCGGTGATCTCGCTGGGCGGCCTCAACGTGATTGCAGGAGAGCTCGAGCGATGAGCGAGCCGATCAGCGCCGGCACGCTGGGCGAGGTGGCGAGGCCGACACCGGCCAGCATGCACCCGACGACGGTCAAGCCCTACAAGATGAGCCTCGGCGAGCGGCTCTACCTGCCGCTTCTCGCCGGCCTCTTCGTCACCGCCCGGCATTTCGTGCGCAACCTGTTCAAGGGCCCGGAGTACATCGTCGAGTACCCCGAGGTACGCCGCAACTACAGCCATCGTTTCCGCGGCCACCACATCCTCACCACTCGTCCCGACGGCTCGGTGCGCTGCGTCGCGTGTTTCCTGTGCGCCACCAACTGCCCGGCCGAGTGCATTCGGATCGTGGCTGGTGAGCACCCCGACGTCAATATCGAGAAGTACCCGCTCGTCTACGAGATCGACATGCTGCGCTGCGTCTTCTGCGGCTACTGCGTGGACGCCTGCCCGGAAGAAGCCATCATCATGAGCAACAACTACGATATGGCCTACTTCCACCGCGACCAGTCGATCGTCGGCAAGAACGATCTGATGAAGCCCTTCACCTTCGACGAAGACAAGCTCGGCTACCGGCCCGGCTATCCGGAAGAAGACCGCAAGCGGGCCCGCATGCGCCGCGATGCCTTCAACTTGGTGGAAGCCGCCCGGCAAGCGGGCGCCACCGAGACGGCCCCGGCCACGTAGGAGGAACCCCGGGCGCGAGCCCGTCGGCGAGCCATGCTGAGCGCAGGAGATCGAAGGTGAGAAGAGCCTAGCGGCTGCCGCTAGGCCTTTTTTCTTTGTGGGGAAGCAGAGAATGTCCACGAGTGTGACCGAATTGAAAGACCAGCCGCAGCGCGAGGTACGGGTCGAGAAGCTCGAGGAGGTGGTGATCCGCTTCGCTGGTGATTCCGGCGACGGCATGCAGCTCACCGGCAGCCAGTTCTCGAACACCTCCGCCCTGGTCGGCAACGACCTGTCGACCCTGCCGGATTTTCCGGCCGAGATCCGAGCTCCCGCGGGAACGATCCCAGGCGTCTCGGCCTTCCAGGTGCGGATCGCCGACTACGACATCCACACGCCCGGCGACGCGCCCGACGTGCTGGTGGCAATGAACCCGGCGGCGCTCAAGAAGGAGGTCCGCGACCTGCGGCCGAACGGCGTGGTGATCGTCAACACCGACGAGTTCCACGAGCGCAACTTCAAGAAGGCGGGGATCACCGTCAACCCGCTCGACGACGGCAGCCTGGCGGCCTACCGGGTGTATCCGGCGCCAATCGGCACGATGACGCGGCGCGCCCTCGAAGGCAGCCCCCTGGACTCGAAGAGCCAGGAGCGCTGCAAGAACATGTTCGCCCTCGGGATGGCCTACTGGCTCTTCTCGCGCCCCCTCGAGAGCACGATCCGCTGGATCGAGAGCAAGTTCACTCACAAGCCCGAGGTGGCCGACGCCAACATCCGGGTGCTCAAGGCGGGCTGGAACTTCTGCAACATCACCGAGCTCTTCCAGGTCCGTTACGAGGTCGACAAGGCAGAGCTCGCTCCGGGCCTCTACCGCAACATCAACGGCAACTCGGCGCTGGCCATCGGTCTGGTGGCCGCCAGCCGGCGCAGCGGCCTGCCACTGTTCCTGGGGGCCTACCCGATCACCCCGGCCTCGAGCGTCCTGGAGGAGCTCTCGGGCTTGAAGGAGTTCGGGGTCACCACCTTCCAGGCCGAGGACGAGATCGCGGCGGTCTGCGCCGCGATCGGCGCCTCTTTCGGTGGCGCCCTGGGTGTCACCGTGTCGAGCGGCCCGGGGATCGCGCTCAAGACCGAGGCGATGAACCTCGCCGTGATGGTGGAGCTGCCGCTGCTCGTGGTGGACATCCAGCGCGGCGGACCGTCGACCGGCCTGCCCACGAAAACCGAGCAGTCCGACCTGCTGCAAGTGATGTTCGGGCGCAACGGTGAGTCGCCGATGCCGGTGCTCGCTGCCGCCTCGCCTAACGACTGCTTCGACATCACCCTCGAGGCGGCCCGGATTGCCCTCGACTACATGATCCCGGTGGTGGTGCTCTCCGACGGCTACATCGCCAACGGCTCCGAGCCGTGGCGGGTGCCGCGGGTCGAAGACCTTGCCGACCTCCGCTTGGAGTTCCGGACCAACCCCGAGGGCTTCGAACCCTACTCGCGGGACCCGGAGTCCCTGGCGCGGCCGTGGGCCATCCCTGGCACCCCTGGACTCGAGCACCGGATCGGTGGCCTCGAGAAGCAGGACATCACGGGCAACGTCTCCTACGAGCCCGACAACCACGAGCGGATGACCCACCTGCGGGCCGAGAAGCTGGAGCGCATCGCCCGCTCGCTGCCCCCGATGGAGGTGATCGGGCCGCAGCACGGGGACTTGCTGGTGTTGGGCTGGGGCTCGACCGCTGGAGCCATCACCGGGGCCGTCAAGCGAGCGCAGAAGCTCGGCTGGGCGGTGAGCCGCGCCCACCTGCGTTACCTCAACCCCTTCCCACCCAACCTCGGCGAGGTGCTCGGCAACTTCCGCCGGGTACTGGTCCCCGAGATGAACATGGGGCAGCTCTCCTACATGCTGCGGGCGCGCTATCTCAAGGACGTCATCAGCTACAACAAGGTGCAGGGCCGTCCGTTCACCCGTCAAGAGATCTTCGATCGCATCGCCGCGCTGCTGGAGGTACCGAATGCCCACTGAGGCCCCCACCCTGACCAAGAAGGACTTCCAGTCGGACCAGGAGGTGCGCTGGTGCCCCGGTTGCGGGGACTACGCCATCCTCTCCGCCGTCCAGTCGGTGTTCCCGGAGCTGGGGATCCCCCGCGAGCGCTTCGTCGTCGTCTCCGGGATCGGCTGTTCGAGCCGTTTCCCTTATTACATGAACACCTACGGCTTTCACTCGATCCACGGCCGCGCACCGGCGGTGGCGACCGGCATCAAGCTCGCCCGACCGGACCTCGAAGTGTGGATCGCGACCGGCGACGGCGACGCGATGTCGATCGGCGGCAACCACCTGATCCACACCATCCGGCGCAACATCGGGGTGAAGATCCTGATGTTCAACAACCGGATCTATGGCCTCACCAAGGGCCAGTACTCGCCCACCAGCGAGCTGGGCAAGCGCACCAAGTCGACCCCCTACGGCTCGGTCGACTATCCCTTCAACCCTCTCGCTCTGGCGCTGGGCAGTGGGGCGACCTTCGTGGCGCGCGGCGTCGACATCTTCCAACCGCAGCTGCGCGAGATCCTGCGCCGGGCCGCCGCCCACAAGGGCACGGCGTTCGTCGAGATCTACCAGAACTGCAACATTTTCAACGACCACGCCTTCTCCTACATGACGGAGAAGGACCGCCGCGACGACGGCGTGCTCTTCCTCGAGCACGGCAAGCCGCTGGTCTTCGGGGCCCAGAAGGAGAAGGGCATCCGGCTCAACGGCACCCATCTCGAGGTGATCGAGCTCGGCGGCCAGTACAGCGCCGCCGACTGCCTGGTATGGGACGAAACCCAGGAAGACCCCGTCTTCGCCTTCCTGATGTCGCAGCTGCTGCCGCCGAAGTTCCCCACTCCGGTGGGCATCCTGCGGGCCGTCGACCTCCCGGCCTACGACGCGGCCGTCGTGGCGCAGATCGCCAAGGCGGAGGCCAAGGGCCCCGGCAAGCTCGAGGACCTGATCCGTGGCAGCGAGACCTGGGAGGTCCACGCCAAGGCCGAGGGCGCACCGGCCTAGGTGCCGCCGCGCGGGAGCAGGATGACGGCCGACCTGCTGATCCTCGCCCACGACGCCGGCTACGAGCGGCGCTTCAACCTCTCCTCCCTGGCGGCGAGCTACGTCGCCGGGGAGAAGACGGTGGATCTCGTGCTGTTCTTTGCGGCGCTCGCGGCGTGGGTGCGCGGAGAGTGGGATGACACGGAGCCAGCCGCGGTGCTGCCGCCCGGCCGCGCCGAGGAGCTGGGCTTCCCGCCCTTGAGCACTTTCCTCGCGAGCGGCCTGGCGAGCGGCAAGCTGCGGGTCTACGCCTGCAGCGCCTCGGCGCGACTGCTGGGCCTCGACGCGGCCGTCGTGCAGCCGAGGGTGCAGGCGATCCTCGGCTGGCAGACGATCTCGTTGATGGTCGAACAGGCCAGCCGGGTGGTGACCTTCTGAGGTCCACCGTCCCGGCCTTGCCCCCGAGGCCTACCGCTCAGGGGGCCTCGAGGGTGGCGACGTCGAGGTCCACGGGCCCTGGCGTTGCCGCAGAGGTCACCAGGTTGCTCTCCAGCACCTTCTTCGGCGGCTCGCGCAGCTCCCACACGATGCCGAGGGCGGCCAGCCCGCGCAGCAGGTAGTAGGTGATGTCGATCTCCCACCAAAAGAAGCCCTGCCGCGTCGAGGCCATGTAGTAGTGGTGGTTGTTGTGCCAGCCCTCGCCGAGGGTCACCAGCGCCAGGAGCAGGCTGTTGCGGCTGTCGTCGCTGGTGCGGTAGCGGCGCCGGCCGAAGAGGTGGGTCAGGCTGTTGATGCAGAAGGTGCCGTGCCAGGTGAGGACGCTGCTGACGAAGAAGCCCCAGACGAGGGCCGGCATGCCGCCGGCGAGGAAGAGCAGCACGGCGAGCCCGATCCCGGGCAGGACGTGATAACGGTTGAGCCACACCAGCTCGGGGAAGCGGGCGAGGTCGGGAACGCGGTGCGTCTCGGTCTCGTCGTAGTCGGTCGACAGGATCCAGCCGACGTGCGCCCACCAGAAGCCGCGCAGGCCCGGCGAGTGGATGTCGTCCTCCTGGTCGCTCGAGAGGTGGTGGTGGCGGTGATGGGCCGCCCACCAGAGTGGTCCCTTCTGCAGAGCAAGGGTCCCGGTCAGGGCGAGGAGAAACTGAAAGGGCCGGCTGGTGCGATAGGACCGATGGGAGAAGTAGCGGTGGTAGCCGCCCGTGATGGCGAACATCTTGAGCCCGTAGAGACCGGCGCAGAGAGCGACCCATTTCCAGGCGAACGGCACGACGAAGACCAGCAGTGCCGCGGCATGGACGCCCCAGAAGGGCAGGGACTTGAGCCGACGCCAGGGCGAGCGGTGCTCGGCTTGGGGTTCGGCGTCTTTGGCCAAGGCTCGGGCCTGCGGGGTGGACGCGGTCGTGGTGGCGCGGTTGGCTCGCGGCATCGAGGCTGCTCCTGGCTCGTCGAGGACGGTGGCCGCAGCGCCAACCGCCCGCCGAGCATCGCGGGTCCATTATCGAAGGCGCGGCGCCCAAGTGGGGTCAGACCTCGGTCTGCCTTTGTCAGGGAACTGTCAGAGTCCGCCGCCCGGGTCTCTGCCATCTCGGGGGCGCGGTAGGCTGGCGCGCGAGCGGAGACTGCATGGTCAGGAAGCGTTTCACCCCGATCCTCGTCACCTACATCTTCTCCCTTGTCGTGGCCGTCGCCCTGCTGGTGATGTGGGTGGTCTTCGTGGTGCAGTCGCGGGCTCGCCTCGCCGAGATGGGAGGGCGGTTGCAGCGCCAGAACCTGCAGTGGGTGGCGCTCGCCGTCGGCTGCTCGCTGGCCGGCCTGCTGATCGCGGGGCTGGTCTACCAGCTGGCCCAGGCGCTCGCTGCCCGCCGCTACGCCGAGAAGCAGGAGGAGTTCGTTTCCAACATCACCCACGAGATGAAGTCGCCGCTCGCCGGCATCAAGCTCCACGCCCAGACCTTGCAGCAGGAGGGCTTGAGCGCCGAGCAGCAGCAGCGCTCGGTGGCCTACATCCTCGCCGACGTCGATCGCATGTCGACCCTGGTGGACAACGTGCTCGAGAGCAGCCGCCTGCTGGCGCGCAAGAAGCTCCTCGTTCTCCAGCCGGTGAGCCTCGGCGAGTTCCTGCCGGACTTCTTTGCGCGGATCCGGCCACGGGTCGAGGGCCACGACGTCCAGCTGACCGTCGTCGGGGGGACCGAGGCCTGGGTCGCCGCTTCGGAGGATGCCCTCGACCGCGTGCTCACCAACCTGATCGAGAACGCCGTGCGCTTCTCGGCTCGGGGTGGTGAGGTCCGCTGCCGCCTCGGTGAGGAAGCGCAGAAGGTGGTGATCGAGGTCGAGGACGACGGAGTGGGGATCCCGAAGGGCGAGCTCAAGAAGATCTTCGACCGCTTCTACCAGATCGGGAGGGAGATCAGCGACCGCCGGCGCGGTACCGGCCTGGGCCTCGCTATCGTCTCGGGCCTGGTGCGGGAGATGAAGGGGAGCGTTCGCGCCTTCTCACAGGAAGGCCGGCCGGGGACGCGGTTCCGCGTCGAGCTGCCGAAGCTCGAGGGGGCAGTGTGAGCCCGGCCCCGCGCATCCTCGTGGTCGAAGACGAGGACGCGATCGCCCAGGGCCTGGTCCTCAACCTCGAGCGCAAGGGCTACGCCGTCGCCCTGGCCCGGGACGGCCAGGAAGCCCTGGAGCGGATCGCCGCCGAGGCCTTCGACCTCATCGTGCTCGACGTCCGTCTGCCGGAAGTGGACGGCTTCGAGGTCTGCCAGCGTCTGCGTAACAGCGGCAATCTGACGCCCATCCTGATGCTCACCGCCCGCAGCCAGCCCGACGACGTGGTCTACGGTCTCAAGCTCGGCGCCGACGACTATGTGACCAAGCCGTTCGACCTCGCCGAGCTTCTGGCGCGGGTCGAAGGCCTGCTGCGGCGGTTGGCCTGGATGCAGCGGGCGCAACGGGAGAATGGCTCGGCCGGCCAGGAGGACGCGGCGCCGCTGCCCGAGCGCTACGAGTTCGGCCCGTTCTGGGTGGACTTCGGCTCCTACCAGGCGCTGACCCGCGACGGCGTCGTCGAGCTGTCGCGCAAGGAGGTGGCGGTGATGAAGCTCTTCGCCTCCCGGCCGAACCAGGTGATCACCCGCCGCGAGCTGCTGGCCGAGGTCTGGGAGCTGCCCAACCATCCCAACACCCGTGTGGTGGACAACGTCATCGTCTCCCTACGCCGCGCCTTCGAGGACAACGCTTGGCGGCCGCAGCACATCCTCTCGGTCCGCGGTGTGGGCTACCGTTTCGTGCCCTGAGTTGGTGATCAGATGGGCGGGCCGGCCAAGCTGATGGCCAGCTGTTCGCGGTCGAGCACATGGAGCGCGATCGCGCCGCCGCAATGCTCGCGAACGAGCCTTGCGAGCGCCGCCAGCGCGGCCTCGATCTCGGCCCTGCCGGCTGGGGGCAGGCCCTCGACCACCAGCACCGCGTTGCGGGTCGCCGCCGTGAGCTTGCTGCGATCCGCCTCCTTCCAGTTCCAGCGCCGGCAGATCGCCCCCAGCTCGTCGCGGTAGATCACTTCCCCGGCCTTCGGGGCCCGCGGCTCCGGCTCGCCGAGGAGGAGAACCGCAGGTTCGTCCGGGCCGGCGAAGGTGAGCTGGACGTCGCCCTGGAGGGTGTCGAGGTCTTCGCCGCCCACGGGCAGCAACTGCTCGAGGGAGACCACATTGTAGAGGTCGACGAGCGGGTTGATAGCTGGCAGCGTGCCACCCTTGAGGACGCGCCGCACGAGGTTCTCGATCGAGGAAGGGTAGTCCTTCGGCTTGGCACCGAAGGCCCGGTAGGCCTCGCGCCAGGGGGCAATGCGGGGATGCTCCGGGACCAGCCCGCTGCCGAAGCGCTCGGCCAGGCCCGCCTGCGCGGCAGCGAGTCGGCGGGCGAGCTCGGCCCGCGTGCCGGTGTTGTCGAGGCCGTGGACCACGGCGACCCCGAGGACGAGGTCGGGGAAGCGCTCCACGAGCGCCGGATCGACGATCAGTCGCATGCTCGGGCCTCCTTGCGAGCGCGCAGTCTATGCGAGCCGTGGGCTGTGCTCGGTGCTAGGGTCGGCGGCCGTGCCTGCTCGCTATTCCAACCTCGACCCGACCCACCGCCCGCATCGCCTCGGTGCCGTTCTGCGCTGGGCCGTTTGGGACCGTTTGACTGGCCGCCGCCGGATCGCCCCTGCCGGGCTGCCGGCGCCCGCGGTCGCCGCCGACCTGGAGCGTCTCCGAGGCTCGGACCCGTCCCCTCGCCTCACCTGGATCGGCCACAGCTCCTTCCTGCTGTCGCTGGCGGGGGCCCATGTGCTGATCGATCCCGTCTTCTCGCCACGGATCGGCAGGGTGTACGAACGCCATGGCCGCGCGGGCTTGCAGCCACCACAATTGCCACCGGTCACCGCCGTGCTGCTCAGTCACAACCACTATGATCACCTCGACCTGCCGTCGCTCAGGGCCCTGGCTCCGGGAGCGCCGATCGTCGCCCCGCTGGGCCTCGGCTCCTGGCTGCGCCGTCGGGGCTTCGCTGCCAGCGAACGCGGCTGGTGGGAGACGGTGGAGCTCGGGCCGCTGCGCGTCACCCTGGTGCCGGCCCGCCACTGGTCCCGCCGGACGCCGTTCGACACCAACCGAACCTGGTGGTGCGGCTTCGTCGTCGAGGGCGGCGGCAGGGCTGTCTACCACAGCGGGGACACCGCCGATTTCGCGGGCTTCGCGCTCATCGCCGACCGCTTCCCGGCCCTCGACGCCGCGCTGCTGCCGATCGGCGCCTACGCGCCGGCTTGGTTCATGGCGAGCAACCACCTGAACCCCGAGGAGGCCGGTCGTGCCTTCCTCACCCTCGGTGCGACGAGCCTCGTCCCCATGCACTGGGGCGCCTTCCAGCTCACTGACGAGCCGCTCTCCGAGCCCATCGAGCGCTTGCGGGCCTGGTGGCAGCGGGAAGGTTCGGCGAGCGGCCGAACTCTGCGAGAGATGGCGGTGGGGGAGACCGTGGGCGTCTAGGCCGGCGCTGCATCCGAGCGGGGATTCGGGCCTCGGGGCGGTCACGGCCGGAGCCGTGGCCCGGGGAGGGGTCCCCGGGCCTGGCTCGGCTCAGAAGTCCCAGAGCACCTGGGCGATGATCTTGCGGCTGATGATGTCGCCGAAGACGTGCTGCTGGACCCGCTCGTCGAAGATGTTGTTGCCGATCACCGAGAAGGTGAACGTGTCGGTGAAGCGATAGCCGACGGTGGCGTTGATCTGAGTGAAGGCGTCGGTCGGGCCGTGGAAGCGAGAGTCGAGCACGTCGGTCCAGACCGCCTTGTCCTGGTAGTTGGCGTTGAGGTTGGTGAAGAACCGCATGCCGTTGTAGGAGATCGAGCCATTCAGCCGGTGCCGGGGCGGCAGGTTCACCTCGTCCTGGGGGATCCCGGTGACGTCGGGGTCCGCCTGGTAGGAGTAGTTGAAGTTCCAGCTCCACGGCGAGCCCGAGCGCCAGGACAGCGAGGTCTCAACGCCCTTGTCGACCCACTTGCCGATGTTGCGGTAGGAGAAGCGCGACGGCAGCAGCCCGGCAAGGCCCTGCGGCGGCGGCACGGCCAGCACAAAGGCGGGCAGCGGGAAGCCCGGCGGCGGGTTGGCCGCGGTGTAGGTGGCGGCGGTGTAGAAGTCTTGCGAGTCCTTGGTCTCGTTGCGGTAGGCG
>WBZL01005784.1_pt1 | contig 10113 bp, 6 predicted proteins | sample 5204291 | NCBI WGS metagenome assembly WBZL01 (sample SAMN12344345, study PRJNA552823) | activated sludge metagenome | biome: Activated sludge suspended growth; feature: Nitrification reactor; material: Wastewater; isolation source: activated sludge from nitrification reactor of wastewater treatment... | reverse complement strand
GAAGCCCGCGTTGGCGACGCACATCGTGAACGTGCCCACCCCCGCCGCCACGGCGCACGCCGCGTCGACCTCACCCTCGTCGGTGACGTCGCACCGCACCGTGTGCACCTCGGCGCCCGGAACGTCGGCCGCGAGCGCCGCGGCTCCGGCGGCGAGCCGTTCCTCCGAGCGCCCGGCCAGCACGACCGCCGCGCCGTCGCGGGCGAGATGTCGCGCACAGCCGAGACCGATCCCGCTGCCGCCGCCCGTGACGAGCGCGCTCCGTCCGTCGAGGGTCCCCATCGCGTCCTCCTACTTGATCGCCAGCGCGTTGGGTGGGCTCGCCACCCCGGCCGGCAGGTTGATCGGTGCACTGGTGAAGAAGCACTCGTAGCGCCCGTCGGCGGCGCAGTCGTCGGCGAGCGCCTCGAGCGTCCACATCTCGCCGAGCGGCAGGCCGAGCATCGGCAGCAGCAGGGTGTGCGTGAAGATCTCGTGCAGCCGGCGACGGTCGGCACGCACCTCGGCCTCGTGCTCGGCCGAGCTCAACACGCCCGGCGGCCACACCTCGACCGCCGGGTTGTCGCACCCGATGGCCGCGATGTGCAGATCCCACAACACCTCGGCGAGACGTTCACCGCTGCGCAGCCCCGGCGACACCAGGTGCTGGGTCTGTGCGAGGCGAGCCCGCACGTCGTCCGGCTGCTGCTCGTACCAGCCGACCCAACCCGTGCGCAGCAGCAGGACGTCGCCCGGTTGCAGCTCGGTGCCCTGGGCGGCCAGGCACTCGGCGATCTCGTCCGGCTCGATCGGGTCGGGGGCGTCGTACCGCAGCGGCCGTCCGACCTGCGCGCGCCAGCGACCGACGTCGGCCAACACCGCCCGACCGACGATGCCGCGCTGTGCCCAGTGATGGATGCCGTGCTCGTCGTCGGGCACGCCGCCGTAGTGGCCGGTGCCGGCTTCGTCGGCCATGGCCGCGTGGTTGCGGATGTGGCGGAAGCCGTCCCACTGCGACGACGACTGCGTGTTCCAGTGGTGCAACACGTCGTCGTGGCTGGTGCTGGTGTCGCCGCCGGTGACCACGTGCTCGAACGGTTCGCGGTCGAACAGGGGCGGATCGGGCAGCCGCATGCTCCAGTTGAGCGCGAACACCGATCCCGTCTGCACGAGCCGTGCGGCCGCCACCACGCGTTCGGGCGTCAGCAGGTTGAGGCAGCCGAAGTGGTCGGTGCCCTCGGCACCCCAGAGCCCCCAGCTGGCGGGCAGGCCACCCCGCCGGGGCAGGTCGCGGTACGAGGGCAGATCCGGAGGCGACGGCACCGTCGCACGGTACCCCTCGCCCGACGCTCAGGGCGTGGTCGGGGCGACGCTCGCCGGCACCGTCGCGGGGACCGACGCTGGCACCGTGACCGGGACCGTGTCGGGCACCGACGCAGGCACCGACGCGGGCGTCGACCCGGTGGTGGCGGGCTCGGCCGCGTCGGGGTCGCACACCACGCGGACGACCTCCTGCTGGTCGAGGCTGAACACCGCCGTCGCCCGCTCGCCGAACTGCTCGATGAAGTCCGTCAGCGAGGCGGTGTCCTCCTCGCAGTCACGCCGGACGATGTCGGCGTGAGGCACGATCCAGTCGTTCGCGAGCTGCAACCTGCCGCCCTCGCGGAACGCGAGCGGCGCCGGCAGTTCGACCAGGTTGCGCGGCGACAACGGCACGATCGAGAACCACAACACCGCCTCGCCGAGCAGGTCGACGGCGACGGCGCACCGGGCCAGCTCGGCGAGCTCGGCGCACCGGTTCTCACCCGGCGTGCCACCCTCGATGTCCATCCAGCGGAACCCGTCGATCCGGATCTGCATGTCGCCCGTCGTCCGACCGTCGACGATCGTGACGCCGCGGTCGGCCTGCGCGGCGAACACCATCGCGATCAGGTCGACCTCGCGCTCGGTCGGCGCGGTCTCGGTGACCACCTGCTCGACCGGGCTGTCGTCGCGGACGAACGCGAGCAACCCGAACGTGAGCCCCGCGAGCGCGAGTAGCGACAGCCAGAACCCGAGGGTGAAGAACTGCCGCATCGGTGGCCGAGGCTAGGCGTCCGGCGCGTGACGGCGCCGTCAGCCGCGGTCGCGCACGACCGCGGCGGCGGCCCGACCGGCAGCCTCGCCGATCTGGTCGAGCACCTCGTCGGTGTGGGCGAGGCCCACGAACAGCGCCTCGTAGGCACCCGGCGCCAGCGCCACACCCTCGCGGAGCATCGCGTGGAAGAACGCTGCGTACAGCTGCTCGTCGGTGGTCTTGGCCTCGTCGAAGTTGCTCGGTGCCGAGTTGGCGAGCGCCGAGCCGAAGTGCATGCCCACCAGCGAACCGACCACCGGGAACTGTGCCGGCAGATCGGCGGCGGCACATGCGTCGCGCAGCAGCGCGGACAGCTTCCGCGCCCGGGCGAGCAACTCCATGTACACGTCGCCGGTCAGCTCGTTCAGCGCGGCACGACCCGCGGCGGTGGCGAGCGGGTTGCCCGCCAGCGTGCCGGCGTGGAACACCTTGCCGAGCGGCGACAGGGTCTCCATCACGTCGCGCCGCCCACCGACGGCACCGATCGGCAGTCCGCCTCCGATCACCTTGCCGAACGTGGTGAGGTCGGGCTGCACGTCGTACTTCGCCTGCGCGCCGCCGCGGCCGAGACGGAAGCCGGTGATCACCTCGTCGAACACCAGCAGTGCGCCCACCCGGTCGCACTCGGCCCGCAGCCCGGCCAGGAAGCCGGGCGCCGGCGCGACGACGCCCATGTTCGCGGCGACCGGCTCGACGAACACCGCCGCGACCTGGTCGTCGAGCTCGGGCACCACGTTGTACGGCACCACCATCGTGTTCGCGACCGCGCTCGCCGGCACCCCGGCCGTGCCCGGCAGGCCGAGCGTGGCGACACCGCTGCCACCCGCAGCGAGCAGCGCATCGGTGGCACCGTGGAAGTTGCCGTGGAAGATCACGATCCGGTCACGGCCGGTGAAGCCGCGCGCCAACCGCACCGCGGTGGACGTCGCCTCGGTGCCGCTGTTCATCAGCCGCACGCGCTCGCAGCTGGGCACGCGGTCGCGGATGGCCTCGGCGAGCAGCATCTCGCCAGGCGTCGGCGCGCCGTACGAGGTGCCGCTGCGGGCCGCCTCGCTGATCGCCGCCGTGACGGCCGGGTGCGCGTGGCCGAGGATGATCGCGCCGTAGCTCTGCACCAGGTCGATGTAGCGGGTGCCCTCGACGTCCCAGACGAACGGGCCCTCGGCGTGTGCCACCAGGTACGGCGTGCCGCCGACGGCCTTGAACGCGCGGATGCTCGAGTTGACGCCGCCGGGGATCACCTCGCACGACCGGGCGAACAGCCCGGCGTTGGTCATCGGCGTGTGCCGGTCGTCGGCCGTGTGGCTCAGCTCGTTCTGGTCGTTCTGGTCGTTCTGGTCGCTCTGGTCGCTCATGGGGTGCTCCGGTTCAGCTGGCGCAGCGCTCGGCGAACCAGCGCGCGAAGTAGGTGAGGATGACGTCGGCGCCCGCCCGGCGGATGGCGGTGAGCTGCTCGGTGGCGACCACGTCGTGGTCGATCCATCCGTTGGCGGCCGCGGCCTTGATCATCGAGTACTCGCCGCTCACGTGGTACGCCGCGACCGGCACGTCGACCGCCTGCCGCACGGCGGCGATCACGTCGAGATAGCTGAGCGCCGGCTTCACCATCACCATGTCGGCGCCCTGGTCGAGGTCGGCGAACACCTCGCGCAACGCCTCGCGCGGGCCGTTGCGCCAGTCCTGCTGGTAGCCCTTGCGGTCGCCGCCACCGACGATCGCACAGTCGACCGCCTCGCGGAACGGGCCGTACAGGCCGCTGGCGTACTTGGCCGAATAGGCCAGGATCGACACGTCGCCGAAGCCCGCGCCGTCGAGCGCCTGACGGATCACGCCCACCTGACCGTCCATCATGCCGCTCGGCGCCACCACCTGTGCACCCGCCCTGGCCTGGGCCACGGCGATCTTCGCGTACACCTCGAGCGTGCGGTCGTTGTCGACCGAGCCACGCGCATCGACGATCCCGCAGTGCCCGTGGTCGGTGTACTCGTCGACGCACAGGTCGGCCATCACCACCAGCCGATCCCCCACCGCCTCCCTGGCATCCGCGAGGGCGAGCTGCACAATCCCCTCAGGATCGAACGCCCCGCTGCCGATGGAGTCCTTGGTGGAAGGAATGCCGAACAGAATGATCGCGCCCACGCCGAGGTCGGCGAGCTCGCGCACCTCCGCGAGCAACGACTCGCGCGTGTGCTGCACCACACCCGGCAACGACGTGATCGGCTGCGGGACGTCGATGCCCTCGCGCACGAACAGCGGGGCCACGAGCTGGCCGGGATGGAGCCGGGTCTCGGCCACCAGGTCGCGCAGAGCGGACGAGGCGCGCAACCGGCGGGGGCGCTGCACGGGGAACGTTGCCACGACCCCGCATCGTACGGGCTGGGCCCCGAAGGCGGCAGCATGACGAGCGAGCTCACGCCGTCGAGCGCGGCGGCCCAGCTGAGCCTGGCATCCGCCACCGGCCGGGTGCCCGGAGCGATCACCGACATGCACGGCCTCGAGGCCCTGGCGAACGTCGCCCGTTCGCAGGGGTTCTACCTGCGTGCCGCCGACCTGTACCACGAGGCGGCCCGCGAGGCGTTCAGCGTCGAGGAACGGCTGCACCTCACCATGCGCGAAGCCCATTGCCGGCTGCAGGTCGACGACCGCGCCGCCGCGGAGCAGCTCGCCAGCGAAGTGGCGAAGGAGGCACGCACGGAGGAGTGCTACGCCGAGCTCGCCGACGCGCTCGGCCTGCAGGTCGAGATGCACATGCTGCGCAACGAGTACGCCGAGGCCAACGAGAAGCTGGCCGAGGCGATGTACGTGCTGCTGCGCGTGCCGAACGACCCCGCCTACTACCACGTGATCCACAACATGGCCGTCACGTACCAGCGCTGCGACTTCCCGCTGCCGGCGATCGAACTCTACGACCGTGCCCTGCGCCTCGCCCCCGACGACGCCGAGCGCGCGTTCACCTACGCCAACATGGCCTCCGCGTTCCACATGGCGATGAACTACGCCGGCGACGCCGATGCGGTGGCCCGCCACCTGCACGACGGGATCTACGCCGCGACGGCCGCACTCGACGGTCCGAGCGAGCGCGAGGTCGTGACCGAGGCGACCGCGCTCGCGCACCGCAGCGTGCTGCTCAACGCGATCGGTCACCACGACGCCGCGCTCGACGACGCCCGTCGCTGTCGCGAGCTCGCCGAGAAGCACGAGCTCACCGAGTGCGAGGTGGTCGCGATGGTCGGCGAGGCCGTCGCGCGCTGGAGCCTCGAGCACGATCCGAGCGTGCTCGAGCTGATCTTCGAGGCCGCATCGCTCGGCAAGGAGCTCAACATCGGCACGTACCTCAAGTCGTCCGCCCGGGTGAGCATCGACATCCTGTGGGAGAGCGGCCGCTACGACGAGGCCCGTGAGGTGATGAACAAGCAGTTCGAGGGCGTCACCCTCGCCCTGCGTCGCGAGCGCGAGGCCCGCTGGGAGCACGTGCGCCTCGGCGTGTCGTTGCGCGACACGGCCACGATCAGCGAGACCGACCCGCTCACCAACCTGCCGAACCGTCGATTCCTGCACCACTGGCTGCCGCAGGTGCTCGAGCAGTGCGCGCCGGTGTGCGTCGCGCTGCTCGATCTCGACGGCTTCAAGGCGGTCAACGACGACCACAGCTACGAGCACGGTGACGCGCTCCTGCAGGAGCTCGCCGGGATCCTGCAACGCATCTGTCGTCGCGGCGACTCGGTGGTCCGCCTCGGCGGCGACGAGTTCGTGATCGTGCTGAAGGAGACCTCGCCCGGCGATGCCCGCGCGATGTTCGAACGTGTGCGTACCCTGATCGCGAGCCGGCCCTGGCAGGGTCTGCCCGCCGACGCGAAGGTGACCGCGTCGATCGGCGTGGCCGTCGGCAGCGGTGCCGACGACGTGCAGCGCGTGCTCGCCGCAGCCGGCGAGGCGTTGCACATCGCGAAGCGCGAAGGCCGTGACCGGATCGTCTTCCGGTGACCCGATCGTCCGCGACCGACCCGGTACCCTCTCGCCCGTGACCGTCCAGGCGTGGTTCGCGCACAACGAGGCCGACATCGAGCCCGGCAGCTCGGTGAAGCTCGCGCTCACCATCACCAACCTCGGCAACGTCACCGAGAGCTTCTCGCTGTCGCCCACCGGCCTCGCCGCCGCGTGGAGCACGATCCGTCCGGCGTACGTCACCTTGTTCGGCGGCTCGCAGGAGACGGTGCAGGTCGAGGTGTCGCCGCCGCGGCTGGCCGGTACCACCGCCGGACCGACGGCGCTCGGGGTGCGGGTGGTGCCGCAGAGCGATCCCGACGACATCGAGCAGGCCGAGGTCACCCTGCACGTCGCGTCCACCTACGACCGCATCGTCACGATGCTGCAGCCGGCGCTCCGTGCCCGCCGACGTGCCACCTACGAGGTGATGGTCGAGAACAAGGGCAACGCCCAGGCGAGCTGCCGGATGCACCTGATCGACCCCACCGGTCGGCTCGACGGCGACTTCGACCCGCCGGCGCTCGGCATCGAGCCGGGCGGCAGCCAGCTCGTCCGGCTGAAGCTCAAGGCCGCGAAGCGCCAGTGGGAGCGTCGGGCGCGCACGATCCCGTTCCGCGTCGACGCCGACCAGCAGGGTGCACCCACCGCCTCGGCCACCGGCACCTTCGTCCAGGGTCCGGTGCTCCCCGACCGGATCGGCGTGCGAGCGCTGGGCCTGGTGGTCACCCTCGGCGCCCTCGCCGGGGCGTGGTTCGGGCTGGTGAAGCCGGCCATCGACGACGCGGCCGAGGAGGCCGTGTCGAAGATCGACCTGCCGACGGTCACCGTCGCCGCCGACCCGCAGCAGCCGGTCACGTCCACCACGGTCGCCGACGAGACACCCGTCGGTGCGGGCACGTCGACGCTCGACGGCGAGCCCAAGTTCGTGTTCCTGCCGACGAGTGTGGCGGTGAACGAGACGGGCGATCCGGCCGTGTACACCGTGCCGGACGGCAAGGTGTTGCGGATCACCGACGTGCAGGTGCGCAACCCGTACAACGACGAGGGCAGCGCGATCCTCACGATCGGGGCGGGCACGTCGTTCCCGTTCAACCTGATCGACCGCCAGGACGGCTACGACTTCCAGTTGTCGTTGCGCACGCCGATCGAGCTCGAAGCCGGTGAGGTCGTCGCGTTCCAGGTGACGTGCACGCTGGTGGGTCAACCCGGCGCCCCCGGCTGTCAGCCGACGGCCAGCTTCAGCGGCACCCTCACCGACGCCTGACCCCCCGGCCTCCGTGAGCCACCGTCCCCTCCTGGGGACCGCCGCCTCACGCACCCGGCTGTCCGTGAGGCACAGGGCCCGCTGGGGGACCGCTGGCTCACGCACCCCGACCGCCGTGAGCCGGCGGCGGGCCGAAGCCCCGAGCACGACCGACCCACCCCACTTCCAGAGCATCCAGACGCACGAACCACGACATCCGTGAGTCACACGACCCGACCGGGGACCGCCGGCTCACGCACCCGGCCCTCCGTGAGTCGCGGGCACCATCCGGGGACCGCCGGCTCACGCACCCCGACCACCGTGAGCCGGCGGCGGGCGGTCAGTCGGGGACGGGGCGGGGGGTGGCGACGCGGGGGTTGCGCAGGACGCGGACGTCGGCCCGCGTGAGCTGATCGCCACTGGTGGCGACCAGGGTGCGATGGCCGACCGCCTCGGTGGCACGGGTGGGCAGTTGGTACAGGAACCCGCCCGTGTCGTCGGTCGTGATCGTCACCGGATCGCCGCGTCCGTCGGCCCAGCTCAGCGTCACCTCGGCGTTCGGGCGGAACCCGGAGCCGCCGAGCCCGATCGGATCGCCGGCGCGCACCTCGGGCGTCGCCACGACCAACTCGGCGAAGCGCGTGCCGTCACCGTTGACCAGCACGGCGGTGTACTGGCCGAACTCGGTGTAGGCGAGCACCGTGGCGGTGCGATGGCCGGACTCGGTCGGTGTGAACGCCACATCGAACGAACACGACGCCCCCGGGTTGACCGGCTGCAGGTGGCAGCTGTCGCTCACCACGGCGAAGTCGTCGGGATCGTCGCCGGTGACCTCGAAGCGGACGATGCGGACCGGACCGAAGCCGATGTTGTCGATGTCGGACGACAGGGTCGAGCTGCGCTGACCCACGGCGGTGGCCGGAAAGTCGAGACCCGAGAACGAGGGGATGAGCGCCGGCTCGCCGCCCTGGCCGAGCAGCTCGCTCGTGACCGCGGTGCCGCCGAAGAGCGACTCGGTCACCGTCAGCCGTCCCGTGCGCGGGCCGGGCACGGAGGGGGTGAGCACCACCTTCACCGTGCAACTCGCTCCGGGGGGCACCGGCACGCCGAGCTCGCACGTGCCGCCCGTGACGGTGAACTCCGGGTTGTCGGTCTCGACGACGGACGGCACGAAGGTGCTCGGTCCGTCGTTGCGCACCGGCACGTACCACTCGGGGCCCGGCAGCAGCACCGCCACGGTGCCGACGTCGAGCGACGGGATGCTCAGCTGCGCCGGGCGCGACACCGACACGACCTCGCGGCCGGCGGCCTCGTCGGCGAAGCCGTTGATCACGTCGGCGTTCACGGTGTCGAACACGACGACGTGACCGGTGCCCGACAGACGCGGATGGGCGTTGCCACCGGGCGCCGGCGTGACCCGGTCGGGCAACGTGCTGGCCCGGCGGACGATCCCACGATCGACCTCGCTCACGACGATGTCGCCGTCGGTGGGGCTGGCGCCGGCGGCCGACGTGGTGAGGAACAGGTTGCGCGACCGGGTGACGAACGCGACCTGGGTGCCGTCGTCGGTGATCGACGGCTGCGACGCGCCCTGGTCGGCGGCGACCACACGGTCACCCGGGTCGCCGTTCTCGCGACTGACGAGCGTGACCACGCTCTCGGCCAGGTCGACTCGATACACCTGCGGCGCGCACACCCCGCCGCACGGCGGCAGGGTCGCGTCACCGGCGAGCTCGGGCGACACCGACGTGAACGCGACGAACTGGCCGTTGCCCGAGATCGCCGGTGTCTCGGCGCCCCACTCGGCCGGCGTCCCGTCGAGCCCCGAGACCAGACCGACGGCTGCGTCGGGGTCGGGCTGGGTGCGGTCCCACACGTACACCTGTGACGTGGCGAAGCCGCCGTCGACCGGGCCGGTCGCCCACGCTGCGTCCGGGTCGGACGACACGGCGTCGCTCGTGAACACGACGAAGCGGCCGTCGTCGCTGAGGTCGGACTGGCGTTGCCCGACGTACCGGAACGTGGTGTTGGGTGGTTCGAGCGGGGTGCCGGCCACGAGCGAGTTGCGCAAGGGGTTGCCGAGCGGCGCACCCAGGTCGACGACCGTGACCGCGAGCAGCGGATCCTTGCCCTCGCGGGCCTGGTGCGTGAACGAGATCACGGTGCCCGCCTGCGAGATCGCCGGTGCGTCGGTCGGGTCGACCCGATCGAGCGCACTCGTGTCGCCGTCGGCCGACGACCGGGTGGACACGAGCTCGAGGTCGCCCAGGTCACCGCCGTCGCACTCGGGCAGCACCACGCGGTACACGTCCCACCGGGCGCCGGTGTCGTCGTCACGGAACAGGTCGTAGGGCATCTCGGTGAGGAACGCCACCACACAACCGCTGATGACGGGGCGGACGCTCTCGCCCGACGCGACCTCGTCGCGTCGGGGGCTCAGCTCGACGGGCTCGGCACCGAACTGCGAACTGTCGCGCAACCAGATGGTGCTCGAGCGGCCGCTGTCGTCGGTGGGCTCGCCCTGGTACACGACCCATCGACCGTCGTCGGACACCGACGGGAAGGCGCCGACGATGGACGGGTCGGCGAACCCGGCGGCGGGCTTGGCGGGCGCGGTGGGGCGCGGACCGTCGGCGGCCTGCGCCATCGTGCCGAGGCCCGCGGCCGCAGCGACGACGACGGCCAGCGCGAGGATCCTGCGCCCTCCGATCATCTGCTCGTTCTTCCCGTCCCGGGGCCGACGCGACGCCGCTCCCCTGCCATGTGTCCGATGTTCCGATGTGTGTAC
>WBZL01005783.1_pt1 | contig 10115 bp, 15 predicted proteins | sample 5204291 | NCBI WGS metagenome assembly WBZL01 (sample SAMN12344345, study PRJNA552823) | activated sludge metagenome | biome: Activated sludge suspended growth; feature: Nitrification reactor; material: Wastewater; isolation source: activated sludge from nitrification reactor of wastewater... | reverse complement strand
GCGTTGGCATCCCTGCGGGCCTCCCAATCTGCCGCCTGCCGGTCGGGTCCGGAGCGGGACGGGTCGAGATGGGCGTACAGGTCCGGGTCGACTTGGAGCGGGGACACATCGTCGGGCATCGCCAGTGCGGTGTGGCGGAGCGGTGCAGCACAGATCGGGTCCCGGTCGACGTCCCATCCGCCTTCTCCGTCAGGTGACGCGGTCAACAGGTACTGGTGGCACGGCTCGGCTATGTGCTCGATCGGTTCGATACCGGTGAGGCGGGCCAGCAGGTTCGGTGAGCTCGAGAACCTCGGCGGCGGATACCAGGCCCGGCCAGGGCCGTGTGCCTGGAACTCGATCGCACCCGACTCGGACATGTCTTCGCGTGCCGCTGCCAACGCTCGAAGGCGGGCCTGGTCATCGAGCTTGGCCCGGACACGCTGAGCGAGCCCTGGGCGGGGTGTGTCGTTGTCGATCAGGTCGACGGCGTCAGGCTCGTCGGCCAGCGCAGCAGCCAGGGCAGCGGCCTCGGCGAGAGTTAGATCACCAGAGGTGACCCAGCCGAGGGCCCGGGCCGGCAAGGACAGCAGATCGAGACGGGCCTTGACCCGTTGACGGGTTTGGCCAACCTTGGCGGCGATCACAGTGATACCGGTGTCGAGCTCGACGAGGCGGGCGTAGGCCCGGGCCTCTTCGACCGGGGTCAGGTCCGAACGTTGCAGGTTCTCGACCAGCATCGCTTCGATCACCTCAGCGGCCGACAGGTGCCGAACAATGCACGGTGCCTCATCGAGGCCCGCTGCGGTCGCGGCAGCAAGACGACGGTGACCGGCCACCACCAGGTGGATCCCGTCCTCATCGGGTGGGAGCACCAGCAGCGGCTCGAGGATCCCAGACCCGGCCACCGACTCGGTCAGGCCAGCAATGTCGCCGACCTCCGAACGGATGTTGTCAGGGTGAGCACGTAGTCGAGCCAGAGGCAACGTCTGGAACAACGGGGCCGTGAACGTGGCCGGATCTACCGGTACCGACACCGGTGGTTCTGGGACAGACTTCGGTTTGGTGGGCATCAGGTGTCCTTTCTGAGCTGGTGAATGATTCGGGCGGCCGTGACCGGCCAACCAGATGTGGGGGCGACATGGCCATCAGCGGTGACATGGCAGGCCGAGCCGTCCCCCGCGACAAGCCACGCCTCACCGGAATCAGCGGCGAGCTGAGCTGCAACCGCGGTAGCGACGGTCAAGTTGTGGGCCGGGCCGTACACGTGGCCGTGGCCGTCATGGATCCGCCACGGTGGCCGCGCTCGCACCGCCGGCGGAGGGAACATCTGCAACTGGCCCGGAGGCTGAACCTGGACCTCGGTCACGCGACCGTGTCCTGGTATCGGTGATCAGCACCCGTCCGGAACCGTTTCGTACGCCGGTAGGCGTCACGCACCGCGACCGCACGAAGATCGACAGGAGATAACGGTTGGCGGCGCTGCAAACGACGTTCGGCCTGGGCGGCGCGGGCCAGCCACCACGACAACCCGTGGCCCGTGTCCGGGTCGGGGTCACCCCACGGCCACTGGTCGATGCCGCTGAGCCGGATCCGATGCAACGCATCCACCCCGGACTCGTCATCAGCGTCGGCCCACCGGCCTCCACGACGGCCGTAGCGCATGTCTCTAGACCTGGTCGCCATCAGCACGCCTCCCTTTGGGTTTCACGCCACAACCACACGGCACGAGACCCGTTGATCGCTTCCTCGTCCACCACACGAAGAGCGGCCGCCGCCCAGCCCGGCCACACAACCTCGGGGTGGTATCCGCAGCGGGTCGCCCACTGATCGGACTGGCGGTCAGTCAGGCCATCGCGGCGGGCGCGGGCCACGTTCCCTCCGCCCGCCAGCCGCTCCAATGCCTTGTAGCCGCCGGCCAAACGCTCGAGCGGAGCGACCGGCCAACGCGTGGACCTGGGTACCGCCCGGCAAAGCGGAGTGTGCCAGCACAAGCACAACGGACACATCTTGTCGGCCGTCATCAGATCGGCCCCGTCGACAACATCGGGCCCGTGGCATCGTCGAGCTCGTTAGCCGCTTCGAGCAGCCCACCAAACCCGAACGCCAACGCCGAAAAATGTTCGCGGAACGAGCGCACCGTGTCCGCTGGGACCTCACCCGGATCCGAAGCCAGCCACCAGATCGCCACGAACTGGCGGATCCGTTCCTCGGTCATCCAATGCCACAACACGTCACGGACCAGCGCAGTGTGAGCCACCAACTCCGCCGTCACGACGCCGCCCTCGAGCGCCTCAGCCAACAAGCGGGCCGGGTCCGACAAGCCTCGCCCGCCCATCAAGCCCGGTCCTCGACGCGGTGGTCTCGGAGCAGCATCGCCAACTCACACCACACACAGAACATCTCACGGCCGTCGTCGGCTGGGGTCAACGCGCCGGCCACCACCACCGGCACCAGCCGGCAACCGTGCTCAGCCAGCACACGGTGCAGAAGCTCGACCGGCACCACCACACCCGGCCCAGCAGCCCCGTTGGGGACGGTGTCGGCCCACGCCTGCAAAAGCCTGGCCGTCTCGCCCAGCCAAAAGCACGTATCAGCATCCAAGTCGAGCTGACCGAGCAGCCCGCGTTCATCTGTTCTCGACAACATCGGTCTCCCTCACGGCCCGGTCCCGGACCGGCACCCGAACAAGCGGGGCGGACCGAACCAGACGCATCAACAGCAGTTACAAGGTCGGGTGCGACCCACGGTGCCCGGTACCACCGGGCGAGCAGACCCACGGGCAAGGACTGTCCCGGTCCTGGAGTGACCCAAGACTTCTGCTCGCGGCCCGGGGCCTCACCCGGGACGCCCCACCCACCGCATCCCGCCCGGAGGGGGAGGGAGACGAGATCGGCGGATGGAGCGACCCGGATCCCCCGGACCAACACCCCGCACCCGTCACGGCGGGCGCACGATCTGGGCGAACCGTGCCGTCACCGGAAACTGACCTCGACCACCGGCAACCCGAGACGACGGGCCTCTCTACGGGCAATACGACGGGCCTCTGAACGTGAACCGTTCTGGCGGGGCCACTGCTCCCCAGGGACCACGATCCGGTAGTCAGAAGAGAACGGACGCAAACAACCCGGGCGAGCAGAGAACGTGTCGTCAACCTGGACGATCACCACCGCATCCCCAGCAACCTGTTCGTCGTCAACGAACCCGCCATCCACCAGGCTCAACCGTGACGAGCTCACAACTCACCACCAGCCACCGGGGCCACAGCGAGCGGAGCAGCAACCGGGGCCGGAGCTATAGGCCACCCCACCAGATTCAGCAACGACCCGATCGTGATCTTTGCCTGGGGCTCCGGACCCAACGTGCGGAGGCGGCCGTCAGCGACCATCGCCGACACAATTTTCCGGTCGATACCGAGCAGGTCGGCCACCTCCGACCGGGTGAACGCCAACTTCGGCAGCCGGGCCTGAGCCAACGCCTCGGTCACCGCAGCGGCCACCACTTCCGACAACGCCAACGTCACCGGATCCGACGACACCCGCTGCTGCATCACCTCACGCAACTGATTCACGCCGTTCCCTCCTGGTCCTGATCGTCAACAGGGTCGAGCGGTTCACCGGTCGACCAATCCGTTCGCACCGGCATCACCACGCCCTCGATATGACGGTCCTGAACCGCCACATGAACCGCCCGGTCATCGCCACCCAACGAGAACAACAACGCCCTAGACGGGTGATACTTCGCCAGCTTCGCCAACTGGCCCATACGTTCCGACGACAACCCCACCGAAGCCGTCCGCTCAGCCCGGAACCCGGCCAGCACCTGCCGCCACGACGGGAACTCGCCCTCGTAGGTGCGGAGCTTCACCCGCTCCACGCCCGGCAACTCCACAACCACGAACGGCGCCTCGAACCCCGCGAACATCGAACGACCGTCATCGGCCTGATCGATCACACCCAACTCCAGGCGCACCTCAACCGGATCGGGGTCCTCGTTGTTCTCGGCAGCGACCGCCAGCCCTAACGCGTGCCCCAACAGGCCACGGCCCCGGCCATGCGGATCGATCGCCACCGCCACCCCGTAAGGGGCCTCATCCCACCCCGGAGGCCCCTCGAACTCGTTATCCAGGTTCGGAACCCATGCCGTCAACAACAGAAACGCGTCCGTCGCCGTCAACCGCACCCCAGTATCGAACGCCTCGATCAACACCGTCCGGTTCAACGCCGGCCTCGAATCGTCTTTCGACGACGCCACCGCCACCGACAACCAGCCCGACGCAAAATCCCACGCGTTGAACAACGTCACGACAACACCTCGCGCCCGCCCACGCTGCTGCCTTCAACGCTCTCACCGCTGGCCGGCGGGGAAGGAGCAGTACCACCCGACCCGTACCCGCCGGCCAACGCCTCGCTGCCCTCAGCGCACTCGTCCAGCGCCACTCTGAGGTTCTCGACCAGTTGTCCAACATTGCCGGGCTTGAACAGCCTGGCTTCGATGGCACGGACCCGGTCATCGAGGCGATGGCAGCTCTCACAGCAGACACCATCAGGAAAGGGCTTCTTGACATCTGCGTCCACTGCGGCCGCTGAGACGTCCACCGGCTCACTCGCACGCTCTTCGAGCAGCGCCAACACCTCACTGAACGCCTCACCCCGGCCCTTCGCGTGCCACCACGCCTCCGAAGCAGACGCCGCCGGCGCATCCTTCGCCGCCAGCAACGCCACCTCGGCGAACCGCTCCAGGACACGCTGAGCCACCCGCAACGAAACCACCCGCTCCGCCAACTCCCCGACCAACCCATCCACATCCACAACCCGCGTCACGACGCCGCCGCCAGAGCCAGATCCTGGCGAGACGGGTAGGTCCAGATCTGGCTGACGTCCAAGACCAGGGAGTAGGCGATTGAGGCCTTCAGATGTTCGCGGGGGATCAGCGCGCCGGACTCGACGCGTTGAACAGTCGCCACGGTGGTCCCCGAGAGGTCGGCCAGCCGCTGGAGGGTTAGTCCAAGGTCCTTGCGTCGCTGACGTACCCGGCCGCCCGAAGCCCGAGCCCAAGCACCTCCTGAGCTGAACATGCTCCTGACGAGGTCCGGTTCAAGGAATGGCAGGTCGCGCTCGTTTTGCACGTTGCACGTTTTACACGTCTACCGTTCAGAACGTCAAGCGTGGAATTGCAGGTTTTCGTGAGATGTGAAAGCCCAGCGTGCAGAATTGAGGGCAGTGTCACGCGGCCTATACGACAAGGGAGCGGTGAAAGCTCGGCTGAGAGCGCTGTTCCTTGAGCGCGGACGAGGCACTGGAAGCGACCTGGCGAGAGCGGTGGGAGTAACACCCACATCCGCCAACCGCTGGGCGTCAGAGCACGGCGATTGCCCCGACGCTGCGTACTGGCCTGCAATTGAACGTTTCTTTGGCCTGCCTCCGGGCGAGCTCGCTAGAGCCGGGGGCATGACACCGCCACCAGCGGCACCTGGCGGGTCTGTGGGCTTGCTGGATGTGGGTGGCCTGACACCAGAGAACCGACTCCGTGTCGAGGGGTACGTCCGCGCCCTCCTCGACACCCAACACACCTCATGACAGCCGATGGGTTCCCGTCGCTCACGGGCCGTCAGTTGCTCAGGCGCTTGTACAGCCTCGGCTACGAGGTGGAACGCACGAAAGGCTCACACCGCCGGCTCCGCTGCGAGGGCCGGCCACCGCTCACCTTCGCGTTCCACGACAAGGCCACCGTGCCTCCAGGGGTAGTGCGACGTATCCTCGTACGCGACGTCGGGCTCACCGTCGAAGAAGCATTGGAGGCAATCAGATGACCGACATCGTCCACTTGGTCGCCACCAACGAACGCGAGTACGGGTGGTCGCTGCGGTCGCCTCAGGTCCCCGGCCTTGCCTACGGCCGTGACACCGAAGAACAACTGCTCGCCGAACTCGAAGACGTGCTCGCTTTCGCTGAAGCCCCCGACGGTCCCCGTCAGATCCACGAGGAGACCCGCCACGTCTCCCCCGAGGGCGTCGAGTACGTGGTGCGGGTCGCAGCGGACCGGCATCCCGACCGGGCCGACGTCGCCCAGCGTCTCCACGCCGCCATGACCGACCCCGTACAGCGGGCCAACCTGCTCGACCTCGCCGGGCACAACCCCGGCTCCGAGCATCTGTTCATTGCCGTGCTCGGCGACGACCGGATCCGGTGGATCCACGATCAACTAGACCCTCACGGCGAGATCGCCTCGATCATCGTGGCCATCGACGACGTGCACATCTGGCACACCCGGATCAGCCGCAACCTGACCCGGCCCGATCTCGTAGAGCTCGACGAGCTCGGCCTCGGCCTCGATTCCACGATCACCGAAGCCCACGCCGCTGTCGGCCAGACCCAGCGGATCCTCACCTTTGCCTGACCTCCCGATTTCGGATATGCGGTCAGTGGGGTCCAGGTGGGGTCACACCAGCGGGCCGTAGAGCTTGCGGGCACCCTCGGCACTCATACGAAGTACCGGGCCGATGGCCCGCCAGGAGATGCCGGCGGCGCGTGCATCGGCGACGGCGTCGAGCAGATCCTTCTCGGAGCAGTCCCGGCTGGTGCGGGCAGCGGCCAGTGCCCGGAGCGGGGAAGCGTCGGTCGCTGGGCCTGGGTCGAAGCCGTCGGACTCGATCAGATCGGCGAGGGATGTGGCTTCGGCGTCGGAGATGACGTCCTTGAGGGCTCGGGGCATGGCGACCACCTACTTGGGAAGAAACTTGGGTCGGGCGGGCATGGCGTGGATGATGACCCCGGCGTCGGTCACGCCGACTTCGATCATCGCCCCGGCGCGGGTCGGGCCGATGAACATCACGAGCTCATCAGCGGCAACCTCGTGGACAGCGATGGCATGGTCAATCGCCCAGACCATGTCCGCCTCGGGAACCCCGTGGCGGCGGGCGCTGGGTGTCATCTCCACGCCCACAACTTTACTTGTCACAACCTAAGTTGTCAACGGCGGGCGGTGAGCCGGTGGATCGTGGCTTCCTGGTAGGTCCAATCCACCATGGCCCACAGGTCTTTGGTGGCCCCTCCGATCTGCTCGGTGCACGTTGCCGCTGCGGCCCTCAGGTCATCAGCGCCGCCCCGCAGGCGGATCTGCGCTGGGAACCACTGCGCTTGCTCGATGCCGACCTCCACGGGCTCGGCGCGATTCCAACCCCTTGAGCTGATCTGTTTGTACAGCGACTGGGCCTGGTCGGCATCGATCCGACCGAGCTCCTTGAAACGGCCCACGAGTGACCTGATCGCAACGCCCCACACCGACTTCACCTCGGCCAGCACGGCCAACGTGACGCGCCCACGCGAGACATCATCGAGCGTCTCCAAGACCGCCTCGCCAGGAGTGAGGAACGCTGCCGCAAACCGGTGGGCCTGTCGCTCCATCGTGGACGCCTGGGCGGAACTCGCAGGAGGCGGAGCCGCAGCGTGCAGGACCAGGTGGCCGAGCTCGTGGGCCACCGTGAACCGCTGCCGATCCCCGGGGATACCGCCCTTGGCCACGCAGACCATCGGAATGCCGTCGACCCGCACCGACATGCCCAGATGCCGGCCGAGCTCGGACTCGAAGGGAAGCACCACGCAGCCGACGCGCTCCGCGGCCCGCACGACGTTGCCCACAACTGCACCTGGTTCGAGCCCGGCCATCTCGCGAAGGTCGAGCGCCGCGTCCTCGATCGCATCCGGGTCATCGAGATCACCGGAGAAGTCGGGAATCAGGTCGGGCAGCAGCCGAAGGTTCAGCGAGCGAATGTACTCACCGGAGAGCGAGGCCATCGCCCGGCGGGCGTCGGTCTCACGCTTGCTCGCGTCAGCGTACGACCGCAGCCACGGACGAGTTGCCGGGCCAGTTCTCAATGGAGCGGTCATAAAATCGACGGAGTAGCCCAGCGCTTCGCTGATAGCGGAGATCTGGTCCGGTGACGGCAGGACCTTGCCCGTCTCGATGCCCGAGATGAGCGAGGAGCTGTATCCGGCGTGGTTGGCCAGCTCGGGCTGATCCCAACGGCGGGCCACCCGGATCTGACGCATCCTCACCCGGAAGTCGCCGCCGCCGAAGCTCGCGGTGGTGACCCTCGGCATCAGAACCCTTCCGCCACGCCCTGGTCATCTAGGTCGTCGACATCCCGACCTAGACCTGGGTCGATGCCGGTGAAGCGAAGCGTCGAGGCCGGCTCCACGTCGATGATCGTGTGGTGCTCCAGGAGCAGCCGATATGGCGGCCTCTCACCAACGAGCCCGACCGGCAGTGCCGCCATGAACCTCGTGATGGTGTGTGTGGGCCAGTGGGGGAGGTAGGCGAGAACCCACTGCTGGAAGTCGTCGTCAGCGACGGTCAGGTCCACCTCGGGCCACAGCATGGGCGGGGCATATTGTGCCCGGGCCGCGGCGGTGAGGATGCTGTCGCTGTTCGACTGGATCTGCCAGGCCCCATGAGCGCTGAGCGACGCCTTCCGCATGCGGAACCGCCGCTCGATGCCTTCGTGGTGTGTGATGAGCTCGAGCCCCAGGTTCGAAAGCGACTCCGCTCGCACGCGGTGGTTCGCCGCCGCCAGCCCATGCTCGGAGACCAAGGCTCGGAGCATGGGGCCGGTCACAGCTCGGCGGTCGAACGCTGGATGGCTACGGGCGGCAGCATCGATCCTCCCTGCGTCACTCGCCACGCCAGCCGCCAAGATCGTGTCGAACTTAGTGAGGTCTCGGACCAACGACTCTGGCAAATGGGTATTCACGGCTAAAACTTTTAGCGCATTTTGCCCACTAAGGCAACCGCCGGCCGATGCGGCTCTAAATCCGAGAGAGTCAGGAGCGGCGGGCGGAGGCTATGGCGTCGGCTGAGCGGCGGTCGTTGGCGGGGATGGCGTGGCCGTAGACCCGGAGGGTCATCACCGGGTCGTGGCCGAGACGGGCTGCGACCTCATGCACCGGGATGCCCTGGGCCAGCAGGTAGGTCGCTTGGAGGTGCCGGAAAGCGTGCCACTTCACGGCCTCGAGCGGGGTGCCTTTGCGGTGACGGTTCCATGCCTGGGTGATCTGGGGTGGCGCCCACGGCTGGTGAGGGTCGCTCGGTGAGGCGAGGATCGGGTCACCGGGACCGATCCGGCCGGCCCCCGCTGCTAGCGCAGCGTCCCGGCATTCTTTGCGCCATGCGGCGAGCATCGTTTCGGTGGCCGGGTCGATGGCGACCTGCTTCGGTTTGTCGGACTTCAGGCCTTTGCGGGTCAGGACACCGCCTGGCCCTACGCTGATCGCTGTGGTGAATGTGATCGACAGCCCAGATGAGTCGAGGTCGCGCCAACGCAACCCGCACAGTTCGCCGCGGCGGGCCCCGGTGGCGATGGCCAGTTCGGCCGCGACCTGGAGCCGGCGATGACCGAGCCCGGCGATCGTCTCGAAGGCCACCCCGATGTCGGGGACCTCAGGCGGGGTCGATTCGCTGCGCCCGATGGCCTCTATGTCACGGGCTGGGGACACCGCCACAGCCCCCCAGCGTTCCGCTCTGCGCAGCGCAGCGGATAGCACGGAGTGTCGGCGCTTCACCGTCCCGGCAGCCACCCCAGCGGCCAACCAGCGACCGTAGAGCAGGTCCAGATCCACCGAACGCAGCGACCCCACCGGCCGGTCGCCGAGATCGGCGATGACAGCGGCAGCGTGATGCGGGTACGACGCCCTGGTCGATGGCGCCCACGTCGATTCACATGCCAACTCGTAGGCGTCGAGCAGTTCGGCCACGGTCATTTGGTCGGTGCCCATCGCCATCGACGTGGCTAGCGCCTCGAGATGGTCCTCCGCCGCTCGTCGGCCAGCGCGGGTGTTGGGGGCTTTCACCCGTCGGGTGACCCTACGGCCGTCGACCTGGAGACGGATCTCCCAGCCGCCGCGGTGCCAACGGACGCTTCCCCGATCGGTTCCCATGGCTCCGATCATGCACCGTTTTTGAGCCAGTGGGGTAAAACGTGGGGTAACGGATGATTCCCGGACGGACGAGCGGAGGGCAGAAATGCCGCCTGACCTGGGGTTTTGGTGGTGGGCGCAGAGGGACTCGAACCCCCGACATCTGCCTTGTAAGGGCAGCGCTCTAGCCAACTGAGCTATGCGCCCGTGAGGGGTCGCAGG
>WBZL01005782.1_pt1 | contig 10117 bp, 5 predicted proteins | sample 5204291 | NCBI WGS metagenome assembly WBZL01 (sample SAMN12344345, study PRJNA552823) | activated sludge metagenome | biome: Activated sludge suspended growth; feature: Nitrification reactor; material: Wastewater; isolation source: activated sludge from nitrification reactor of wastewater treatment... | reverse complement strand
TCCTCTTGAACCTTATGCTCTTCGGTGATGAACGGCAGTTTGCCGATGCAATGGTGCTTGTCATAGCAGACGACGCAGTCAGCCTTAACACCTTTGCCGAGCACCGCCTCGAAGTTCTCGACCCCGACCGCGAGGTAGGCCGGCTCGCCGGGCTGGCCCGGCTCAACCGCGTGAGCGACTCGGCCGGCGTGCTGTGGCAGGGCGCCTTCCTCTTCTTCCGGGGCCTCCAGGCCGCCGGCCCGAACCTCACGCCCGAGACCTTCCAGGCCGGGCTGTTCAGCATCGACCCCGGTGAACTGAAGATCACCTCGAACTACACCCAGTACGGCGACGTCCCGTTCTGGACCGAGCTGGGCATCGACCGTGACTACAACGGCCCGGACGACAAGGGCGAGATCTGGTGGGACGCCGAGGCCACCGGTCCCGACGAGCTCGGCCGGGACGGCAAGGGCATGGTCCGCTACGTCGAGGGCGGCAAGCGGTACCTCCCCGACGACTGGGAGGGCTCCGAGGACCACCTCTTCGAGGACGAGGGCTCGGTGACCATGTACGAGGAGCGGCCGCCCGGCGAGGAGGTCCCGGACTACCCGAGCCCCGCGGATTGATCGATCGCGAACCGTCGGGCGGCCTGCGGGCTACCCGACGGCCAGCGGCCGGAGCCGGCAGCCCTCGCCGTCCACGACCTCGTAGAAGACCGGGTTCGACGACGGGTCGGTGACGAGCGGCTCGGCGAAGAGCATCCCTATGCGGCTGTCGGCGTACTTCTGCGGCACCGTGGGCGACCAACCGACGACGCGCCCGTCGACCACGCCGACGACGTCGATCTGGGCATTGCCCGCGATCGTTCCCTCGTGCCACAACGGGAGCGGGTCACCCACCGCCAACGTTCCGTCCACCAGCTCGGACCACCCAGCGGTGACGGGCAGGTCGATCTCCGGGCCGGTTCCCTCGCAGACCCCGAGCTCGTCCACCGACTCGCCGATCAAGTCGCCCAGGCGTCCGTACTTCCACACGCCGAGCTCGTCGCCCGCCTCGACGGGCCGCCCGGCGGTGCGCAGCCGGGCCAGCCCGTCGGCATCGAGCACGCCGTTGCGCCCACCCTCCGGGTCGAGGTCGCTCTCCGTCGCGGTCGCGAACCGGCGCCGCCGATCCGCAGGCGGAGGCCCGTCGAGCAGCGACTGCCCTTCGAGCTCCCACGTGGCCTCGATGCCGAGGACGTCGACGATCGTCGCAACGACATCGATCGACTGGACCGGGTCGTCGTTCACGGCACCCTCGGTCTGGCCCGGGAGCTTGACGAACAGCGGTGCCCATGCGACCGACCGTTGGTTCGCGCGGTTGCCGTACCGGGTCGAGGTCCCCGTCTCGAACGAGATGCCGTGGTCGGCGGTGATGATGACCAGTGCGTCGTCCCACCGACCGAGGGCCTCGAGCCGGTCGATCGTGGTGCCCAGGACCCGATCCGCCCACTGGAGTTGGAGCTGCATCCGCGATTCGCCGGCCTCCCCGGTGTCGACCCCGAGCTGACCCTCCGGCCACCACCGGACGAACTCGTTGGCGAAGGGGATGTCCGGTGCGTCGTGGGTCCGACCGGAGGGGAGCAGGAACCACGGCTGATGCGGAAGGGCGAAGTGCATGAAGTCGAAGACCGGACGGTCGTCGTCGGCGGCACGAACGCGGTTCACGGCGGCCAGGGTCTGCGAGACGACCTCCGCCCTGGCCTCCTCGCCGCCGACCCCGACCGTGTAGCCGGCCTCGAACCCGTCCGAGAGCGGCCACGCTTCGGCTCGCCACAACGAGCGGGCCTCGTCGAGCAGGGAGCCCACGGGGTCGTCGGCGGGTTCTGGTGGAGCGACCGCGAGGTCCTCGACGTCCTCGTCCAGGTCCACGTCCTCGGGTGCAGGGCACAACGAATCGGGGCAGAGCTTCGTGAGGTTCTCCGACACCCGGAGGTCGTAGGTGCCACCCAGCAGCGTGAAGAGGTTGTCCGGGAAGTTGTCGTAGGTCGGGAACACCTCGTCGTTCGCATCTTCCGGGTAGCGACCGGTGAGCAGGATCGGGAGCGACTTGAGCGTCGCCGCGGCGCCGGTCGTGTGGTTGCGGTACCAGGTGGAGGTGTCGGCGACCCGTGCGAGGTTCGGGAACAGGTCACCTTCGATCGCGCCGGAGCCGTCGAGGATGCTCGACGTGGGCAGCTCGTCGAGGACGACCACCACCACCGGTGGGAGGCCCGAAGGGTCGCCGACCGCCGCCGTCTCGCCGACGTCGGCGTCCGGTGGCCGGACCAGGGGCGCGACCGGCGACGAGAAGAGGAACAGTGCCGCGAGCAGCACGGGCACGGGTGCCGTGTAGCGGAGGAACAGGCGGAGCGGCGTCACGTCGCGGGCCCTGAGCCCGGCGACCACGGCACCGACGAGGATCGCCGCTGCCGCCCGGACCGTCGCTCCGGCGCCGAGGCTCCGGGCCAGCAGCCCGGCCGCGGCTCCGGCGAGCACGGCGAGGAGGACGGCTTGCGCGATGCGACGAACCGTCGCCCCGCCCAGTCGGGTCACCGCCGCTCCCGCCCAGAGGACCAACGGGGGAACGAGCGCGATCGCGAGCGCGAACCGCACGATCTGACCGGGTGTCGCGCCCACGGCGAGGAAGGTCTCGGGCGACTCCCCGAACGGCGACAGCACCGGCTGGGCGATCGCGAACCCGGCGAGCCCCGCGATCTCGGCCAGGTAGCCGAGCTCGCTCCGGACCGCCGCTGCCCATCGGGAGCGGTCCTTCGTGTCCTCGGCGGGAGTCGAAGCGGCAGACACCATGCCAGAAACGTACGCCGTAGGCCCCGCTCCGCCCGACGTCTCTCTCTTGTTCCTTGAGCGGAGCGAGCGCCAGCGAGTGCAGTCTCTCTCTTGTTCCTTGAGCGGAGCGAGCGCCAGCGAGTGCAGTCGAAAGGCGGCCCATCAGTCGAGGAGCTCGACGTACCCGTCGCCGCCGTGGACCCGGATCCTGCGCCCGTCGGCGATCAACGTGGTCGCGCGTTCGACGCCGACGACCCCGGGCAGGCCGTACTCCCGGGCGACCACGGCCCCGTGCGTCATCAGTCCGCCGACCTCGGTGACGAGCCCGGCGGCGGTGACGAAGAGCGGCGCCCAGCTCGGATCGGTGTGCGGGGTGACGAGGATGTCGCCGGGCCGGAGGTCGGCGTCGGCCATCGTCCGCACCACGCGGGCCCGCCCCTCGACCGTGCCCGCGGACACGCCGAGACCGACCAGGGCATCGTCCGGGGTGTCGTCGCGGTGGTAGGAGCCGTGGAGCGCTTCGCCGGTCGACAACAGGACCCGGGGTGGCGTGAGGAGCGCGTCGGCGCGGAGCTGCTCCTTCCGCCGACCGACCAGGTCCCGGTCGACGACACCGGTCCTCACCGCGTCGTGGAGCTCGTCGAAGGTGAGGTGGAACGCGTCGTCCCGACGGTCGAGCACGCCGGCGTCGACCAGCCGGTCGGCCTCTCGCAGGAGCGCCTCCTTGTAGGTCGCGAAGCAGCTCACGATCACGTACTTCGGGAACTCCCGGTAGCCGATGAACGTGCGGAGACGATCGATCGCACAGCGCAGCTCCTCGGCCTTCCGGTTCCCGTCCGGGAGGGCTCGCAGCTCGGCCAGCAGCTCGGCCTCGGTGGTGGCAGCTTCCAGCCGACCGCGCTCGAAGCGTCGGGCCGCCTCGCCGGGCTCGAAGCGCTCGACGTTCTCCAGCACGAGCGTGATCAGCGCGCCGGGTTGCTCGCTCCACCGCGGGCGGGCCAGATCGATCTCCCCGATGCACCGCATGCCGTAGTCGTCGAGGAACTGCTCCATCGCGGCCGCAGCCTCGCGTCCTTCGTCGATGTCGGCATCGACGTCGATCAAGTCGGTCAGGAGGTCGGCGCCCCGATGCGCCGCGAGCCAGGTCACCACCTCGGGGTGGGGCCGCACCGCGTCGGCGACGTCGAGCAACGCGAGGCCCATCTCCGAGGTGACGTTCCCGGGAGCCGATCGGGTGAGGGCGTCGGCTGCGCGCGGGCGGCCGAGCCACGCCTCCACGTGTTCGTCGATCCATGCGGAGGCGTCGAGCGCGGCGTTGATCGCAGCCACCGAGCGGGGGTCACCGAGGCTGCGCTTGATGTCGGCGAGCGTCTCGTCGATCACCCCGAACACCGCGGCACCGGTCACGCCGTCGAACGCGGCGCGGGTCGCGGCGATGCTGCTCCGTCCCTCCTCCAGGAGGACCGCGACGAGTTCGGGGCCGAGTTCGGCCGGTGGCGGTTGCCCGCCGGTCGGTGTCGCCGGTGCCGTGGGTGCGCCCGCGGTGGGTGCGACACGGCCGGCCGCCGTGCGCAGCGCGTCACCGATGAGCGGGTCGGACCGGCCGAGTGCGGCGATCACCGCGTCACGTGCGGCGGGGACTTCGAGCGCTGCGGTCACGTCGACGAAGGGGCGACTGCCGGCGGCGTGCATCGGCCGAAAGGCCATCTTCTGCCACATCGAGAGCCCCAAGGCCGACATGGGGTCGGTCATCATCTGCTGGTGTCCGACCGACACGTACACCTTCGTCCCCGGTGCGGTCGGCTCGTCGCTCGTGGTCGGGACGGGGAAGAGGGTCGTGATCGCGCGGCTCTGCACCACGTGGATGCCGTCGTCGTCGAGGCACCACTCGACGTCCTGGGGAGCGCCGAACGCGACCTCGATCCGTCGGCCTGTTCGCGCGAGTCGGAGCACGTCGCGGTCGTCGATCGACACGGCCCGACCCTGGGCGATGGAGCGCTCGACGATCTCGTCGTCCCGCACCCGGAACGCATCCGACGGCACGAGGCCGCCGACGAGCGCGTCGCCCAGGCCGGGCACGGCTTCGACCGTGGTGACCGTGCGGTCACCCGAGACCGGGTCCGCCGTGAACAGCACCCCGGACGCCTCGGGGTCGACCATCAGCTGCACCACGACCGCCATCGCCGCGTCGCGGTGGTCGATGCCGGCTCGCGCTCGGTACGCGACGGCGCTGTCGGTGAACAGCGTCGCCCAGCACCGCGCGACGTGCTCGGCGACGGCATCGGCACCGACGATCCCGAGGAACGAGTCGTGCTGGCCGGCGAACGAGGCGGTCGGGAGGTCCTCGGCGGTCGCACTCGACCGGACCGCAACCGCCGCGCCGACGCCCAGCTGGTCGAGCGCCTCCGCGATCGACGAGCGGAGGTCCTCCGGCAACTGGACCGAGCCGACGACGTCGCGAACGGTCGCGGGTCCGTGCCCGCCGTCGTCGAGTCGGGCCAGCGCGTCCTGGTACGCGGGCGTCGCACCGAGGACCCGGTGGAAGGCACGGGTCGTCACCACGAACCCGTCGGGCACGTCGACGTCGCCGAGGCGCGCGAGCGCCCCGAGCTGCGCCCCCTTCCCTCCGACGACCCCGACCATCGAGCCGTCGATCGCATCGAGCTCGAGCACGTCGTCCTGCACCGAACCCTCCTCGGATCACCGGTCGAGGGTGCAGTGTCAGCACGAATGGGGTCCTTGCGGCAAGCCCCCCACCCCCAGCTACGGTGGGTTCCAGAGCCGCGGGGACGGGGCCGGCCGTATCCCAGGGGGACGGACCGATGGAGCAGCGAGTCAGCCTGATCACCCTCGGCGTGGACGACCTCGACCGGTCCCGACGCTTCTACGAGCAGCTGGGCTGGCGGGGTCAGGAGCTGGAGGAGACGGTGTTCTTCCAGGCCGGAGGCCAGGCCGTCGTGCTCTGGGGCCGCGACAAGTTGGCGGCCGACTCGGGCGTCGCCGACGACGGCCGGGGCACCTTCGCCGGCATGGCGCTCGCGCTCAACGTCCGGTCCTCCGCCGAGGTCGACGAGGTGGTGCGTGAGGCCGAGGCGGCCGGCGCCACGGTCACCCGTCCCCCCGCGGCGACCTTCTACGGCGGGTACGCCGGCTGCTTCAGGGACCCCGACGGCCACGTCTGGGAGATCGCCCACAACCCCGGCTTCCCGCTCGACGACGCCGGCAACCTCACCGTCCCCGACTTCGGTGCCGCATCGGCCGACGGGGACTACGCCGAGTAGGGGCCGAGCGCGGTCCGGGCGTCGGCCGGGATCTCGATCGGGTTCGACGTGCCGGCCTCGATCCACACGTGGACGATCTCCCCCTCGACGCACACCTCGCCGTGGACGGTCTCGGTCCATTGCGTGGCCATCGACGTGGGACCGAACGACGCGATTTCGAGCGCGAGCGCGATCTCCGCGTCGAACGGGACCGGTGCCCGGAAGCGCGCGTGGACGTCGACGACGACCATGTCGAGCCCGAGCTCGTTCATCCCGCCGTAGGACCCGAAGGCTTCGCGCCACAGCTCGGTGAGGGCGACGTCGACGTAGGCGATGTGGTTGGTGTTGAACACGATTCCCTGCGGATCGCACTCGTGGTAGCGGGCTCGGAGGTGGTGGACGAACGCGGCCATGGCGCCCGAACCTACCGGCGGTGGAGCCGACGGCCCGGTTGACACCTGGCCGCGCGTCGCGCCAGAGGGCATGGGCTGTCACGATCGCAACAGCTCCGCCGGCGAGCGCCCACAGGCCCATGGCCCGGGCCCAATCCTCGTGCGGCCATACGGGGAAGACCGGGAGATCGGTCTCGAACGGTCGGGCGAGCGCCGTCGCAGCGAGGAGCGGGACCGCCGTGGCGGCGAGCGCGGTGCCCGGCTCCGCCCGGCCCGCCGCCCGGGCGGTGGTAGAGAGCCCGAACCCGATGAGGGCGGCCATGGCACCCTGCAGCACGAGGACGTCGAGGTGGTCGGGGAGACCGTCGCGGGCCACGCGGTGGGCCGCGACCCAGACCGTGACGAGCACGAGCGGTCCGACGGCGCGCACCGCCGTGCGCCACCAGAGCGGTCGTGGGGCGATGTCGACCACTGCGGCGCAGCGCTCATCGACCGCCACGGCCGACGCGCCGATCACCAGGCCGAGGGCCGCGCCGTGGAGGGGCCAGAGCTCGGCGGGCGGCGAAGAACTTGATCGGGACCGGAACCGTGTTGCACTTCAGGCTTGACGGCGGATCTGCAATGACGATCCCGCTGTCTCCACACCGTTTCGCTCCAACCACCGGGCGTGGTCATCGATGTGGGAGGTGAGAACGACGAACCCTCCCCACGCCGTCACGCCGATCGCGAGCCACATCCGTCCGACGAGTCGCATCCGCTTCCAGGCGGAGCGGGTGGACGGGTCTGCCCACGCCGTTCGTGCCGGACGGGTCAACAATCGCGAAACGTGGAGGGACCTGACCGGAAGTCTGACGTCGTTACCGTGCGCGCCCAGCCGTCGTCGAGCGCGACTGCGACCTCAGTCGCGTGCCGGGCGTCGGCGGCGGCCCGCAAGAACGAGCACCATGCCGGCCACGAGGAGGAGGACGCCGGTCCGGATCGGTCCCTCGGTCGACGAGCCGGTCCTCGGCAGGCTGCCCGTGGTGGTCGTCGTGGTCGTCGTCGGCGGTGTGGACGGCGTCGGCGTCGGTGCATCGACCACCGGCTCGTATCCGAAGTCGATGTGGACCTGGTTGTCGCCGGCCTCGAGGTGGATCTCGTGGGCGCTGTCGGCCACGTCGTCGGGGTCGAACGTCTGCCCGGCGACCGTGCTGGGCAGGGTGTCGCGGTCGACCTCGATGAGGTAGTCCCCGGGCGGGAGGTCGGTGAACGAGTACGTCCCGTCGACCCCGGTCGTGGTCGAGGCCACGAGGTCACCGGCGTCGTCGAACAGGTTCACCGTCACGCCCGGGATGGGGTGCTCGTCGGCGTCGTACCGGCCGTCACCGTCGGCGTCGAGCCAGATCACGCCGGACACCGACGCGGGCTGGGTCTCGATCGTTACCGAACTGTCGTCGTCCTCGGTCGGATCGTCGTTGCCCGGGGTCGAGTCGACATCGGGTTGGTCGGTCTCGGTGACCGACGCCCGGTTGGTGATCGAGCCCGACCGGCTCGTGGTCACCGTGATGGTGATCGACCGGGTGCCACCGTTCTCGACGGTGCCCACGGTCCAGGTCCCGGTGGTCGGGTCGTAGGCCCCGGCCGAGCTGTCTCGGACCCAGGTGGTGCCGGCGGGGAGCCGATCGACCACCACGACGCCCGTGGCCGTCGACGGACCGTCGTTGGCGAGAGTCAGCGTGTAGGTGACCTCCGCGCCCAGGTCCGGGGTGGCGTCGTCGACCGTCTTGACGAGGGAGAGATCGACCTGCTCGCCGGTGATGACGGCCGTGTCGCGGTCGTCCTCGGCCGGATCGGTCGCGCCGTTGCCGGGCGTTGAGTCGACGTCGGGCTGGCCGGCGGTGGCGACCTCGGCGACGTTGGTGATCGGGCCGGCGGCATCGACCCGCACGGTGATCGTCAGCGTCGCTTCGCCGTCGACGGCGAGGTCGCCGACGGTCCAGGTGCCGGTGACGGCGTCGTACGAGCCGGCATCCTGCGTCGAGGAGACGTAGGTGAGCCCGGCCGGGAGCACGTCGCGCACGGTGACCTCGGTGGCGGGTGAGGGCCCGTCGTTGGCGACCGTGATCGTGTACGTGGCCTGGTCGCCGACATCGACCGAGGTCCGGTCGACGGACTTCTCGAGCGAGAGGTCGACGATCACGCCGGCGACGGTGACGGCGTCCTCGTCGTCCTGGTCGGCCGGGTCGTCGGGGCCAAGGGGGTTCTCGTCGGGCTGGGAGTCGACGTCGGTCTGGTCCGCGTCGGTCACCTGGGCGACGTTGGTGATCGGGCCGAAGCGACCGACGGTGGCGACGATCTCGAGCGTCGCGTCGCCGTCGACGGCGAGGTCGCCGACGGTCCAGATGCCGGTCTCGTCGTCGTAGGTGCCCTGCGAGGGATCGCTCGACACGTAGGTGAGGCCGGCGGGGAGGAGGTCGGTGACCTCGACGCCGGTGGCCGTGCTGGGTCCGTCGTTGCCGATGGTGATCGTGAAGGTGACGTCGCTGCCGACCGAGGCGCTGGCCGCCGAGACCGTCTTCTCGACCGACAGGTCGATGACCGGTTCGCTGGAGAGCACGGTGGTGTCTCGGTCGTCCTCGGGCACGTCGGTCTCGCCGTTGCCGGGCGTCGAGTCGGTGTCGTGCTCGTTGGCCTCGGTCACCTCGGCCACGTTCGTGATCGGACCGGCGTCATCGACGCGGACGGTGATGTCGAGCGTCGCGTCGCCGTCGACCGCGAGGTCGCCGACGGTCCAGATGCCGGTCTCGTCGTCGTAGCTGCCCTGGGAGGGATCGCTCGACAGGTACGTCACCCCGGCGGGGAGGAGGTCGGTGACCTCGACGCCGGTGGCCGGGCTGGGCCCGTCGTTGCCGACGGTGATCGTGAACGTGGCCTGCTGGCCCTGGTTCACGGTCGCCGGGGTCGACGACTTGCTCAGGTGGAGGTCGATGACCGGGTCGACCGACACCGGGACCGAATCCCGGTCGTCCTCGGCCGGGTCGGTTGCGCCGTTGCCGGGCGTGGAGTCGACGTCGTCCTCGTCGGCGTCGGTCACCTCGGCCACGTTGGTCGCGTCGAGGGTGTCGACCGTGACGGTGATGGCGAGGGTGCGGGTGCCGTCGACGGCGACGGTCCCGACGTCCCAGATGCCGGTGTCGGGGTCGTAGCTGCCGGCGCTGTCGTCGGTCACGTAGGTGAGCCCCGCGGGGAGGAGGTCGGTGACCTCGACGCCGGTGGCCACGCTGGGTCCGTCGTTGTGCACGGTGATGGTGAAGACGGCCTGGTCGCCGAGGTAGGTCGGCGGGGTGGTGACGGCCTTTCCGAGGGACAGGTCGATCAGCGGATCGACGGTGACGGGCGCGGTGTCGCGGTCGTCCTCGGCCGGGTCGGTCTCGCCGTTGCCGGGTGTGGAGTCGACGTCGGTCTGGTCGGTGCCGGTCACCTCGGCGACGTTGGTCACCGAGAGGGCGTCGACGGTCGCGGTCACGGTCAGCGTGGCGTCGCCGCCCAAGGCAAGGGCACCGACGGTCCACAAGCCGGTCTCGTCGTCGTAGGTGCCCTGCGAGGCATCGCTCGACACGTACGTCAGGCCGGTCGGCAGGAGGTCGGTGACCTCGACGCCCGTCGCCGGGCTCGGTCCGTCGTTGGCGACGCGCACCGT
>WBZL01005781.1_pt1 | contig 10117 bp, 9 predicted proteins | sample 5204291 | NCBI WGS metagenome assembly WBZL01 (sample SAMN12344345, study PRJNA552823) | activated sludge metagenome | biome: Activated sludge suspended growth; feature: Nitrification reactor; material: Wastewater; isolation source: activated sludge from nitrification reactor of wastewater treatment... | reverse complement strand
GCCGTTCCACGCAAGTCGGCCGGCGCGACGTCCGCGACCATGGCGGCCAGCAGGCCTTGCGTCATGCCCATGTGGATCCCCCAGAGCACCACGCCCGTCAGCACCATGCTCCAGTGCGCGTTTGCGGCGAGGACCAGATCGGCGGCTACCAGCACCAGGAGGCCGAGCGTGAGCAGTGTCTTGTGGCTGATTGTGTCGGAGAGTGTGCCTGACGGATAGGCCGACGCGGCATAGACCAGATTCATCGCGACCATGACGAGAGGAATGAACGCGAGGGGTATACCGCCCTGCTGGGCGCGCAACACGAGAAAGGCTTCGCTGAATCGCGCCAGCGTGAAGACGGCGCCGATGCCGACGACCCACCAATACCCGACCCCTAAACGCGAGAGATTGGTCCAGGAGACGGGGTTGGAGCGCATCGCGCGGGTGTGCGGAACGGGTTCCTGCACGCCCACGATCAGCAAGCCCACCGCCAGCAGACCGGGCACCACCGCAACCCAGAAGACCGCCCTGAAGTCGTCGGCCCAGAGCAGCATCAACCCGACCGCAAGTAAGGGGCCCAGAAATGCCCCTACCGTATCCAGCGATTGACGCAACCCGAAGGCTGCGCCGCGCAACGCCGGGGGAGCGATATCCGCCACCAACGCATCACGGGGCGCCCCGCGAATCCCTTTGCCCACCCGATCCACCAGGCGGGCGGTCAGCAGGACGCCTAGGTTGGGCGCCAGAGCGAACAGCGGTTTGGTGAGCGCGCCCAGGGCATAACCGAATACTGCCAGCTCTTTGCGTCTGCCGAGGTAGTCACTCACGACGCCGGAGAATACCTTGACTACGAGGGCCAGGGCCTCAGCCAAGCCTTCGACCACCCCGACGGCGATGGTGCCGACTCCGAGCGTCGTGACCATGAACAGCGGCAAGAGGCTGTGAATCATCTCCGAGGAGATGTCCATCAGGAGGCTGACGAACCCCAGCACCCAGACGGCGGAGGGCAGTCGTTGAGACCCGGCATCCACACCGATGCTTTACCAGGTCTTGGAGAAGGTGAGCAAGTCTTCCCCCTGCCTCCAGTCGTATCGTTCCGCATGGGCCGGTTGCCCGTCTCCCTCGCGATCCACCAACATGAGCCAGTGCCCGTCCTGGTCGGCGTCATACCAATAGAACAACGGGTAGGGTGCCACGTCCAGCGACTCGATGACGGGGTCGTCATAGGCCAGCCCGAGGATGTGGCGAGCGGTGCGATAGTCTACCCGGCCGTTGCCACGCAGGGAATAGTCGCGGAAGAACAGGCCCGCGATGGTGTCCTAGCCCGGATTATTCATGACGGTTCGTCGCGAAATCGCCAAGCCGCGTCGTGAGACCGGCGTGCGGAGCCGGGAGGACCCGACGCGTACTCGTGCAGTACGGTGAGGGTCCGAGAGGCGAGCCCACCGGCCGCAGGCCTGTCGAAACAGCGGATCGGCGAGTGCAGCAGAAACGTTCATGAATAATGCGGGCTAGTATTGGGAGATCAGTGATTGCTCCCCCGGTTCTTCGGGAAACGCCTGCTCGGCCCGGACGATGACCGGCACGGTCAGGCTCAGCAGCAGGAGGAGCGCGGCAAGTGATTGAGTTCGGCGCAGGCTGATTGCCATGACAACACCTCCCTTTCTCCTGAGGACGTTCGAGAGCCGGAAAGATGCAGTCGGTGAAATCACGGTCGGGTGCAGGGAAGGTCCACGCGAACGATGTTCTTGCCCTGCCGATGTCCACGCGCCTGCGAAGCCCGGCATCCAGTCATGCTGCCCTACCAGGTGCGTGATGTCGCGTCGCAGGTGTGGTCGATCGGCACCTCGTCTCCCGGTTCACCGGGAAGCGGAGCCTCCTGGCGAGAGGCGGTCGGCCAGACCCTGGAGATGTACTTCGTTCAGAAGGTTCGTCACCCTAAGAGGAGACAGGTGATGTGCAACGAGAAGTCAGCTGAACGGCAAGGCCATGCACTGGTCGAGGTACGCGGAGGGGGCGTTGCACAATCAGGGGATGTGGGAACGTGCGCGTCACAGGAACCGCAGCGGGACGCGGGGGCAACCGGGACAGGGGCTGGGCCTCCACGCATGCGTGAGGCATGCGCAGGGCCCAACCGCATGATCGCGAAAAAATGCCCTCTCGTTACGATTTCCGCCGCTGGCGTTGAATGTGGCAGGCCTGTGGCCGTTGCAGGTCGGCAGGAATTCGGGTTGCCTCGTCCAGACAGGCCTGGTCCAGCTGTGCCTGCACCAGGCCCAGTGCGCCGCTGAGGTTGGTCCCGCGCAGGTTCGTCTGTTGCAGGTCGGCGTTGTTGAGTTGCGCTCCCGTCAGGTCGGCAGCACTCAAGTCGGCGTTGCGGAGATTGGCTTCCTGCAGGTTGGCCTGCACCATGACGGCGTGACTGAGATCGGCCTGGCTCAAGTCGGCGGCGACGAGGTTCGCCAGTTCCAGGTTGGCTTCGCTGAGCCGGGCTTGTTCCAGATGGGCTTTCGGGGCATAGATTTCAGTCAGGTCTGCTTTCGAGAGATCGGCGCGCGTCAGACGGACATCGATCAAGACGGCATGGTGAAGCCTTGCCCCGTGGAGCTTCGCGGAGTGCAGGTTGGCCTTGTACAGGACGGTCATGGTCATGGTGGCGGAGTCGAGCCGGGCGTTGAGGAGGCGAGCCCCTTCCAAGTTCGCGTGTTCGAGATTTGTCCGCTGCAGGTTGGCGCCGTCGAGCCGGGCATAACGGAAATCGGCACCACGGAGGCTCGCCTCGTGAAGGTCCACCTTGACCAGGGATGCATCGTCAAGATAGGCGCTGTCCAGATCGGCTTCCACCAGCGAGGCCCCATCAAGGACGGCGCTGTCCAGCAGCGCCCCCTGCAGATTGGCGCGGCGCGCGTTGGCCTGCCGGAGATTGGTGCGTCGCAGGTCCGTGCCGGCCAGGTCGGCGTCGGTCAAGTTGGCCTTCGACAGATTCGCTCCATAAAAATACCCGTCCAGTAGCGTGGCGCCGCTCAGATCCGCCTGTTGCAAGTCCGCGTCTTCGAAGTGAGCGCGTTCCAAGAGCGCTTCCTTGAGCAGTGCTCCCTGGAGATTCGCGCCGTACAACGCCGCTTCATCGGCGGCCACGCGGTTGAGATGGGCTTTGACCAGCAATCCTTTGCGCAGGTCCGCCCCCTCCAGGTTGGCATCGTCGAGCATCGCCTGGGACAGGTCGGCACCCTTCAGGTGGGCTTGCACCAGACTGGCGGTTCGTAGATTCGCGCCTTTGAGATTCGCTCCTTCCAGGTTGATTCGTTCGAGATTCGCCCCCACCAATCGAAGTTGGTGCAAGTCTGTGCGGCAGAGGTTGGCGCGGCGGCCGTCGGCGGAGTCACGGTCTTCAAGCCAGCGCGCATGCGACTGCAGGACGTTGTCCAATTGCTTGGCGGCCGGGCGCTGGCGCGTGAAGGGGCTCTCACAAGCAGGCGCCTGTGCAGGTTTTCGGGCGGACTTCGCCGCGGCGTCCGCCTCACCAGGGAGAGAAAGCAGGGAGGCGAGCAGTCCACTCGCGACGAGGGTGAGGGCCCGGGTGAGGGATAGGGGATGCGGATTCATCAAATTGCCTCCTTCACAAGCATGGGTGCCGTTCCCAGCCGGAGCGGCAGGGCTGTTTGCATGGGGTCATGTGTGTCGGTCGACCTGTTGCGCCAATTGTTCCAGGGCCTCGGCAATCCGGACGTCGTAGGGCGGGGCCTGGTCCAATCGGCGTAGCGTATCCGGAAGTTCCGCCAACGCCGATCGTGCACGATCGCGAGTCTCCTCAATCGAAGGGCTTGGAGCCAGCCGGCGTCCATTCTGCATGACTGGTTGCAGGAGAGGCAGCCCGGGTCGGGTCTCGCCTTCGATGGTGATGATGTCTCCGTCCAGTCGTCCGTCTCGTCCCAGCCGGCGATAGACCTGCTTTCTGCCCGGCCAGGTCGCTTTGCCTTCCGAGCGCTTGCGGCAGGGTCTTCCGGCATATTCCTGGAGTTTGTAGGCGCAGTCCAGATAGGGCGCATCGGCGGAGGTGGTCATGGCCGTGCCGATTGCGAACCGGTCGATCGGTGCCCCGCTCTTCAGCAATGCCTCCACCCGTTCCTCGTCGAGATTTCCGCTGGCCAGGATCTTGGTATCCGTGAGACCTCCGCGGTCGAGAATCAGCCGGACTTTCTGCGCATGGTCGGCTAAATCGCCGCTGTCGAGACGCACGCCGTGGATCGAAATGCCCTGATTCTTCAGGGAGGTGGCCAGCGCGACCACCTTTTCTGCCGCGGCTTCCGTATCGTAGGTGTCGATCAGGAGGACGACATTGCGCGGTTGTGCCTGGGCAATGTGGAGGAAGGCTTCTGCTTCGTCGTGATGGGCCTGCACAAAGGCATGCGCCATCGTGCCGTAGGTCGGCATGCCGAACCGTGCTCCGGCCAGGACGTTGGATGTGCCGGCGAATCCGGCCAGGTAACTGGCGCGGGCGGCCAACAGACCGGCTTCTGCTCCATGAGAGCGGCGCAGGCCGAAATCGATCAGCGGTCTCCCCTCGGCCACCAGCACGGAGCGGCAGGCCTTGGAGGCGACCATGGTTTGGAAATTCAACAGATTCATCACTCTGGTTTCGACGAGCTGCGCTTCTGGCAGCGGCGCGGTCACGCGGAGGATGGGTTCGTGCGGGAAAAACACCGTGCCCTCGGGCATGGCGTGGACATCGCCGGTGAAGCGCAGGGTACGGAGGGCGGCGAGTGTCGCCGGCGTGAAATGTCCCGTCTGCGCGAGCCAGTCGAGATCGCGCTCGGCGAAATGAAATGTCTCCAGATAGGTGAGCACCTGCTCCAACCCTACCGCCATGAAGAAATTCCGTCGAGGCGGCAACTTGCGGACAAAAAATTCGAAGACGGCGATGCCCGTCATCTTCTGGGCGAGGTACGCTTGGGCCATCGTGAGTTCGTACAGGTCGGTGAGCAATGTTTCGGATACAGCGTTCATGCGACGAGTTGCTCCCAGCGGAGCGGGATCGCTCCGGCTGCTACCATCGATTCTTCGGCGCGTGGCCCATCTTCCGGGAGCACGTTCACGGCCCGCACGGCGTCCATGAGCAGATAGACCAGATAGTTGAGCCGGCGGGCATCGTGCACGGTGTGGAGGACGCAATAGTCCGTCGCCAGGCCTCCGACGAAGAGGCGGTCGATGCCGGCGGCCCGGAGATGATCGTGCAGCGATGTGCCCTGGAACCCGGAATAGGCTTCCTGGTTCGGCTCGGTGCCTTTTGAGATGACGATGGACGAGGGCGGCAGGTGGAGCGATGGCGGAAATTCGGCACCGTGGGTCCGTGCGACGCAATGGGCCGGCCAGGGTCCGCCTTGCGCATGGAAGGAACAGTGGTTGGGTGGATGCCAGTCGCGTGTGGCGAACACGGGTGCGCTCGCCTCCGCAAAGACGTCGAGATACCGTTGCAGCGCCGGAATGATCTCCTGGCCTTCCGGCACCGCGAGTGGTCCGCCGGGCAAGAAATCGTTCTGCACGTCCACCACAAGCAGCGCATCGCCTGGTCGAAGGTAATTCATGGAATTCTCGGCGAAGCCGATTCTACGGCCTGTTATCGTCCTTGCTGCACCAGCAACCTGATATAGGCGACTGCGTCCTGCCTCTCGGTCTCGGTCAATTGTCCCTGCCACGAATGCATCGGGCTGAATACAATGCCGTGCTCGATGGTTCGGAGCAACTCCTCGTCCGATTTGAGGAAGGATTTGAATCGGTGGAAGTTGGCCGGCGGGACCCGCAAGGCGGCGGCATCGGGGCCGTCACCCCATCCGCCCGTGCCATGACAGCGGAGGCAGTGTCGTTGATAGACGGCGTTGCCTCTGACGACGTCCGGAGGAAAGTCTTGCGCGGGCGTGGGGGAAGGGAGCGCTGCGACGGCCGCGACGAGGCCGACGGCAAGAAGGAGCCTGCGAACGTGACTGGTCGTGAAGCGAGGCATAGGACTCTCCGATCCTCAGCTTTTTTTCGTCGTGTGGGCGATGAAAGACGAGAAATGCTGCTGTAACTTGGTGCTGCCGCAGGCCGGGCACTGCACCTCGCCCTTCTCGTGTTGCTTCAACGTCACCACAATGAGCGACTCTTTTCCGCACTCCAGACAGGTGTAGTCATACATGGGCATGGGGACCTCGTTGAATACGTGCTCCGTAACCGGCGATCGAGACAGGAGCTGAATCCCTCGCCGACACGCCGCTGACGCATCTGCTACTCGTTGACCTTGTTGTTTTCCTCCGCTTCGCCCCAGCTGGCGACGATCTGCGCCATCTCCTCCAGCCGCGCGGCGGTACGGCCATAGATACTCTCCGGCGGGAAGGTTCCGTCTGCTCCTCGTTCTCCGGCGGGAACCCCGATGAGGAGTTCAAGCGCCTGCTCGATGGTGTCGACCCCGTAGATGGCGAATTTTCCCTCCTCCACCGCTGTGACCACTTCCCGATTTAACGCCAGGTGTTTGGTGTTCCGTGCCGGAATGATGACACCCTGCGTCCCCGTCAGCCCGCGTCGTTTGCAGGATTCAAAGAAGCCCTCGATCTTTTCATTCACGCCGCCGATGGGCTGAATCTCTCCGAGTTGATTCACCGAGCCGGTGACGGCCAGAGACTGGCGGACAGGGAGGGCCGAAAGGCTTGAGAGCACCGCGGTCAACTCGGCCACGGCAGCGCTGTCGCCTTCGACCTCGGAGTAGGTCTGTTCGAAGGTCAAGGTGGCGCTGAGGGCGAAGGGTTGCAGTCCGGCGAATTTTCCCGCCAGAAATCCGGCCAGTGTCATGACGCCTTTACTGTGGATATGCCCGGCCAGTTCGACCTCGCGTTGGATGTCGATCACGCCCTTCGTTCCGACGTAGGTGCGGGCGGTGATCCTCGTCGGGCGGCCGAAGGCATAGTCGCCGAGTTGGTAGACAGACAACCCATTGACCTGGCCGACGACCTCGCCTTGCAGATCGACCATCAACGTGCCTTCTTTGATCTCATCCTGAATCCATTGCTCCGGCAGATCGGCACGTCGCCGCTGGTGCGCCAGGGCCGATTCCACGTCCGCCCGCGTCACGAAGGAGTGACCGTCTTTTCTGGCCCAATAGCCGGCTTCGCGGATCAAGTCGCTCACGAGGCTGAACCGCAGGGACAAGCGATCGTGCCGGTCGGCGAAGCGGAAGCCCTGGCGAATCACTTCCGCCACGGCGTCGGCGCCGAAGGGCGGCAATGCTTCCTCGCGACAGAGTTTCGCCACGAAGCGCGCATACTGGCGCTCCTGCCGCTCGTCATGGGGCACTTCCACGTCGAAATCGGCCTTCACCTTGAACAGCTTGGCGAAGTCTTCCTCGTAGGCCTGGAGCAGATGGTAGATGCCGGCGGTACCCACCAGGATGACCTTGACCGAGACGGGGATCGGCTCAGGTCGCAGGCCGGCGGTGGCGAAGCCGTAAAATTCCGCCGGGTCTTCGATGGTGACCGCGCCGGTTTTGATGACCCGCTTGAGCGCCTCCCAGGAAAACGGTTGGCGGAGCAGATCCAGGGCTTGCAGGATCAGGTAGCCGCCGTTGGCCTGGAGCATGGCGCCGGCGCGGATCTCGGTGAAGTCGGTATACATCACGCCCAGGTGGGCGCGCCGCTCGATCTTCCCGATCAGGTTGCTGTAGGTCGGATGCGATTCGTCGACCACGGGCGCGCCGGCGGAGGCATCACGGGCCACGATCAGGTTGACGGCGAATCGTGTCATGTCCGGACGTCGGGCTTGCTCCAATCCGGGGATCGGCAGCATCGGTACGCTATGCGGCAGGAAATCTTTGTACTGGTGAATGATGTCGTGATGGACGCGTTGGAGATACGTCGTCACCGGCTGGAGACGTTGGTACGTGTGCAGCAAGGTCTCGTAGGCGCCTTTCATGACGTTGGCGACGATTTGATGGTCGAGATGATGCAGGGCCTGCTCGGCCTCCCGTTCGAGCGTGTGCATCCGAACGTGAAATTCCCGCATGTCGCTTTCCAGCGACTGCCGCCGCTCGGTCAGTTCCTGTTGGGCCTGTTCGGACAGCGCCTCCATTTCTTTCTCGTTCATCGGGCGATCGTCTTTGAGCGGGACGAGCCCGAAGCCCACCGGGGTCTCTTCGAATCCGAACCCGCGTTGGCGGCAGAGGGCCGTGAGTTCGTGAAAGAGGGCCTTTTTTTTTCCTTCCGTGTCCTCGATGATTTTGGCTTTGGCGTCGAGGTACTTCTTCCCTTCAAAGGCGGCGGGAATATCGCGGCGTAGCCCATCGATGAACGCGCCCATCTCGCGTTTGAACGCGGCCCCTTGTCCTGCGGGAAACGACAGGCAGGTGGGGCGTGAGGCATCCTGAAAGTTGTGGACATAACACCAGTCGGACGGTGCCGGCGCGGACCGGGCCAGACGTGTCACCATCTGCCGCACCAGCGTGCCCTTTCCGGTTCCCACCGGTCCGGAGACAAAGATGTTGAACCCGGAACTGGTCATCTGCAGCCCGAACTCCAGGGCTTCGACCGCCCGCTCCTGTCCGATGGTGTCCTCCAGCGGTTCGATTTCACTCGTATCCTCGAATCCCAAGCGACCGGGATCGACATGCGGAGCCAGCAGACTCGCGGGAAGCTTGTGTTTGTCCGACATCGTTCCCGCTCCTACGGCTTCAGGAGGTGAGGCGTTTGTACGATGGTGGCATGCAGGCCCTTCTCGCCGGGTTCGCTCTCGAAGAGCACTTCCAGGCCATCTTGCACCTCGTCGAAGGAGATGCCTTTCAGCGCATTCTTGTGGAAATAGACTTCCCCGCCTCCGTCGTTCAGAATGAAACCGTAACCCTGGTTCGGGAAGATTTTGCTCACGACGCCACGGAGTTGCGGCAGCGGTTCGATCCGCGCGACTTTGTCGGCGCGTTTGTCGCGATATTTCCGCAGCTCGATCGCCACCGCATCGAAGGCGGCCCGGATCGCCTCTTCGAAGGTCTTGTCTTCCTTGCGGGAGGTGAGGGTCTGCCGGGTCGGCACCGTGACGAGCACGAGCGCCTCGGCGACATTGTCCAGCTTCTTGTGATGGCGGTTTTTGGTCAGCGTGACGCGTCCGTGGATGATATCGTCATGGCCACGTTGCAGGGCGGCCATCCGCTCTTCGATTTCGGTTTTCCACCGCGGGGTCATGGCGATGTTGCGGGCCTCGACTTCTAGGTTCATGCGTTCCTCCTCTCGTCTCAGGTCAGGTCACTGTCCACGCCCTGTCTCAGCAAAGCACATGCCTTCCCCATGGCAGACTGCCGGTATGCGCATGCCGATGAATCGGCTGAAAGTGAGGCCTTTGTCGGGTGTCCGGCACTCGGTCGGACGCAAGAGGGGCCGAGACTGGCGCAAAATTCCTCAGTGGCGACGGCCTGGCTGAAGCTCAATGCGCCAGTGTCTGGGAAAATCACTCGTCTACGCGGGCGTTTTCTGGAACATGTCTTGCGAAGAGCCAGGGCATGCCGGTGTTGAAAAAATCTGCCCTGGAGGCCTATCTCAAAGCTCGGTTCGGCCCGAGTGCCGAATTGCTGGCCTATGGACCGATCGGAAAAGAAACCAGCGGGTCCCGCTACAAACAGTATGGCTATGGTGCGCCGGTCCGGTTGACCTTCTGCCAGGGTGACCAGACCCGACGGGTGGTACTGGGCACGATGAGTCCCGGTCCGTTCGGTCATGAGCATCCGGCCGACCGTGCCCAGGCCATGCTGTGGGACTATGACTGCTACGGTCGCCTGCCCGGGCACATCGCCGCCTTGGATGTGGGCGCGTTTACGGAAGACGACGCGTTGATGTCCGTGGCCAAGGCCAAAGAGTTTTTCTTGCTGACCCAATGGTCGGACGGTGAGACCTATCACAAGGATCTGGAACGGCTTGCGAGCGCGAAGAAGCCCACTGCCCTCGATCGGAAGCGGACGGAGGCCCTGGCCGGGTACTTGGCGACGATTCACCGCAAGAAACACAAGGATCCGCAGTTGTACCGGCGGCGACTGCGGGAGTTGCTGGGCCACGGCGAATGCATTATGGGGCTGACGGACAGTTACCCGGATCGGTTTGCGTTTATCACAGAGGAGTTGCTGCAG
>WBZL01005780.1_pt1 | contig 10119 bp, 11 predicted proteins | sample 5204291 | NCBI WGS metagenome assembly WBZL01 (sample SAMN12344345, study PRJNA552823) | activated sludge metagenome | biome: Activated sludge suspended growth; feature: Nitrification reactor; material: Wastewater; isolation source: activated sludge from nitrification reactor of wastewater... | reverse complement strand
GCCTCGAGTGCATCAAGTTCATGCTCGAGCAGGATCCGGACAACCTGCCGATCGTCCAGAAATGGATCGACAAGTGGACCTGGCGTGGCACGCGCGTGCTGACCCTGGTGGCGATGATGATGGACTACATGCTGCCCAAGCGCGTGATGAGCTGGAAGGAGGCCTGGGAAATCTACTTCGAGCAGAACGGCGGGGCGCTGTTCGGCGACCTGGCCCGCTACGGCATCAAGGTGCCCGATTGCGCGGCGCAGGCGCTGGTGGACAAGGAGCACGTCTCGCACCAGCTGTGGGCGGCCGTCTATCAGTGGAACTTCGGCACCATGTTCCACACCTGGATTCCCTCGGCTGACGAGCTCGACTGGCTATCCGCCAAGTACCCCGATACCTTCGACAAGTACTACCGGCCGCGCTGGGAGATGTGGGCGCAGATGGAGAAGGAGGGCAAGCGCCACCTCAATACCGGCCTGGCTCAGCTTTGCCAGGTCTGCCAGTTCCCGATGATCTTCACCGAGCCTGACGACCCAAGCAAACTGGCCCATCGCGAGCTCGACTACCAGGGCGAGAAGTACCACTTCTGTTCCGACCACTGCCAGCATATCTTCGAGAATGAACCGGAAAAGTACATCCAGGCGTGGCTGCCGATGCCCCAGCTTTTTCAGGGCAATTCCGGTGGCGGCGGTGTTGCCGAATGGATGGACTGGGTGAAGATGGTGCCCGGTCAGGACAACATGGACTTCGAAGGCTCCCAGGACCAGAAGAACTTCGCCCTCTGGAAGGGCATGGCCACGACCAACAAGTAGGAGGCAGACATGTCAGTCGCAGCAATCAAGGAATACGTCGGCACGCCGCTCGATACGGTGGCCAACTTTCACGGCAACCAGCTACTCTACGTCTGCTGGGACAAGCACCTCATGTACGCCGCACCGTCGATCTTCATGGTCTCGCCGGGGATGAAGTTCGAGGACTTCCTGACCCAGGTGGTGGCACCCATCTTTCAGCTCCACCCGGATGCCGCGAAGATCGATTGGCGCCAGGCCAGCTGGATCAAGGGCACCAAGCCCTGGGTACCCGACTTCGACCGGACGGTGGCCGAGAACGGCCTGGTGCACAAGGAGTACCTGCGCTTCACCACGCCGGGCCTGGATGGCTGGCGCGGCCTGGGCATCTAGCCACGCGGGAGTCATCGGAGGTTCGGTGCGATATAGTCAAGCCTCGCGATGCGCGATGCGCAATCGAACCTCCGGAGCAAGCAACCGTGGACATGCCGATCAATAGTTTCAAGAAGAAATTGCTGGCGGGCGAAGTACTGTACGGACTCTGGCTCGGCCTGTCCGACACCTTCAGCGCCGAGGTCTGTGCCGGGGCCGGCTTCGACTGGCTGCTGATCGATGCCGAGCACGGGCCCAACGATCTGCGCACCATTTTTTCGCAGCTCCAGGCGATCGCCCCCTACCGCTCGCAGCCCGTGGTGCGTCCGCCGCAGGGCGATCATGTGCTGATCAAGCAGTTGCTGGAAACCGGCGTGCAGACCTTGCTGATCCCGATGGTCGACACTGCCGGGCAGGCGGCCCAGCTGGTCGAGGCGATGCGCTATCCGCCCCGGGGCATCCGCGGCGTCGGCAGTTCGCTGGCGCGGGCCTCGCGCTGGGGGCGGATCGACGACTACGCCCATCGGGCCGACGAGCAGATGTGCCTGCTGGTGCAGGTCGAGACCCGAACCGGCATGGAAAATCTCGACGCGATCCTGGCCACCGAGGGCGTCGACGGCATCTTCTTCGGCGCCGCCGATCTGGCCGCGTCCTACGGCTATCTCGGCGAATCCAGCCACCCGGAAATCGTCGCCATGATCGAGCGCGGCTTGCGCACCGTGGCCCGAGGCGGCAAGGCCGGCGGCGTCTTGTGCGGCGACAAGGGCCTGGTCGCCCGCTATCGCGACGCCGGCGCGCGCTTCATCGCCGTCGGCGTGGACTCCATGCTGCTAGCCGCCGCCACCACGGCCTTGTGTCAGGAATACAGGACCGACGCGGGTGCGCGAAAGGGGATCGGCAGCTACTGAGGTTCCACGCGGTCGGGCCCAGTCTGCCTGAGCATTCGTTGCTCACGCGGCGCGTCAAGCCGGGGCGTAGCTGGGGTGCCTTTCCAGGGTCCGCAGGACGTAGGTGGAAATCTCTTCGGGAAGCGAGACGCATTCCATGGCCAAGGCAGCGTGGATGCGGCGGGCGTCGAAGGGCCCATCGGGCACCAGCACCGGCGATGCCTTGTGCTTGCCCGGCCGCTGCTCGCCGTCGTCGACTATCATGTACTCGAATCCCGCGCCGGGCCGCCAGACGACGGACCGCTCGCGACGCAATTTGTCGTAGCACAACTCGAAGCCGAAGATGTCACCATCAAGGTCGTACCACACGATCAGATCGAAGTCCGCCGACGAAAACCAGCGGCGCCTCCGATCACCGGGAATCTGGCGGACGTCAATCTGTTCCTTCATGCGGCGTTTCATCCCGGTGCCAGTTCCCGCCATTGTGTGATGACGACGGCCGAACTTCCCGGTCTGTCGGTGGTGGATTGGATCGGACAAGTTTAGCGGCAATGACGGCTGGATGTCGACGCTACTGGCGGTCCTGGCCGCGCTGTTTCAGCCGGTAGCGCAGTTGCGGCCGGGTGAGGCCCAGCTGGCGGGCGGCGGCGCTGACGTTGTGGTCGGCGCGGGCCAGTACCGCCGCTACCAGCAGAGATTCGATGTCGGCGAGGGACAGCTTGCGCGCCAGGAAGTCGTCGACGAAGCGTTCCATGCAGTCCGGTTCGCCGCGCTTGAGCTTGCCTTGGGCATCCAGGCGGGCGGTGCCCTCGCCGGCTTCGACGGGCGGCGGTACCGAGAACAGGTCGGCCACGTCGATGCGCCCGTCGTTCTGGGCCAGCAGCACGCCGCGCTCGACCATGTTCTCCAGTTCGCGCACGTTGCCTGGCCAGGCGTAGCCGAGCAGGGCCTGCATCGCCTTGTCGGTGACGCCGGTGATGCGCTTGCCCTCGCGCGCCGCGTACTTGTCGATGAAGCGCTGCACCAGCGGCGGCACGTCCTCGCGACGCTCGCGCAGCGGCGCGATGGTGACGGGAAACACGTTGAGCCGGTAGAACAGGTCCTTGCGAAAACGGCCCTGGCGCACCGCCTCGGTCAGGTCCGTATTGGTGGCGGCCACCAGGCGCACGTCCACCCGGCGCGTCCGGGTGTCGCCGATGCGCTCCAGTTCACCCTCCTGGAGCACCCGCAGCAGCTTGGTCTGCGCCGAAAGGGGCAGCTCGGCCACCTCGTCGAGGAACAGGGTGCCACCGTGGGCGCGCTCGAACCGGCCCGGGCGCGACTGCTGGGCGCCGGTATAGGCGCCCTGCTGCACGCCGAACAGCTCGGACTCGACCAACTGCTCCGGCAGCGCGCCGCAATTGACCGCCACGAAGGGCGCGTTGGCGCGGCTGCTGGCCTTGTGCAGCGCCCGGGCGAACATCTCCTTGCCGACGCCGGTCTCGCCGAGCAGCAGCACGGTGATCTGGCTGTTGGCGGCCTTCTTCAGCAGTTCCCAGGCGGTGCGGAACGGCGCCGAGACGCCGACCAGGTCACCCGGCTCCAGGGCTTCGTCGATCGAATAGCGCAAGGTGCGCACCTGGTGCTGGAGCTCCAGCAACTGGTCGGCCACCGGGTCGGCGCGGAAGTAGCCCATCAACGGCGCCGCCTGCTCCTCATCCCACTCCTCGAGGGGCCGGCCCATGATCCGGCAGCGGTCGGGGCCGCACTCCGTCTCCTCGAAAAGCACGAACTTGCGCATGATGCCGCTGACATAGCCGCAGGCGTAGCCCACCTGCATCCAGCAGCAGGCGCCGGGTTCGACGCCGAACAATTCGCGATGGATGTCGCCCTCGAAGGAGTTGCGCCAGATCACCTCCACGTCGCAGTGGCCGCGGGCGATGTCGATGTCGAAGCGCACCGGCTCCACCTTGACGCTGCCTTCCAGCGTGTGCAGCAGCGGCCCCTTGAGCAGGATGTCCTGGTCCGAGGAATACGGGTACAGCTTGCGGATCAACTCGGCGTCGCGGCCACCGGCGGCAAAGCCCATGCGCGTCAGCACACCGCGCGCCCGCTCCATGCCCAGGGTATCGACCAGTTCCTTGCGGAAACTGCCGAAGGCGGCGCGATGGAGCAGGATCATGCGCTCCTCGCCGAGCCAGATGTTGCCGGTGGCGAACGAGAACTTCAGCTTTTCGGCGAGTTCCTCGATGCCGGACGACGCGGCATCGTGCGACGGCTTGGCCGTGGATTTCACCAATCGATCTCTCCTTCGGGCCTATGGAATGTTCCTGGACGAACCCGGGACTTCCCGTCCGGCCGCGTGGGCCGGATCAATAGGCGCTGCGGACGACGCCGCCGTCGACGCGCAGCGCCGCCCCGGTGGTCGCGGAGGCCAGCGGGCTGGCGACGTAAGCCACCAGCGACGCCACCTCGTCGGGCGAAGCGAAGCGCTTGATCAGGGATGAGGGCCGCACCTTGGCGAAGAACTCCTGCTCGAAGGCCTCGAAGGACGGGCCGCCCTCCCCGGCCAGAGACGCGACGAAGTCCACCACGCCCCGCGACTTGGTCGGTCCGGGCAGCACACAGTTGACGGTAATGCCGGTGCCGGCCAGGGACTCGGCCAGTCCGCGGGAGACCGCCAGTTGGGCGGTCTTGCTGGTGCCGTAGTGGATCATCTCGGCGGGGATCTGCACCGCGCTCTCGCTGGAGATGAAGATGACGCGACCCCAGTTGGCCGCCTTCATGGCCGGCAGACACAGCCGCGCCAGGCGCACGCCGCTCAGCACGTTGACCTCGAAAAAGCGTCGCCAGTCCTCGTCCGGGGTTTCCTCGAATGCCTTCGCCTCGAAGATCCCCAGGTTGTTCACCAGGATCTCGATGCCGGGATGGGCGCGTACCAGCGCCTCGGCCGCGCCGGCCGTGGCCAGGTCGCCGGCAAAGCCCAGCACCTGGCCGCCCGTGTTCGCCTGGATGGCGGCAATGGCGCCATCGACGGCGGCCTGGGTGCGGCCGTTGACGATCACCCGCGCGCCTTCCCGGGCGAGGGCGGTGGCGATGGCGTAGCCGATGCCGGCCGTGCTGCCAGATACCAGGGCCAGCTTGTCGTTCAGTTGCAGATCCATGGGCACATACTCCTTGGTAATGTTTGATCGGTCAGGCGCCGGCGGCCTTGGCCGCCTCGGCGCGGGCGCGGACCTCGGCCTCGCGCTTGATGCTGGCCGGCACGCCGCCGATGCCCCATAAATCCGGCTTGGTCTCGGCGATATGCAGGCGTATGCGGGTTTCATTGGTACCGAGGATTCTCGCCACCAGGCCGGTCACCTCGCGAATCAGCGCATGGTGCTGCTCCTTGCTGCGGCCCTCCAGCAGCACCATCTGAATGAAGGGCATTTCAGCCTCGGCGCGGGGCGTATGCCGCAACACGTCGCTGGCCGGCTCGCCGCAGATGCCCCACAGGTCCGGGTCGATTTCCGTGACCCAGACTTCCAGCCGATCCTTTGGCGCCTGAAGAATGCGCGCCACGGTTTCGGACGCTTCGCGCACCAAGGCACGCAATTGCTCACGGGAATGGCCTTGCAGAACGCGGATATGGCAAACCGGCATGTCTCTCTCCTGAGGTCTTGTTGGTGGTGATTACGGCAATCCGCGCCGACGGCCGGAATCGAGCATCAGCGTCGAGCCGGTCATGGCATCCGCCTCGGGGTCGAGCAGCATGGCCACCGCCCAGGCCACCTGCTCCGGCGTGGTGAAGGCGCGGAGCGAGGATTCGGCCTTCATTTCGTCGAGCACCGCGTCGACGCCGATGCCGCGCAGCCGGGCGCGGTCGGCGGCGACGCGGTGCAGGCGCTCGGTATCGGCCGGGCCGGGGGCGATCAGGTGGGCGGTGATGCCGCGCTCGCCATAGGCCAGGCTGAGTTGGCGCATCACGTTGACCAGGGCCGAGTTGGCGACACCGGCCGCCGCCGCATAGGCCGTCGGCTCGAAGCCATAGTGGCCGCCGATCGCGACCAGCCGCGAACCCTTGAGCAGGTGGGCATCGACGGCCCGGGTCAGACGCAGCATGCCGCCGACCTTGATATTGACCGCATCCACCATGGATGCGGTTGGCGCGGTGAGGATGCCGCCGGCCACGGCCACGCCGGGGCCATGCACCACCATGCGCACCGGCCCGGTCACCGCCGCGCGAATCGCGTCGATGGCGTTGTCGGCGGCGATGTCGGCCACGCAGGCGACCAGACCCGGGTGGCGCGACTGGAGCGCCACCAGCGACGCCTCGGTCCTGGCCACGGCGACGACGCCGAGGCCGGCCGTCGTCAACCGGTCCACGATGGCGTTGCCGAAGGCCCCGGTGGCGCCGACGACAACGGCGAGTTCCTGACTCATGACGGTTCCCCTTGCTGGCTCGTGTTCAGGCCTTGAGCAGGCCGCGTTCCCTGGCCATGGTCATGGCCGTATCGAGGATCATATCCTCCTGGCCGCCGATCATTTTCTTGCGACCAAGTTCAACCAGAATATCCCGGGCCGGCACGCCATAGCGCTGGGCGGCCCGCTTGGAGTGAAGCAGGAAGGTCGAATAGACGCCGGCAAAGCCCAGGGTCAGCGACTCGCGGTCCACCCGCACCATGTGGTCCATCAGCGGCACGATCAGATCCTCGGCCATGTCCATCAGCTTGAACAGGTCCACGCCCGTTTCGATGCCCATCCGTTCGCAGACGGCGGCGAACACTTCCAGCGGTGTATTGCCGGCGCCGGCTCCGAGGCCGGCCACCGAGGCATCGATGCGGCTGGCGCCTTCCTCGATGGCCACCAGGGAGTTGGCGATGCCCATGCCCAGGTTGTTGTGGCCGTGGAAGCCGATCTCCGTCTCGGGTCGGAGCACTGACCTGAGCGTCCCGACGGCCCGCCGAACGTCCTCGGTCAGCATGTAGCCGGCCGAATCGGTGATGTACACCGTATTGGCCCCGTAGGACTCCATCAGCTTGCCCTGCTGCGCCAGGCCTTCGGGCGTGTTCAGGTGCGCCATCATCAGGAAGCCGCTGGTGTCCATGCCCAGTTTTCGGGCAAAGGCGATGTGCTGCGGCGAAGTGTCGGCCTCGGTGCAGTGCGTCGCCACATGGACGCTGCGGGCGCCGCAGTCGTAGGCCGATTGCAGTTCGCGCATGGTGCCCAGGCCGGGGATCAGCAGCACCGAGATGCGCGCCTGCTTGACCACGGCGCTGACCGCGCGCAGGTAGTCCTCGTTGCTGTGCGGGGCGAAGCCGTGCTGTAGCGAGTTGCCACCGAGGCCGGCGCCGTGGGTGGCCTGCAGCAAGGGCACGCCGGCCGTATCGAGGGCGGCGGCAATCGCCTCGAACTGCGCGATCGACATCTGCTCCTTCTTGGCGTGCATGCCGTCCCGCAGACACATGTCGTGCAGGATGATTTTGCGGCCTTTGAGATTCATGCGACCTCCGCCGTGACGGGTTGAAGTTTGATGGTGCCGGCGAGGATCTCCTCGGCGAACAGTTCCGCCGTGCGCGTCGCCGCCGCCGTCATGATGTCCAGATTGCCGGCATAGGTGGGCAGGTAGTCGCCCAGTCCGGCCACCTCCATGAACACGGTGACACGGTTGTCGTCATAGTCTGGGCCATTGACCAGCCGGTAGCCGGGCACGTACTTCTGGACTTCCTTGATCATCGCCAGCACCGACTCGGTGATCCGCGCCCGGTCGGGCATCTCGTCGGTGAGGCAGGAGATGGTGTTGCGCATGATCATCGGCGGCTCGGCCGGGTTGATGATCGCCAGCGCCTTGCCGCGCCTGGCACCACCGACGACTTGCAGCGCGCTCGAGGTGGTGTAGGTGAATTCGTCCAGATTGGCGCGGGTGCCGGGACCCACCGACTTCGAGGCCAGGCTGGCGACGATCTCGGCATACTCGACCGACTGGATGCGCGCAATGGCATGCACGATCGGAATGGTTGCCTGGCCCGCGCAGGAGATCATGTTGACGTTCATCTCGACCTTGTCGGCATGCTCGCGCAGGTTCACCGGCGGGACGCAGAGCGGGCCGATGGCGGCGGGCGTCAGATCGATCATCAGCACGCCCAGTTCGTTGAGCTTGCGCGAGTTCGCGGCATGGACATAAGCCGACGTGGCGTCGAAGGCGATCTGGATGCCGTCTTCGAGCACATGGGGCAGCAGCCCGTCGACGCCTTCGGCGGTGGTCTTCAGGCCCAAACTCCTGGCGCGGGCGAGGCCTTCCGAGGCCGGGTCGATGCCGACCATCCAGACCGGGTCCAGCACCGGGCTGCGCCGGATCTTGTAGATCAGGTCGGTGCCGATGTTGCCCGAGCCGATCAGCGCGCACTTGATCTTGTTCATCGCGCCGACTCCAACGCTGGTGGCTCGGGATTGCCCGCCGCCGCTTGTTCCGCCCGCTCGCCGGAGGTCTTGCCGGCCACCGAGAAGTTCTCCGGACCATGTTCCGTGATCAGTATCCGCACTTGGTCGGATCGAACACCCAGCGATTCGACCGCGGCCGCGGTGATCGCAGCGGCGGCCCTGCGCTTCTGCTCGACCGTGCGTCCTTCGAGCAGGTGCATTTCGATGATCGGCATGCTTGGCTTCCTATGCAATGGGGTCGAAAAAAAGAACGGCAAGAACCCGGAAAATTGGGAGGAGAGCCCCGGGCCCCTGCCGTGCAGAAGAACGCTTGGTTATTAGTCGCCGGCGCGCAGGTTCTGCACCTGGAACAGACTGGGCGGGTTCTGCTTGAAATCGACCTGGCCCTTGAAATGCCCGGTGGTGCAGTGCTTGGTCTGGATGTCGGCCATCTGGAAGGAATCGTCGATGCCGATGCCCGAGCCCTTGTTGATCGCCAGGTGCTGGTCAGGCTGCGACTTGCCGACCGACCACACCTTCCACAACTCACCCTTGCGGTCGTAGATCTCGATGGCGCCGTTCATGTTCTGCAACTGGGCATCCATGTAGAAGACGCGCTTGCTGACGGGATGGTTGGGGTCCACCGGCACGGCTTCGAGCACATAGACCTTGCGCAGTTGCCAGGTGCCATCGAGGAAGCAGCCACCCTGGCCGCCGAAGTTGACGAACTTGTAGCCATCGGGATCCTTGAACTCGTCGGACAGCTTCAGCTCATTGTGATTCCACATCGGCAGCAATACGTTCTTGGTGCCCTTGTAGCTCCACTTCATGTCCGAGACGCGGCCGTTGTAGCCCTCGAAGTCCTCGATCATCAGGTCCGAGCCCAGGAAGGCGTCGGTTGTCTGCCCGGTCGCCAAGCGGCGCACGCGGCGCTGGAAGCCCAGGTACAGGTAGGCGTCGTCGATGCGATGGTCGTCGTCGTAGCGCTGGATCAGGAGCTGCGTGTTCTTGAGATCCGATGGCTCGTCGATATGGAAATAGGTGCCGCGAAACAGGTTGGACGGATTCGGTGTCACCTCCGGCACCGGCGCATCCTTGATGCGGTGCTTGAAATTCAGGAAATGCAGCCGACCCTTGATGGTCTTTTCGACCTGGCCGGTCACCATGTTGCGATACTTGAAGTAGATCGGGTTGATGGCCGCGTTGTCGCCCCAGTTGAGACCGTATTTGAAGTTCCAGGCCAGCTTCTCGCCGGCGCGCGGGTCCTTGGCATCCGGTTCCTCGGGGAAGGGCCGGCCGGCGACGAAGCCTTCGATGTCGCCCAGCTTGGCGCCGAGCTTGGTCTTGTTGAGGTTCTTACGCGTCGCCTCGATGTAGGTCTGCGGCAGGGCAAAGTCGGTGGTCGGGCCGACCTTCATCTCGAAGTAGCCGTCCTTGATGATCTTGTAGGTGCCTGCCGCCAGGGCCTCCTTGAACTGATCTGCGTTGGCCTTGTTGATGGTCATGCCGGGGGTGAGGCCGGCAAAGCTGGGCATGCCCTTCTTGTAAGGAAAGAAGCTGTTGTCCACATCCGCCTCGGTGGCGGCCCCGGCGGTCAAGGTGCAGGTGGCGAGCGCGTAGGCCAGTAGGGTGCGTTTCATGTTGTCGTGTCTCCGTAATCAGAACTTGTAACGGGCGGTGATGTAGATTTCGTTTTCCTTCCA
>WBZL01005779.1_pt1 | contig 10119 bp, 8 predicted proteins | sample 5204291 | NCBI WGS metagenome assembly WBZL01 (sample SAMN12344345, study PRJNA552823) | activated sludge metagenome | biome: Activated sludge suspended growth; feature: Nitrification reactor; material: Wastewater; isolation source: activated sludge from nitrification reactor of wastewater treatment... | reverse complement strand
ACGGTAGCACCGAATTTAATCCTGTGTAAATAAAGTTGAAGACGATTTTTGAAAGCCCCATCGGGGTGCCATTTTGGTAGATAAAAATTGTCGGGTTGAGGTATGGAATACCATCAATTAGAATTTCTGTTGGGAAAAGAATACCATGGAATAGGGAAACAGCCCCATTGGGGCGCCATTATGGTAGCACCGGATTTATTCCGGTGTAAATAAAAGGTGAATGCGATTTTTGAAAGCCCCATCGGGGCGACATTTTGGTAGATATAAATTGCGGGATTGAAGGATACATCCCCAACAGGCCGAAAATTTATATGAATGAAAATTTGGAATTATGAAATGATGACACATGATTGCCATGTATTGCAATCAAAATCTTTGAATTCAAATTATGAACACTTGGAAAAAATATTAGTGAGGAGCAACCATACCTGTATCTGATGCGGTTCTTTTAAACAACATCACATATCCGCATAAATCTCTTTTCTTCTTCTTATTTACCTGTACGGGCTTCATCATATGAAATTCTGATAACTTAGGTATGTACATATACGAAATTACATTACCATCTACGTCTCCCCATTTCTTCTGACGGAAAATAACCATCCTTTCCTGCCAATCATACATTCTCACTTCATATAATTTGGAAGATATATCTCCAATAAAAACAAACTGATACCAGCTTCCTTCGGTAAGTGGAACGATCACCGGCATTTCAAATTCACTTTCCATACTAATGGAAGCTTCTTTTAAAAGACTAAAACCCTGACCTCCATATTCTTTTTTCAAACTGTCCACTTGTTTGCTTATCATTTCATTGTTGCAAGTTTGTAACCGAATTACATCCTGAGCAAAAATTGATTGACAACAGGTAACGCATAAAAAGAATGAAAATAAAAGAAAGGGTTTTTTCATAACGGTCTTTTCAGGGATGGTGCTTGGGTATAAATATATTATGCAGTTTTTCAACGAAATAATTATCGGTAAGAAATATTTCTATTTTAGGATAATTGCTTCGGGAAAATACGGCAATATTCAGGCCAGTGTACGATTTCTCTTTTTTTAAATGCTATGTTTCAGGTAATATAATTCTAAAGTTGATTTTGATCAAGCACAGCTCATCAGGCTTGCCTGTTAAAGAAAACAGCATTGGCTTGTTGCAGGCAAGTAATCGTAAGATCGTTGATACAAACGTGTGCTGGTAATGTGGTACAGTAATAAACCACATCGGCAACATCATCTGCCGAAAGCGGTTTTAGTCCGTCATAAATTTTTTTGGCAGTTTCTTCATCTCCTTTAAAACGTACAACTGAAAATTCTGTTTCGGCAGCGCCCGGATTGATAGCCGTCACTTTTATGCCATGTCTTAATAAATCAATGCGCATGCCTTGTGTGATGGCATCTACGGCATACTTTGTTGCACAATACACATTTCCTTTTTCATATAATTGTTTGCCGGCTACCGATCCCATATTGATGATATGTCCTTTTTTTCTCTCTGTCATGCATGCTGCCACCGCTTTACCTACATAAAGTAATCCTTTTATATTCGTATCTATCATGGTGTTCCAGTCCTGAGTATTGGCTTCTTCAAAAAAATCGCGACCCAGTGCCAGGCCGGCATTATTGACAAGCACATCAATATTTTTCCATTCAACGGGAAGTTGAGCGATGGCTTCAGTCACCGCTTTTTCATCCTGTACATCAAAAGCTAATTGAAAAACTGCGATGTTGAATTTTTTTTCCAATGCATTCGCCAGTGTATGCAGTCTTTCTTTTCTTCTGCCATTGATAATTACATCATAACCGTTGGCTGCAAACTTATATGCACAGGCTTCGCCAAATCCTGCTGTAGCCCCGGTTATGAATACAATTTTTTTCAAATGATGGATTGGTTAGTTGGTTGATTAATTGATTTGTCTATTCAAATATTTTTCAACTTTTACCGTATCAAGGTCACTGTTCCTTTCAAAAATATTTTTTGTCCGCTATAGTCTTCGGCGCTTACCATCCATACAAAAACACCTGTGTTTTGCAGCCGTCCACCAATGGTGCCGTCCCATCCTTTTTTATTTTGCGTAGTGGTAAATACCAATTCGCCCCAGCGGTTATAGATACTAAAATAATTTAATTTTTGTATGCCCACCATGATGGGTGCCACTACATCATTTAAACCGTCGTTATTGGGTGTAAAGGCTGTTGGTACAAATACTGTTGGTAGCACTTTGTACACCACCACTTTTACAAATGCAGAATCAGCACAACCAATATCATCGGCTACTACTACTTTATATTGTATGCTGTCCATGTTATTTGTGTAAGTGCCCACCGGATTTGAAATATTAGGGTTATTAAGCCCGGTAGTCGGGCTCCAAACGTAAGAGCTACCTCCGGATGCTTGCAATTGCAGCGGCTGACCTACCACCACCACTGTATCTTTACCTGCATACGCAATTACTTTTGGATTTACCCTTACCACGATTGTATCTCTTCCGGGTTTCGGGCAACCTTTAGTATCAAATGAACTTAAAACATAAGTTGTAGTACGGGGCGGTGTTGCTACAGGGTTTAAGATATTGGGATTATCTAAATAATTTGTTGGGGTCCAGAAAAATGAAGATCCATCATGCACCGCATTGAGTTGTGCCGAAGTATTGTAGCAAATCGTTTGATCGGGACCTGCTAATGCAACAGGGTAGGGAACTGTAGCTACAATTACGTCATCAGTAGTAGAACAACTGCCAATAAAGCCAGTAACAGTATATGTAGTTAAGGCTGATACGGGTGTTGCCATGGGGTTGGCAATATTTGGATTATTCAGTGTGGCTGCCGGCGTCCATTGATATGATAATGCATTACCGGTTGCAGACAGTTGTGCATTGTCTGTTAAACAAATCGTAGTATCGGCACCGGCTCTTAATGTAACGCCACTTACAACCCGCACATGCACCGAGTCGTTGTTTTCGCATCCATTATCGGTAAGCTTTACATAATACCAGGTATCTGCTGTGGGGTTAACTGTTGGAGTTGCCGTATTGGCCCCTACTATATTTACCAAAGGTGTCCAGCTAAAAGAACCCGTACCGGTTGCATTTAATTGCACCGCATCCGGAATACATATCAACGTGTCATTAAAAGCAACAGCAATAGTTGGTTTGTCTATAATATCTACTGTTTTCACAAGCGTGTCAACACAGCCTTTGCTGTTAGCTACAATGAGGGTTACTGTTTTTGTACCCGGCGAAGGATAAGTCCATTGAGGATTAAAAATATGAGATGTATCTGCCAGGGTAGAAAGGTCTCCAAAATTCCAGCTCCAAGCGGATACGGCACCATAAGTAGTTTTAGTAGTATCTGTAAACTGATATGGATTTGTAAAACAACTTCCGTTGTAAACAAAACCGGGGAAGAAACCTGGATAGACTCTAATTAAGGTTTGTGCTGTATCTGAACATTGCTGGTTTTTATTAGTTATTAAAGTAAGCATAAAATCACCGGCATATGGATATGTAAATGTTGGATTTGCGGCAGTAGAAGTATCGTCAGTAACTAATGGTACGCCAAAATCCCAAAAGTATGAATTAATTAATGGGCTTGGGGTTTCATTTTGAAAGTTTAAAGTAAAACCATCACAGGTAGTCCCTCTTGGTGAAAGGGTAGCTTGCGGTATATCGCAATCTTGTACACGTAAAATAAAATCTTTTCTATGTTCTCCAATTAATACTCCATTTCTGTATTCCTTAATAATAACTGCGGTAACATAATTTCCAAGCGTAGGAGCTATACCTGTAATGATGCCTGCTATTGGATTTATTGTTACTGCGCTTCCAAGCGGTTGTGTACTTGTGTAGCCATTTGCATATACAACAAGAGGATAATCGGGAGGTGGAAAAGAAGCTGGGGGAGCAGGAGCAACGTTTCCAGCATCATTGGCAATGGTTCTGTTATAAGCAGCAGTAAAGAAATAGGCAAGAGAATCTCCATCTGGATCAGTGGCGCTAAAATTCCATGTAAAAGGATTGTCTTTGCAAACGATGTCAAGGCTCGTTACAAATTGTGGACTTGAATTATGTTCATTCGCAGGTAATGTATTTGTTCCGGGAATTTTACATACATAAGTCGAACCCGGTCCGGCAGCACCTCCCGCCGGGTTAGTGTTTTGTAAACCGGCTATTCTACAACATGTCTCATAAGCACAAATATAACCCTCAGAATTATTAGGAAGATCGACTGTAAATGAATATTCTCCAATGCTATAATCGCCAACAATATTGCCTGTAATGCACGGGGAAACATTAATAGGAACTGGTGTTATCATTGTCCGTGGTACGTCATAATAAGTTTGAGTAGTTGGGTAATGGAGTTTGGTGCCATAATCAAAAACTCCAATATAAACATTTGTTGGCATTGCAGCACCACCACCTGTGTTATCTCTATAAAGCTTTAATGTAATTCGGTATTTTTTTGTATTTGATAAAGAGCCTGGTCCTAAATATTGATATATCATTTCTCCACCAAAAATGTGAGAAGCAAAAGCATCAATGGCAGTTATTAACCAAAGAATCAACAGTATTGTAATGTTTTTTTTCAAAATATAGAATGCTTTAATAGTTATATTTTTTTGAAATGATATTTTTTATTTATTAATATAAAGTTTCAATAAGGCTGACTTATCTTTTGAGATAATCTTTAATATGTATATTCCTGATTTGAGTGTATATAAATCTAAAGTTGTAGTCTTAGTTCCGGAAAGCTTTATTTTATTAAATATGATACCAAGATTCAAATCATATAATTCTAATTCATAAATTGGCAAATTCGAAGTAATCGTTGTATTTGAAGATGCTGGGTTGGGGAAAGCAGAAATATAAATTGAGTTTTTAGTATTCTCGGTTACTCCAATTCTGCAATTTTGATCAATAGTAATATTATAACGTATTCTCCAAGGATTCTCAGTATCACCATCACATCCGTTATCCAAAGCTCGGGCTTCAATTGTTGCAGTGTTAAAGGGATAGCCTGTAAATGAAATATTTGAAGTTGGGTTAAACGAGTTATTAGGAGAAATAGTAATGCCAATCGCTGGATTATTATATGGATCAAAAACATTCCACCAATATTTTGTTCCCGAATTAAGGCTAGGTACTTGTTGAATACTTCCGATTTGATTAGAACAATATTGTGTTGGCGTTTCATAATTTCCGGAAGGATGAAGATATACTTGTGGAGAGGAAAAATTCTTTCTCGTTATCGATACACCATTTGAAATACATCCTGTATTGAGATCTTTGACAGTAATAATACTTGAACAATTTGGCCAACAATTTACACCGCCACTTGGATTATTATTTAATGTAATTGATGATGAAGTTTGTCCGGCTATTTCAACGCCATTTTCTAACCATTGTAAATTATTTGTAAGATTTGTTGTCAATGTTAGCCATGGCCCAGTTTCATACTGAACACACCGTACAATAGGGCCTTCTGGAAAAATTAAAGGCCTGTTGCCAGTGTTCAGTATGGGATAGGCAAAGTTTATTCCTGCTGTATGGCCGGCACCTACATCGCTTTGTTTTGGAAAAAACCAAATCATGTCATATGAGTCGTTAGCTGTAAAATTGACTTGTCTTTGTTCCCATGTTGTGTTATTGATATTTGTGCCATCAAATATTAATTGAGAATTAATAGGAATCGATGGAATATCAAATGTTGACAAGGGAAAATTATTGTAGTCATAGCAATGAATTAAATAAACGTAAAAATGATCAAGTCTTGCAGATGGGTCAATTAAATATAAAGAGTATCTTATAAAAAATGAAAGGTTATAAGTATTCCCAATAATTAAAGGTTTTATCTTTTGTGCAATTCCTTCTCCAGTAGAAATACCTCCGGGGTTTGATGGACATTTTGTCCACATATATCCAAATCTGACTGCCGGTGGTGGAGCTTGTATTGTAAAATCAAATCCATCAAACAGATGAGGAGTCCCGTGTGTTGAAACCCAATTTGGAAAAAGCCCTTCAACAAAAGGGTTCCAATTATTTTCATCGTATGGAGGTATGGTAGGGATAAGATTATTATTCTGAATGAAATTACATTCATTATTTGTTATCGGAATACAATTTAGCAATGTTGTATTATTAATTTCGCCTGTAATTTTCCAAATAGCGAAAAAGTTTCCAACATCTATGCTTTTCTCTGCAAATCCATTATTCATATCTTCGTAAATTGAAATGATACCAGAACAAGGTGTATTATTCCATTGAATTTCGCAATAAATTACTCCGTTATTTGGATAAATATTTTGATTTAATATTTCACCTCCCACAACATTCCAATAAATAATTGAGTGCTGGTCAAGCGTATATATGAAATTTGCAATATAAATTTCTGTTGAATTGATAATTACAGAACTATCCCCAGAAATTGTAATTACTTGTGAAGTCGATTGCTTTAATAGGGTAACAAACAATATTAATGTATATAAAACCCTATTTTTTTTCATATAGCTTTTTAAATTTTTAAGGGAAAAAATAAATTAACCGTACAATAAAAAATATCATATTCTAAGCACTACATTTCATTAATCTAAATTTACTATTCGAATTATTTTCAAAAAGCAATATTTTCCCACAAAAATCTATCCAAAATTGCCACACTTTTTTCCTTCTCTTCTATCATCCCCAAATGACCTGTATTTTGGAGGATGTGAATGTACGATTTTTGAGGCAGATGACACTGTTGCAACATATCATTTAATGGTGCGGCACTATCGTATTTTCCCATGATAAAAAGTACAGGAAAATCAGCTGCTTTCAACACACTCGTTCTGTCAGGCCGGTTCATCATTGCCATATAATAGGAAACGAGATTTTCACTTTTAAAGTTGTGTTGTTGTTCAATAAATTTTTCTACAACATCGGGTGCATGGTCTTTAAAATGTTGAGAGAATAAATTAGGAGTTGTGGCCTTTATAAATTCAATAGCACCATGCTGCATGATGAATTCGATTCCTTTTTGACGAACGGCTTTTTTTTCATCACTATCGGCAAATGCGGTAGCGTGAAAAAGCCCGAAAGCCCGAATGCGATGCACATATTTTTCTGCATAGGCCAGACTGATATAGCCGCCCATACTGTGACCAATAACAACTGCCTTATTGATGTTTTCGTTTTTTATGATAGCTTCCAGTATCTCAGCCAACCCTTCCATCGACATGTCTTCAATGGCATCCGACTTACCGGAACCGGGCAAATCAGGAACGATAAACTGAAAATTATCTGATAAAGCGGCAACCATATCATACCACAAACGGCCATCTTCACCAAACCCATGTACAAGCAATACAGCAGTTCCACTTCCTAAAACGCGGTAATGAATTTTCTTTTGATGAGAAATAATTTGTTTTTCCATTTTTGTTTTATGGGTGTTGCATTACAACTTGCGGGGTCTCAAACCTACATGAATTTTTTCTTTCACATGATACATTAAGGATGAATGAAAAATTTTATGCAAGTTCCTCTTGGTCTAAAAACAATTATTGTTATTTGGGCGAAATTATTTGGAATATCTCTTTTTGAGCTTTAAACCAATCGTCCATATTATCAGTAGCCCGCTCAATATCAGCATCAGTTTGTAAAGCCAATCTCCATAGCGAACATAAAAAGTATTGTGCTGCACATTAACCGGGACTGATAGTTTGATTGCGGCCTGAGTATTGTATGCCTGCGGGTCTATTACATTTCCATTGGGGTCAATAAAACAACTAATGCCTGTATTGGCGCTGCGGGCAACCCAGGTACGGGTTTCAATGGCACGCAGTCTTGCATAATTCATGTGTTGCTTATGTCCGGGTGTGTTTTTCCACCAGCCATCATTGGTAATTACACAAATGAGATTGGCACCCTGCTTTACATACCTGCTCATAAAATCTCCATAAATACTTTCATAACATATTGCGGGTGCTATTTTAAATCCGTTTTTTTCATTGAGCACGGTTCGACTATCCTGCTTGGCATATCCCGCAGTAGTGCCTCCGAATTTTTCAAACCAGCTACTCAGAAATTTTAAAAACCAGGGAAGTGTTTCCACGCCGGGTACCAGCATCGTTTTATGATAAAAAGCATAAGCGCCACTGCTATCGGCAAGCATCGATCCGTTGTACGATTCCACATACTTTCCAAACATAGCTTCTCCATATTTGGTTTTTTTGTCAAATACCCGAAAACTTTCTATTCCTGAAAAAAGTGAAAGTTGCGGATGTTGTTTTAAGAAAAGCCAAAGCGGACTGAGAAACATATTTTCTTTTACCGTTTCTTCCTGTATGCGGGATGGTGAGTACAAGGCCGTTTCGGGCCATACGACCAGTGCCGTATTATTGTCAATCTCTTTTTCACTCGTATTGATTAATCTTTGCAATTGCCATTCTAAAGAGCCTGCCTGCTCCGAAACTTTTGCATAGGGATCAATATTGGGTTGTACGATAACAATGTTTTTTGCATTTTCATCTTGCCAATTTCCTTTAAAATAAAATAAGCGGGATAGCAATACCGGAACAATCAATATGGGTAACCATAAAGACAAGCGAATAAAATATTTTTTGGTACGTCCGTTCTCTTTAAACTCTTTTAATACTGCAAACACTAAAACATTGCTGCACAAAATCCAAAAACTGCCTCCGGCCACACCAGTCAACTCATACCATTGTATCCAGGAAGTATGTGTGGCAAATACATTGCCCAGTGTAAGCCAGGGCCAGCTCAATCCCCAATCTTGTAAATGAATAAATTCAAAACTCATCCAAAATGTAATGAGTGAAATATATCCCCAGATTTCTCCTTTCCACTTCTTTACAATTTTATAACCCAACCAGGGAAAACACATAATGAAACTGTTGGCAAAAAAAGCAGCCACGGCGCCCTGCGCCGATGCATTCCATATCCACCAGGTAGTAGCTACATTCCAAATGAACATACAGATATAAACCAGTCCAAAAAATTTTTTGCGGCTTACAACTTTTGTTTCAAGCCAAAGCAAGGGTACAAAAGCTACGAAAATAAAAAACGTAAACGGAGAAACGGGCCATGCGGCAAACAGCAACAAACCGGATAAACAGGTAATCAACAGATTTGAAAATTTTTTCAATTTCTTGTTTTCGTAAAAATAATTAACAACGGCGATGCTTTGCATAAAATTTTCCATAAAAAATCAGCCATGTAATTTTTTGTGGAATTTGTTTGGTTTTACTATCTGATTAAAAAATAAATTACCATGCATACCAACAACATTTTAACATCAGATTTGATAGACATCATTTTTGATGGCCGCAACAAAGAATACGGTGCTTATGAATTACGTAAATCTTATTCAAGCCGCATTGGCAAAGCCCTGATGGTTACAGGCATTTTGGTTTCTCTTACCATTGGTGGTGTTGTGCTGGCCAGTTCACACAAAAAATCGGATAGCAAATTCAGAGTGGGAGGAGTTGTTCATATCGCTGATTTGCCCAAAATGGCTCCGGAAAAAATTATTGAACCTGAAAAACCTAAGCAGCAACCCAAGCAACAGGTAAAAGAAATTGCATTTACCGAACCCAAACTGGTGGATAAAGATAAAATTGAGAATCCGCCGCCAACGATTGATGATGCACAAACTGCAAAAATCAGCGATAAAAATGTGGATGGAGTGGTGGCAACAGATGTACCTGATGCCGGTCCACAAAACCCATCAAACGGAACCGGAATTATTGATGAAAAGCCAAAGCAGGAGCCTGAAATATTTGAACCCATTGAAATAGCTGCGAGCTTTTCGGGTAATTGGGTGAAATTTTTGGAGCAAAACCTAATCGCAGAAACACCCGTGAGCAACGGCGCACCTGCTGGTCGTTATAGCGTCATCATCAAATTTACAATTGATGAAAACGGAAATATAATTGCCACCGAAGCACTGACGCATCATGGATATGGAATGGAGCAGGAAGCCATACGTGTCATCAAAAAAGCTAATGCCAAATGGCAGGCGCCTGTTCAAAATGGTTTTAAACAAAAAGCAATCATGAAACAGGTGATCACTTTTGTAGTGCAGGATGAAGAATAGTTTTTTGGGATTAATGTTTGAAAAAAG
>WBZL01001235.1_pt2 | contig 10119 bp, 9 predicted proteins | sample 5204291 | NCBI WGS metagenome assembly WBZL01 (sample SAMN12344345, study PRJNA552823) | activated sludge metagenome | biome: Activated sludge suspended growth; feature: Nitrification reactor; material: Wastewater; isolation source: activated sludge from nitrification reactor of wastewater treatment... | reverse complement strand
GGTGTGTCAGTTAACTTTGAGCTGCATTTAAAAGAATCTGAATGGCGATGGAAAAAACAACCTGATGAACTTGCTAGCGAACTATGGCAGCTCATCAGATATTATTAATCTCTGCTAGTCTAGAGCCACCCGAGATATCAAAATACCCATAATCGAATCCTGGCTCCTCCAAAAACATTGAGCGGAGGGCCAGGCTCAAAATACCGACCTAAAGCTGCATTGATCCGAGTATTTGCATTATAACGTTCATCAAATAGATTATTGATTCCCAAAAAGATCGAGCCTTCAATCCAGTGATATTTCTTTTCCCAGCCTAATAAGAATTGCCCAAGATAATAAGCACTATTAGTGACCGTATTGATATCATTCACAAAAAATTCCCCAACGCGGTGCACGTGAAATTGTGTGAAGAATCCAATTGGATGGGTATAACGTACCCTGCCTTCCCAACGATGTCTGGGTAAACCAGGAAACTCATTGCCACTTAAATCATCGTTGCCAACTCGATAACGTTTAAATTGGAAATCGGAGTAAGTGTAGGTCATATCGGCCCTAAAACCATTCCATGAGGGACTCGATAAACGGGTCTCCAAACCAAAGCGCTCGGACTGGCCCGCGTTACGAAAAAAAGCACGTCCTGGTGAATCGGGTAGCTCAAAGGGAGTAATTTCATTGCGAGTTCCAATATGAAATAACGTTGCTTCATATTCAAATCCTGCAGGCTGGCCGCGTATACCCATTTCTTTACTCAATGAAGTTTGAGCATCCAGATTAGGATTGAAGCCCCCTTTACCTGCAGGATTATTGATGAGCTCAGTAGTCGTTGGCGCTTCAAATATCGTGGCAATATGGGTATAGAGCTGATGTGCATCCCCTAAGTGATATACCAAACCGACTGTGCCACTTCCTTGCGATAAGGTTCTTGAGCCTGATTGATTATCATCAGCGAGAAACGTGTCTTTGACTTGATAGTGCAACCAATCCCAACGCCCCCCTACAACAAAATCTAGGCGATCGAATATTCGCCATTCATTTCTCAGAAAGGGGCCGATGTTTTGCACGCGCTCGATTTGATTGAGATTTAATAGCCCCCGTTCACCAAAATGATTGTTATAGCGTTGTCGATCGTCATTCTGAATACCATAGTCAATTCCCGTCAATAAGCGGTTAGGTCGCTGCCATAAAGTATGATCGCTTGAATATTGCAGCATGGCACCACCTACCCAGCGACTAAACTCGACCTGTCCACCATTAGTAAAAGGAAGTAAGTTTTGAAAATCACGATGAAGTGCATGCGTAGTAATCGTAATTAGCTGGCCTGGCGCAACATTTTTGCGATAACGAACAGCAAATTGCTCTTGATTAATCGACTCACTGGCATTGAATAATTGATTATTAGCTGATGCTTGCTTAGGATTGGCGCGTGATTCAGCCAAGGTTAAAGCGCCCGGATCTTTGGAATCTGGTGAATAGAATTTATGAAGTAATACCATCCAATCCGAATCGGAGCCAGTCTTAAAATTGATTTTTACTTGAGAAAAGAGATTCTCCATACGACTATGGTCTCTCCAACCGGCTTGTTGCAGATAGGAACCAAACAAACCATAGTTAAAATTTTCGGTACGACCCCCTGCATAGAGCTCTGATTTGATAAGCCCATACTGTCCAAAAACCAACCGCGGCGATACTTCAAACGCATGCTGCGGATTTCGTGTGGTGATCTGAATCATGCCACCAGACGCATTACCATACAAAGATGCCGAGGGACCGCGCAATACTTCCATCCGCTCGATCATAGCAGGATCGATCGCATCAAGCTGGGTTTGTCCATCTGGTAAGGTTTGAGGAATATCATCGACACGCATTTGAATACCACGCACACCAAAAGGAGAACGTGCGCCAAATCCACGAATCGCGATTCGTAGATCCTGCGTAAAATTGAATTGATTTTGAAAAAATACCCCCGGTAAGTTACGTCCGAATTCATCTAATGTAACGCCGGGTTGATGATCAGTAAATCGATCTCGCTTGATCGTGTTAATGGCTTGCGGTATCTCAACTATTGATCGATCGGATCGAGTTGCGGTAACAGTAACCGGGTCCATAATCACAACCGATGAGTTCTTTTGCTGAGCAAAAATAACCGTTGATGTCAAAAGCAGCCAAAATGGAAAAATAAGGGCAGTTCGCACAACATAAATTCGTAATGATTCTCAACAGCTAATTTTAACTAGAATCAAAAGTTTTACTCTCAGGCAGTTCCGAGTTGATCTACTTTGATCGGTTTATTACTGCATGATAACCATCACTGACAAAAGCAGTTATTTAAAATACCCAATGATCGGCTAGCTTCGATTCCTTTGACGCAACGTTTCAAACAGACAAATACCCGCTGCAACTGAGACGTTCAAACTATTAACATGGCCAATCATCGGGATGCGAATCAACTGATCGCAGTTTTCTTGCGTCAGTTTTCTCATGCCTTCACCTTCAGAACCTAATATCCAAGCAGTAGGACCGCTCAGTTGAATGTGATCCAGTGTATCGTTAGCTTCAAGAGCTGCACCGATGACCCAAATGCCCTGTTGCTTGATTAATCGGATAGTCCGCGCAAAATTGGTGACCGTGATGAGCGGAATACTCTCAGCACTCCCACTCGCTACTTTGTAAACGGTAGACGTTAATCCTACCGCATTGTCCTTGGGCACGACTACGGCTTGAGCACCAAATGCATCGGCAATTCTTAAGCAAGCGCCGAGGTTGTAGGGATCTTTAACACCATCGAGCAATAATAACAATGTGCTATCGCTGATGTCATCCAGAATAGTTTCAATGGTCGCCCGATTCTGGATAGCGAGAACGCTTGCAACAACTCCCTGGTGATGGGTCGTACCCACCATTTTATTCAGCTTCTCTGCATCGCAGATTGATAATCGAATACCTTGATTTTTAGCGAGTGTGATCAAATTTTGTGCGCGCTGATCGTTACGATGGGCATCTAAAAATATTTCTTGAATGCTCTCCGGGTGTTGGCGAATACGGCTAGTAATTGCATGAAAGCCAAAAATAGTTTTTGCGGTAGACATGGATTAGTCGGAGAATTAAATTGAGGTTAAGCAGTTGAATTGATGCAAGAATTAGTGCTTCTTAGTTTGCTTCGTTATTTTTGTCGCGCTTAATAAAAAATCGATTTTGCGCTCATCGAGATCAACGCGTGCGAGCTTGACTTCTATTTTATCGCCCAATCGATATATTTTCCGGGTTCGTTCGCCAATCAACAGGTGTTTGATATTATCAAAATGGAAATAATCACTGGGAAGTTCTGAAATATGAACAAGCCCTTCTACGAAAATTTGATCAAGGGAGACGAACAATCCGAACGCCGTTACACCACTAATAACCCCATTAAAATTTTTACCAACCTTGTCTTGCATATAAAAGCATTTGAGCCAAGTCTCAACCTCCCGCGTTGCCTCATCTGCTCTGCGCTCAGTCATCGAACAGTGTTTTCCAAGCTCTACCCAATGCGTTTGGGGAGTATAGGTCGTGTTATTGAGCACCGCTTTAATTGCACGATGCACGAGTAAATCAGGGTATCTTCGAATAGGCGAAGTAAAATGGGTATAGGATTCATAAGCTAAGCCAAAATGCCCTAAATTCTCAGGTTGATATAAGGCTTGCTGGAGAGATTGCAGCATAACTGTTTGCAATAGCTGAACATCCGGTCTAGTTTTGATTTTTGACAGCGTTTTTGCGTAATGTTTGGCGCCGGGTCGATCACCTCCTCCCAGTTGCAGTCCAAATTCTTTTAGAAAATTGCGTAATGCCTCTAATTTTTCAGGAACCGGGCCTTCATGAATGCGGTACAACGTCGGCTGTTGGTAACGCTGTAAAAAATCTGAGGCACAAACATTGGCAGCCAGCATGCACTCTTCGATTAGAGAATGCGCTTCATTTCTTTTGACAGGAACGATTTGAGCGATCTTACCCTGATCATTGAATATCATTTGGGTTTCTAGGGTTTCAAAATCAATAGCCCCACGTTTTTTTCGTTCTTTGCGCAACGCTTTGTATACTTTATAGAGCGATTGAATCTGTGGATGAAGCTCAGGATGTTGAATCGCTTGAGTTTGATCGCCATCGTCTAAGATGGCAGCAACCTCATTATAGGTAAATCTGGCATGCGAGTGCATAACGGCTGGATAAAATTGATACTCTAAACACACGCCATGTGGCTCAATGAGCATTTCACAAACCATACAAAGCCGATCAACGCCTGGATTTAAAGAACACAAACCATTGGAAAGCACTTCCGGTAACATCGGAATGACTCGGCGTGGAAAATAAACCGAGTTACCGCGGTTAAAGGCTTCGATATCGAGTGCATCATCATCTTTAACATAGTGACTCACATCAGCGATTGCCACATAAAGTCGAAAATTCTCAGCTTCCATTTGACAATAAACCGCGTCATCGAAATCACGCGCCGTTTCCCCGTCGATAGTGACTAAAGGCAGATGGCGAAGGTCTTGACGTTTCGTCAAATCTTTTTTAAGCACTTTTTTAGGAAATTTTGCAGAGATTTTTTCAATTGCCTCACTGAACAGATAAGGCAAGTCAAATTTCCGCAGTGCAATTTCAATCTCCATTTCAGGAGAATCGTGATTCCCAAGGATTTCAATTACATGGCCGATGGGCTGGGAATAAGCCTCCGGTTGCTGAATAATTTTTACGATGACAACTTGGCCTGATTGGGCTTCTAAAGTTGCGTTGGAAGGAATCAGAATTTCCTGGCTAATTCGTTTATTCTCAGCCGTCACAAAACTGACACCCTGTTTGGTGTGGAACCGTCCAACCAGTTCATTATTGGCACGTTCCAATACTTCGACAATCTCACCTTCTAAGCGGCCCCGCCGATCTTTACCGGTTTTTCTTGCGATGATACGATCACCGTTCAAAACTTTCTGCATTTCTCTTGGACTCAGATACAAATCAGGTCCATTTTCATCAACGATGAGAAAACCAAACCCATCGCCATGACCTTGTACAATCCCTTTTATTAAATCGAGCTTATTGGTAACGCAAATATCACCCTTGCGATTCCGAATGATTTGCCCTTCACGGATCATCGCGGTGAGTCGACGATTAAAGAATTCAGTTTCTTTAGCTGTGATATGAAGCAATTTACATAATGTTGACCCGTCAATCGGTGTCCCCTGATCTTCGAGTACTTTTTGAATAAACTCTCGGCTGGGCAAAGCTGTTGAACCATAGCGCTGTTGCTCACGCGCAAGATAGGGATCAAGGCTACGTAGCTGATTTTTATTGCCTTTTTTCTTGATTGACAAAAAAGTAGTTTCCTATAGAATCGGCTGGCCTTATGATTTGATATAAAGGCCAAGTCATAACAATCATTGCCCAGATGGCGGAATTGGTAGACGCGCATGGTTCAGGTCCATGTGCCTTCGGGTGTGGAGGTTCGAGTCCTCTTCTGGGCACCATCATCGATTAATAACCCATTGAAAATAAATATAATTTTATTTTCGTCTTAAATTTATATATCAAAACCTATTCTCAATAAGCTGCTGCTAAGGTTTATTGATATATAAATCAAAATTTGGAGAAAAACCAAATTTAGCTTATCCCTGATCTTATATTAGATTCAAGCTGATGTATATTTTAACCACCAAATGAGAAGTAATATCTGGCGATTGCATCATTTCAGACAAAAATTCTCTAACTCACTACTCACAAAATCATATGCAGTGGTTCTATTTAACAATAGCAATCCTATCTGAGGTCATCGCAACCTCTGCACTCAAAGCCTCAGATGGATTTACTCGCTGGTTGCCTTCGATAATTGTTATCGTCGGCTACGCATCGGCGTTCTATTTTCTTTCACTGACACTGCGCACTATTCCGCTCGGTGTCGCCTATGCTATTTGGTCTGGTGTTGGAGTCGCCTTGATCACGTTGATTGGGTGGATCGTCTATCAGCAATCTATTGGTCTAGGAGAAATCATCGGTATCGGCCTAATTGTTTCTGGTGTAATTGTACTCAACCTTTTTTCAGAGGGAGAAGCACATTGAGCACCACCAGAAAGTGCCAAACCTTACAAAAAAACACATCTTTGAGAAAACATAACGCCAGCTAATCATATCGATTGTAATCGACAATTAGTCCAATTGGGGCATATTAATCCAGATCAAGTTCTTTAAATATATTGAGATCTTAACTTGCGGGAATATAAAAAAGACTCGACTATCCATCGCCAATTAAATTTAAAGAGCGATACGATAAAAATTTTCTCGCCACTTCATGATCACCGGTCTCAGATTTGACTCAAACATTTCAAAACATTTTTGCATTGCGCAGTTATCCTAAAACGTTCTCTCAGTAGGAATAACCACTTGATGGTTTTCTATCGTGAAACTTATTATAAATGCACTGATTGTCTTTAAAAATCTGTACATTTTTACTTAAAAAAGCGATAATTTCGTAACAATGCAAAAAAATATCACTGCTAAAAATATCCTGGTTATCCATGGACCAAATCTAAATTTATTGGGAATAAGAGAACCTGATATCTATGGCACTGTAACATTAGAAGTAATTAATCATAAGTTACTTGAAATGGCTCAAGTTGCCGGTATACAACTTAATATCTTCCAAAATAATAGTGAAGGCCTATTAATTGATCGTATCCATTCTACGTTCCAGGATGGAACAGAGGCTATTATCATTAATCCGGCTGGGTTGACACATACGAGTGTCGCATTACGGGATGCGCTTGCCGCAACCAACTTACCCTTTGTTGAAGTACACCTGTCTAATATATATACCCGCGAATCATTTCGCCACAAATCTTATTTCTCAGACCTTGCAGTTGGGATTATTAGTGGCTTAGGCCATAAAGGTTATGAGTTTGCACTGCAATTTTTTATTAAATCATAACTATTTCTTAATACACGTTTAGATAGGATAGATATCACCGAAATGTTTTTAGGCTTGAAGTCAAATTTAAACTTCTTTAATTGTCATGAAAAAAACTGAAAATAGCGAAAAAATACGCGACAAGGCGTTTACTTTAGGAGGAGTTTTATGGATTTAAGAAAACTGAAGAAGCTATTTGAATTAGTTGATGAACATAATATTACTGAACTTGAGATAACAGAAGGTGAAGAAAAAGTTCGTATCAGCAAAAATTCGAACCAAATTATCCAAGGCTATACCATACCACCCCAGCAATCTCATTTTTCTTATAGCGGTGTGGCAGAAGCCTCTCAGAAACAAACTGTTAATGAATCTGTTGATAGCGATGACAAACCAAAAACAGAATTACCGGATGGCCATATTGTAACCTCCCCTATGGTCGGCACGTTCTATCGTTCCTCAGCACCAGGTGCAAAACCTTTCGTGGAAACTGGTCATAGTGTCAAAGTAGGCGATACACTCTGCATTATTGAGGCAATGAAGCTATTGAATGAGATCGATGCGGATAAAGATGGCATCATCAAATCGATATTAGTTGAGAATGGCCAACCGGTTGAATACGGCCAACCGTTATTCGTCATTGGATAAGCAAGTATTGATATAAATTATCCTTTCTCCCTTCAGATTTTATTTTTTTATATGAGTCAACATGTTTGAAAAAATTCTCATAGCGAATCGGGGTGAGATTGCGCTACGTATTCAACGTGCATGCCGGGCTATGGGTATCAAAACCGTAGCAGTTCATTCTGAAGCAGACGCAGATGCGAAATATGTCAAACTGTCAGATGAGTCGGTATGCATCGGCCCAGCGCCATCAGCGCAAAGTTACCTCAATATCCCTGCCATCATCAGCGCTGCAGAGGTAACCGATGCCGAAGCCATTCATCCAGGTTATGGCTTTCTCTCAGAAAATGCAGACTTTGCACAACGTGTCGAAGAAAGTGGGTTTGCATTCATTGGGCCTCGCCCAGAAACCATTCGACTCATGGGTGATAAAGTCTCTGCAAAAAATGCCATGCGACAAGCGGGGGTACCTTGCGTTCCCGGATCGGATGGCGCTTTACCTGAATCGCTCGATGAAATCAAAAAAATAGCAAAATCAATTGGCTATCCTATCATTATCAAAGCAGCCGGTGGCGGTGGTGGGCGAGGTATGCGCGTGGTTCATACCGAGGCAGCCTTATCAAATGCGCTGATTACCACACGCAATGAAGCGCAGGCTGCTTTTAGTAATCCAACGATCTATGCAGAGAAGTACCTTGAGAATCCGCGTCATATTGAATTTCAGGTATTGGTCGATTCGTATGGTAACGCTGTCCACTTAGGCGAAAGAGATTGCTCTATGCAGCGCCGTCATCAAAAAATTCTTGAAGAAGCGCCGGCTGTAAAAATTTCTTCGAGATTACGCGATAAAATTGGAGAACGCTGTACTGAAGCCTGTCGTCGCATTAATTATCGCGGTGTTGGTACATTTGAGTTTTTGTTTGAGAACAATGAATTTTATTTCATTGAGATGAATACTCGTTTGCAAGTTGAACATCCGGTGACTGAAACAGTGACAGGGATCGATTTAGTTCGTGCGCAGATCAAAATTGCAGCAGGCGAAAAATTGGAGTTAAAGCAGAAAGATATTATTTTCCAAGGCCATGCGATTGAATGTCGTATCAATGCTGAAGACCCCTACAAACTAACGCCTTCAGCAGGACGTATTTTGCAATACCATTCGCCGGGAGGGCCTGGTATTCGTGTTGATACACATGTGTATCATAATTATATGGTTCCACCTTACTACGATTCGATGATTGGTAAAATCATTGCCTATGGGGATGATCGTGAACAAGCTATCGCACGAATGCGTATCGCGCTCTCAGAAATGGTCATTCACGGTATAAAAACTAATATACCGCTTCATCTGGATTTATTATCCGACAGTCATTTTCTAGATGGGGGTACTTCGATTCATTATCTAGAACACAAGCTCGCTCTGCATAATAAATCGGATAAAGGTGATCGTTAACCTTTCCTTTGCTCAATCATGTATTGGAACTCGCTAACACTCGATGTTGATGCAGCTCAAGTAGAATTAGTGAGTGAAAAATGCTTTGAGTTGGGCGCATTATCAATTGATATCCGTGATGCAGCAGCCGATACTACCGACGAAAAACCTTTGTTTGGCGAACCCGATGTTATCCATGATGAAATCTGGGACCATACTTTTGTTTCCGCTTTATTTGAACACCATGTCGATATTGCAATCATTTTGCAAGAGATCAAACAAACGTTAAATCTTCCTTATCCACCCAAATATGCTTTAGCTCAAGTACATGAGCAGGATTGGGTAAAATTAACACAATCACAGTTCGACCCCATTAAAATTTCTCAACGATTGTGGATTGTTCCAACTTGGCACACCCCAGTCGATACGAATGCGATTAACTTGATTCTCGATCCTGGTCGTGCGTTTGGTACCGGTAGTCACCCAACGACGCAATTATGCCTTTCCTGGTTAGACCAACAACTTCAACCCGGTGATTCCGTGCTTGATTATGGATGTGGCTCAGGCATATTAGCAATTGCTGCATTAAAATTGGGTGCAAGCCGGGTCATTGGAGTTGATATCGATGCGAATGCAATTCAAGCGAGTCAAGAAAATGCGATGATTAATCACTGCAATCCGCAGTCTATTTTATTCTCGACATCACTCAATCTGCCAATTGCTAATTTTTTTGAGAAGCGATATGTCGACAAAGTCGTCGCCAATATCTTAGCCAATCCACTCATCCTATTAGCGCCGCTATTAGCCAATGCCGTTCGAAAAGAGGGTCAGATCGCCCTTTCTGGGATATTGAAAGAACAAGCTGACGAAGTTTGCCAATGCTATCGGCAATGGTTTGATATCGATATTGTCGATCAAAAAGATGACTGGGTACTGCTAGTAGGAACGAAATACCTTGATTAAAAGTTGCTAGGCTATGGTTCTCGTAACGAAGTGCCCTGTTTGCCAATCAGTTTATCGCGTTACTTTTCCAGAATTACATTTGCACGATGGAAAAGTAAGGTGTGGACAATGTGAACAAGCTTTTAATGCCTTTAGGGCGCTGATTTCAATTCCAGAATCGCTTATC
>WBZL01005778.1_pt1 | contig 10120 bp, 9 predicted proteins | sample 5204291 | NCBI WGS metagenome assembly WBZL01 (sample SAMN12344345, study PRJNA552823) | activated sludge metagenome | biome: Activated sludge suspended growth; feature: Nitrification reactor; material: Wastewater; isolation source: activated sludge from nitrification reactor of wastewater treatment... | reverse complement strand
GGCGTCGGCGGTCGCCCATTCCGGGGGACGGCGGCGCCTCCGACGGGCGGCCTGGCGATGGCGCGAGCAGATCGGCGCCGAAGGCTCCCGGGGCAGGATGAGGCGGTCGTCGGACCGAAGGCCGGTCCTTGCGTGCGCATCGGGTCGACGACGGCTCCCCGCATCACGCCAGGCCCGTGGACACCGGGCCCCGCTGCCGGGCCGCCACCCCCGCGACGAAGACGCCGAAGGCGTCGAGCAGCGGCGCGGCGTCGAAGCACGGGCCCTCCAGCCAGGCCAGCGCCTGCACGGTGGCCTCCAGCGTCGACACCTGGTCGGGGCGACGGGCCGCGCGGATCGCGCGGTAGCGGGTCGGCGCCGGCGCGTCCAGCGACAGGCGCGGCAGCGCGGACAGGACCGGGTGTTCGAGCAACATGCGCAGGCTCTTGCGCCACGTCGCGTCGAGTACCACCAGCCGCACCGATCCGGCCGCTGCCGGCCCGATGTCAGGTGACGCCGGCGGCGCCGGCGCCACCGGCACGTCCGGGTAGAGCAGCCGGGTGTCCCGTCCCGGACGATGCAGCAGCGCGTGCAGCGTCTCGGCCGCAAAGCGCTCGCCGACCGCCACCTCGCAGTGCGCCAGCGACAGGCGCAGCAGCGCCACGCTGTTCTTCGCCTGGCGCTGCTCCTGGGGGTGCTGCAGCACCAGGACCTCGGTGCGATGCGCCGTCGGCCGCACCAGCGCGCACAGGCAGGCCGCCTGGGGTCGCAGGCAGCGCGCGCACCGTGCGCGGGGACGGGTGAGTGGACCGGTCACGCGGGCATGCTCGCACACCGGTGCCGTCCTCGCACGCCCGTGCCGGCCGTTCACCCCCTCGTCGGCGACCGACGGCAGCAGGCCGGACCCCCCGTGGCCCCTTGTCGCAGGGCCGATCAGCGCGGTCCTCCACCTGCTGCCGTCGTGCCGGCCGCGCGCACGTCGGCGGCCAGGTCGTGGCCGTAGAGCCAGGCGCTGTCGGCCAGCGGGTCGCCGCGCTGCAGGGCCTCGTCGCGGGCCTGTTGCTCGGGACCGTCGGGCAGGTGGTTGCGCACCTCGCGACCGCGGCTCATCAGCTGCACCCGCGCGGCGCGTGGGCGCCGGATCGCGTCGTAACGTTCCAGCGCAGCCGGCACGCCGGGGGGGTCGGTCCCGTCCAGGCAGGCGGCCAGCACCAGCGCATCCTCCAGCGCCTGCGCAGCGCCCTGGGCGAAGAAGGGCAGCATCGCGTGCGCGGCATCGCCCAGCAGCGCGACGCGGCCCTGGACCCAGCGCGGCAGCGGCGTGCGGTCGTACAGCGCCCAGCGGCGTGTCTCGGTGGCGGCGTCGATCAGCTGCATCAGCCTCGCGTCCCAGCCGGCGAAGCTGGCGCGCATCTCGGCCACGTCGCCGGCGGCCGTCCACGACTCGGTGCGCCAGTCGCCGGCCGGCCCGATGGCCACCACGTTGACCAGGCGCCCCGATGAGATCGGGTAGTGCACGAAGTGCCGCCCCGGCCCCAGCCACAGCGTCTGCACCGGCCGCAAGGCCATCGCCGGCGCGGCCTCGGCGGGCACCAGGCAGCGGAACGCGGTAAGGCCCGAGAAGCGTGCCGCCTCGGGCGGCACGACCCGCGGGTTGAGCACCGAGTGGATGCCGTCGGCGCCGATGGCGAGGTGCGCGCGCACGCGCCGCGTGGCGCCGTCGGCATCCGTGAAGTCCAGGTCCACGCCCTCGGCATCCTGGGCCATCGCCGTGCAGCGCTGCCCCAGCCGCAGCACACCCGGCGGCAGCGCATCCTGCAGCAAGGCCAGCAGGTCGGCGCGGTGGGCCACGTAGCACGCGGCGCCGTAGCGCCGCACGCACTCGTCGCCCATCTGCTGCACGAAGAGCACCCGGCCATCGTCCCAGCGGCGGAACTCCCAGGCCTGCTCCAGCCGCACCGCGAAGCGGGGCAGCGCCTCGGCCAGGCCGAGCGGTGCCAGCACGTGCACCATGTTCGGCGGCACCACGATGCCGGCGCCGACCTCGCGCCGCGCACCGGCCATCTCGTACACCGTGGCGTCCATGCCGCGCTGGCGCAAGGCCAGCGCCAGGGCCAGGCCGCCGAGGCCGCCGCCGACGATGGCGATGTTCAAGGCCGGGTTCATCGAGGGACGGCGCGGTCGGCGGCGCGCGGGCTGTGGGGATGGCCGGGATTGTCCACAGCCTCGGGCGGGCGGTCGCCCGGGCTGACCCGCAGGAGCCGCGGCGCCGCCACGCCGACCGGCACCGCCGTGGCGCGGCGGCGGTGCGCGGCTCGTCGGGCTGTGCGACCGGCTCGGGGCACGCGTTGTGTAGTCGACTACCGAACGCAGGGCGTAGACTCGGCCGATCGCTGCGAGGTGTGCTTCGATGATCCCGACGCCGACCGGGCTGGCCGCAGGGCGGTCCGGACTGCTCCTGTTGACCGCGCTGCTGGCGCCCGCCTGGACCGGTGCCGGCGCGGCCCGTGCCGCCGAGGTGCAGGTGGCCGTGGCGGCCAACTTCGCCGGGCCGATGGCGCGGCTGGCGGCCGACTTCCGCGTCGCCAGCGGCCATGTGCTGAAGATCTCGAGTGGCTCCACCGGCAAGCTGCGCAGCCAGATCCAGGCCGGCGCGCCGTTCGAGGTGCTGCTGGCTGCGGACGACCGCACGCCGCGCCAGCTGGTGGCCGAGGGCCACGCCGTGCCCGGCAGCGCCTTCACCTATGCGCTGGGCCGGCTGGTGTTGTGGAGCGCGCAGCCGGGACTGGTCGACGAGCGCGGCGAGGTGCTCGCGACCGCGAGGTTCAAGCACCTGTCGATCGCCAACCCGCGGCTGGCGCCCTACGGCGCCGCGGCGGTCGAGGTGCTGCGTGCGCGCGGCCTGGCCGAGTCGCTGGCCGGTCGCCTGGTCACCGGCGAGAGCATCGCGCAGGCCTACCAGTTCGTCGCCACCGGCAATGCCGAGATCGGCTTCGTCGCGCTGTCGCAGGTGGTGGTGCCGGGGCGGCCGTCCAGCGGGTCGATGTGGGTCGTGCCGGCCGCGCTGCACGCCCCGATCCGCCAGGACGCGGTGCTGCTGAAGGCGGGTGCTGCCAACGCGGCCGCCCGTGCGCTGCTCGACTGGCTGAAGAGCGAGGCGGCACGGCGTGTGATCCACGATTTCGGCTACGGGACCTGAGGCGATGCTCGATGCCGACGAGTGGGGCGCCGTGCGCCTGACCGCCCAGCTGGCGGCGACGAGCACGGTGCTGCTGCTGCTGCTGGGCACGCCGCTGGCGTGGGCGCTGGCACGCATGCGCTCGCCGCTCAAGCCGCTGCTGGCAGCCCTGGTGGCCATGCCCCTGGTGCTGCCGCCCACGGTGATCGGCTTCTACCTGCTGCTGCTGATGGGGCCGCAGGGGCCGGTGGGGGCGCTGACGCAGGCGCTGGGGCTGGGCCGGCTGCCCTTCACCTTCGGCGGACTGGTCGTCGCCTCGGTGATCTGCACGCTGCCCTTCGTCGTGCAGCCGCTGCAGCAGGCCTTCGAGGCCATCCCCGAGCGGCTGCTCGAGGCCGCGGCGACGCTGCGCGCGCGGCCCTGGGACCGCTTCTTCAGCGTCGCGCTGCCGCTGGCGCGGCCGGGGCTGGTGACGGCCAGCGTGCTGGGCTTCGCGCACACGGTGGGCGAGTTCGGCGTCGTGCTGATGATCGGCGGCAACATCCCGGATCGCACGCGCGTGCTGTCGGTGGCCCTGTACGACCACGTGGAGGCCGGCGAGTTCGCCGCCGCGCACCGCCTGGCCGGGGCGCTGGTGGCCTTCGCGCTGGTGGTGCTGGTGACGCTGTATGTCGTCAACCGGCCGCCGCGGGCGCCCGGCGAGGGGCGTTCGTGATCGAGGTCCGGCTGCACCTGGCGCGCGCGCGCTTCACGCTCAACGTCGACCTCAGCCTGCCGGCACGCGGCGTCACGGCCCTGTTCGGCCCCTCGGGCTGCGGCAAGACCACGCTGCTGCGGGCATTGGCCGGCCTGGAGCGCGCCGCCGGCCGCGTGGCATGGGGCGACGAGGTCTGGCAGGACGACGCGCAGGGCCGCTTCGTGCCCACCCACCGGCGCGCGCTGGGCTACGTGATCCAGGAGTCGGTGCTCTTCCCGCACCTCGACGTGCGGCGCAACCTGGCCTACGGGCAGCGCCGCGTCGCCGCCGCCGAGCGGCGCATCGCGCTCGAGCCGGTGATCGCGCTGCTGGGCATCGGCGCGCTGCTCGACCGCCGCACCGACACGCTGTCTGGCGGCGAACGCCAGCGCGTGGCCATCGCGCGCGCGCTGGCCACCAGCCCGCGCCTGCTGCTGATGGACGAGCCGCTGGCGGCGCTGGACGCGCGCCGCAAGGCCGAGCTGCTGCCCTACCTGGACCGCTTGCACCTGGAGCTGGGCATTCCCATCGTCTACGTCGGCCATGCCATCGACGAGGTGGCCCGGCTGGCCGACCACCTGGTGCTGATGGATGCCGGCCGCGTGAGTGCCCAGGGCCCGGTGGCCGACATGCTGGCGCGGCTGGACCTGCCGGTGGCCTACGGCGACGACGCCGGCGTGGTGCTCGACGGCGTGGTCGGCGAACGCGATGCGCGCTGGCACCTGGTGCGGCTGGATGTCGACGGCGCGGCGGGCGGCTCGGCCGAAGGGCCGGCGACCGGTCTCGCAGACGAGGCGACGCGTTGCCTGACCGACGAACCGGCGCGCCGCCCCATCGACGAACCGGCGTGCCGCTTGTGGGCCCGCGACACCGGCCTGCCGCTGGGCCAGCGCGTGCGCCTGCGCGTGCTGGCGCGCGACGTCAGCCTGGCGTGCACGCCGCAGACCGGCACCAGCATCGGCAACCAGCTGCGCGGCCGCATCGAGGCCATCGCCGACGACGAGCACCCGGCGCTGGTGCTGGTGCGCGTGCGGGTCGGCACGGCACCGGTGGTGGCGCGGCTGACACGGCGATCGATGCAGGCACTGGCGCTCGCCGTCGGCCTGCCGGTGTGGGTGCAGGTCAAGACCGTGGCCCTGCTGGAGTAGCGCGGGTGAGCGAGGGCCGCCTGCTCAGCGCCGACCTGCGCCTGGCCGGACGGCTGGACGCGCGCTTCTTCGCGCTGCTCGAGGCGCTGCAGGCCACGGGCTCGATCAACCGCGCCGCGCGCACCGCGGGCCTGTCCTACAAGGGCGCGTGGCTGTTGCTCGAGGCGGCCGGCAACCTGGCCACCGAGCCGCTGTTGCACACCACCACCGGTGGCGCCGGCGGCGGCGGCACGCAGCTCACCGAGGCCGCGCGCGCGCTGCTCGAAGCCTGGCGTGCGCTGCAGGCCGAGCACCGCGCCTTCCTGCACGCGCAGGAACTGCAACTGGCCCGCCAGCCCGCGCTGGCGGGCCTGCTGAGGAGGATGTCGATGAAGACCACCGCACGCAATCAGTTCGCCGGCCACGTGCAGGCCATCGAGCTCGGCCCGGTGAGCGCGCAGGTGAGCATCGCGCTGCCGGCCGGCGGCACCATCACCGCCACCCTGACCAGCACCGCCGCGAAGCGCCTGAAGCTCAAGAAGGGCAAGGAGGTGCTGGCGCTGGTCAAGGCTTCGGCGGTGGTGCTGGTGACCGACTTCGCCGGCTGGCAGCTGTCGGCGCGCAATCAGCTCGCCGGCACGGTGTCGCGGGTGGAGAAGGGCGCCGTGTCGTCGCTGGTGGTGCTGACGCTGCCCGGGGGCGCGGCGCTGTCCGCCAGCGTCACCAACGAAGGCGTCGAGGCGCTCGGCCTGCAGGTCGGCACGCCGGCCACCGGGGTGTTCAAGGCCTATTCGGTGATGGTGGCGGCGCAGCCGTAGCGATGCATCGCGATGGCGTGATGCGCCGCCCGCCTGCCGGGGGCGCGGGGCACGCCGGCCGATCAGCCCAGCCGCAGCGCCACCTGCTTGGTCGCGAAGCTGCACGCCAGCAGCTCGTGGCGCCAGCCGTGCCGCGTGGCGGCCTCGTGGAAGGCCTTGAACTCATCGTCGCGCCAGTGGGCGTTGCCGACGTACTCGTCGAACACCAGCACGCTGCCCGGCCCGAGGCGCGGCGCCAGGGCCTCGAGCACCGTGCGCGTGGAGCTGTAGAGGTCGCAGTCGATGTTGGCCAGGCGCACCGGCCCGGCGTGCGCCTGCAGGAAGGCCGGCAGCGTGGCGTCGAACCAGCCCACATGCAGCTGCACCTGCGGCGGCACCTCGGGCAGGCGGCCGCCGGTGCTGTAGCTGCCGGAGGGCTCGTCGTGCCAGGCCTCGGGCAGGCCTTCGAAGCTGTCGAAGCCGTGCACCGGGCCGTCGACCAGGCTGGCGATCTGGCGGATCGAGCGGCCCCAGCGCACGCCGAACTCCAGCACCAGGCCATCGGGCCGCGCGGCGGCCAGCGCCAGGCGGAACACCTGCAGCGCGTGGCCGCACAGGGGCAGTGGCGCGCCGCCGGCGGCCTCGCGCAGGTGATCCCAGGCATCGAGCCAGGCCTGTGCCTGCGCCGGTCCGTGCTGCAGCTCGGCCCGGTGCGCGGCGGCCTCGTCGGCGCGACCGGCCTGGTGCAGCAGCAGGGCCAGGAAGAAGCGGATGCGCGGGCTGCCGGGCTCGCGCCGCCAGGCCTCGCGCAGCGCGGCGATCGCGCCCTCGAGATCGCCCTGGGCCAGGCGCACCGCGTGCAGGTTGAACAGCGGCGCCGAACCCGCCGGCTGCACCCGGGCGGCGTGCAGGTAGGCGCGTGCCGCGCCGGGCAGGTCGTTCAGCTCCTGCAGCGCGTTGCCCAGCGCCAGCGCGGCCATGGCATGGGTGGGCTGCAGGCGCAAGGCAGCCTGCAGGTGCGGCACGGCCTGGTCCGGCCGGCCCTGGTCGCGTCGGACGTTGCCCAGTCCGTAGTGCGACGAGGCGCGCTCGGGCTGCAGGGCCAGCGCCTGCCGGTAGCAGGCCTCGGCCTCGTCGAGCCGGCCCAGGCGGCGCAGGCCGTTGCCGAGGTTGTGCAGCGGTGCCGCGTCGCGGCCGGCGTGGGCGGCGGCCTGCTGCAGCGGGCCCAGCGCGTCGGCGTGGCGCCCGGCGCGCTGCAGCACCTGGGCCAGGGCCGCCCAGCCGGTGGGCGATGCCGGAAAGCGCGCCACCCAGTCGCGCAGCGCCGCCTCGGCCGGCTCCGGCGCCAGCGCCAGCGCGCGCGTCAGCGCCTGCAGGTCGGCCGCCGCGGGCCGCGCCGCCGCGCGCGGCGGGGTCGGGGCCGGGTCCGGGTGGTGGCCGCCTTCAGGCATGGCCGTGGGCGCGATCGGCCGGGGCCGGGTCCCGTGCGTGCATCGCCATCGTCGCGTTCGGGCGTCGCGGCGGATGGCGTCCGGCCCCGGGGCGGCCGGACTCAGGCATCGCTGCGTCCGTCCCGCGCGGTCGGCGCGCCGACGTCCGGCGCGGGCGGTTCGGGCGGGCGCCGTGCCAGCAGCGTGGGCACCAGGTTCTCGTAGGCCTGCGCGGCATGCAGCAGCGCGGCGTCGGCCTGCGGCGGGCCGATCAGCTGCAGCCCCATCGGCCAGCGGCCGTTGGCGTGGAAGCCCGCCGGCACGCAAATCGCCGGCAGGCCGGCAAAGGTGGCGTAGATCGTCACCTCCATCCAGCGGTGGTAGGTGTCCATCGTGCGGCCGGCCACCACGCGCGGCCAGTGCGTCGCCAGCTCGAAGGGCCACACCTGCGCCACCGGCAGCGCCAGCACGTCGAAGCGCTCGAACAGCGCGAGCATCTGCTGGTGGAAGCCGCTGCGCACCTGCGCGGCGCGCATGAAGTCGTTGAACGACAGGCCGGCGGCCTGGTCGTGCTCCCACAAGGCCTCGGGCTTGACGCGCTCGCGGTCGGCGGGCGTGCGCAGCGCGCTGGCCACGGACGGCGCCACCAGCGCACGACGCCACAGCAGCCAGGCCTGCCACACCGCATCGGCGTCGAAGCCGTGCGCGGTGGGCTCCACGTGCGCGCCGCCGTCCGCCAGGCGCTGCAGCGCGGCCTGGCAGACCTCCAGCACGCCGGGCTCCATCGGCAGATGCCCGCCCAGGTCGGCCAGCCAGCCGATGCGCAGCCCGCGCGCCGAGGCATCGGCCGGCGGCACGAAGCTCGTGCCGGCCGGGGCCAGCGCCAGCGGCGTGCGCGGATCGGGGCCGGCCTGGATGTCGAGCAGCCGCGCCACGTCGCGCACCCGCCGGCCCATCGGGCCGTCGATGCCGAGCTGGCTGACCCAGACCTCGGGCTTGGGCCAGCCCGGCACGCGGCCCTGGCTGGGGCGCAGGCCGAAGACGTGGTTCCAGCCCGCCGGGTTGCGCAGCGAGCCCATGAAGTCCGACCCGTCGGCCACCGGCAGCAGCCGCTGCGCCAGTGCCACCGCCGCGCCGCCGCTGCTGCCGCCGGCGCTGACCGAGTGATCCCAGGCGTTGGGCGTGGGGCCGAACAGCGGGTTGTAGGTGTGCGAGCCGAGGCCGAACTCGGGCATGTTGGTCTTGGCGATCACGATGCAGCCGGCGGCCTTCATGCGCGCGACGTACACGCTGTCCTGGGCGGGCATCGCGTCGCGCCACAGCGGCGAACCGAAGGTGGTGGGAAACCCCGTCGCATGGCCGGTGTCCTTGATGGCCTGCGGGATGCCGTGCAGCCAGCCCATCGAGTGGCCGCGGTCGAGCTGCGCGTCGCGCTCGTCGGCCTCGCGCAGCAGCCGCTCGTGCGGGGCGCGGCTGACGAGGGCGTTCAGGCGCGGATTGAGGGCGTCGATGCGCGCCAACGTGGCCTGCATCACCTCGCGGCACGAGACCTGCCGCGTGTGGATGGCGGTGGACAGCGCGTGGGCGTCGAGGTCGGTGAGGTCGCTCATCTCGTGGCTCCGCCGGTGGGCGTGGATGGGTTCAGGGTGGCCAGCAGCGCGGGCAGGTCGGCCATCGTGTGGATGACGTGGTGGGCGCCGGCCTCGTTCAGCCGCTGCAGCGGCGTCAGGCCGGCGAAGCCCACCGCGCACATGCCCGCCGCGCGCGCGGCGGCGATGCCGGTGGGCGTGTCCTCGACCACCACGCAGCGCGCCGGGTCGGCCGCGTGGTGGCGCGCCGCCAGCAGGAACAGGTCCGGCGCCGGCTTGGGGCGCGGCACCATCCCGGCGTTGAACATCCGGCCCTCCAGCCGCGCCAGCAGCCCGGTGTGGCCGAGCGTGAAGCGCATCTTCGCGGTGTTGCCGTTGGAGGCCACGCAGAACGGCTGCACCAGGCGGTCCAGCAGCTCGGGCACCCCGGCCACCGGCTGCAGCGAGCGCTCCAGCAGCACCTGCGTGCGCGCCGCCAGGCGGGCTGCGAAGTCCGCCGGCGCCGGACGGCCCAGCAACCCGTCGATGATCGCCAGGCATTGCGGCATCGAGCGGCCGATGAAGCGCTCGATGGTCTGCTCCAGCGTCAGCGACACACCCAGCCGCGCCAGCTCGTCGGCCATGGCCTGGTTGCAGGGGCGCTCGCTGTCGACCAGCACGCCGTCGCAGTCGAAGATCACCAGGTGCGCACCGGGCGGCCCCTTGCGCATGAACACGCTCAGCGGGTCCTCGCCGTAGGGGCCGAAGGCCGGCACGCGTTCGTAGCCGGCGCGGGCGTACAAGCCGAGCGCGGCGTGCTGGTGGATGCCGGTCTCCAGCGCGAGGACGCGCGCGCCGCGTGCGCCGGCCTGGTCCTCCAGGAAGGCCAGCAGGTGCCGCGCCAGGCCGCTGCCGCGCGCCTCGGGCCGCACGAACATGCGCTTGAGCTCGCCGTAGCCCGGCGTCAGCAGCACCCCGCCGCAGGCCACGGCGCTGCCGGCCTCGTCGCGCGCCACCGCGAACAGCACGTCGGGCTGCAGCAGCGTGGCGATGTCCACGCCGTGGTGGCTTTCCGGGGGGTACAGCGGCTTCTGGTAGGCGTCGAGCTCGTCGATCAGGGCGACGACGTCGGGCCGGTCGGGGCGTTCGAGGGCGATGGGCATCGGCAGGCCCGATTGGACCATCACCCGGACCCCGCCGGCCGGCGCGGCCGCCGGCTCAAGCCGACGCGGCGGGCGCGGGTGAACCCACCGCCGCGGGCAGGGCGCACAGCGGCCCGTGCGCCGCCTCGAGCTGGGCCGCCAC
>WBZL01005777.1_pt1 | contig 10120 bp, 5 predicted proteins | sample 5204291 | NCBI WGS metagenome assembly WBZL01 (sample SAMN12344345, study PRJNA552823) | activated sludge metagenome | biome: Activated sludge suspended growth; feature: Nitrification reactor; material: Wastewater; isolation source: activated sludge from nitrification reactor of wastewater treatment... | reverse complement strand
CGGTAAGTTTCAGGTCGCCGGAGAATTCATTCTCGTTCACCCCGTTCCACTCGATGCGGATACAGAGATCATTCACCTGGCGGATATGTGCGGCCAGTTCTTCGAGTGCCGGTTGCAGTCCTTTGTCATTCAGCGACGGGGGGAGCAGTGTTTTGGAGAGTTTGCGTATCTCAGCCATGGCATAGTCGAGCAGGGTTTTACCTTCCGCTACCAGGTCGGGCCGGGGTTTTTCATCCTTCAGTGCACGTTCGAGGTAGAGCTTGGCGGAGGCAAGTACCTGGTTGATGTTGTCATGCAGTTCCTGGCCAAGTTGTAACCGTTCTTTTTCCTGCCCGTTGATCACCGCCCGGGTGATCTGCTTATGGCGGATCTTTCGCTCTTCGTTGAGGCTGTTCTCGAGTTTGATCTTTTCGGTGATATCGCGGGTAACGGCGAGCAGTGCGGTGATTTCGTTTGAGGCATTGCGGAAGGGCACGCAATGGGTTTCCGCCCAGATGGATCCGCCTTTAAGGCCTTTTATGCGATAGACCATCTTTCCTTCCTGTCCATTGAATACATCGGAGAGTATCTGTAAAAGGCCTTCGTGGTATTCGGGTGTAGTGAAGGCCAGTACATTCTTGCCAACCACGTCAGTCATGTTATCCGCTTCTGCCATCTGTAATCCGAGCGGGTTGATCTGCAGAATGGTTCCGTTGCGGTCGACCAGTTTCACGCATTCAGGCATGGCGCTGATGATGGTACTGAGTTTATTTTCACTCTCGGCCAGGGCCATTTCGGCCTGCTTCTGTTTGGTGATATTTCGTTGTGTTCCCCAGGCTCTTTTGAGGTGATCATTCTCCACGATGCCGATCATGTTGTTGAGGAAGACAAGCTGGTTGCCCTCCTTATCGGTCTCGTAACTGATCTCGTCCACTACCTTGAATCCGTTGGTGAAGAACTTAAGCAGGTAGTGCATGTTGCAGGGATTGCTTTCCGGCAAAACCTGGCTCAGCGGCATGCCGATCACGTCGGCCGCTTTCTCGGAGCCATACATGCGGGCGAAATTGTCGTTGCATTCGGCCACCCGGGCGTTGTGGTAGCAGTAATCGATCATTTCTTCCAGGGGGGTATCGGTAGGGATGGCCTTATCGAGGTCGATGCGCCAGATGCCTTCGCTGCTCTGCTGCACGAACATGCGGTAGCGTTGTTCGCTTTCTTCGATGGCCTGCTTGATCTTCCGGCGTTCGGTGATATCCGTAACCGTTGTGCTTGTTTTGCGTATTCCGTCGGTATCAATGAAAAAGGCGGATGCGATCTCTACGGGAAAGCGCTCACCGTCTTTGCGGATGCCGGTGGCTTCGGTCATGGCAAAGCCATTCTTTTCGCGTAATTCCAGGGCGGCCAGCAGCTGGGGGTCGTTGTGATCAATAAAATCCCAGCGTTTCAGTTTCTTCAGTTCGGCCGGCGTATAACCAAACATGCGGCAGGCGGCATTGTTGATCTCGAGGATAGAACCGTCGCCGAGTGTAAGGAAAAAAGCGTGGATGGAATTTTCGACGATCGAGCGATACTTACCTTCGGTTCCGGTAAGCAGGAATCGTAATCCGTTGGGGCTGGCAACGGAAGCAGCAGCAGTGGGTTTACTGGATCGCTTCATGGTGAGTTTGATTAGGATATTGTATGTGCAGTGGCCGTTTCGGGCAACTACGAACCGGTTACCGTAAATATACTTTGGGTAAATACGGTACATGTAAAGGTCACAAAAGCAGGTGAATAATATTATAGACAAGTTGCTTAATATTATGTAGAAAAGTTTCTATCTTCATCGACGTTATTCGGCCAAACGATACATTTGTACCAAAACCCTACACTGCTATGAAAAAATTCCTGCTCGTTGATGATCACGTGGTCGTGCGTTCGGGCATCAAAACCCTGCTGTCGGAAATGTATAATCCCGCAGAGGTCCACGAGGCTATGGATGGTGATACGGCGATGGTAAAAATGAAGGAGAACGGTTACGACCTGGTGATCCTCGATATACAGATGCCCAAGACCGATACCCTGGGGCTGATGGAATACATCCACATCAAATATCCGGCGGCAAAAGTGCTGATGTTCTCGATGAGTGCGGAGAATATTTACGCCAAGTGGTTCATGAAAGCGGGGGCTTATGGTTTTATTTCGAAGGAAGCGCCGCTCGAAGAGATCACCCGTGCCATCAACATGATCCTGAACGGGAAGAAATACATCAGCGATACGCTGGCCGAAAAACTGGCCGAAGATTCGTTCTCGGGCAAAACAGGAAATCCCTTCAACGATCTCTCGCCCCGCGAATTTGAAATTGTTTCCCTGTTGCTGGAAGGGAAAACGGTTACCGATATCTCACACACGCTCAATATTCAAACTTCCACGGTAGGTACGCACAAGGCCCGTTTGTTCGATAAACTCGGCGTTACCAATATTCTCGAACTGAAGGAACTGGCCACTACCTATAATCTCTGATCAATAGAAGGCCGGGCAACGTACTTTTTCAGCCGAACTGTTCACGCTGTTGCGGAATGCTTTGTATGAAAGCGTTACCTCGTAGGCGCCCCGGTATTGGGAGGCGGCTTTCAGTTTGCTCACATTCACATCGTAGGTGATGCCAATGCTGAATTGGTTGTAATCGAGTTTTACGACCGGTACCAACGCGTCGTTCCAGCGGTAAAAAGCGCCGCCGGAGATGGTGGTCCTGTGATTTTCATCCAGCACCAGCAGATCATGACTCAGTAACAGGCCGCCCTGTATCTGGCGGGCGCCGCCCTGCATGAAGTAGTCGGCGTACACGATCACTTTATTGGCGTCGCTCACCGGCGCGGAAAGGCCGGCATTCACTACCCACTTCGGGTTCAATACCACATCATAGAGTTCCTGGAAAGCCACTTTCGGTTTGGTGAAGTGAAACAGTCCCAGGCCAACATAGTAGCGGGTATTCTCGCCCGCGGTGCTGCTGAAGTTCAGCCCTACAGCGGCATCCCAGTAGGTGAATCCGGTATTGGTAAAGGTTTCCTTGGTTGGGTTGGTGGAACTGTAGGAGCCATTGACGAACTGGTCGTCGAAACTCAGTTTGGTGGGGTCGAAACGCTGCATCACGGGTCCGCCCATGATGCCGGCGGAAAGATAGGTGTCCTTTTCTCCCGACAGGGATTTATGATAGTTCAGCACCGGGAATACCTGCGTGCGCCGCAGGCGGGAGTCGCCGGCGATATCATTGCTGAATTGCATACCGATGGTGATGAAATCATTCGAACGGCCGATGGGCTTCTTGTATTCCATGCCCAGGCCGATCGTACGGTAGGGTGTGGTAACGCTTTGCCACTGGCTCCGGAATGCCGAGGTTACGCGGATATCCCCGTTGAAGATACCGGCCAGGCCCGGGTTACGCAGGAGCGGCAATTCGTAGAACTGGGAGAAGTTGATATCCTGGGCCTTCAGCACCGGAGTGAGAAAGAGCAGGGCTATGATCAATTGGTTTCGTAATTGGTTTTTCATACTGGATCATTATTTTAACACCGTCGTGTTGCCTTTGTAGGTATAGATAACGCCGTTGTCGCATATCACTTCCGCGGTATATACGAATACATCGGGTGAAGCGGGCACGCCCCGTACCTTTCCATCCCAGCCGAATTTCGGATCGTTGGGACTGAAGTTTGTTTTTTCAAACACCAGTTCGCCCCAGCGATTGAAGATGCGGAATGTTTTGACAAAGATGCCCTTGCCGCGAACCATCAATACATCATTCAGCCCGTCGTTGTCCGGCGTGAACGCGTTCGGAATGAATACCTGGGCGCTCTTGCAGAATACAAATAACTGGATGGTATCGCGGGTAACGCAGCCGAAACTGTTGCGTATATCGAGTACATAATAACTGTTGTCTTTCACGGTTACGGTCGGCTTCGGACAGTTGGTGCAACTCAGTCCTGTTGCCGGCGACCAGTTCCAGCTGACGATCGGGCCGTTTGTGGTAACGGGGTTGAAGGTAACCGTACTTCCGGTCGTGAGCGTAAGATCGGGCCCGATGTTAAGCGTTGGTTTCGGTCCGACGGTGATCTTCACATAATCCGTATCGGTGAAACAGCCATAAGAATCGTAGCCCACCACTTTATAGGTAGTGGTAGTCATTGGCGTGGCAACCGGGTTGGCGATATTGATATTGCTCAGCCCTTGTGGCGGCGACCAGCGATAAGTATTGGCGCCATTTGCCTGCAGACCTGTTGATTCGCCGATGCAAAGCGTATCGTTCGGTGATACGAACATCTGGAACGGACGTATCACGGTGAGCGCTACCGTATCAAAAGCGTAACAACCAAAATTGCTCTGACCGCGTACGATGTATTTCACATTCGCAGTCGGCGTAACGGTAGGGTTGGGGCAATTTGTACAACTCAACCCGGTGGCAGGCGACCAGTTGTATATATCTGCGCCGGTTGCGTTGAGCTGAACTGGTTTACCCAAACATACATTCATATCGTTGCTGGCATTCACCGCGGGAGTCGGGTGAACGGTGATCGTAAATGTTTTTGGTACGCCGGGGCAATTGGCTGTCTGCGGTGTAACGGTGATTGTTGCCGTGATCGGCGTATTGCCGTTGTTCACTGCGGTGAAAGCCGGAAGATTGCCGGCTCCGCTGGCGGCCAGTCCGATCGATGGATTGTTATTGGTCCATTGGTAACTGGATATATTCGCGAGTGTTCCCGAGAAAGCCACCGCGTTGGTGGTGGCGCCATTACACAGCGCCTGGTTGGCGGGTTGAGCCACCGATGGTATCGGGCTGATCGTGATCGAGAATGTTTTTGCCGGTCCCTGGCATCCGTTGGCATTGGCCCGTACGAGTATGCCCGCCGTGGCTGCCGATGAACCGTTGCTGTATACTGTATACGAAGGCATATTGCCTGTACCCGATGCCGGTATGCCGATGCTGGCGGGAGCGGTATTGGTCCAGGTAAATGCGGAACCCGCTACCGAACCGGAGAAATTAACCGGCGCTGTTTGTCCGCCATGGCATAACTGCTGGTTGGGCGGTTGCACCACATTCGGTGTCGGGTTGATCGTAAAGCTGAAAGACTCCGGACTACCCGAACAACCCGCGGCCAGCGGCGTGATCCGGATGATGGCGGTAACAGGTGCATTGCTGTTGTTCACGGCAAAGAACGCCGGAATACTGTTGTTACCCAGGGCCGGCAAACCGATAGACGGATTGCTGTTCGACCAGGTATAGATCGTACCCGGAACAGGACCGCTGAGCGTAACGGCATTTGTCTGAACACCGTTACAAACTGTCTGATCGTTGGGCTTTACAACGGAAGGTGTTGGTTTTACCGTGATCGAGAAACTTACCGGGTTACCCACGCAACCCGTAGCGCTCGGAACAACGGTAATGTTGGCGGTAACCGGGGTGATACCGGTATTGATCGCGGTGAATGAAGGAATATCTCCGTTGCCGCTTCCTGCCAAACCGATCGAGGTATTGTCATTCGTCCATACAAACAATGTATTGGCAACGGCGCCGGTAAAGTTGATGTCGGATGTACCGGATCCATTGCAGACCGACTGGTTGCCGGGCTGCGCAGCATTCGGAGTCGGGTAAACCGTGATCGTAAATGACCGGGGTGTTCCCGGGCAACCAAAGGCGCTGGGTGTTACGGTGATCGTTCCCGAGAGCGGGCTGTTACCGCTGTTGGTTGCGGTGAACGAAGGAATATTTCCGATACCGCTTGAAGGCAAACCGATCGCCGGGTTGCTGTTCGACCAGGTATAAGTTGTTGATGCAACGCTGCCACTGAAACTGATGGCGTTGGTGGAAGCGCCGTTACAAACCGTTTGATTCGAAGGTTGCAGCACATCCGGTGTCGGGTTCACGGTGATCGTGAATGTTTCGGGTGTACCCGGGCAGCCATTCGCCGCAGGCGTGATGGTGATGGTGGCGGTAACAGGCACACTGCCATTGTTCACAGCCGTGAAGGATGGTATGTTACCGGTTCCGCTGGCTGCCAGTCCGATCGATGTATTGTTATTGGTCCAGCTGAATGTTGTATTGGCAACGGATCCGGAGATGGAAGTTGCGCTTACCGGCGATCCGTCGCAGACAGACTGATTGGCCGGTTTGTTCACATCGGGTGTCGGGTTCACCGTGATGGTAAATGTTTTTGGTGCGCCGGGACAGGCGAGGTGCTGCGGTGTTACCGTAATGGTAGCCGTAATGGGCGTATTACCATTGTTTACGGCGGTAAAGGAAAGTATATCGCCGGTACCGCTGGCGGGCAACCCGATAGCGGTATTGTCGTTGGTCCAATTGAAAACGGTATTCGTCAGGGCGCCGCTGAAATTGATGTCCGTTGTTGCCGCGCCATTACACAGGATCTGGTTACCCGGCTGGTTCACATCCGGCGACGGGAAGATCGTTATCGGGTGGAAGACCGTGCCTGTACATCCGCCCGGCATGGTTACATACATATATACATTGTAGTACCCGGGGGTGGAATACGTGTGCGTCACCGTATCGCCGGTGCCCGTTGTTCCATCGCCAAAATCCCAGGTGACGGATGTGGAGGGCAGGTTGCGGTTATAGAAGGTGAATGTTTGCGGGGCGCAGCCGTTGTCGGCCGACATATCGAATTGAGCGTCGAAGGTGCCGTCGATCTTCACCATTACCGTGTCTTTACAACCAAAGTTGTTGAAGGGAATCATTTCCAGCCAGTAAATGGTATTGATCGTAGGGCCGGGGTTGAAGGTGATCTGTTGGCCGGTTCCGAGCAGGGTGCTGTAGGTTTGATCCCACCAGTTGTAAAACTGGAATCCCGGAGGCGCGGTAAGCGTGGTGATGTTGGGATAGGTACAATCGTAGTTCACCTGTATCGGGGAGCCGCAAGGGCTTTCAACGTCGATGTACGCGTATCCCCAGTGTGCCCGGCGAACGCAATCGGCTGTGGTAAATTCCAGGTAGATCGTCTTGCCGGCATAACCACGCAGACTATAGAACACCGAAGACCATGGTTTGTAGATCACACCGGGGTTAACGGGCGAAACCGTAAAACCCGGAAGTCCGGCTGTAGAAATATATTCGAACGAAGCGCAATCAATGTAGTCATTCGTCGCGGAATCGAGGAGCCTGGAATTGAAACGGGGTTGTGTCCACATGGTATGGCCAGGATCCTGCAATACCACCGCGTAGTCGTACATGATGGCAAAGTTGGAATCATTGGCCGGAACATGGATCGTATACCGGATCCGTTCGGCCTGGGCGCCCACATTCGTGTTTCCGAGTTTCACGCAGAAATTACTTCCATCCGGTGCGTTGGTCGGGAACAGGCCGAAGGGGTCCAGCGCTGAGGGTGTCGCCCTCGGAATGATCACATGCCTGTTGGGTGTTGGCGGAGATGGGTTTACGGTGATCACGTTGGTAGTGCCTATCGAATCCACCGTACCAAGGAAACACTCCCAGTTGGTGAAATCACCGTATTCGAAACCAATATTATCGGGGCAGGGAACAGCGAGATTACTTGTATTTGAACCGGGGCCGGGGCGTTTGTACTGGATTGGATTCGCCGCCGGCTTGCTGATGCCGTTGTACACGATCCGGCCGTCGGGATAAAGTGTGCCTTCCTGTTCGTTCTTGGTAACCCGGGCCGTGCCGTTCCGGAAGCCATAGCAAATGGTAATGTCGAGATTTTTGACCAATTGTCCTTTGTTGTTCAGCAGCGACCACTGGCCCTTGCTGTAAACGGCTGTTACGTTTCCGTCGAAATCGTATACGATCTCGTACCGGGCCGGAACCACCGCCTTGCCGTTTTCATCGATGAATCCCCATTTACCGTTTTGCTTAACAGCGGCCAGGTGATTCGAAAAATCCCGGGCGTCTTCAAATACGGCCGGGCTGATCGGTTTGGCTGAAGCATTTACAAAGGTGAATTTGTTCTGAAGAAAGACCCGGGCAAAGCCATTGCGGAAAGGGTCCGTTTCATCCCATAGCTGCGCATGAACGGGCTGATGGGTTTTCCTGTCTACGTACTGGAACTTCGTGCCGGCAACCTGTACCGGGATAATGTTTTCAGTCTGCTTTTGCGCTGAAACAACCGAAGTAAGCAATAAAAGGATAAAAAGTAAAGGTCTTCTCATCGGATAATGGTTTGTTCATAGGATCGGGTTAAATCTTGCAGTTCAGCGTATCAGGGTATCTATATAAACGAATCAGCATACCGGCATATTATGAGTGGCTGAGCCGATTTTTACACGGGTGGAAATCATTCAGAATGAAGGGATGAGAGAGCGCTGAAATACGATAAGATTCAGTACTGGAGAGGCTTGCAGGAGATGATGGATTTAGCGGCGCAACACAATAAACGCGGAATAAGTACGCAGGCTTGCGTAAAATTACGGAAGCCTGCAATTGGCAAAAACCACAATTTTTCAATCCCGTATTCCGGGAGAGGCCGGTTTGGTTGGCGGACTGACTAGTGTTCTTTGGTCTTCACAAAGAAGAGTGCGGCCGAGTTCATGCAGTAGCGCAGGCCGGTAGGTTTGGGGCCATCGTCGAATACATGACCCAGGTGGGCGCCGCAACGGCTGCAATTCACTTCGGTGCGCACCATGCCGTAACTTTTGTCTTCCGCTTCTTCTACATTGTCTTTTTTGACCGGTTGCCAGAAACTGGGCCAGCCGGTGCCGCTGTCAAATTTGGTGGCCGAACTGAAGAGTTCCTGTCCGCAGCAGATGCATTTGTAGATCCCTTTGTCGTGGTTATCCCAGTAAATACCGGTGAAAGCTCTTTCGGTTCCCTTCTGGCGGGTTACCTGGAATTGTTCGGTGGTGAGTTGTTTGCGCCACTCGGCATCCGTCTTGGTAACGGGGTATTTTTTTGTCTGGCCCATACCTATGCAGGCAGCCACCAGAAAGGCGGAGAGAAAGAATAGTTTTTTCATGTTCCTTTTTGTATACCTACGAAATGAAATTTGCCACGGATTCGTGCCTCGTTTCTTTAACAAGCTTTTTGCTGTAAAGGTTTATACTGTAAATTTAATGGTCAACAAGAAGTTCATGGGCATACTCAACCAGATCGCCGAATACCTGTACCTGAAGAAGAGGGACCCGGATGCACCCAAATCCACCTGGGTCAGATACATGCATGGCATCAACCGGATTTCCATTTTGCTGTTCCTGCTGGGCCTGATCATCCTGGCCATTAAATTACTTCGCTGAATCGTGCAGGAAAGCGTGTATGCTGGCCGCCGCGTTGGCCGATGCATTGCCACCCTGGCTGAGCAGTGTTTTCAGGGCCGCGTAGTCTTCCTTCACCTGCCGCTGTTTCTCCGGGTCGTTCAGTAAACGGTCCAGTTCTTTTTCCAGGTTTCCCGGCGTAAGGTCATCCTGTATCAGTTCCTTCATTACTTCCTTATCCATGATGAGGTTCACCAGCCCGATGAATTTTATGTTCACAAGCCGTTTCGCGATCTGGTACGAGAGCGCATTGCCTTTGTAGCAGATCACTTCCGGAACGCCGAAGAGCGCCGTTTCGAGGGTGGCGGTTCCGCTGGTCACCAGGGCCGCTTTCGCCTGCATGAGCAATGAGTAAGTTTGATCCTTTACCGATGAAACATTTCCGTATGGCGCAAGCAGTGTTGAATAAAATGCTTCATCCAGTCCGGGCGCTTTTGCCACAACAAACCGGTATTCGGGGAAACGTTTTGTTACTTCCAGCATGATCGGAAGTTTTTTGAGAATCTCCTGTTTGCGGCTGCCGGGTAAGAGGGCAATGATGTTTGAAGTTTGAAGTTTAAGGTTTGATGTTTGAAGTTCACTATTCCTTCTTTCCTGTTCTTTATTCATGTATTCCTCCACCACCTCCACCAGCGGGTGGCCTACATATTCCACCTCGTAATTCCATTTTTGGTAGAATGCTTTTTCAAAGGGAAGGATGACCAGCATTTTATCCACGCATTGCTTGATCAGTTTTACCCGGTTCTCTTTCCAGGCCCATACCTGGGGGGAGATGTAGTAGATGATCTTAAAACCCTGTTGTTTGGCCCATTTGGCGATGCGGAGATTGAATCCCGGGTAATCGATGAGAATAAGTACGTCGGGCTGGTAAGCGGTGATGTCTTCTTTG
>WBZL01005776.1_pt1 | contig 10121 bp, 8 predicted proteins | sample 5204291 | NCBI WGS metagenome assembly WBZL01 (sample SAMN12344345, study PRJNA552823) | activated sludge metagenome | biome: Activated sludge suspended growth; feature: Nitrification reactor; material: Wastewater; isolation source: activated sludge from nitrification reactor of wastewater treatment... | reverse complement strand
CAAACATGATCGGGCTGACAGAGGCAGAAACGGCCGTGGCTCAACGCGCCGCCACCCTCGCCAAAGCAGACCTGGCCACCGAAATGGTCGTCGAGATGACCTCGCTGCAAGGCGTGATGGGCGCTCATTACGCCCGCCGCAGCGGCGAGCCAGAAGCCGTCGCGGCGGCCATCGCCGAACAATACCAGAGCGTCAGCCGCACGCGCCCTGGCCTGGCCCTGGCCCTGGCCGACCGGCTGGACAGCCTGACCGGGCTGTTTGCCGCCGGGCTGGCCCCCAAAGGCTCCAATGATCCCTTTGCCCTGCGCCGGGCGGCCATCCAGTTGATTGAGAATCTGGCGGGCAATGAATTGAACTTTGATTTGCGCGCCGGGATTGCGGCGGCAGCCGTTTTGCAGCCGGTGGCCTGTGGTCCGGCGGTGCAGGCGGAGGTGCTAAACTTTGTGAACGGCCGTCTGGAAGGCTTGCTGCGCGATCAGGGCCGCCGGGCGAGTGTGGTGAAGGCGGTATTAGCCGAACAGGCTCATAATCCTTACGCAGCCATGAAAACGGCCGTGGCCCTGGAACAAGCCCTCGCCGCCCCTGATTGGGAAGCGCTGCTGGACGCCTACGCCCGCTGTGTGCGCATCACCCGCAGCCAGCCGCAGCAGTTCGATGTGCGCCCGGCGGACTTTGCCCTGCCGGTAGAGCAGACTTTGTGGCAGGCTTATGAAGCGGCGGCGGCGCAGCAAAACGGCCGTGTCGCTACCCTCGTCGCTACCCTGCGCGACCTGCAAACGCCGATCAATCAGTTCTTCGATGACGTCCTGGTTATGGACGAAGACCCCCGCGTCCGCGAAAATCGCCTGGCCCTCTTGCAGCGCATCGCCGCCCTGGCCCACGGCATTGCGGACTTGTCGCAACTGGAAGGATTTTAGCGAGAAGCGAGTGGCGGGTGGCGAGTGCGGAATAAAAACCACCCGCCACCCGCTACCCGCTACCTGCCACCCGCTTCTCCACGTCAAAATAATTCTCCACCGCCAGCAACAACCAATTTAGCAAGAAGGCCAGCAGGGCCACGGCGAAGGAACCGGCGACGATTTTGTCGTAGCGGTTTTGGGCGATGCCGTCGAAGAGCAGGCGGCCCAGACCGCCCGCGCCAAATTTGGCCCCTACCGTAGCAATGGCAACGGCGACGACGGCCGCGACGCGCATCCCGGCCAGGATGACGGGCAGCGCCAGGCGCAGTTGCACCTGCCACCAGCGCTGCCAGCTATTCATGCCCAGGCCCCGCGCCGCTTCCAGCAGAATGGGCGGGACGCCCTTCAGCCCAGCGACCATGTTGCGGACGAGGATGATCTGGGTGTAGAGGACCAGGGCGGCAATAACGGCCGTGCGGTTCAGCCCAAACACGGGCAGCAACAAAATCAATAGGGCGATGCTGGGGATGGTGTAAATGATGCCCAAAATGCCCAGCACCCACGCCGCCACCCGTTCCCGGCGTACCAGAATCATGCTCAGGGGCAGAGCAACGGCCGTAGCAGTCACCAACGCCACCACCGTCATATACAGATGCTCCCCCACCAACCCCAGCACCACCGCCGGATTCTCGACGAGATACCTCATTTTACGCCTCCATTACCCGCCACAGCGCGAATGGCAGCCAATGTGATCACGCCAACCGGTTTGTCGTCATCCAGTACCGTCAGGGTGGCGTCGCCGGAGGCCAGCAGCACGGAGAGGGCGCGGCGCAGATTGTCGTTGCAGGGGATGGTGGCGTTGTGGTTTGGGACACGGCCGTTGACCTCATTTCCCGGCGGCAGCGGCTCCATCACCGTTTCCACCCGGATCAGTCCCAACTGCCGCACCACGTCATCCGCGCCCGTCAGGTCGCGCACGAACTGGTCGGCGGGATGGGCCAGCAGTTCCACCGGGGAAGCGTGCTGCACAATCTGCCCCTCCCGCATGATGACGATCTGGTCGGCCAGGCGCAGCGCCTCCTCTACGTCGTGGGTGACAAAGAGGATCGTCTTGCACAGTTGGCGCTGTAGGCGCAGCAGTTCATCTTGCAGCCCGGTGCGGGTGATGGCATCCACCGCGCCAAATGGCTCGTCCATCAGGATGACGCCCGGATCGCCGGCCAGGGCGCGGGCCACACCCACCCGCTGCTGCTGCCCGCCCGACAGTTGCGAGGGATAACGGCCGCGGTATTCGGCCGGCGGCAAGTCTACCAGCGTCAGCAGTTCGTCCACGCGCGCGGCGATGCGCGGCGGTTCCCACTGCAACAGCCGGGGCACAACGGCAATATTCTCGGCCACCGTCATATGCGGGAAGAGGCCAATCTGCTGGATGACGTAGCCGATTTGCCGCCGCAGGGTGGTGGCGTCTATCTGGCGGATGTCGGTGTCGCCCAGGTAGATGGTCCCGGCGGTGGGTTCGTAGAGGCGGTTGACCATTTTGAGCAGGGTCGTTTTGCCGCAGCCGGACGGCCCCAGCAGCACGACGAAGCTGCCCTCCTCGGCGGTCAGATTCACGCTATCTACGGCCGGCCGGGCGCTGTTGGGGAATTGTTTGCTGACGTTCTCGAAGCGGATGGTACTCATGGGAAGGGGGAGGAGACTGGAGATTGGAGACTGGAGACTGAAAAATCTCCAGTCTCTAGTCTCCAGTCTCTAGTCTCTCTTACTCGCTAATTAGCCCTTCGGCTACCAGGAATTCACGGGCGACGTCGGCGGGTTCACGGCCGTTGCCGCTGACTTCATTGTTCAACCGCTGCATGGTGGCGTCGGTGAGCAGGGGGGCGACGGCGTTGAGGACTTCGGCGATCTCCGGGTTGGCGTCCAGCGCCGCCTGACGCACGACCGGGGCAACCTGGTAGGGCGGGTAGAGGCCCTTGTCGTCTACCAGTGACAGCAGGTCGTAGGCGGCCAGTTCGCCATCGGTGCCGAAGGCGACCACCACATCAGCTTCGCCGTTGAGCAAAGCCTGATAGCGCAGACCGGGGTCTACCGTCAGGAAGTCCGCGAAGGCAAAGTCGCCGTAGACGCGCTGCAAGCCGGGGATGCCATCCTCGCGCTCGGCAAATTCCGGCGGGCCAATCAGCACCAGTTGGTCGGCGTTGGTGACCATGTCGGAGAAGGTGGTGATGCCCAGTTCGGCGGCCCGGTCGCGGGTCATGGCGAGGGCCTGGGTGTTGTTCATCGGGGCCGGTTCCAGCCAGACCAGATCGAACTGCTCGGCGTAGTCGGCTTTGACGGTATCGAACACGGCCTGCGGATCACTCATCACGCCCAGTTTGAGGACGGTTAACAACCCGGTGCCCGTGTATTCCGGGTACAGGTCAATTTCGCCATCCAGAAGGGCCTGATGGGCGACGGGCGTGCCGCCCAGGTTGAGCTTGCGTTCGACGGTGAAGCCGGCGTCTTCCAGCAGCAGGGCGTACATCTCGCCCAGAATAAACTGCTCGGTGAAATCCTTCGAGGCGACGGTGACTTGTTTGTCGCCACCCCCACCACACGCGGCCAGCGCCAGGGCAAGGACGATGAAGGCCAGTAAAAGGGACCAATGTCGTTTCTTCATGTGTTTCCTCCTACGGAAAGTTTGGGCCAATAAAAAAAGTCTATAACAACCTGCGGGAGGTTGGGAGACACGTCAGGCGGGCGGCTGGAGATAACGTTGCAGCGCGCCGAGGAGCAAATCGGCCAGTAAGGCCAGCAGGGCCACCGGGATGGCGCCGACCAGCAGAATGGGTATGTCGTACAGGGCGAAGCCGCGCACGACGAACAGCCCCAGCCCGCCAATGCCGATAAAAGCGGCCAGGGTGGCGCTGGCGATGACTTCGACGGTGGCAGTGCGGATGCCAGCGACGATGACGGGCAGGGCGAGGGGCGTTTCCACGCGGCGCAGCTTTTGGGCGGCGGTCATGCCCATGCCGGTAGCCGATTCCCGGATGGCTGGTTCGATGGTGCGGTAGGCGGCGTCGGTATTGATGAGGATGGGCGGAAAGGCGAGGATGGTGAGGGCGATGATGGCCGAGGTGGCCGACAGGCCAAAGACGGGGATCGCCAGGAAGAGGACGGCGATGCTGGGGACGACGCGCAGGGCGTTGAAGGCGTTGATGATGGTGGCGGCAGCCAGCCGGGAGCGGGAAGTCCAGACGCCCAGGGGAACGCTGGCAGCAATGCTGATGGCTAAGGCGACGCCGACGATGAACAAGTGGTCTAGCAGCGCTTCGCGCAGCTCAGCGGCGTGGCTTTGGGCGTAGTTGAGTGTTTCTGTTAGCAGATCAAACATGATGGGTGTAAACGGCCGTTTCCCGCCCATTCAGCCGCATCGTTCGGCGCACGGCAGCTAACGGATGAAATGGATATGTGGCTAAAATTAAGATCGGATCGGCTCGATTCCCCCCAGTTACTGGCAGAAGACGACGTGATAGATCAGGGACGGGCGTAAGGCGTTTGTTGTGAGTACGGAAGCAGGTGCCGAGTAAAGGCATGGGTTTGTTCTCCGTCGGGCAATATTTGAGGCGTAGGGAAGGTGTGGTAACGGCCGTTCGTCACCTGGATTATAACGCAACGCCTATGAATAGACTGATTCACTTCAGAAAATCTTACCTTTTTACCGGCCAGGCGCAAGTTGGGCAGATGCAGAGTATCTGTCACTGGCAAGCGGGGGGGTGATGGTTTGTTGGTTGGTTGGTTGGTTAGTTGGTTGGCTGGAAACCAACCATCAAACCTCCCTAGGAGTGTGGGACTAAACTTCTATGTTAAATTTGAGCGTTTTCTTCTAAACTTAGGGCTAAGTCATATGAATAGTCACCAAGCTATCGGTTAGTTTTATAGCTCATTTCTAGCTAACAAACCCTTCTAGAAAGCCTAAGCCGTTACTATAATGGCTCACCACGGCCCAACGCATCTGGCGAAAGCGACAGCGCTTTCATTCATAATATACATCCCTATGAAAATTCCTCGGATGAACATGAGCAGTTTGCCGCACGTTAAACGCCTGACCATTTTTCTGAGCGTAGTGTTGCTGTTAACAGCAGAAACGGTTTACTTCCTTGCCTTTCCGACCAGCATTTCCGCCACCCTGCTCCGGCTCGGTTTTGGTCTGATCATCGTTGTATCCCTGATCGAAGTCTCTTTTCATTTTGGTGAACAGCTGCAAGACCAGATCGTGCAGGAGACGCGCCGCCGGGAAGCGATGGCCGGGGAGCTACATCTGCGCAGCTCGGCTCTGGAAACGGCCGTAAACGCCATCGTCATCACCAACCGGCAAGGGCAAATCATCTGGGTCAACTCCGCCTTTACCACGCTCACCGGCTACACACGTGAAGAAGTGGTGGGCAAAAATCCCCGCCTGCTGCGCTCTGGCGCCCACGACGAACCTTTTTACCGGCAGATGTGGGAGACCATCCTGAGCGGGCAGGCATGGCAAGGGGAAGTGGTGAACATGCGAAAAGACGGCCGTACCTACACCGAAGAGCAAACCATCACCCCTGTGCTCGACGAGAACGGCCGTATCAGCCACTTCATCGCCATCAAACAAGACATCACCAAACGCAAAGAGGCAGAAGACGAACTCAAACAGTTCACCGAACGATTGGAAGCCATCCACGACATTGATCAGGCCATCCTGGCCCGCCGTTCCCCGGAAGAAATCGCCCAGGTCGCGTTAGAGCGGTTGCGCGGCTTCGTACACTGGTCTAGAGCCAGCGTCTTCCTCCTTGATTCGGAAAACAAACAGGCCGTCACGCTCCTCCTCAGCGACCAAAGCGGCCTGACGCTGAAAGAAAGCCACCACTTCCGCTACGAGCATGAACAAGTCTTGCAAATGGCCCGCGACAACAAAATCTACCATGTGCCAGACATCAAAGACGATCCGGGGTCGGACCTGTGCTCCTGGCTAAAAAGCACGGGCCTCCAGGCTTACGTCAGCGTACCCATCATGGTCCAGACCGACAAGCTGATTGGCCTGCTAAACCTGGGCAGCGATGTGCCCTATGCCTTCACCGACAAGCAGTTAGCCATCACCCGTGAAATCACCAACTCGCTGGCGATTGCCCTCCAGCACAGCCACCTCTACATCGCCGAACGCGCCCAACGCGAACGCGCCGAAGCGCTGCAACGGACCGGCATTGCGCTCAACTCCACCCTGGATTTCAAACAAGTGATGGACCTGATTATGGATCAGGTGGCCCGTGTGGTGCCTTTCGATATGGGCAATATGATCATCATCGAAGGCAACGAGGCGCACATTTCCCATTCCCGTGGCTACGAACAGCTTGATCCAGACCTGCCGGCGCAAATCGAAAAGCTGCGATTCAACATAGATCAGACGCCCAACCTCCGCCACATTCGGGAAACGCAGCAGCCGCTAATCATAGGTGATGTCTGGGAATATCCGGGCTGGCTGCGCGAAAAAGGCGCGCCGCAAACCCGCGCCTGGCTGGGCGTGCCCATTCTCATCAACGGCCAGATAGTTGTCATCTTTGCCCTGTCGAAACGCCAACCCCGTTACTTTGGGCAGGAGCACGTCGAATTGCTGCAGGCGTTTGCGGCGCAGGCCAGTCTGGCGCTGGAGAATGCCCGGCTTTACGAAGAACTACGCGCCCACGCGGCCATGCTGGAGGATCGCGTAGCCGAGCGCACGCGCGCCCTGGCCGAAGCCAACGAACGACTGACGGAGTTAGACCGGCTGAAATCGAAATTCATCTCGGACATTTCCCACGAGCTGCGCACGCCCATCACCAACGTCAACATCTATATAGACTTGTTGGAGCGTGGCAAACCGGAGAAACACGGCCGTTACTACCAGATTCTCCGCCAGGAAACATTGCGTCTGACTCATTTGATCGAAAGCATTTTCGACGAGTCGCGGCAGACGAGCCACTTGCGCCAGGCAGAATATCGGCTGGTTGACCTGAACCAGATCGTCAGAGAAGTCGTCGGCGCGCATGAGGATCGGATCAGGACGCGCCAGCTTGACCTGGAGTTGACGCTTGATCCGCAACTGCCGCCGATTTTAGGCGAGCATACCCACCTGACGCGCGTGGTGACCAATCTCCTGGTGAATGCTATCAATTACACGCCAGAGGGTGTAATTTCGGTGCAAACGTTGCAAAACGGCCGTCACATCTCCTTGCGGGTCGCCGACACCGGCATGGGCATCGTCCCCGAAGACATTCCCCACCTGTTCGACCGCTTCTACCGGGGCCAAAACGCCAGCCAGTCTACCATCCCCGGCATCGGGTTGGGCCTGGGCGTGGTCAAGGAGATCGTTAGCCTGCACCATGGCGAGGTGCAGGTGCAGCCCCGTGAGACAGGCGGCACAGTGTTTGAGGTGCGGCTGCCCATTCCAGGTCGGTAAGGCGTCCGCTGCTCAATCGCCGGTCTGGCTTGATTTTGGCCGGTTATACCTTACAATGGGGCACGCCTACTTTTCTTTGAGAGGTGACTGATGACCCCACTGACTGCTGCGATTGATCTGACGCTTTTGGAACCGGTACTGGCCCGGTATCACGGCCGTTCCCGCACGGCCCTCCTCCCCCTTCTGCATGAAGCCCAAGACATTTACGGCTGGCTGCCCCGCGAAGTACAAGAAGCAGTCAGCCGCACCCTGCGTGTCCCCCTGGCCGACGTCCACGGCGTGGTGGAGTTCTATACCATGTTCTACAACGAACCGACAGCCCGGCAGGTGGTGCGCCTCTGCGGTGACGTGGCCTGCACGCTGCACGGGGCGCAGGCCGTAGCCGAGGCTGTAGAGGCCAAATTAGGGCTGAAACCGGGCGAAACAAGCGCCGACGGCCGTATCACCTATGAACGTGTGCCCTGCCTGGGAATGTGCGAACATGCCCCCAATGGCCTGAACGGCCGTCGGCCGGCCGGCGACCTGACGGTAACGGCCGTGGACGCCTTCCTGGCCGGTACCCATCCTGAACCTGAACCCAAAATCTACGGCACTCCCCTGCTCAAACTCCACCGCATCGGCAAGGTAGACCCCGCCAGCCTGAAAGATTACCTGGCCCACGATGGCTACGTGGGTCTGCGCCGGGCCATGACCTACACGCCAGAGCAAATCATCCAGATCATGGAGAGCAGCGGCATTTTAGGGCGCGGCGGGGCCATGTTCCCCCTGGGCCTCAAGTGGAAGTTCACCCGCGCCGCCCCCGGCTCTCCGGCCACCAAGCACATCGTCGCCAATGCCGATGAGAGTGAGCCGGGCACCTTCAAAGACCGGGCCGTGCTGGAAGGCGACCCCTATAGCCTGATCGAGGCCATGACCCTGGCCGCCTACGTGGTAGGCGCCGAAAACGGTTGGATCTTTGTGCGCGGCGAATATCCCCGCGCCTACGAACGCCTGGCCCACGCCGTGCAGCGCGCCCAGGAAGAAGGCTACCTGGGGCACAACCTGTTAGGTCGTCAGGGCTTCCACTTCAACGTTGCGGTGCGGCGGGGCGCGGGCGCTTACATCTGCGGCGAAGAGACGGCGCTGTTTGAAGCCATCGAGGGCAAACGGGGCTTCCCGCGCATCAAGCCGCCTTTCCCCACTACCCACGGCCTGTTCCATCAACCGACTGTCATCAATAACGTGGAAACCCTCATCGCCGCCCTCACCGTCGCCCGCGTGGGTGTGGACGAATGGCTGCGCTTCGGCACCAATGAATCGGCGGGGACGAAGTGGTTTTGCTTAAGCGGCCATGTGGCCCGGCCCGGCCTGTACGAACTGCCGTTTGGCGTCTCTATCCGTGAGTTGATTGCGCTAGGCGGCGGCGTGCGCGCCGGGCACGCGATACAGGCGGTATTGGTGGGCGGCGCGGCGGGGGTGTTTGTCGGACCAGACAAGCTAGACGCTCCCCTGACCTATGAAGATGCCCGGCTGCAAGCCTTCCCCATTGGCTCCGGTGTGGTGATGGTGTTCGACGAAACGGCCGATTTGCGCCGCGTTCTGTACCAACTGAGCCACTTCTTCGCCCACGAAAGCTGCGGTAAGTGCTTCCCCTGCCAGATCGGCACGCAGCGCCAAATGGAAATTCTGCGCCGCATCGGCCACGAGGGCGCGCAACCTGGCGACCAGTCGGCTTTGCTCGATGTGGGCTTTACGATGACCAAAACGTCGCTCTGCGGCCTGGGACAAACGGCCGCTTCCGCTATTATGAGCGCCATTGAGTTGTGGCCGGAACTGGTCACGCCGTAACAGACGGTGGTCTTGTGGATGTCGTGGGATTGGACGTGAAGTGTGAAGCGTGAGGCGTGAGGCGTGAACCGTGAAGACTTTTAGATCACGCATCACGCATCACGGATCATGATTTGTCTGTCCCGTGAATTCCCCAGCGCCCCAGAAGGAATTGAGATGAGCGAAACTGTGACTTTAACGATTAACGGCCGTTCCCTTACCGTTCCCGCCCACACCACCATCCTCGACGCCGCCCAACAATTAGGCATCGAAATCCCCGTCATCTGCTACCACCCCCACCTGACGGCCAACGGCCTGTGCCGCATCTGCTCGGTGGAAGCGGGCGGGCGCACCCAGGCGGCCGCCTGTGTAACGGCCTGCGCCGAGGGCATGACCATCCAGACCGACAGCGAGGCGGTCCACCGCGCCCGGCGCACCATTTTGGAGATGTTAGCCGCCACAGTGAACCTGGCCGAAGCGCCCCACATTCTGGCCCTGCTGGCCGAATATGGCGCCGACACAGCGCGTTTCCCCGAAGCCCTGCGCCGCGAATCCCCTCTGCACGACGACAATCCATTCTATCTGCGCGATTACAACCAGTGCATCAACTGCTGGCGCTGCGTGCAGGTCTGCGCGGAAGATGCGCAATATGCTTTTGCCTTAAACTTCGACAACCGGGGCTACTTCACAACGATTGGCACATTTATGGGCGATGGGATGACAGACACGACCTGTGTATTTTGTGGGCAGTGTGTGGGCGTATGCCCGACGGGGGCACTCAAGCCCAAGCGGCAGGCGCTGCTGGAACAGGGCACAGACCCCGACGAAATCTTCTATCAGACGCGGCAAAAGGGGAAGAAAAAGCGGGGGAAAGGGTAACGGCCGTTACCCTTCCCCCCGCGTTGACAATTCGATGCCCCGCAAACCCCCTACTCCAACGTCGCCGCCAGGTTAACCAGTTCCAGCAC
>WBZL01005773.1_pt1 | contig 10122 bp, 12 predicted proteins | sample 5204291 | NCBI WGS metagenome assembly WBZL01 (sample SAMN12344345, study PRJNA552823) | activated sludge metagenome | biome: Activated sludge suspended growth; feature: Nitrification reactor; material: Wastewater; isolation source: activated sludge from nitrification reactor of wastewater... | reverse complement strand
CGAGGCGGCCGACCGCCAGGCCGAGGGCCAGCGCCAGGCGCTGGTGCAGGCCGAGCTGCGCGTGGCCTCGGTGCGCAAGCTCATCGAGCGGCGCCGCGCCGAGTTCCAGCGCGAGAGCCAGCGCCGCGAGCAGCGCGCCGCGGACGAGACCGCCCAGCAACTGGCCCAGCGGCGCCCGCGCGCGACGCTGGCCCTGCAGCATTGACAAACGCCCGGATGCGACGATGACAGCAGCCCTTCTTCCCACCCCGGTGGCCGCGATCGTGGCCCCTGCCGGCAACGCCGCAGCCGGCACGCCGGCGCAGGCCGACGCCGGTGAACCCGGTGCCTTTGCCCGCGAACTCGATCGCGCCTCGAGCCCGACGACGGACGAGCCGGCGGCAGACCCCGCCGGCCCCCGCGCCCCGGCCGAGCCGGCACCCCAGGATCCGGCCGGTTCCGCACGCCACACCGCGCGCCAGCGTGCGGACTGGCTGCAGCACCAGCGCCTGCTCGACCGCAGGCTGGCGCTGCAGCGCGCCCCGCGCGACGCGGGTCCGGACACCGAGCTCGAGGCCGCTGCCGCACGTGGCCCCGCCGGGGCCGGTGACCTGGACCCGGCCGGCGACGCCCTGGCGCGGACCGACGCCGATGCCGCCGCGGCCGATGCGACGGCCTCGCTGGCCGTCCCGACGGTGGCCGCTGCCGCGACGGACCCGGGCAAGCCGGTTCTGCAGGCCGCACCGGCGCCGTCCGGCCCGGCGGCCGATCCGGCGCTGGCCGCTGGCGCGACCGCAAGCGCCGCCGCCGCAGCGGCGTCGAAGCATCCCGGCCCGTCGGCCGCATCGGTCGACGACGCCGCCCAGGCCTCCGAGGCCGAGGCAGCCCTGGGGATCGAACGCAGGGCGGCCGGGTCGCGCATGCCGTCGACCGAAGCTCGCACCGACGCCCCGCGGGAGGCCCGACCTCCCGGCGCGCCCGCCTCGAACGCGGCGGCCGCCAGGCCCGGCACGACGACGACCGGCCCGACCGACGCCGCGCCGCCGCGCCGCCCCGGCGAGGCCGACACCGACAAGGACGCCCGCCCGCTGCAGTCGTTCGCCGCGGCCGCCGCGACCGCATCCGCACCCCCGGTCGAACTGCCGGCCGCCCCGGTCGCTCCGGCTGCCGCCGTGGCCGGATCCGCGACCCTGGCTTCCGGCGCGGCGCCGGCACCGGAATCGCCGGCTGCGCCGCGCGAGCTGCAGATCACCGTGCCCGTGGACGCACCGGCCTTCGCCACCCGCTTCGGCGAGGAGATCAGCGTGCTGGCCCGCAACGGTGTGCAGGAGGCCCGCGTGCACCTGCACCCGGCCGAGCTGGGACCGATCACGGTCCAGATCACGATGGAGGGCCTGGGCGCCCAGGTGCACCTGGCCGCCGCGGTGGCCGAAACCCGCCAGGCCCTCGAACAGGCCATGCCCTCGCTGGCGGCGTCGCTGCGCGAGACCGGCCTGACCCTGACCGGCGGCGGCGTGTTCGAGCAGCCGCGCCCGCGCGACCAGTCCGCCGAGTCCTCGCAGCCCGGCGCGCGCGGCAGCGCTCGTGCGTCCGATGCCGATGACGACGATGCGCCGGTGCTCAGCGCCATCGGCGCCAGCGTGCGCCCGACCCGCCTGCGCGGGATGCTCGACCTGTACGCCTGAGCACGGCCTCCCGGTGATGTCCCCGGATCGACCGGGGCTGCTTCGGCGCGTCCGGTCGATGTCCCTCGGGCGGGGCGGTCCGCGCCCGCTGACGAGGCGGACCGAGGGCGGCGGATAGGCGGGCTTTCGTCGTCCTTTTCGCGTCATCCCGGGGCGGGCCACTCCGAATAATGGGTCTCGACGATGCCGCCACGGCGCCCCGGGGCCGTGGCCGAACCCGAAGGACCGCCCATGTCGAACGCCGCCGCAGCCGCCGAAGCGCCCCCCGCCGCCAAGGGCAAGAAGAAGCTGATCATCATCATCGCGGCGGCCGTGCTGCTGCTCGGCGGTGGAGGCACCGCCGCGCTGCTGCTGATGAAGAAGAAGCACGCCGACGAGGACGCCGGCGACGAGACCGCACAGGTCGAGAAGGCCAAGCCCAAGGCCGCCAAGCACGACCCCAAGGCCGTGCCGACCTTCGTGCAGCTCGACCCCTTCACGGTCAACCTGGCCGATCGCGAGACCGAGCGCTACGCGCAGATCGCGCTGACCCTGGAGGTCGACGACCCGTCCACCGGCGAGCGCATCAAGAGCTTCATGCCGGCGGTGCGCAACAACATCCTGATGGTGCTGGCGCACAAGACGTCCGAGCAGATGCTCGAACGCGAAGGCAAGTCGCAGCTGGCCACCGAGATCCGCCGCGAGACCTCGCGCGCCCTGGGCGTGGAGGTCGACGACGAGGACGAGGAGGCCGCCGACGACAGCGCCTCGAAGAAGAAAAAGAAGAAGAAGCGCAAGCCCGAGGTCGCGCTGCCGGTGGTCGCCGTGCACTTCTCCAACTTCATCGTCCAGTAGGTCCGGCCGGCCATTCGCCGCACGAGCGCGAAATGAATCAGCAGATCCTGTCGCAGGACGAGGTCGACGCCCTCCTGCAAGGCATCACCGGGGAGAGCCAGAAGCTCGAGGAGGAGGAGGCGCCCACCACCGGTGTGCGCGACTACGACCTCTCGAGCCAGGAGCGCATCGTCCGCGGCCGCATGCCGACGATGGAGGTCATCAACGAGCGCTTCGCCCGCAACATCCGCGTCGGCCTGTTCAACCTGATCCGCAAGTCGCCCGAGGTCTCCATCGGCGGCATCAAGGTGCAGAAGTTCAGCGCCTTCCTGCGCGAGATCGTGGTCCCCACCAACTTCAACCTGGTGTCGGTGCGGCCGCTGCGCGGCTCGGGCCTGATCGTCTGCGACCCCAGCCTCGTCTTCGCGGTCATCGATGCGCTGTACGGCGGCATCGGCAAGTTCCACACGCGCATCGAAGGCCGCGACTTCTCGCCCACCGAGCTGCGCGTGATCCTGCGCCTGGTCGAGTGCATCATCACCGAGTACCGCAAGGCCTGGCACGGCGTGTACCCGCTGGAGCTCGACTACCAGCGCTCGGAGATGCAGCCGCAGTTCGCCAACATCGCCTCGCCCAGCGAGATCGTGGTGTCGACCAACTTCACGCTCGAGCTCGGCGAGACCTCCGGGTCGGTGCACTTCTGCATCCCCTACTCCACGCTCGAGCCGATCCGCGACGTCCTGTACTCGACGATCCAGGGCGACGCCGCCGAACCCGACCGCCGCTGGGTCAACCTGCTCAAGCACCAGATCCAGTCGGCCGAGGTCGACCTGGTCGCCGAGCTGGCCCATGCCCCGGCCACCGTCGAGCAGCTGCTGTCGTTCAAGCCCGGCGACTTCATCGAGCTCGACCTCGACAAGCTCATCCAGGCCAAGATCGACGGCGTGCCCGTCTTCGATTGCCACTACGGCACGTCCAACGGACGCTACGCGCTGAAGATCGAACAGATGCTCACCGGCTCCAACCTGAGCTGGATCGGAGTCGAATCCCATGACAGCTGACGCCAACGCCCCGATGTCCGAAGAGGATCGCATGGCCGCCGAATGGGCCGCCGCACTGGAGGAGAGCAAGTCGTCCTCCGGCGGTGGCGAGGTGGCTCCGGCCGCGTCGACCGACACGGTCGCGCCGGCAACCTTCACCAACTTCGGCGCCGGCGGTGGTGCCGCGGCCGTGCCGGGTGCGGGCAACGACATCAACATGATCCTCGACATCCCGGTCCAGCTGACCGTGGAGCTCGGGCGCACCCGCATTCCCATCAAGCACATCCTGCAGCTGGCGCAGGGCTCGGTCGTCGAGCTCGAGGCACTGGCCGGCGAACCGATGGACGTGCTGGTCAACGGCTTCCTCATCGCCCAGGGCGAGGTGGTGGTCGTCAACGACAAGTTCGGCATCCGCCTGACCGACATCGTGACGCCGAGCGAGCGCATGCGCCGGCTGTCGCGCACCTGAAGGCGCCATGGCCATGGGCCCCGAGTGGACCTCGCTGCTGTGGTTCGTCGCGATCGTCGCGCTGATCCCGGCGGCGCTGTGGTTCGTCAAGCGCACGCCGATCGGCCAGGCGGGTGTCCCCGGGTCGCCGCGGCCGGTGGCCACGCTGCCCCTGTCGGCGTCGCAGCGCCTGGTGACCGTCGAGGTCGGCCAGGGCGAACGGCGGCTGTGGCTGGTGCTGGGCGTCACGCCGCAGGGCATCAGCAACCTGCACACGATGGCGCCGCCCGACGACGCGCCCGATGTGGCGCCGACGCCGGCGGCCGCCTTCGCACCGCTGCTGCAGCGCCTGCGCCAGGGTGGCAAGGACGATCATGCCCGCTGAGGTCTGCCTCGCGCCGCAGCGTCCCACCACGATGAGCCCGCTGCTGCGTCACGCGCTGCGCGCCGCCGCGGCGCTGCTCGTGCTGGGCCTGGGCCTGCTGGTCGCCGGCCCCACCTGGGCGCAGGCGGCAAGCGGCGGCAGCAACCTGCCCCTGGTGGTGGCCCAGGGCGCCGGCGGCACGAGCTACTCGGTGCCGGTGCAGACGCTGCTGTTCTTCACCGCGCTGTCGTTCCTGCCCGCGGTGCTGCTGCTGATGACCGGCTTCACGCGCATCGCCATCGTGCTGTCGCTGCTGCGCCAGGCCCTCGGCACGCAGGCCGCGCCGCCCAACCAGGTGATCCTCGGCCTGTCGCTGTTCCTGACCTTCTTCGTCATGGGACCAACGCTGGACCGCGTCTACGATCAGGCCTACAAGCCCTTCGCCGCCAACGAGATCGCCTTCGACGAGGCCTTGCGCCGCGGCGAGGCGCCGATGCGCGCCTTCATGCTCAAGCAGACGCGCCAGAGCGACCTGCAGCTCTTCGCCAAGCTGGCCAAGCTGCCCGAGGGCACGGCCGGCGAGCAGGTGCCGATGCGCGTGCTGGTGCCGGCCTTCGTGACCAGCGAGCTCAAGAGCGCGTTCCAGATCGGCTTCATGATCTTCGTGCCCTTCCTGATCATCGACATGGTCGTCGCCAGCGTGCTGATGAGCCTGGGCATGATGATGCTCAGTCCGGTGCTCGTCGCCCTGCCCTTCAAGCTGATGCTGTTCGTGCTGGCCGACGGCTGGAACCTGCTGCTCGGCTCGCTGGCGGCGTCCTTCGCAACCTGAGCCCCGGCTCACCCCCGCCATGAATCCGCAACAAGTCATCGACGCCGGCCAGCAGGGCCTGATGCTGCTGCTGCTGGTGTCGGCACCGATCCTGCTGGTGGTGCTGGCCGTCGGCCTGATCGTCAGCATCTTCCAGGCCGCGACGCAGATCAACGAGGCCACGCTGAGCTTCGTGCCGAAGATCGTCGCCGCGGTCGGCGTGCTCGGCCTGGCCGGGCCGTGGATGCTGCAGACGCTGGTGGAGTACCTGCAGCGCACGCTGCAGTCGATACCCGGCGCGGTGGGGTGATCCAGCTCACCGAGGCCCAGCTGCTGGCGTGGATCACGCCGGTCATCTGGCCCTTCCTGCGCGCGCTGGCGCTGTTCACCGCGCTGCCGGTGCTGGGCACGCGCACGGTGCCGGCGCGCGTGCGCATCGCGCTGGCGGCGCTGATCGCGCTGGCCGCGCAGCCGTCGCTGCCCGCCTCGCCCGAGGTGCCGCTGGACTCGCCGCTGGCCTTCATGCTCGTCGCCCAGCAGGCCGTCATCGGCCTGGCGCTGGGCTTCGCGGTGCGCATCGTGTTCGCGGCGGTCGAGTTCGCCGGCGAGGTGACGGGCTTGCAGATGGGCCTGAACTTCGCCGGCTTCTTCGACCCCGTGACCGCTGCGTCGGGCACTGCCACCGGCCGCTTCTTCGGCACCACGATCGCCTGGCTGTTCATCGTCGCCAACGGGCACCTGATGGTGGTGATGGCGCTGGTGCAGAGCTTCCAGGCCTATCCGGCCGGCCCCGAGCCGTTTGCCTTCCTGCGCGAGACGCTGCCGCACCGCTGGGGTGCCGAGGTCTTCTCGATGGGTCTGTGGATCGCGCTGCCGATGGTGGCGATGCTGTTGTTCGTCAACCTCGTGCTCGGCCTGATCTCGCGCGTGGCGGCGCAGATCAACGTCTTCGCGGTCGGCTTCCCCATCACGCTGGGCATGGGGCTGGTCGGCATCCTGCTCACGCTGCCGGCCCTGCAGACCCCCTTCGCGGTGACGCTGGAGCGCATGCTGTCGTTCTTCCGCTAGGGCCGGGCCGGTTCAGGGCGGCAGCACCTCGTGCAGCGTCAGCGCGTCCAGCCCGGCCTGGCTGGCGAAGCCGCGCGTGGCCGGGCCGGGGGCCAGCAGCAGCGCGTCGAACAGCGGCCGCGCCCGGGTCGCCTGCAGATCGGCCAGCAGCACGTGGCGCTGGGCGCCCTCCTCGTCGAGGCGCCCGACCCAGCCCAGCTCGACCAGCAGCTCGAGCACCGGGTCGATCTGCAGCGGATCGACACCCGTCGCGTGCGCCAGCTGCTCGATCGTGCGTCCGCGTTGCGCCGATCGCAGCGCGCGGGCCAGTTCGTCGAGCAGCTGGACCGCCAGCGTGAAGCGTTGGCCGGGCAGGTCGGCGCGCCGGGTGACACGCATCTGCAGGCTCGGCGCATAGGCGGCAATCACGGCGCCGAGCAGGACGATGACCCAGCCGAGGTAGATCCACAGCAGCAGGATCGGCACCGTCGCGAAGGCACCGTACACCGCCGAAAAGGTGCCCAGCCGCTCGACGTACCAGGCCAGCCCGGCCTTGGCCCCTTCGAAGGCGACCGAGACGAACACGGCGCCGGCCCAGGCGTGCGACCAGCGGACGAAGGTGTTGGGCACGTAGTGATACAGGCCAGCCATCACCGCGGCCAGCAGGGCGAACTGCAGCACGTCGAAGAGCAGGTTCACGCCGCCGGGCAGCGCGCCCACCAGACCGCGCGAGGCCGACAGCGCGATGCTCGTCACCGACAGGCTCATGCCCAGCGCCAGCGGCCCCAAGGTCAGCGCCGCCCAGTACACGAGCACGCGCTGCGCCATCGGGCGCGGGCGGCGCACGCGCCAGATGTTGTTGAGCGTGCGGTCGATCGTCAGCACCAGCGCCAGCGCCGTCACCAGCAGCAGCAGCAGGCCGGCCGAGCCCAGCTGGCTGGCCTTGCCGGCGAACTGCGTCAGCGCCCGCAGCACCGGGCCGGCGATCGACTCGGGGATCAGGCTCTTCAGGAAGTAGGTGTTCAGCGCCGACTGGAACCGGCCGAACATCGGGAAGGCGGTGAACACGGCCAGCGTCACCGTCAACAGCGGCACCAGCGCGATCAGCGTCGTGAAGGTCAGGCTGCTGGCGGTAAGGCCCAGGCGGTCCTCGCGGAAGCGTTGGTACAGCGTGCGCGCGGTCTCGAGCCAGGGCCAGCGCGACAGCGTGCCGGCCAGCAGTCGAAGGTTCTCGGCCAGCGTGCCCGCGGCGTCGGACAGCGTGGACATGCTGGCTATCATGCCAGCATGTCCTCCAGCCCCCGACCGGCCGCACCCACCGACGTGGTGCGCCGGGCCCAGCGGTTGGTGCTGGCCTGCACCGTGGCCCTGATGCTGCTGGGCTTGGCGTGGGAGCTGTGGCTCGCGCCCACCGGCTCGGGCACGCTGGCGCTCAAGGTGCTGCCTCTGTTGCCCTGCCTGCCGGGGCTGCTGCGCCACCGGCTGCACACCTACCGCGCGTTGAGCCTGCTGGTGTGGGTGTACATGCTCGAGGGCCTGGTGCGCTCGACCTCGGAGGGCGGCACGAGCCAGCTGCTGGCCGTCGTCGAAGTGCTGCTGTGCCTGGCGCTGTTCAGCGGCTGCGTGTTCTACATCCGCCGGCGGCTCGGCGGCGAGCGGGTCGCCGCGCCGTGAGCGCGCCGATGCCCGCGGCCGGTCGCCGCCGACCGATCCGGCCCGAAGACCATCCATGACCCTCTCGTTGATCGAAACCCTTCGCACGCGGGTCGGCGCCGACCAGGTGCTGCTCGGCAGCGGCCTGGAGGCCTACGAGCGCGACTGGCGCAAGCGCTGGCACGGGCGCGCGCTGGCGGTGGTGCGGCCGGGCAGCACCGCCGAGGTGCAGGCGGTGGTGCGCGCCTGCGCCGCACACGGCGTCAGCATCGTGCCGCAGGGCGGCAACACCGGACTGGTCGGCGGCGGCGTGCCCGACGCCAGCGGGACCCAGGTGCTGGTGAACCTGACGCGCATGAACCGTGTGCGCGTCCTCGACACCGACAACCTGACGATGACGGTCGAGGCCGGCTGCGTGCTGCAGGCGGTGCAGGAGGCCGCCGCCGCCGAGGGCTTGCTGTTCCCGCTCAGCCTGGCTGCCGAAGGCAGCTGCACGATCGGCGGCAACCTGGCCACCAATGCCGGCGGCACCCAGGTGCTGCGCTACGGCAATGCGCGCGCGCTGTGCCTGGGCCTCGAAGTCGTCGATGCCGACGGCGAGGTCTGGGACGGCCTGTCGGGGCTGCGCAAGGACAACACCGGCTACGACCTGCGCGACCTGTTCATCGGCAGCGAAGGCACGCTCGGCGTCATTACCGCGGCCACGCTGGCGCTCAGCCCGCAGCCGGCGGCGGTGACCACCGCGCTGGCCGCCTGCGGCTCGATGCGCCAGGCCGTCGCCCTGCTCGACCTCGCGCGCCGCCGCCTGGGCCCCGGCCTGACCGGTTTCGAGGTCATGAACCGCTTCTCGCTGGACCTGGTGGCTCGGCACTTTCCGGCCCTGCCCCGCGCGCTTCCCGAGGCCGCCTGGACCGTGCTGCTGGAGCAGAGCGACAACGAGGGCGAACAGGCGGCGCGCGCGCGCTTCGAGTCCTTGCTCGAACAGGCGCTCGAAGCCGGCTGCATCCAGGACGCGGTGGTCGCCGAAAGCCTGGCCCAGTCGCGGGCCTTGTGGCACGTGCGCGAATCGATCCCGCTGGCGCAGAGCGAGGAAGGCCTGAACATCAAGCACGACATCGCGCTGCCGGTCTCGGCGGTGCCCGACTTCGTCGAGCACACCGACGCCGAGCTGCAACGAGCACTCCCCGGCGTGCGCCTGGTCGACTTCGGCCATCTCGGCGACGGCAACCTGCACTACAACGTGCAGGCGCCGGCCGGCGAGGATGCCGCGCGCTTCCTGGCCGAGCAGGAGCACCGCGTCAACGGCATCGTCTACGACGCGGTGACGCGCTGCGGCGGATCGATCTCCGCCGAGCACGGCGTGGGGGTGCTCAAGCTCGACGAGCTGTCCGCGCGCAAGAGCCCGGTCGCCCTGGCGATGATGCGGCGCATCAAGCAGGCGCTGGACCCGCAGAACCGATTCAACCCGGGTCGCGTGCTGCCGGTACCGCCGGCCTGAGGGCAGCCCGCGGCCGCGAGGTCGTCGCGCGACGTCCTGTGCAGGCCTATTGGACCGGTCCCTTCAGGGCCCGGGGCAAGGGGATCGAGAAGACCTCGATGCCCTCGTCGGCCAGCGCCTGGCGCTCCTGCGGCGTCGCTTCGCCACGGATGCCGCGGTGCTCGGTCTCACCGTAGTGGATGCGGCGCGCCTCCTCGGCGAAGCGCTCGCCGACGTCCTCGGTGTTCACCATCATGTGGCGCACCGCCTGCAGCCAGGCCGCCTGCAGGTCCGCCGGCGTGGGCTCGCGGGCCGGTGCCGGTGCCGGTGTTGGCGCAGCGGGTTCGCGCGCGCCCGACAGGTTGAGTCGGGGTGCCGAGGGCATGCGCGTGACCACCTTGTCGGCGCACATCGGGCACTCGATCAGCCCGCGGCCGTTCTGGTCCATGAAGTCCTCGTCGGACCCGAACCAGCCTTCGAATCCATGGCCATTGGCGCAACGCAGGTCGAGGACCTTCATGCCACGATCATACGTGCGGGGGCATGACCGGTCCGGTGACGGGGATCACGGGTCCTGCCAGTCCAGCGACCAGGATCCGGCGCGCCAGCGCTGCAGCCATTGCAGGCCGATCAGCGTCTTCACGTCGCGCAGGTCACCACGCGCGGCCCAGGCGTCGAGCTCGGCCTCGGTGCAGTGCACGACCTCGATGAACTCGCCCTGGTCGAGCTGTCGCTCGCGCAGCTCCAGGCCGCGGGCGAAGTACAGGTGGATCGACTCGGTGGAATAGGCCGCCGCGTTGTGGAT